>Ga0209415_10007690_pt1 | contig 18775 bp, 14 predicted proteins | sample PeaSoiSIISIP2007_FD_187696 | JGI IMG/M metagenome (GOLD analysis project Ga0209415, IMG submission 187696) | Peat soil microbial communities from Weissenstadt, Germany - SII-SIP-2007 (SPAdes) (version 2) | ecosystem: Environmental > Terrestrial > Soil > Wetlands > Peat | place: Germany...
ATTTCGGCGGCGGCGTCGATCACGGCGCGCACCACCTTGTCGTAGCCTGTGCAGCGGCAGAGGTTGCCCGCCAGCCAATAGCGGACCTCGGTCTCCGTCGGATCGGGGTTCTCGGCCAGAAGCGCCTTGGCCGCGACCAACAGGCCCGGCGTGCAGAACCCGCACTGCAGGGCCGCATGCTCGAGGAACTTCTGCTGCAGCGGATGCAACGTCCCGCCCTGGGCCATGCCCTCGATCGTCTCGATCCGCCGGCCTTCGGCCTCGGCCGCCAGCACCAGGCAGGCGCAGACCAGCCGCCCGTCGACCATGACGCTGCAGGCGCCGCAGTCGCCCGAGCCACAGCCTTCCTTGGCCCCGGTCAGGCCCAGGTTGTCGCGCAAGGCGTCGAGCAGCGTCGTGCTCGGATCGGTGAGGAACTCGGCCGGGTCGTCGTTGACCGTCGTTGTGATGTGCAGCTTGCTCATGACCTCGCCCCCGCCCGCTCGTAGGCGATCCTGGCCGCGCGCCTGGCGAGAACGCCGGCGATCTTGATCCGATAGTCGACCGTGCCGCGCTTGTCGGCGATGGGCCGCGCGGCGGCCCTGGCCGCGGCGTCGAGCGCATCAAGCGCGCCCTCGTCCAGCGTCGTGCCGACGATCGCCGCGCCGGCCTCGGGAACCAGGGACGCCGTCGGCCCCACAGCGCCCAACGCCACCCGCGCGGCGGTGATCTTCCCACCGGCGTCCAGCGTCAGGTTGACGCCCGCGCCGACGACGGCGATGTCCATCTCCGTGCGCGGGATCGAGCGCAGGTAGGCGTCGGCCGATCGCGGGGGCCGCGCCGGCAACTTGATCTCGAGCACGAATTCGTCGGCCGCGAGCGACGTCTGCCCAGGCCCGGTCGCCACCTGCTCCACGGGGATCTCCCGCCGGCCCTTGGCGCCAACGATGACGCACGTCGCGCCCGCTGCGATCATCGCCGGCACGCTGTCGGCGGCCGGCGAGGCGTTGCACAGGTTGCCGGCCAGCGTTGCGCGGCCCTGGATCTGCGTCGATCCGATGAGGTTGGCCCCTTCGACGACGCCAGGCCATGCGGCGACCAGCGCCGCATGCTCGCCGAGCAGCACGCCGGGCGTCGCCGCTCCGATAACGAAAGCGCCGCCGGCCTCGCGGATGCCGATCATGCCGGGGATGCGCTTCAGGTCGACGATGGCCGACGGCTTTGCGCGGCCGGACTTCATCTGCACCAGAAGGTCGGTCCCGCCGGCCAGCGGTCTGGCCTTGCCGGCCCCGGCCGCCAGCGCGCGGACCGCCTCTTCCGCCGTCTTCGGCGCAACAAATTCGAGTTCGGGCAAGCGGCCTCCTTGTCGACGCAATGCGCACGGCCTCGATGAAGCCGGCGTCTCCTTCCACGATGGTCGGCCAGGCCTTATTGGTCAAGGCGTCGCGAGAAATTGGCACGCCGAGGAGAGCCTACATGATGAACGTTTACTTCGCTGGGCTCGCCACTGAGTCCAACTCCTTCTCCTCGATCCCCACCGCAGAAGCGGCGTTCGCGATCGGCCAACGGCGTGGCGAGGCGGTGTTCGCCGACCGGGGGATGTATGGCGCGCTGGCGGTTGGCCTTCGCGAGCTGGTCATGGCCGAGGGGGGCGTGGTCTCTCCTGGCCTGTTCGCCTTCGCCCAGCCCGGCGCCCCGACGGTGCAGGCGGTCTACGAGCGCTTGCGCGACATCCTGCTCGAGGACTTGAGGGCCGCGATGCCTGTCGACGTCGTCATGCTGTTCCTGCACGGCGCGATGATCTCTCAAGCCTGCTGGGACTGCGAGGGCGAGATCCTGGCCATGGTGCGCGAGATCGTCGGGGCCGAGACGCCGATCGGGGTGGCGCTCGACCCGCATGCTCACCTGACCGAGGCGATGCTCGCAAACGCCACCGTACTCTGCTTCATGCAGGAGTATCCGCACACGGATGGGATGGCGCGGCTGGAGGACGCCTGGCGCGTCTGCCTCGGCGTGGCGCGCGGCGAGGTTTCACCGGTCCATGCCGTGCACGACTGCAAGATGGTCTCCTTCTGGCCGACCCAGAGCGAGCCGATGCGGGGGTTCGTCGATCGCCTGCTGGATCGGCGCAATCGCGATGGCGTCCTGTCGATTTCATTCGTGCACGGATTTCCTTGGGGCGACACGCCGGTAACCGGGGCGAAGATGCTCGTCTACGCCGACGGCGATCGCGCGAAGGCGGCGGCGCTCGCCGAATCCCTCGGCCGCGAGATCTGGGACTTGCGGCGGGAGACCCAGATCCGCGACATGCCGCTGGCGGCCGCTCTCGACCGCATGGCGGCGGTCAATCGGGGGCCGCTGGTCGTCGCCGACATCGCAGACAACGCCGGCGGCGGGGCGCCGGCCGACTCCACCTTCGTCGCGCGCGCCGTCCTCGAACGCGGGCTCACCGACGTCGGCATCGCCCTGATGTACGACCCGCAAGCCGTCGCGTTCTGCCACGAGGTGGGGGAGGGGGCCGAGATCGATCTCCGCATCGGCGGCAAGCTCGGCCCGACGTCAGGCGATCCGCTCGATGTGCACGCCACGGTGCGCGGGATCGCCAAGAAGGCGACGCAGGTTGGGCTCTCAGGTCTGGTCGGCCTGGGCGATGCGGCGTGGATCGAGGTCGCGGGCGTGCACGTCATCCTGGCCTCGGAGCGCACCCAGTGCTTCGGCCCGAGCGCCTTCACCGCGCTCGGCCTCGATCCGACCACGCTCCGCTCGGTGGTCGTGAAGTCCACCAACCACTTCCGCGCCGGTTTCGACCCGATCGCCACCGACGTGATCTATGTCGATACCCCGGGCGCGATCCGCTCCGACTTCGCGCACATCCCCTACGAACGTTTCAAGGCGCGCTACTGGCCGAAGGTGGAGACCCCTTAGGCGAACGCGTGGCGCGCGTTCACCCTCTTCCGAAACGGCTCCTTAATCGAGCGGGCGTGGAATGGGGGCCTCGACTATCGAGGCGCGCCGTTTCATGTGGTGGCTGATCAACTTTCCGATGCGGTACGGCGTGGTGATCGTCGTGGCGGCGTGGGCTGCGGCGAACCAGCAGCCCCTGTGGGTGGCGGCCGTGATCGCGCTTGGGGGCATTCTGATCCTGCCCTTCTACTCGGCGGACCGCGCGCGGAACATCTCGCCGCCCTACTTCGCCGAGCTGGTGGTCGAGTCGCCCTACGTCACGCTCGCCGCCGTTCTGGGATCCCTCGTCGGCCGGTTCTGGCGATAGGGTTGGCGTTGTAGCGACTGGCCCGCCGCGATCGGTCAAGCCGTTCCGGTGACGGCGACCTATGACATCGTCATCCGCGGCGGCCGGGTGGGCCGACGTTACCGTCTCTGCGCGGCGGATCGATTCAACCACCAAGCACACCAAGCACACCAAGAGGCCGCGACTGACCGCTGCGCGTGGGCCTTCTCAGAACCCTTGGTGTGCTTGGTGTGCTTGGTGGTGAAAAAAGACTGGGTCCCCGCTTGCGCGGGGATGAGCGGGTGTTTGGGCTCAGCGGCTCGCGCCAAGCACGGTCGTTGATCAGTCCCAACCCGAGCCTAAGCGCCGCCTACGGGGGCGCCGGCGCCCCACACCGCCTCGTCGCAGTGGATGTAGCCGTCGACGTAGCGCACCGGCGGATCGCGGTCGCGGGCTAGCAGCAGCGGCCCGTCCAGATCGACGACGTCGCACAGCTGTCCGACGATGAATGAGGGCGCCATGGCCAGCGAGGTGCCGCTCATGTTGCCGACCATCACCTGCAGCCCGAGCCGTTTGGCCTCGCGCGCCATCATCAGCCCCTCAGTGAGTCCGCCACACTTGTCGAGCTTGATGTTGACCACCTGGAAGCGGCCGGCCAGCGCGCCGACGTCCGCAAGCCCCTGGGCGCTCTCGTCGGCGGCGAGCGGGATCGGGCTCGCGAACCCTTCCAGCTCCGCCTCGGCGCCGATCGGCAGCGGCTGTTCGATCAGCTTCACGTCGGCGGCCAGGAGCGCCGGCATCAGGTCGCGCAAACTCGCCAGCGAGAAGCCCTGGTTGGCGTCGACGGCGAGCCACACGTCCGGCCGCGCTTCGCGCACCGCGGCGACCCGCGCCGCGTCGTCCTGGTCGCCGATCAGCTTCAGCTTGATCGCCCGCGCGCCGACATAGGCGCGCGCGCCGTCCGCCATCGCGTCGGGCGTGTCGGCGCCGACCGTGCATGTCGTGAGCAGCGGCCTGGGGGCCGAGTCGAGGGCGATGCGCCAGACCGGTTTGCCGACGCGTGCGGCCTCCAGCTCCCACAGCGCGCAGTCGATCGCGTTCCTGGCGCCGCAAGGGGGCAACATCTCGCGCAACGCGTCCCGCGTCACGCCGCCTTCGATCAGGTCGCGGTGCGCCTCCAGCGTCTCCACGATGCCGTCCGGCGTGTCGCCGCGGTAATAGACCCCCGAAGCTTCGCCGCGCCCGCGGGCGGCGCCCTCGGACAGGGTCGCGACCACGACCTCCGAGTGCTCGAAGGTGAAGCCGCTGATCCTAAAAGGGCGCAACAACGGCCAGCGTTCGATCGACAGTTCAAGGCACAACCGTTCGCCCATGCCGACGCCTTCGCTCTAATCGAAAGACATTTTCATATTTTGCAACTCGATCAAGCGGAATCGCGCCGAGGCAAGCGTCAGCGGCGGACGACGCGCGGCGGTTCGGGCTCGTCGTTGGCGGCTTCGGTCTGCAGCGAGCGCATGAGCTGCGATTCCGTCGCCGAGCAGATGGACAGCACCTGGCACTTGCCCTTGTTCGCCTTGACGTAGGCGTGGCCCATGCTGCTGTCGAAGTAGACGGAATCACCGGCTTCGAGCCGGGCGGGCGCGTAGTGCTCGGAGTAGAAGTCGACGGCGCCCTGGATCACCATCGTGAACTCCTCGCCGGGGTGGCGCACCAGTTCGCCGAACGCCTCGAGCGAGGTCGCTTGCGGCTCGGCGATGATCGGGTTGAAGCGTTTGTTGAGCAGCTCGGCCGCCGGGTACAGGTGGCTGTAGTTGTCGGTGTCGATGCGCTTGCCTTCGCCCGCGCGGGTGATGATGCGCCGCCCGCGGACGTGCCTGTCGGCCGGGCCGGCGAGGTCGGTGGCGAACAGGCGGGCGATGTCCACATCGAGCCCTTGGGCGATGCGCACGAGCTTGTCGTAGGAGAGCGAGAGCTTGTTGTTCTCGACCTTCGACAGGGTCGAGACGGGCAGCCCGGTCATCCGGCTCACCTCGGCCAGCGTCCAGCTGTGCTCCAGCCTGAGGCGTCTGAGCGCCGTACCGGGCTTGGCGACGGCGGGTTTGGGCGTCTTGGCCATCTATCGCTCCGCGTCGGTCACGGCCTTAAGTGACTCGCTCGTTCCAGCCATAATGCCCGGCGCCGCAGATTGCTGCCATCGCCCGACCGTCAGCTTCTGTTTCGTACTTTGCTAAGTAGCAAAATACCGAACTTTTCGCCCTCCGCAAGGGGGGCGCCCAGACAGACGCACGCGCTGACGCCTCGCCTAGTAGTGGAGGCTGGGCGAGGCGAGGTGCAGCGAAAGCGCGAACCAGGCGAAACCCAGGCCTGCCGCGAGGATCAGCAGCGACGACGCCTTCGCCCACCAGCTCGACGGCTGGGTGGTCCAGACGGTCACCGTGTTCCACGCTTCGACCAGCACGCCCACCAGACCAAGCCAGCACAGCGCCTTGCAGAGGATCAGCAGGGGGGTGAGCGAGGCGTCGGCATTCAGCGCGCCGCCCAGCAGCGCCTGGAACATCACGGCGTAGGCGCCGAACGCTGCAACCTGGACGATCGCGCCCAACCGGGCGAGCCGATAGGTCGTCGCCCGGCGGCCGGTCAGGGGGAAGGCCTGCTTGTAGCGCCAGCGGATGAAGACCTGCACGGGCCAGAGCAGCAGGGAGCCGAGCAGGACGGCGAGCGTGAAGAAGAGCGCCGGCATGTTCCAGCTTGCCTTGGCCCAGCCGGGCACGGGCATGAACTCGAGCACCGGCGGCAGCTCGTCGGTCATGTAGTTGTCGACCTTGCCGTTCTTCACCACCGCCACCAGCCGCCCGCCGGTGCGGTCCACCCACTGGTAGGGTCCGACCTCGCGCCAGACCTCCGGCGCGTGGGAGGCGTCGACCAGGTCGGAGACGACCAGCGTCCCGTCGGGCTTGGCGACCACCTTGGCCTGGCCGAGCAGGTTCAGGATGCGCAGGAAGCTCGAGTCCGCCCGGCGGCTGGACCAGTAGAGACCCTGCATCAGCTTCGCGTCGGTTTTGGCGGTCGCGACCGTGGGCAGGTCCTGAGGCGCCGGGACCGGGAAGTAGCGGTCCATGAACTCCCGGAACAGGTTTTCGCGCAGCGGCCCGGCGGCGCCCTGGCGGCCCGGGCTGTTGACCGACATGAAGAGGCCGACGTGCGCGCCCAGGATGAGGTGCATGTCGGAGTGGAAGTAGTTGGTGTCGCCGGCGTGGGCGATGATCACCTGGCCGTTGCGGTCCTCGTGGTAGAAACCGAGCGCGAACGCCGCCAGCGGCGGGTCGAACTGCGTCTGCTGCGCGTACATGATCTGCGGGCTCTGCAGCAGCTTGTCGCCGTTATAGCCGCCCTGAAGGTGCGCGATCATGAAGCGGGCCATGTCGTCGCCGGTCGACGATAGGCTGCCCGCCGGGCCTACCGTGATCATCTCGAACGGACGCGGCGGCTGGTCAGCGGTGACGTAGCCCTTCGACATGTCGGCGGCGAGCGACGGCGGCAGCGGCTGGTCGAACGTCGAGTGGTTCATGCCCAGCGGGTCGAAGATGTGGCGCTTGACGTAGGCGTCGAACGGCTCGCCGGAGACGCGCTGGACCATGTAGCCGGCCAGCGTCGCTCCGTAGTTCGAGTAGGCGACGACGGTTCCCGGCGCGTAGATGCGCTTGGGGATGTTGCGCTTCAGGAAGGTCTCCAGCGACGGCATCATCTCCGGCTTGGAGACGAACTCGTCGCGAAGCTGCTCCTCGAAGCCGGCGGAGTGGGTCATCAGCTGACGAAGCGTGATCGGCTGGCCCTGGTATGGCGGGATCGTGAAGTCGAGGTAGCGGTTCACGTCGGTGTCGAGGTCGAGCTTGCCCGCCTCGACCTGCTGCATCACCGCGGTCCAGGTGAAGGTCTTCGACACCGAGCCGGGCCGGAACAGGGTCGTTTGCGGGTCGACCGGCTTCTTGGTTTTCACATCGGCGTAGCCGAAGCCGCGCTCGGTCAGCACCTGGCCGTCCTTGACCACGACGACCACGGCGCCGGCGATGCCGGCGGAGGAGATCGCGTACGGCATGAAGCCGTCGAGCCAGGTGTCGACGTCCTGCTTGGTCAGCTGCGCCGGCGGCTCTGGCGCGACCGCCGCGGCCACCGACGGGGCGAGCGGCTGGGCGGTCGGCGTTGGCGCGAGCGGCGCCTGGGCCAAGGTGGGCGACACGCCAAAGGCGAACGCGAGCAAGGCCGCGGCGATCGATTTGAACCGCATCCGGTCGTCTCCCAAGAACCTGGCCGCTAGCTCGCCGCGCGCGGCGGCCGGCCCCGGCGCATCATCCGCAGAGTTGCCGATTTTGCAAATTAACTTTCAGAAATAGACAACCCGCTACCCGCTCAGTACCGCGCCGTCAGCGTGACGCCGATCGTTCTCGGTTGGATGATGGCCACGCTCTCGCCGCTGCTGACAGCGCTCAGGTTGCCGTTCAGCGAGCTGATGCCGCGTGCGTCGCCGAGGTTCTTGGCGAAAAGCTCGACGGTCCAGTTCCGCCGGACGTTCGCGCCCGCGCGCAGGTCCCATGTGTTGTAGCTCGGGAGAGCGACCTGTCCGATCGACCCGCTGAACGACGAAACACGATCTCCGATGTAGGACCAGGTCGCGCCGACAAACGCCCTGACGTCGCCGGTGATCGACCAGTTGTAGACGCCATCAAGCGTCGCGGCCCAGTCCGGTGTGAAGGGCAGGCGATCCCCCACCTTTCCTCCGAGCAGGAAGTTGGTGTTCGTGGTCAGGCGGGCATCGGTGTAGGCGGCGTTGCCGGTGAACACCAAGCCGTCGATAGGCGTGAGGGTGGCCTGCGCCTCGACGCCTTCACTCCGCGCCCGGCCTCCATTGATGTCGACCCCGGTGTTGTCGATGTCGGCGATCAGCTGGATGTTGTACCAGTCGACATAGAAGGCATCGACGTCGAACGACAGCATGCTCTGGAAGACGTCCGCTTTGACGCCGGCCTCGTAGCTGACGACCGAGTCGGGACCGAAGGTCCGCGGCACCGCGTTCGGCGCGCCGAACGCGACATCGTTAGGCCCGCCGGGCTGATAGCCTGAAGCGATGCGGGCGTAGACCGTCGTGTCGTCGTTCGGCTTCCACCTGGGCGCGACCGAGTAGGTGAAGCTCGAGTCCGACGACGAGCCATGCACGACGAGTCCGTTGCCGAGCACAACCTCGGCGGTGGTCGATGTCTGGTCGTTGTGCGCGTAGCGGCCTCCCACCGCCACATCGAACTGCGGCGTGAAGTGATAGGTCACGGTCGCGAAGCCCGCCTCCTCCTCGTAGTCCGAGGGAAGCTTTGCCGACTCGATCAGCGTGCCGGCGCCGAACGGCGCGCCTAGGCCGATGACCCGCTGGTCAAGGTCGCCGGTCTCGTGTGTGTAGAAGAATCCGCCCAGCCACTCGAGCCGCTGACCGGCCGGCGACGCCAGCCGATCCTCCTCGGTGAACTTGTTCACGACCAGCGTCGCCGCCTCCTCACTGTTGAAGAGGGCGGTGGTGTCGGCCAGCGTCTGGCTGTTGTAGGTCCCGTAGCTGGTCGAAGACGTGAGATTGCTCCAGCCGAGGTTCCAGTCGACCGTCCCGTTGTAGAGACGGTTCTGGATGTGGTCGAAGCCCGACAGGACGCGCCCGTTCTTCAGGCTGCCGAACAGCGGCGTGATGGGCTCGACCGGCACGCCGAACCCGTTGACCACGATGTCCTCGTCGTTGGCGTCGTTCTCGTCGAAGTCCTGACCGATCGCGGTCAGGCGGATGGTCACGTCGCTGGTCGGCTGCCAGAGGAACGAACCCCGCACCCCCTGCTCGCCGCTGTTGTTCACATTGCTCAGATGCCGGACGGCGTCGTCGATGAAGCCGGGGTTGCCGACGTCGGACCCGACGATGCGGAAGGCGGCGTCCGAGCCGAGCGGAATGTTGACCATGCCCTTTACGGCCCAGCCGCCCTGGTTCTCGACCTCGTCGCCGGTCACCTCAGCCTCGGCGGCGAGATGCGACGGATCCGGCGGATTGGTGACGAACTTCAGCAGGCCGCCCAGCGTCGAGGCGCCGTAGAGGGTGCCTTGCGGACCCTTGTCGACCTCGACGCGCTGCATGTCGAAGGCGTCGATGTCTGGCGGCAGCAGGGTGCCGTTGGCCAGGCCGCTGCTCGACCCGTACGGGGTTTCGTCGATGTAGGTGGCGACCGTGCTGGCGTCGCCGCCGCTGTTCAGGCCCCGAAGGATCAGCTGATCCTGTCCGGGCGCGCTCTCCACCAGAGTGAGGCCGGGAACGAACTTGACGTAGTCCGCGAAGTTGAAGGCCTGCAGCTGTTCGACCCTCTGCTCCGTCACCGCGCTTACCGCTTGCGCGACGTTGCGCAGCCGTTCCGTGCGCAAGTTGGCGGTGACGGTGACGTTCGCGCTGGCGGCGGCCGTCTGCTGCGCCGGCGTCTGTTGCGCGGTCGGTTGGCCGGCCGCGCCGGTTTGCGCCGCCGCGGCGGCGGCCAGAGCGAGCGTTGAAGCGGCCGCCAAGAGACCCAGGCCCAGGTGTCGATGCATGCGATCCCCCATGCGCAATCCCACGAGCGTTAGGATGGCAACATGGTTTCCCATCATGCAAGTGCTTTTTCACTTTTTGCGAAAGACCGTTGACTGGGCGCGCCACACGCCCCGATAATCCGCGCGGGTTTAGCGAGGCGCTGCATGGCATCGGTGCTAGGGTTGCGGGACGAACGCGCGGCTCCGGGTTCGGACGCGGCGCCCGCGCACTCGGGCGGCGTCGCATGACCCGGGCCGCGCAAAGCGTGCTGAGAGCCGAATCGCCGTTGGAGCTGCCGCGCCCCTACCTGTTGTTCGTGGGCGATGTCGCCGAAGCGGCGTTCGCCAAGACCGCGTTCGGCCTGCGCGACTGGGCGCCCGAGGCCTGCGTCGGCCAGTTTTCCTGCTCGGCCGACGCCATCGACCTCGGCCTGCCGAGGCTGGCGCCGCTCGAGGCGCGCGCGCGGGGCGCGCGGGCCATGGTGATCGGCGTCGCGAACATGGGCGGCTACATCGCCGACGCGTGGATCCCGTCGCTGGTCAAGGCGCTGGAGGCTGGGCTCGACCTGGTCAGCGGCCTGCATGCCAAGCTCGCCGACGTGCCAGCGGTGCGCAGCGCCGCCGAGGCGCATGGGCGACAGCTGGTCGACATTCGCCGCCCGCCGCCCGGCATCCCGGTCGGCACCGGCGAGAAGCGCACTGGCAAGCGGCTGCTCACCGTCGGCACCGACTGTGCGCTCGGGAAGAAGTATACGGCGCTTTCGATCGCCCGCGCGTTCGGCGATCGCGGGCTCGCAGTCGACTTCCGCGCCACCGGACAAACCGGCATCCTGATCGCCGGCGGCGGCATGCCAATGGACGCGGTCGTCGCCGATTTCGAGGCCGGCGCCGCCGAGTTGCTGACGCCGGCCGCAGCCCCCGACCACTGGGACGTGATCGAAGGGCAGGGGTCGCTGTTCCACCCGTCGTACGCGGCGGTGTCGCTAGGCTTGCTGCACGGCAGCCAGCCTGATGTGATCGTCGTCTGCCACGAGCCCGGGCGCCTGGAGCTGCTCGGCCACCCCGGCTTCGCGATTCCGAGCCTCGAAGAGACGATCGATCTCAACGTCCGGCTCGCGCGGCGCACCAACCCCGCCACGCGTTGCGCCGGGGTCAGCCTCAACACCGCGGCGATGACCGGGGCGGAGGCTGCGGACACGCTGAAGACGACGGCGGCGCGGCTGGGCTTGCCGGCCGCAGATCCCATCCGCGGCGGGCCTGAGTTCGCCCGCCTCGTCGACGCCTGTCTCGCGCCGCGATGAACGGATTTCACGTATGCGTCTGACGATTATCGCTGCAGGGCCAGCCGGCAGGCGCGGCGCGGCCCCTCATCCGCCCGGGCTCCGCCCGGCCACCTTCTCCCTCGAGGGGAGAAGGATCGCCAGCAGACGCCGCTGGGGGCGCGCGAGTTTACTCGCCGCTCTCCTGGCGCTGACCTGGGCGGCGGCGTCCGTCCCCGCCCTCGCCGCCCCGCCGGCGGACTTCCAGGCCTACGCCGACGCCTTGCGCAAGCAGTACGGCATCCCCGGCATCGCCATCGCCATCGTCGAGAACGGCCAGACGACCATGGCTGAGGGATTCGGCGTCCGCCGCCTGGGCGATCCGACACCGGTCGACGCCAAGACGATCTTCCCCACCGGCTCGACCGGCAAAGCCTTCACGGTGGCGGCGCTCGCCACCCTGGTCGACGCCGGCAAGCTCAGCTGGGACGACCGCGTGACCGACAAGCTGCCCGGGTTCGAGATGTACGACCCGTGGGTGACGCGCGAGATGACGGTCCGCGACCTGCTGGTGCACCACAGCGGCCTCGGCCTTGGCGAGGGCGATCTCATGGCGGTGCCGAGCTCGAACCTGACGCGCGCCGAGACGGTCGAGCGATTGCGCTACCTGAAGCCGAAGACCAGCTTCCGCAGCGGCTACGCCTACGACAACGTCCTCTATGCGGTCGCCGGCCAGCTGATCTACGCGGTGAGCGGCCAGACGTGGGAAGACTACATGCGCACCCACGTGCTCGAGCCGGCGCACATGCTCGACTCCACGTCCGACGATCCGCACCGCTTCGCCGATCCCGACCGCGCCTGGCCGCACGCGCGGCTGAACGGGCCGATGCGCGGGCTGGGCGACCAGGCCGTGCTGGACGAGACCGACGACCTCGGCAAGAACGTGAGCCCCGCCGGCGGCATCAGCGCCAGCGCCGAGGACACGGCGCAGTGGATCAAGATCCAGCTGGGCCACGGCGCGATCCCCGGGGGCGGACGGCTCTACAGCGAGGCGTCGGCCGAGGCGATGTGGACGCCCGAGGTGATCATCCCGATCACGCCGGCGCCGCCGCCGGTCGCCGCTTCAACGCCGCAGTTCGAGGACTACGCGCTCGGCTGGTTCATCCGCGACTGGCGCGGTCACAAGATCATCGAACACGACGGGGCGGTGTTCGGCTTCCGCGCGCTCATCGACCTGATCCCCGACAAGAACATCGGGTTTGCAGTGCTCTCGAACGCCGAGGATGGCGTGCCGCTGGTGGCGATCCGCGACCAGCTCCTCGACCACTATCTCGACGGCCCGCCGACCGATTGGGCGGCGGCGTGGGGCGAGTACAAGCAGCATCAGGTCGAAGCGGCCCTGAAGGCGCTGCACGCCGAGATGGCCCAGCCCGCCAAGGTCGGCCCGTCTCTGCCGCTCGCGAGCTACGCTGGCGACTACGCCGACCCCTGGTACGGAACCGTGCGGGTCACGCCGGCGGGCGGCGACAAGCTCCGGATCGACTTCACCCACTCGCCGGGCATGGTCGGGGATCTGACCCACTGGCAGTACGACACCTTCATCACCCACTGGGACAAGCCCGGGATCGAGAACGCCTTCGTCAGCTTCACGCTGGACGCGGACGGCAAGGTGGCCGGCGCGACGATGAACGCCGTCTCGCCGCTGGCCGACTTCAGCTTCGACTACCAGGACCTGCACCTAAGCGCGGTCGCGCCGCCGGCGAGCGCCGCGCGCTAGCCGCGGGGACGATCGCAGCGCCGCTAGCGAACCACGGAAAACACGGAAAGCACTGACCTGCAGCGTTTCCGGACTGGCCTCCTGGGCGCGGCGGTCGGTCCATCCAGGCCGCGAAGCGGCCGTCCTGCCTTCCGTGTTTTCCGTGGCCAGTCAATGCGGCGCGGCGACCTCATCGGCGCGGGCCGGGACAGGGCTTTTCGGCGGGCGGTCGGTCTGCGCAAAGTCGCCGCTACGGAGAAGGAGCGCGATCCATGGCGAAAGACACCGAAGCGGCCGAGGCGCGGGCCAAGACGGTCACGGAACAGCTGGACGAGCTGTTCGCGCCGTGGAACCGGACCGACGAGCCGGGGATGGTCGTCGGCGTGGTCAAGGACGGCGCGTTCACCTATCGGCGCGCGTTCGGCATGGCGAGCCTCGAGCATGCGTCGGCCAACACGCCTTCGACGCGCATGCGGATCGGTTCGATCAGCAAGCACTTCACCTGCCTGCTCGCGCTCCTGCTCGCCGAGGATGGCAAGCTCGACCTCGATCAGCCGATCCGCACCTACATCCCCGAACTGACCGGTCCTGGCGGCGAGCCGACGCTTCGCCAGCTCATGCAGCACCGCGGCGGGTCGCGCTGCTATCTCGACATCAGCTTCATCGGTCACGGGATGGCCGTACCGCCGGTCGGCCACGCGCTCGAGATCCAAGTTCGCCAGAAGAGCCGCAACTTCGCTCCCGGCGAGGCGATGATCTACAACAACGGCGGCTACCATCTCGTGTCGATCGCGATCGAGCGCGCGGGCGGCGCCCCCTTCGAGCAGCAGTTGAAGGCGCGGCTCTTCGACGCCGTCGGGATGCCGGACACCATCTCGCTGCCCTCCGACCACAACATCACGCCCGGCGTCGCCGCCATGCACATCCCCAGTCGCGGCGCCTGGCGGCGCGGGCTCTTCCCGTCCGAGGAGGTGCGCGGCGAGGGCGCGATCGTCTCGACCGTCGACGACATGCTGCGCTGGGTGGCGCACCTGCGCGCCCGCGACCGCTTCGGCTCGCCCAAGACCTGGGCCGAGCTTACGGAGCTGCCGAGCTACGCGGATGGCTCGCTCGGCGTCTACGCGCTCGGGCTGCTACTCAACGAGTACCGAGGCCTAAAGACCCTGCACCACTCGGGCGGGGTCATGGGTGGCACCGCGCAGATGATCCTGTTCCTCGACGAGGGTCTCGACATCGTCATCCGCACCAACGGAGCGAGAGCCTGCGACGTCGTCCGGCTGGCTCAGCAGGTGGCCGACATCGTGCTCGCCGACCGGGTCGGGCCGGAGACGCCGACCATCGAGGCCGAGGCGCTCAAGGGCGCGCTCGGCGACTACTGGTCGCCCAAGACGCGCATGGTCTACAGCCTCTCCGACGAGGGCGGCGTCCTCAAGCTTTCGCTCTGCAAGGGGCAGGTGGGCGTGGCGCTCGTTCCCGCCGCCGACGGCTGGATGCTGCTTCCGGCAGGCGGTCTCGGAGAGATCGCTGTCAAGGTCGAAGGCGAGGACCTGCTCGTCCGCTTCGGGCAGGAGACGGATCGCCTCCAGCGCCTGGTCGAGGACGACGCCAATGCCGAAGCGTTCGCGGCGGCCGCGCTCGGCCGCTACGTCAGCGACGACGCCGACACCATCGCGGCGATCGAGCGCGACGGCGAGGGGCTGGTGGTCAGCCAGTCCGATGGCCTCGGCCGCGTGCGCGCGCCGCTGATCCCGCTCTCGCCGAGCGTTGCCTATTCGCGGCCCAGCGGCGCGCTTGCGCAGCTGCGCAACGTGATCAGTCTCGATGTCGAGGGCGGGCGCGCAACCGGCTTCCGCCTCAACACCGCCCGCACCCGAAACCTGGAGTTCCGCCGCATGTCGGGCTAGGCCGAGAGTCGTTCCGCGAGGAGGACGCCGATGACGACGCTTGCCGAGGCTAAGGCTCTGGTCGCCGCCGACGACCGCAAGGACTTCGAGTTCGCCAGCCGCGGCTTCGTCGCCACGCGCGCCGATCCGGTGATCGCCCGCGGGGATGGCCGTCCCGCTAACAATCTGGCGGCCTATGACTTCCTCGCCGCCGACGCGCCGGAGACGGCCAACCCCAGCCTTTGGCGGCAGGCGCAGATCCTGACCAAACACGGGCTATTCACGGTCGCCGAGCGCATCTGGCAGGTGCGCGGCTTCGACGTCTCCACCGTGTCGTTCATCGATGCGGGGACGGGCTGGATCGTCGTCGATCCGCTGACCACGGTCGAGGTCGCGCGCGCGGCGCTCGAGCTCGTGGGCGAGCACGTGGCGCAAAAGCCGGTGCTGGCGGTGATCTATTCCCACAGCCACGTCGACCACTACGGCGGCGTCGGCGGGGTGACGAGCGCGGCCGACGTTGCCGCTGGCAAGGTCAGGGTCATCGCGCCCGAAGGCTTCCTCGAGCACGCGGTCTCGGAGAACATCATCGTGGGTCCGGCGATGCTCCGTCGCGCGCGCTTCCAGTTCGGCCATACGCTGGAGTGCTGCGCCCACGGCGAGATGACTTCGGGCCTCGGGCCTCGCCCGTCAGCCGGCGCGCTCTCGCTGATCGCGCCCACCGACCTCATCACCCGCACGGGCCAGGAGATCGCCGTCGGCGACGTGACCATGGTCTTCCAGCTCACGCCGGGTACGGAGGCGCCGGCGGAAATGAACTTCTACCTGCCGCAGTTTCGCGCCGTGTTCATGGCCGAGAATGCCAACCTGACCATGCACAACCTGTTGCCGGCGCGCGGCGCGCTGGTGCGCGACGCCAAGGCCTGGGCCGACTATCTGACCGAATCCATCCGCCTGTTTGCCGACAAGAGCGACGTGATGTTCGCCGCCCACGGGATCCCCCGCTTCGGCCGCGAGGAGATCGTCTCTTTCCTGACCAGTCACCGCAACGCCTACAAGTTCCTGCACGACCAGACGATCAGGCTGATGAATTCGGGGCTGACCGCGCCCGAGATCGCCGAAACGCTGGCGCTGCCCAAGGCGCTGGCCAAACAGTGGTTCAACCGCGGCTACTACGGGACGATGAGCCACAATTCGAAGGCCATCTACCAACGCTACCTCGGCTGGTACGACGCCAATCCGGCCAGCCTGAACCCGCTGCCGCCGGAGCCCGCGGCCAAGCGCTACGTCGCGGCCATGGGCGGGCCGGCGGCGGTGATGGCGCTGGCCAGGGCCGCGGTCGACGAGGGCGAGCTGCGCTGGGCGGCGACGCTGTTGAACCACGTCGTCTTCGACGATGCGGAGAACGCCCCGGCGCGCGCCGAGCTCGCCGCGGTCTACACCAAGCTCGGTTTCGACTGCGAGGCCGGCACCTGGCGCAACATCTACCTGACCGGCGCCCAGGAGCTGCTCCACGGCATCGCGCCCGGCCCCGGCGCCGGCTTCAGTCCCGACGTGCTGCAGGCCACCACCACCGCGATGCTGCTCGACTTCGCCGCCGTTCGCGTCAATCCGGACAAGGCCGCCCAGCGCGCCTTCTCGCTCAACATCGAGATCACCGACCGGCGCGAGACCCACCTGATCACCGTCGGCTCAGGCGTGCTAATCCACGAGGAGGGCGTCGCCGATCCCGCCGCCGGCGCCACGGTGCGCCTGAAGCGACCTGACCTGGTGATGACCCTGATCGCGCGCATGCCCTTGGCGCCGCGCGTCGAGTCCGGCGACATCATCATCGAAGGCGACGCCTCGCTCTACGCTGCTCTGATCGACCTCCTCGAGCCCCCGACGCCGAACTTCAACATCGTGACGCCGTAGGTCAGGACCCGCCTGCGCTAGACTCGCGGCAAGGCCAGGCTTACCGGTGGACGCGCCACGGTTTCCGCTAGGCCCCAAGATGGAAACGGCGCCGACGCAGCTCGAAGACAGCAATAAGGTCGTTCTGGCGGCGGTATGTCTGCTGTCAGGCGTGGCGCCTCTCGTCGCCCGCTGGTTGCCGAACGAGTCCTTGGCGATCATCTATGGCCTGATCGTCGCTTCGATCTTTGGCGCGTCAGCGTTTTATCTGAGTCGACGCCCGTCTCTACACGCCTTCAAGCCCTTATTTCTTGCTTTCTTTGCTTTCTCGGCGGTTCAGGTTTTGAATAACACCGTTCCTAAATTCGTTCTCACGCATCTCCTGAAGGAAGCGGGGACGGCCGGAAATCCGCTTGCTTCGACGATGTGGGGTTCCATCGTCATCCAGCTGACGGAGACCGCGATCGCGCTCGTCCCAATATTCCTGCTCACGATGGCATCGAGGCAGTCAGCCGGCGAAATATACCTTCAGCAGGGCCGCATCGGTTTCTGGTTCTGCGCCGCCCTCGTCTTCTTCTTGGCCATGTATTTGCTTACGCCAAGGGCTGCGGCGCATCGCTTTCCAGTCCATGGCGCCGTGACGATCAGCCGGTATGTCAGCCTGACCCCTCCGCTCTTGCTCATGGTAATCACAAATGGATTTCAGGAGGAAATACTCTTCCGGGCGCTATTCCTCAGGAAGTTTATCTCCATATTTGGTTTTTGGACCGCGAACGTCATCCAGGCGCTGGTGTTTACCATCGCGCACGTCGGGATAAGTTATACGACCAACGTGATCCTATTCTTGATCCTCTTTGTTTTCCCACTCGGCTTGTTCTGTGGCTACCTGATGCGCAGGACCGACAGCGTCCTTGCTCCGGCGATCTTCCATGCCGGGGCTGACATCCCGATCTACCTGTCGTTTCTTTCATTCGTGACCTGATCGAACGCGCTGTCTTGGCGAGCCCCGCCGCAGTCCTCCGAAACGGTGCCTCTTGAGGGCCAGCGCGTGACGTAGGGCTTGCCGCCGTCCGCGGACGCCCAGAACTGAACGCGTCGTGCGCAGGCAATTCCCCCCGCAACATATAAAGCGACCGCATGGGAACGTTAATCGCCTCAGGTCGTTAGGTATTTGCCGCTGGTTTATCGGCGGCTCCAACCGCGAAATAAGCCATGGGCTTGATCCTGATCATCATAGTACTTTTCCTCCTCTTCGGAGGCGGCGGCGGTTACTACGCACATCGTCGGTATGGGCTGCCGGGCCTAGGCAGCGTGATCGGCTTAGTCCTGGTCGTTCTGGTCCTGTTGTGGGTGTTTGGCGGCCTGCATCCGGGTCGCGTTTAGCGGCCATCCCCCGCCTCTCACAAGGACCATCGAGATGAAACACGCATTTCTTCTTTCGACCGCAGCAGCAGCTTGCATGGCTTGCGCCAGCGTGGGCTGGGCGCAACCGTCCGGACACGACGGCGGCGCTCCCCAGGGCGGACAGCATTCCAACCACCAGGCCGCGGCTAACGTTGGGCGCGTCGCGTCGGCGCAGCACGGGCGGCAATCCACGGCTCAGGGCGCTCCCAGCGCTTTCGTCCGCTCCTCGACCGGCGCAACGCTGCGCGGACCCGTCAGCGGCGCGGCATCCGTCCGGTCTCGGCAAGCGCCGCACTATGTCGCTCAGACCGCGCCCCGGGCCCAGCTGTATGGAGCCACGCGGGCCGCACCGGCGGTCGTCGGTGTAACGAGGACGACGTCGACTTACGCACAGGTGAGTGTCACCGCCTCGCACCGAAACGTGCAGGCGTCGCAACGCTTCAACGCCGGATCCTACCGTCCGCCGATGGGCTATGTGTCGCGCTACTGGGGCTACGGCCAATACCTGCCAGCCGCCTACTACGCCCGCGGCTACTGGATTAACGACTATCTGCTGTACGCCCTCTACGGGCCGCCCTCAGGCTTTGTCTGGGTTCGCGTCGGCGACGATGCGCTGCTGATCAACCGGTACACGGGCGAGATCGTCGCGGTCGAGACCGGCGTGTTCTACTAGGATTTCCGCCACGCAAGTCCCGAGCCGCGGTGCGCTCGGGCAGGGGCAGCCCTCTGACTAAGGCCGGCGGCGAGCAGACGACACGCTATCCGCCCGAAAGGTAAACCATGAGCCTGATCCTCA
>Ga0209415_10007691_pt1 | contig 18774 bp, 15 predicted proteins | sample PeaSoiSIISIP2007_FD_187696 | JGI IMG/M metagenome (GOLD analysis project Ga0209415, IMG submission 187696) | Peat soil microbial communities from Weissenstadt, Germany - SII-SIP-2007 (SPAdes) (version 2) | ecosystem: Environmental > Terrestrial > Soil > Wetlands > Peat | place: Germany...
GCCGTCCAGGCCGGCGTTCTCGAACGCGCGCATCTCGCGCTCCGCGTCCTGGCGGTACTTGACTGGCTTGCTCGGGATGAACTCGCCCGCGCCGGCCAGATGCGCGGCGATCTCGGCCGCGTAGCCCTCCTGCCGCTGCGCTATCCCCGGGATCATCTCGTCGTACAGGTCCTGCATGATGCCGAGGATCCCGATCCGCGGCTTGCGGTCAGCCATGCGTTCCTCCTCTGGTCCCGCGCCTCAGCGCTGGCCGTACTGCTCCTTGTAGCGCTTGTGCAGGGCGTCCACCTGATCTTGCGGCAGGGGCTCCAGGTCCCCGCGAGCGGAGGCGATGTGGACCGTCCTCGCCGCGTCCTCGCACATCACGGCGGCCTTGACGGCGTCACGGGCGGTGGGCCCGATGGTGAACACGCCATGGCTGCGCAGCAGCACGGCGGGGGAGCGGTGGCCGGTCAGGACCGACACGATGACCCGGCCGATCTCGTCCCCGCCGATCAGCGCGAACGGCCCGACCGGGATCTCGCCGCCGAACTCGTCGGCCATGGCGGTGATCACGCACGGGATCGCCTTGCCCCGTGCCGCCCACGCGGTCGCATACGTCGAGTGGGTATGCACGATGCCGCCGACTTCGGGCATCTGCCGGTACACATGCGCGTGCGTCGCGGTGTCGCTGGACGGGAGGTATCCGGCCTCGACCGGTGTGCCGTCAAGGTCGCACAGGACCATGGCCTGCGGCGTGAGGTCGGCGTAGGCTATCCCGCTCGGCTTGATGACCATCAGTCCGGTGCCGGGGACGCGCGCCGAGACGTTCCCTGACGTCCAGGCGACCAGGTTGCCGCGAACCAGCGCCGCATGCAGCTCGCAGACCTCTTCCCTGGCGCGCGCGATGGCCGCGCCGATGGCCGGATCCGCCGTCGGCCCGGTGCTCATCGCGAGCCCCCTTCCTGGCTGGCGGGTTCCCGGCGAGCGATGACCCGGTCCCTGATCGCGCGGAGCCGGTGCATGACCTGGTTGGTCCCGCGACCGAAGTAGTCGTGCAGTGCCGCGTACTCGGCATACAGCTCGTCGTAGACGTCCGCGCTGGCCGGGTCGGGGACGTAGACCGCCTGGTGCTTGCTGCCCATCGCCGCCGCGGCGGCCGGGACATCGGGGTAGGCGCCAGCGGCGACCGCGGCGTGGATGGCGGAGCCTAGCGCCGGGCCCTGCTCGGAAGCGATCAGGCTGAGCGGACGGCGAGTCACGTCCGCGTACACCTGCATGACGAACTTGTTCTTTATCAGCCCGCCCGCGATCACCAGCTCGGCAACCGGCACGCCGGCGGCGCCGAAGGCGTCGATGATGACCCGGGTCCCGAATGCGGTCGATTCCACCAGCGCCCGGTAGATGTCCGGGGCTCTGGTAGCGAGCGTCAGGCCGACGAGCGCCCCGGACAGGTGATGATCGACGAGCACCGACCGGTTGCCGCTCAGCCAGTCCAGGGCGATCAGCCCGTGCTCGCCAGCGGGCTGGCCGGAGGCCTGCGCCGACAGCAGGTCGTGCACTGATTCGCCGCGGCGCTCCGCCTCAGCCCGGTAGGCAGGGGGGACCGCGTGGTCGGCGAACCAGGCGAAGATGTCCCCGACGCCGCTCTGCCCCGCCTCGTAGCCCCACAGCCCGCGGGTGATGCCGCCGTCCACCACGCCGCACATGCCCGGTACCTCGGCGAGGTCGGTCCCGTTCATGACATGGCAGGTCGACGTGCCCATGATGGCGACCATCTGCCCGGGCGCGATCGCCGCGGCAGCGGGCGGGGTAACGTGCGCGTCGACATTGCCGACCGCGACCGCAGTGCCCTCAGGCAGGCCGGTCCACCTGGCTGCCTGACCGGTCAGCGATCCGGCCCGCGCGCCGAGCGGCAGGACCGGGTGCTCTAGCTTCTCGGCCGCGAAGCCGGCGAACCGCGGATCAAGCGCGCCGAGGAACTCGCGGGACGGGTACCGGCCGTCCTGCCGAATGCCCTTGTAGCCCGCGGTGCAGGCGTTCCTCGTCTCAACCCCGGTGAGCTGCCAGATGATCCAGTCGGCCGCCTCGATCCACCGCTCGGTCCGCTGGTAGACCTCCGGGTCCTCGTCGAGCAGCTGGAGCGCCTTGGCGAATTCCCACTCGGCGGAGATCTTCCCGCCGTACCGGGCGATCCACGGCTCGCCGCGCTCGTGCGCCAGCGCGTTGACCCGGTCGGCCTGCGGCTGCGCGGCATGATGCTTCCACAGCTTCGGATATGCGTGCGGCCGGCCGTCCAGCCCGGGCAGCTGGCACAGCGGGGTCCCGTCGGCGCGCACCGGCATGACCGTGCAGGCGGTGAAGTCCGTGCCGATGCCGATCACCGTCGCCGGATCGATCCCGGCGCTGGCGACAGCCGCGGGCACCGCGAGCCGCAGCACGTCGCGGTAGTCCTGCGGATCCTGCAGCGCCCAGTCCGGCGGGAGCGCGGCGCCGGTCGCCGCCAGCGAGTCGTCCATCACGCCGTGCCGGTACTCATGGACGGCCGTGCCAAGCTCTGCCCCATCACGCACCCGAGCGACCAGGGCGCGCCCGGACAGCGTGCCGAAATCTATGCCGACGACGCAGGCGGCTGAGTTGTTAGCGCTAACAGGCATGGCCCTTGTCATGTTACCTCCTGGACTGCCCCCCGCTAAGGTCCGGTCCGGTTAACGTCCGCGCCGGGTCGCGCTGGCGCGGACAATCAGCTCCGGCGCTACCGGGATGCCGGGCCGGGGTTCCTGGTGGCTGGTGATCCGGTCGACCAGCAGGCGGAGCGCCCGCCTGCCGAGCTCGCCGAAGTCCTGGCGCACGGTGGTGAGCGGCGGCAGGAAGAACGCCGACTCCGGGATGTCGTCGAATCCGACCAGGCTGACATCCTCCGGCACGCGGATACCCCGTTCGGACAGCGCGCGCAGCAGGCCGAGAGCCATCTGGTCGTTCGCGCAGAAGACCGCCGTCACTCCGGGCAGCTGGGAGAGCTGGCTGCCCAGCTCGTAGCCGGAGCGGGCGGACCAGTCCCCGTGCAGCGGCTCGAGCTGCGGCGCGCCCGCTGCCCGCAGCGCCTGACTCCAGCCATCCAGGCGCTCCTGCGCATCCAGCCAGGAGGCCGGGCCGGCCACGTGATGGACGGTCTCGTGGCCAAGATCGAGGAGGTACCGCGTCGCGGCGAGCGCCCCGGCCGCGTTGTCGATGGCGACTGAGGCCAGCGGCGTGCGGGTGCCGCAGCCGACCGCGACCAGGGGCACGTCCGCTGGCACCTCGCTGAGCACGGCAACGGCCGGAACCTGCGGCGCGATGACGATGATCCCCTCGACGGCCTGCCCGAGGAAACGATCAACGGTGTCGAGCACCGAGCGGCGGTCGACCGCCTGCGGGCTGGCAACGGAGACGAAGTAGTCGGGGCATGCCGCCTGCTCGATCCCGTAGAGCATCGAGGCCGGGCCGTAGAACGTGGTGTCGAAGCTGATCACGCCCAGCACGTTGGTGCGCTTGGTGACCAGTGAGCGCGCCGCCGCGTTAGGCCGGTAGCCGAGCGCGCGGATCGAGGCGAGCACGTTCTCCCGGGTCTGCGGCCTGACATTGGGATGCTCGTTGAGCACCCGGGAGACAGTCTGGTGCGACACGCCAGCCAGCCGCGCGACATCCTCCATGGTCGGCCGACTGGCCCGGCCGCTCCCCGTCAGTGCCACCAAGCTCCTCGTCGCCACTAAGCTCCTCGGTGTCGGCCTTGCCGCGATCCCGTGCGGTACAGTGGCCCAGCTGTTATCGCTCACATCCCTCAGGCCAGATGTTGCCCGGCCGGAACATTGTCTCCCGAACACGCCATGAGAACCTACAGGTGAGGTCTGGATCAGCCCGCAGAAGGGGCCGCGATGCTGGTCGCCGGAGTGGACTCGTCAACGCAGTCCACCAAGGTCATGCTATGCCGGGCGGACAATGGCGCGGTCGTGGGCAGCGCCAGCGCGCCGCATCCGGCCGGAACCGAGTGCGACCCGGCGGCGTGGTGGGCAGCGCTGCGGCAGGCCGGGGACGGGCTGCTCGACCGCGCGGACGCGGTCGGCGTGGCAGGGCAGCAGCACGGGATGATCGTTCTTGACGAGCCCGGCGAGGTGATCAGGCCGGCGGTGCTGTGGAACGACCTGCGCTCCGCGGACGCCGCGTCCGAACTGGTCCGCGAGCGCGGCGGCCCGCAATGGTGGGCCGCCCGGACCGGGAGCGTGCCGACCGCCTCGTTCACGGTAACCAAGCTGCGCTGGCTGGCGACCCGCGAGCCGGCCAATGCCGCCCGCGCCGCTTCGGTGCTGCTGCCGCACGACTGGCTGACCATGCGGCTGTGCTCCGCCTCCGGCGGCGGCGCCGGCGGCGCCCGGCCGCCGGCCGACCCGGCTACCGACCGTGGCGACGCATCGGGCACGGGCTACTTCTCGCCGGCGGCCGGGATCTGGCTGCCTGACGTGGCGGCCGCGGCGCTCGGCCATCCGGTCCGGCTGCCGCGAGTAGCCAGGCCGGCCGACGTCGTGGGCGAGACGGCCTGGGGGGCGGCGGTGTCCGCGGGAACCGGCGACAACATGGGCGCCGCGCTCGGCCTGGGACTTGAGCCCGGGGACGTCGCGATCTCGATCGGGACCTCGGGCACCGCGTTCGCGGTAAGCACGGTGCCTGCCGCGGACCCGTCCGGCGCCGTCGCCGGGTTCGCGGATGCGACCGGGCGGTTTCTCCCGCTGGTGTGCACGGTCAACGCGGGACTGGTGCTGTCAGCGGCGGCCGCCCTGGCGGGTACTGACGTCGATGGCCTGTCCGCCTTGGCGCTCGGCGCGCAGGCAGGCGCGGGCGGGCTGACCCTGCTGCCTTACCTGGACGGCGAGCGCACGCCGGACCGGCCCGGCGCGACCGGGGTGCTCAGGGGGCTGACGACCCGGAACGCATCCAGGGAGAATCTGGCCAGGGCTGCGGTCGAGGCGGTGCTTGCCTCGCTTGCCGACGCCGCTGACCTGCTAGCCGGGCAGGGCGTGCCGCGCCGGCGGGTGCTGCTGATCGGAGGTGGCTCGCGTTCGGAGGCGGTGCGCACGCTGGCGCCGGGCATTTTCGGCACGCCGGTGCTCGTGCCAGAGCCCGGGGAGTACGTGGCGCGCGGCGCCGCGCGCCAGGCCGCCTGGGCGCTGGCCGGGACGCCGGGACCACCAGACTGGCCACCGGGCCGGCCGGCCATCGAGTACGCCAGCCCGCCTCAGCCGGATATCCGCGCCAGGCACGCGGCGCTCCGGGACGACACCGCAACCTGGATGGAAGGGACTCGCCGGTGAGCACAGGACGTTACGCACCCGCACCAGCCGATCGGTTCTCGTTCGGCATCTGGACCGTCGGCTGGCAGGGCGTCGACGTATTCGGATCCGCGATCCGCCCGCCGATGCCCGCGGACCGTGCGGTGCGCAAGCTCGCCGAGATCGGTGCGTACGGGGTGAATTTCCACGACAACGACGTGTTCGATTTCGGCGCTACCGAGGCGGAGCGGGAGCGGCGGATCGCCGCGTTCCGGGCGGCGCTCGATGAGACCGGGCTGGTGGTGACCACCGCGACCACGAACCTGTTCTCGCACCCGATCTTCAAGGAGGGCGGGTTTACCGCCAACGACCGGGACGTGCGCAGGTTCGCGCTCGCCAAGGTGATGCGGAATCTCGACCTGGCCGCCGAGCTCGGCGCCCGGGTGTACGTGTGCTGGGGCGGGCGCGACGGCGCGGAGTCCGGCGCCGCCAAGGACATCCGCGCTGCCCTCGACCGGTGCAAGGAGGCCTTCGACGTCCTCTGCGGGTACGTGCTTGACCACGGGTACGACCTGAGGTTCGCGATCGAGCCGAAGCCGAACGAGCCGCGCGGCGACATCCTGCTGCCCACCGCCGGTCACGCGCTGGCCTTCATCAACGAGCTCGAGCATCCCGAGATCGTGGGCCTCAACCCCGAGGTCGGGCACGAGGAGATGTCCGGGCTGAATTACGCGCACGCCATCACCCAGGCGCTGTGGCACGGCAAGCTGTTCCACATCGACCTGAACGGCCAGCATGGCCCGCGCTACGACCAGGACCTGCGGTTCGGCGCCGGTAACGCACGGGGGGCGTTCTGGGTCGTCGATGCCCTGGAGTCTGGCGGATACGGCGGGCCGGTGCACTTCGACTTCAAGCCGCCGCGTACCGAGGACGACCATGGTGTCTGGGAGTCGGCCGCAGCGTGCATGCGCAACTACCTGATCCTCCGGGAGAAGGTCCGCGCGTTCCGCGCCGACCCCGACGTCGCCGGTGCGCTGGCCGCCGCGCGGGTCCCCGATCTCTCGCTGCCGACCCTGTCCGACGGCGAGACCTGGCGCGACATCCAGGGATTCACTCCAGACGTAGCCGCGCTCGGCGAGCGAGGGATGGCGTTCGAGCGCCTCGACCAGCTCGCCCTTGAGCACCTCTACGGCGTCAGGTAGGCCCGGCCGCCCCGCCTGCCGGTCACCGGGTGACCTCTTCCATGGCGCCGGTGTCGAAGACCAGCCCGTGCCCCGGCGGGGTCCTGGCCCGCAGGCTGTCGCCCGTGATGACTACCCCGCTCGGCCGGGCCAGCGCGCCGAGGGCGGCGAAGGAGCCTTCGTCGATGTCCTCGATCATGGGTGGCAGCGGCAGGCACATGGCCAGCTGCCCGGAGATGTCGGGCAGCAGGTGCGGCATGACCGGGATGTCGAACAGCCGGGCCAGCCGGGCGATGCGCAGGAACGGGGTGATGCCGCCGACCCGGCAGATGTTCGGCTGGAGGTAGTCGCAGCCGCCGGCCAGGAGCATGTCCCTGAACTGCGCTTCGGTATACAGGCTCTCGCCGGCGGCGATGGGGATGTCGATAGCGTCCCGCAGCCGCGCGTAGGCGCCGAAGTCCTCGGCCGGCAGCGGCTCCTCCAGCCAGAAGATGTCGAACGCCGATAGTGCCCTGGCGGCCCGGCGGGCGGCCGGGACGTCCCACAGCTGGTTCGCGTCGACCATGAGCTGCCGGCCGGGCCCGATGATCCGGCGGACCGCGGCCACCCGGTGCAGGTCTTCATCCAGGCTGGGCTGGCCGACCTTGATCTTGACCCTGGTATGGCCAGCCGCGATCCAGCGGCTCACCTGCTCCTCGAGCTCGTCCAGCGTCAGGTGCCGGTTGACGCCGCTGGCGTATACCGGCACCAGGTCGCGGTGCCGGCCGATCAGGTCGGCCAGGGGAAGCCCGGCGGCCTTGGCCGCCAGGTCCCACAGGCCGATGTCGATCGCCGCCATCGACAGCGTGGCGATCCCGCCGCCAGCCTCGCGCAGGTGCAGCCAGAGCCGGTCCCAGGCCGCGGCCGGCGCCACCGGGCCGCCCTCGGCGACCGGCCGGCAGTCCGCCTCGACCATAGCGGCGACCGCCTGCGCCCCGGCCCGGACCGCCCAGCTGAAGCCCTGCCCGGTGCGGCCGTCGCTGCTTTCGACCGTGGCGGCGATCAGGTACTGGCAGGTCGCCACCGGGCCCCACGGCCGGGGCATCGGCAGCCGGTAGGTCCTGCTGCTCACCGCCGTGACATGCGCGCTCATGACAGTCCGTCGGCGTCGTAGGCCGGCCCGCAGAACTCGCCGCCCAGATAGCCGAGCACGGGGTCATCATGGGCGGGCTCGCCGCGCTCCGCGATCACCGCGGCAGCGTAGCGCTCGGCGTCGTCGCGGGGCTCGTAGCCCAGCGCGCGAGCCTCGGCCAGGCTGACCCAGCCGCCCCTGGTGTTGCGGGATACCCCGTAGACCACGCGGAACCCCGGCCGGCTGGCCGCCAGGCACGCCTCGAACAGCCGTCCCGCGTCATCGGGAGACAGCCACGTGGACAGCCCCCGGACGGTCCGCGGGCGGTCGGCGCAGGTGAGGATCCGCAGGCAGATCACGTCCATGGCGTACCGGTGGTGGTACAGGGCGGCGAGCGCCTCGCCGGCCGCCTTGGACACGCCGTAGTAGGTATCCGGCGCCGGGAAGGCGTAGTCCGGCACCGGGAACTCCGAGGCGGGCGTGAAGCCGACGGCATGGCTCGACGATGCGAACACCACCCGGCCGACGCCGGCCCGGCGTGCTGCCTCGAAGACGACGTAGGTGCCGCCGATGTTGACCTCGGCGATGCGGTCCCACGGTGCCTCGCCGGACAGCCCGCCCAGGTGGATCACGGCATCCGCCCCGGTGCAGGCCCGGGTCAGTGCCGCCAGGTCGGTGACCGATGCCCGGATGATCTCCTCGCCTGACCTGGCCGTCAGCGGCGCCACGTCCAGGAGCCGCAGCGTCCGGCCCGGGCCGGCCAGCCTGGGGCGCAGCATGGCGCCGATCCGCCCGGCCGCTCCGGTGATGAGGATGACGGGCATCGAACGCAGAGTCCCTGCCGCTCACGCGGGCCCGGTGCGGGCTCGCTGCCATGAAGACCGAATCGAGCCGCAACATTACCCGAGCGCGCTGAGGCCGCTCCGAGTGCCTGCCTCGGTGAGGCACTACGGTTGCCCGGTATGGAAGCACGCATTCTGGGCAGGACAGGCAGGGCGGTCTCGGTCATCGGTCTGGGCACCTGGCAGCTGGGCGCCGACTGGGGTGAGGTCGCCGAGTCCGATGCGCTCGCCGTGCTTGACGCGGCCGCGGAATCGGGGATCACCTTCCTGGACACCGCCGACGTCTACGGCGACGGCCGCAGCGAGCGGCTGATCGGCCGGTTCCTGGCTGGCAACCCGGGATTGCAGGTTACGGTGGCCACCAAGATGGGCCGCCGGGTGGTCCAGGACCCCGCGCTCTACACGGTCGGCAATTTCCGCGCCTGGACCGACCGGTCCCGTGCCAACCTGCGGCTGGACAGGCTCGACCTGGTCCAGCTGCACTGCCCGCCGACAGCGGTCTATTCGCTCGATGCGGTCTACGACTCCCTCGCCACGCTGGTCGCCGAGCAGCGCATCGCCGCGTACGGTGTCAGCGTCGAGACCTGCGACGAGGCACTGACCGCGATCGCCCGGCCGGGTATCGCGACCGTGCAGATCATCCTCAACGCGTTCCGCCGCAAGCCGCTGGAGAGGGTGCTGCCAGCCGCGCGGTCGGCGGGGGTGGGGATCATCGCCCGCGTCCCGCTCGCGTCCGGGCTGCTGTCAGGCAGGTACTCCCACGGCACCTCCTTCCCGGCAGACGACCATCGCTCATATAACCGCCGCGGCGAGGCGTTCGACGTTGGTGAGACCTTCTCGGGCGTCGATTTCGACACCGGCGTTGACGCGGCGCGGGAATTCGCCGCGCTGGCGCCGGCCGGGGCGGCCCCGGCGCAGGCCGCCCTCCGGTGGGTCATCCAGCAGCCCGGTGTCACCACCGTGATCCCAGGTGCGCGGAGCCCGGAGCAGGCACGGCAGAATGCTGCTGCCGCGGAGCTGCCGCCGTTCACCGGGGAAGAGCTCAGCAGCATCGAGGAGATCTACGACCGTCGCATCCGGAGCCAGGTCCACGACCGCTGGTAGCCGGCGGCCGGCCGGCGGATGGAGCAGGATCGATCGGATGCCGAGTTGATGAAGCCATCAGCGGTCGTCTTCGACAACGACGGCCTGCTGCTGGACACCGAGCCATGCTGGACCTCGGCGCAGGAGGCGCTGTTCCGGTCGCACGGCCAGGTATTCGACCTGGCGGCCAAGCGCGCGCTGGTTGGCACCTCCCCGCGAACGGCGGCGCCCATTCTCGAGCGGCTGCTGGCCCAGCCGCACGCTGGCCGGCAGCTCAGCGACGAGATGTACGCCCTGGCGCTGGTCGAGATCGGCCAGGGGGCGGTACCCCGGCCAGGCGCGGTGGACCTGGTCGCGAAACTCCGGTCGGCCGGCCTGCCCGCCGCCGTCGCCTCGAATGCGCCACGCCGGCACCTGCTGGCAGGCCTGCGCAGGGTCGGCATGGATGATGCGTTCGACGTCGTTCTTGGCGTCGATGACGTCCGCAACCCGAAGCCGGCCCCCGACCTGTACCTGGAGGCGTGCCGGGCGCTGAAGGTGGCGCCGGCCGCGACGATCGCGCTTGAGGACTCACCGCCCGGCGTCGCCGCGGCCCGCGCCGCCGGCCTGCGGGTGATCGGGATTCCGTCGATTCCCGGTGTCGTCCTGACAGCGGACCTGGTGGCCGCCAGCCTGGCCGATGCCGTCGTGCATCGTGCGCTCGGCCTCGAACCCTGATCGGAGCGAACGCTCGCTGAACCAGCCGGGGACGACCTGCACCGGGTCACGCGCCGGCCGGGCCGTAAGGTCGGCGGGCTTCAGTGCATCACCCAGCCGCCATCGACGGCGATTAGCTGCCCGGTGATGAACCCGCTTTCCTCGGTCGCGAAGAACAGCACGGCATTCGCGACATCGTCGGGCCGGCCGCGGCGCTTGACGGCCTGATGATCGAGGACGAACCGCTCGTATGCCGCGCGATCAGGATGGATCTCCTCGGCTGCGGTAGGGAACGCGCCGAGCGCCAGGGCGTTGACGGTTATGCCGTGCGGGCCGAGCTCTCGCGCGAGTGCCCGGGTGAGCCCGACCAGAGCGCCCTTCGATGTGACGTATGGCGCGAGCAATTCCCAGCCGCCGAAGAAGGTGATGCTCGTGATATTGACAATGCGGCCGAAGCCGGCTTCCCGCATGCCGGGGACCACCGCCTGGGCACATGCGAACGCCGCGTCGGCATTGATCCGCTGGACCCGCTGCCATTCCTGCGTCGTGTACTCCTCGAACGGCTTGCTGGGGTAGACCGCCGCATTGTTGACCAGGATGTCAATCTGGCCGTACTCGGCGGCAAGGCCGGTGACGAGGGCTCGGATCGCGTCCAGCTCGGCGAGGTCGGCAGGAATGAACCGGGCAGATCCTGGGCCCGCCTCCGCCTCGATCTCGGCCACGACCCGGTCCCCGGAGCTCACCGGCAGATCCAGCGCCAGCACCCTGGCGCCCTGACCCGCAAGCGCGGCGGCGGTCACCGAGCCCAGTCCGCCCGCCGCACCGGTCACCAGCGCGGTCCTGCCGCTCAGCGACATCGCGTCCCTTCCTGCGCCGGTGTGTGCTACCCGAGTTAGCCGTGCGCGGCTAGTGATTGTGCCTGGGCACGTCGGCACCGCTCGCGCCGACGAGAAAGTCCAGGTCGGCACCCTGATCGGCCTGGAGCACATGCTCCACGTACAGCCGGGCGTAGCCCCTGCGATGCGGGTTCTCCGGCGGCGCCCACCGGTCCCGTCGCCGGGCGAGCTCGTCGTCGCTCACCTGGAGGGTCAGCGTGCGAGCGGGCACGTCGAGCTCGATCCAGTCGTCCGTGCGGACCAGCGCGAGCGGGCCGCCCACCACTGCCTCCGGCGCGACGTGCAGGACGACGGTGCCGAATCCGGTGCCGCTCATCCTCGCGTCAGATATCCGGACCATGTCCGTCACGCCGCGCTCAAGAAGCTTGCGCGGTAGGACGAAATTGCCGACCTCCGGCATGCCGGGGTAGCCCTTCGGGCCAGCGCCCCGCACGACAAGCACGGTGGATTCGTCTGCCCGGAGCTGTGCGTCCCCGGCCGCCAGGTGGTACTCCTCGATGGAGTCGAACACCAGGGCCTGGCCGCGGTGCTTCATCAGGTGCGGCGACGCGGCCGACTGCTTGATCACCGCTCCGCCGGGGCACAGGTTGCCGTGCAGCACGGCGGTTCCGCTCCCGGGCGGCTGCAGCGGGTCGTCCGCGCTGCGGATGACGTCCCGGTTCCAGCACTGCGCGTCGGCGATGTTCTCGGCCAGCCTGCGGCCGGTCACGCCGACGTGGCCGGCGTGCAGCAGGTCGCCCAGTTCGGCCATGACCGCCGGGATCCCGCCGGCGTAACAGAAGTCCTCCATCAGGTAGCGCCCGGATGGCATCAGGTTGACCAGCGTCGGCACCGGCCGGGCCAGCTCGTCGAAATCGTCGAGGCGCAGCGGCACGCCGACCCGCCCGGCGATGGCGAGCAGGTGGATGACGGCGTTCGTCGACCCGCCGATTGCCGCGTTGATGACAATGGCGTTCTCGAACGCCTGCCTGGTCATGATCTGCGAAGGACGCAGGTCCGACCGTGCCAGCGCGACAATGCGCTGACCTGCGAGCTGGGCGGTGAGGAGGCGGCGCGAGTCAGCCGCCGGCCACGTCGCCGAACCGGGAAGAGCCATGCCGAGCGTCTCGGCGATGCACGCCATCGTCGAGGCCGTGCCCATCGTCATGCAGTGGCCGCAGGACCGGGCCATGCCGCTCTCGGCCGTGACGCACTCCTGCTCGGTCATCCGCCCAGCGGCAAGCTCCTGCTCGAACTTCCACACGTGAGTGCCCGACCCGACGTCAGCGCCCCGGTACTTGCCGTTGAGCATCGGGCCGCCGGTCACCATGATCGCCGGAAGGTCGACGCTCGCGGCGGCCATGAGCATCGCCGGGGTCGTCTTGTCGCAGCCTGACAGCAGCACGACGCCGTCGAGCGGGTTGGCCCGCAGCAGCTCCTCGACCTCCATGGCCATCAGGTTGCGGAACAGCATGGCGGTCGGCCGCATCAGCGTCTCGCCGAGCGACATGGTCGGAAACTCCAGCGGGAACCCGCCGGCCTGCCAGACACCGCGCTTGACCGCATCCGCCACGCCCCGAAGATGCACGTTGCACGGGGTCAGCTCGGACCAGCTGTTCGCGATGCCGATCACGGGCCTGCCGTCGAACACCTCGGGCGTGAACCCTTCGGCCCGGAGCCAGGACCGGTAGATCATGCCGGGCCGCCCACGGGAAGCGAACCAGGCCGAGCTGCGCAGCCGGCCGGCCGCCGCGGCGTCCGGTCCGGCTGGCATCGCGTCCCCTCGCTCGGCAGGCGCTGCGCGGAGGCCGCGCCCGGCGCGGATCCGCTCCGCAGGTTACCCGACAAATGTATAGTCTTCGGCTGAAGGGGGCAATATGCACCTGCGCCACTCTCGTAACTGGCAAGTACCCGGCCAGTCATCCGGCCCGCGGGCGCCGGTCAACTGACGCCGTTGGTGATGCCGGTGACGGCGGATAGCATGCTGGGCAGGAATACCAGCGGCGGATGCCAGTTGCGGCAGGAGACTTAGGTTAGGCTATCCTAACTTGTAGATGACCGATCCCGCGAAGGGCCACCTATGCTCGCCACGCTCGTGATCTTCTTGCGCGAGGGAGTCGAGGGGAGCATGGTCGTCGCGATCCTGCTGGCCTTCCTCAGCCGCAGTGGGCAGCGCCGGTATTTCCGTGACGTGTTCATCGGCGTGGGCGCGGCGCTCCTGCTGGCCGCGGCCGGCGGAGTCATCGCGTACATCACGATCCGCACCTACGCGGGCTCGCGGGTGCAGACGATCTTCGAGACCGGCACCTACCTCCTCGCGGCCGTGATCCTGACCTACATGACGTTCTGGATGCGGTCGCACGCCCGCAGCCTGAAGTCAGAGCTCCAGTCGCGGGCCGACACGGCGATGACCCGAGGGGCGCGAACCGGGATGGCGCTGCTGGCGTTCCAGGCGGTAGGCCGCGAGGGCCTGGAGACCGTGGTGTTCACCCTCGCCATCGCGTTCTCGACCAGGCACTCCGGCAGCCTGCTGGTCGGGGCGCTGATCGGCCTGGCGATCGCGCTGGCCATCGCGTTCGTCATGTACCGGCTCGGGCACCGGCTCAACATCGGGCGTTTCTTCACGATCGTCGGCACCCTGCTGATGGTCTTCGCGGCCGGCCTGCTCGTCGATGCCGTGCAGAACATGCAGGAACTCGGCTGGCTGCCGGTGGCGACGCACCCGCTCTGGCACACCGGCAGCCTGCTGAACGAGAACAGCGCGCTTGGCGACATCGCCCACAGTTTCTTCGGATACGCCCAGAGCCCCACGGTCCTGCAGGCCGTCGTCTACGTGCTCTACCTGGGCTGCGTGCTCTTCGTCTTCTTCAGCGTCAGGCAGCGTCTGGGCAGGCAGTCGGCCGCGCACTAGCCGCTGCCCGTCCCCGTGGCCGGCGACGTGCGGGCGGATCCGAGGACGGCTGCCGAGCGGCGGCCGGCCGCCGCTTACCCGGCCGGCCGCCCTTAAGCTTTTGGTTATCTGGCTTCGCGGGCTAGGCCGTCCGGCACGTACTCTGGGGTGATATCGCGAGAGTCCCGAGGTGACCGTACGTGCGAGACATCCTGGACCAGATCATCAAGTGGTGGGATGCCGGTGAGACGTTCGGCCTGGCTACCGTGGTGCGGACGTTCAGCAGCGCGCCGCGGGAGCCCGGCGCCGCGCTGGCGGTCTCATCCGGCGGCGAGGTCGTCGGCAGCGTGTCAGGCGGCTGCGTCGAGGGCGCCGTCTACGAGCTGTCCGGCGAGGTCCGCGCGACCGGTCAGGCAGTCCTTCAGCGATACGGGGTCAGCGACGACGCGGCCTTCAGCGTTGGCCTGACCTGCGGCGGCATCATCGACATCTTTGTCGAGCCGGTCAGCCGCGAGACGTTTGCCGAGCTTGGCGAGATAGCCGCTGCCGTCAGGGTCGGCGAGCCGGTGGCTGTGGCCACCGTGATCGCCGGTCCTGGCAAGGTCGGCGCCCGCCGGGTGATCTGGGCGGCCGATCAGGGTGAGCCGCGCGAGTCCGGCACGCTCGGCAGCGGCGACCGGCTCGACCAGGCGGTCGACGACGACGCACGGGGAATGCTCGCGCAGGGGCTGACCGGAGTGCGCCGTTACGGACCCGACGGTGAGCGCAGGCGCGACGAGCTCTCGGTGTTCGTGCAGTCGTTCGCGCCGGCGCCGCGGATGCTGGTCTTCGGCGCCATCGATTTCGCCGCCGCGGTCGCCAGGATCGGCAAGTTCCTCGGCTACCAGGTGACCGTCTGCGACGCCAGGCCGGTCTTCGCGACTACCGCCCGCTTTCCCGAGGCCGACGAGGTCGTGACCGACTGGCCGCACCGCTACCTGTCTGGCGTCAGCACCGATGAGCGGACGGTCATCTGCGTCCTTACTCATGATCCGAAGTTCGACGTTCCCGTGCTCGAGGTCGCGCTGCGGCAGCCGGCGGCCTACATCGGGGCGATGGGCAGCAGGCGCACCCACGAGGACCGGCTTGAGCGGCTCCGTGAGGCCGGCCTGTCCGCCGAGGAGCTGGCCAGGCTTCGCTCACCGGTCGGGCTCGACCTGGGCGCCAGGACGCCCGAGGAGACGGCCGTGGCGATCGCGGCGGAGCTGATCCAGCTCCGCTGGGGCGGGTCCGGGCAGCCGCTCACGCTGACCGACGGCCGGATCCACCACGGCTGACGAGCCCGCGCCTGCCGAGCCCGTGCCTGGCTAGCCGGGGCCTGCCGAGCCCGTGCCTGGCTAGCCCGGGCCTGGCCGTACGCTGCTTGCGTGCAGCCAGCAGCGACGCAGCCGGAAGTGGCGCGGTCTGGCGTGGCCGGAATCTTGCTCGCCGCCGGTGCGGGCAGCAGGCTGGGCCAGCCGAAGGCGCTGGTCGAGATAGCCGGGCAGGCGCTGGTCACGCGGGGAGTCAGGCTGCTGCGTGACGGCGGGGCCGAGCCGGTGATCGTGGTCGCCGGCGCCGTGCCCCTCGACCTGCCCGGCGTGATCGGAGTGCACAATCACGACTGGCGCACCGGCATGGGCTCCTCGCTCCGAGCGGGCCTGGCAGCGCTGCCCGACTCGGCCGAGGCTGTGGTGATCGCGCTGGTCGACCAGCCGCTGGTCAGCCCGCAGGCAGTCCGGCGGCTGATCGCGGCCTTTCTGGCCGGAGCCAGCCTGGCGGTAGCAACCTATGGCGGCCGGCAGCGCAACCCGGTCCTGATCGCCCGTGCGCTCTGGGCCGACGCCGCGGTCGCTGCCGTGGGCGACGTCGGCGCCAGGGCGTTCCTGCGCGCGCATCCCGAGCTCGTCGTCCCGGTCGAATGCGGCGACACCGGCCGCCCCGATGACCTGGATACCAGCGCGGATCTGGCTCGGATAGCCAGCCTGATCAGCGGGTCAGGAGCCGTTACCGCTCAGGATTGAAGAATTTCGATACCCCAGCTGTGCGAGACGCTATCGCCCGGTGCCAGGGCCAGCAGGCCGTCGCCGGTCACGAACGCGTTCGGCGGGCAGGTCATCGGCTCGACGGCTAGTGCGCGCCGCCGCTGGCCGGCCGGCAGGCCGTCGCCGGTGAACACCTGGAGCCAGTCGTAGCCAGGCCCGGCCCACAGCCCGAGCCGGACGCCGCCGCTGGCCAGCCGTGCCCAGGCCCGCCCGGCGCGATCACGGCTCAGTCCGGTAAGCGCGTGATCCAGGCTGGTGCCGCCGATCGGCCGGGGGGAGCGGAAGTCGAACGGCGTGCCGGTGACGTCCTGCGGCTGGCCGCACGGGATGCCGCGGTCGTCGGCAGGCAGCCAGCGCGCCGCAGGCAGCTCAAGCTCGCACGGATCGATCAGGGGCTCACCGGTGGTGAGGTACGGATGAGATCCGGTGCCGTACGGCGCCGGGCGCGAGCCGGCGTTCCTGGCGGTGACGGTCACCTCCAGGCCGCTCGCGGCGCTGAGCGAGTAGCTGACTGACAGCTCAAGGCAGAACGGGTAGCCAGGGCGGCCGTGCAGCACGTGCGCCAGCGCGATCTCGTCTGACGTGTGCCCGGCCGGCTCCCAGTTCGTCCACCGGGTCAGGCCGTGGATGGCGTTGCCGCGCGGCACCTCGCTCAGCTCTAGCTGGTAGCTGGCGCCGTCGAAGTCGTACCTGCCGTGGTCGATCCGGTTCGGCCACGGGGCGAGCAACTGCCCCGCCGCGGCTGGCGGCAGCTCGTCGGGCTGGTACCCGGTGATCAGCTGCTGGCCGCGATAGCTGAGCCGGCGCAGGCCGCCGCCGAGCTCGGTAACCATCGCCTGGTAATCACCGGCCTCGATTTCGTACTGCGCTCCGGTCAACGGGGTTGCCGTCAATTCGCTCATGGCTCCTATGATCGCTGGCCGGCCGCACGCGCCCGTGCACTGGCCGGCCGGTAACGCCGAACCCGCCGCTCGGCCCGGTCAGCCAGTCGCGCGCCTGGTCGTCGAGTAGCCGCTCAGCGATCCCGGCGGACGTCGCGCGCGGGCGTGATTACGCGCGGGCGTGATTAGTCGCGGGGCGCCAGTGCCCCGGTCCGGACGGCGTCGGCGACGAGCACGCCGAACAGGTAGAAGTACGCCGACTCCTCGTCCTGGAAGACGCGCACCTCGTGCCGGGCGCCCGCCGCCGAGTTGAAGACCTCGAAGCCGTCGCTGGTTCGCATCAGGCACATGGCCCCGTCGACGTCCTCGCCTACGGCGTAGGCGCTGGCCGGTATGGCGGCCTGAGCGGCAAGATCGGAGAAGATCCGCTGAGTGGGCAGGCGTCGCTTGGCGGCCCGCCGCCGCCGCGGTATGACGGCCGCCTGAGATTCGGCCTCCTCCGCAGGGATCTGCTGCGGTGCCTGCTCAGGCACCGCTAGCTGGGCATGCGGCGCCAGGCCTGAGGCGCTGGCAGCCACGTCTGCGGCCGGCCCGGCCGGTGCGGCCGGCGGCGGGGCAGCCGTGATGACGGCGGCAGGAACGTCCAGGGCTGAGCCGACGGCGGCCAGTGGCTGGGTGAGCGCGGATGCGTGCGTCCCGGTCGCTGGCGGCTGGGCGGGGCGTGCGGCGGGCGCGTCTGCGGCAGGTGGCTGCGGCGCCTGTGATGGCGCGCCGGCGGTCCCTGGCGGCCGGTCCTGGGTGTGCTGGGACGCTCGGGGCCGGTCCTGCGCCGGCCGGACAGGCACCGACGGCCTACTGCCCTGGGTCTGCTGAGCAGGCGCTGAGAGGCTGTTCTGGGCCTGCTGGGGCTGCTGGGCAGGTGCCTGGGCCTGCTGGGCAGGCGCTGACGGGCTGCCCTGAGCGGGTGCGGGCGGCAGCTGCCGGGCCGGCGCCTCGGCCGAGGATGAGCCGGAAGCTGGTGCGGCAGCGGTCGGCGGTGCGTCCGGGGTAGCCGGGGCAATGGTCGAAGACGGGACCTGGGCCGGCTGGGCGGCGAACGCCGACGCCGGTGGCGGCTGAGGAGGCTGGGGTGCCTGATGCGGATGGCCGGTGTGCGACGCGGCCGGTGCGGTTGCATCCTGGGTCGGTTCCGCCGGGGCCGTCGGCGTGTCCTGTGCCCGGACCGTCGGCGTGTCCTGTGCCGGGGCGGTCAGCGTGTCCTGTGCCGGGGCCGTCGGGGTGTCCTGTGCCCGGACCGTCGGCGTGTCCTGTGCCGGGGCGGTCAGTGTGTCCGGTGCCTGGATCGGCGGGGAGACCTGCTCGGCTGGGTATCCCGGCTGCCCAGCTGGGTATCCCGGCTGCTCGGCTGGGTACTCCGGCTGGCGGTACTCCGGCTGCTCGCGGTACTCCGGCTGCTCGCGCCGATGCGCGGCGCTGGTCGCTCGCAGTGCCTGGGCCTCAAGCGGCAGCGGCGGCTCGTCGATCATGGGCACCGACACGCCAGAGACATCCGTGGTCGCGAGGAAGCCCGTCGGCGGGACGAGATCGGGTGCCGGCTCAGGCTCCGAGACGACGCCGGGTTCCGATGCCGACGCCGAGCCATCGCGTGACCGTCCAAGGTCCGGTGCCGCGCCGAACCCGGAAGCCGCCGGGACCTGATCGTGAATGCCGCCAGAACGGCCGGCCATCGGGGTGTCCAGCAGGTAGCCGAGCGCCAGGCCGCCAGACTCTCGCTCGAAGTCGGTGACGCTGGGTCCCTGCGTCAAGGCGCTTGCGGGTCCGGTGCTTGCGGGTCCGGTGCCTGCGGGTCCGGTGCCTGCGGGTCCGGTGC
>Ga0209415_10007692_pt1 | contig 18773 bp, 19 predicted proteins | sample PeaSoiSIISIP2007_FD_187696 | JGI IMG/M metagenome (GOLD analysis project Ga0209415, IMG submission 187696) | Peat soil microbial communities from Weissenstadt, Germany - SII-SIP-2007 (SPAdes) (version 2) | ecosystem: Environmental > Terrestrial > Soil > Wetlands > Peat | place: Germany...
GTCTTCAGCGTCGCCTCGTGCAGCGCGTAGGCCTCGGCCGAGATGATCACCCGCCCGACCGCGTTGTAGTCCTGCACAGGGGGCAGCGACGCCTCCTCAACCCGGCACCCGAGCCCGCGCAGCGTGGCCGCGGCGCGCGTCATCATCTGCAGCACCTCCGGCGAGCCGGGCACGTCATGCTCATAGAACCGCCGCAGTAGCCCCACCCGCAGCCCCTTCAGCGGCGCGCCCAGCCCGCCCGCATAGGACACGGTCGGAACGGCCACCGAGGCCGGGTCCGCCGGGTCATGCCCCGCCAGCACGTCCAGCAAGATAGCGCAATCCTGTGCGGTCCACGCCATCGGCCCGGCGATATCCAGGCTCGGCGCCAGCGGGATGACCCCCCGCCGAGACACCAGGCCGGGCGTCGGCTTCAACCCGGCGATCCCGCAATACGCCGCCGGCAGCCGGATCGAGCCCCCGGTATCCGACCCTAGCGCCCCTAACGCCAGCCCGGCGGCAACGGCGGCGCCCGGGCCGGAGCTGGACCCGCCGGTGAACCGCCGCGTATCCCACGGGTTCCGCGCCGGCGGCCAGGGTAGGTCGAAGGCCGGCCCGCCGATGGCGAACTCGTGCATCGCCAGCTTGCCCAGCATCACCGCGCCAGCCGCATGCAGCCGCCGGACGGTCTCGGCGTCCTGCGTAGTCACGTTGTCGGCCAGGATGCGCGAATGGGCCGTGGTGCGGACTCCGGCGGTCTCGAAATTATCCTTGTAGGCCAAGGGGATACCGAGCAACGGCCCCTTCCGCCCGGCGGCTATGGCGCGTTCGGCGGCGCGGGCGGCGGCCTGCGCCTGGCGCTCGGTCACCAGCAGGAAGGCGTTGAGCTGCGGGTCGAGCGCGGCGATCCGAGCCAGGAGGGCGCGGGTCAGCTCCACCGGAGACAGCTTCTTGGCGGCGATCAGCCGGCCGGCTTCGGCAATGGAGGGAAACGGCGGGACGCCGCCCTTCATCGCCCGCCTGAGGCGCGACGGCGCGCCGGTGCCTTAGGTTTCGGCTGGACCTTCGGCCTGGCGCGGGATTGCAACTTGGCCGCCGCCTTAAGCCTGGCTCGGGACTTTGACTTGGCCGCCGCAGCAGGCTTGCCCCTTGATTGTGGCTTGGCCGCCGCCTTCGCCGCCGGTTTGGGTGACGGCTTGGGCGCGGCGGCTTGGCTACCGGGAGGCGCCAAGCGGAAGCCATAGGCCGCGTCGTCGACCAGCGGACGGCCCTGTGGGATGCCGGCGATCAGCCCGGCGACCTGCCGCCAGGCGAGCACCAGATCCGCCATTTGCCCCGGATTCAGAACCAACCCAGAGCGCGAGATCAGGATCTGCATCTCCGCTGGGCTGATCGTCGGGACAGGGCTAGCCGGCAGTGCGGCCATGCGGGGGTGACTCGATCCATTTGTAACTATTCGGGATGACCCTAGTCGGCGGATTGCGCAGCGGCAACCCGGACCGGCGGATTTTCTGCATTCAGCGGATCGAGCCGCCGGCCGGACCCCGAGTCGAACACGTGCATTTGCTCAGGCGGCACCACCACGGCGAACCGTTCGACCGGCGGGACGTGTCCGGCCAGCTTGACCACCAAGGTGTCGTCGGGCGCGTCCCGCCTGTGGCCATGCACCAGCGTCTCGGACCCGAGTGGCTCGATCAGCACCACCTCCAGCACCAGTCCGCCGGGCCCGGGCACCAGGTGTTCCGGCCGGATGCCGATGGTCAGGGCGCGCCCGTCCGGCCCTTCCCGGCGTCCATCGACAAACGGCAGCAGCGGGCCGGCGGCGAGCTGCGCGGCGCTGCTGTCCCGCGCCATCGTGGCGGGCAGAAAATTCATCGCCGGGGCTCCGATGAAGCCGGCCACATAAATGTCGGCGGGGCGCTCGAACACCTCCAGTGGCGTGGCGAGTTGGGCGGGGCGACCCTGATGCAATACCAGCAGCCGGTCCCCGAGCGTCATCGCCTCCACCTGGTCATGCGTCACATAGAGGCTGGTGACCCCCAGGCGCCGTTGCAGCCGCCGTATCTCAGCGCGCATCTGCACCCGAAGCTTGGCGTCCAGATTGCTAAGTGGTTCATCAAAGAGGAAAAGCTTGGGTTGTCGGACGATGGCGCGGCCCATGGCGACGCGCTGCCGCTGCCCGCCGGAAAGCTGCCGCGGCTTGCGCGCCAGCAGCGTGCCGAGCCCCAGCAGTTTGGCCGCCTCATCCACGCGCTGGCGGATTTCGTCGCGCGGCATACCTCGGATGCGCAGCCCATAAGCCATATTGTGGAACACGCTCATGTGCGGATACAATGCGTAATTCTGGAACACCATCGCCATGTCGCGCTGTGCCGGGTCGCGTGCGGTAATATCCGCCCCATCCAGCAATATTCGGCCGAAACTGGGGGTTTCCAGTCCGGCGACCAGCCGCAGCAGGGTGGATTTGCCGCACCCCGATGCGCCGACGATCACCAACATCTCGCCATCGGCAAGTGCCAGGTCGATCCCATGCAGTACTTGGGTGTCGCCGAAGCTCTTCCGCAGCCCGATCAGTTCGAGGGTGGCCATCGGGCCGCGACAATGCCACGCTGCCGCGCCGGCAACAATGACCGTCGCGCCTCAAATCCGGAGGGATCCTATGATCTGCGACGTCCACGCCCATTACATTCCGCAGAAATTCAGCGATTTCATCCGGGACCGCTTCCCAGCGCGCGTTGGCGTGCCGGGCAAAGCCAGCATCGCCCGTCACTCGTCTCGGATTCGCCCCCGACATCCAGGGCCGATTCGACCTGATGGATGCCGCCGGCGTAGAGCGGCAGATCCTTTCGCCGCACCGCCAGCCCTACCACCCCGACGAGGCCGATTGCGTACGGGCGGTCCACCTGCCCAACGACGGCTATGCCGAACTGGCGGCTCGCTATCCCAGCCCCATCGCCTCCTACGTTATGCTGCCGTCGCCGCACATCGACGCGGCCCTGCGCGGATTGCGGCACGGCCTCGACGAACTCGGCTGCGTCGGGGTGAACATGAACATCTCCTGCCTCGGCCGCTGGGTGGCCGAGCCCGAGTTCGAGCCAGTCTATGCAGAGCTGAACCGCCGCGGCGCCATCCCGTTCGTGCATCCCTCGGTGACCGGGGTATGCCAGCCCTTGATCAACGACCGGGGGTTCCGCGCCTCGATCGGCAACTCTGTCGAGGACGCGATGTTCGTCGCGCACATGATCGCCCGCAGATCCCCCACCGCTACCCCAACATCCGCTTCATCGTCCCGCATCTCGGCGGCCCCATCCCCGTGCTGCTCAACCGGCTCGACAAGCAGGGAGTCCGCGACCTGGACGAACTGGCGGAACTCGCCAGCGTGACCGCGCGGCGGTTCTGGTACGATACCGTGTGCTACGGCTCGAAGGCGGCGTTCACCCGCGCCTGCGAGGCGTTCGGTCCGGACCGGCTGGTGACCGGTAGCGACTACCCGGTGTTGCAGGACTACGAGGCATACCGCGAGACCTTCGCCTATATCGAGCGAATCGGCCTGTCGCCGGAGGTCGCCAACCGTATCCTGCACCACAACGCGCAGGCGCTGTTTGGCTTCCCGCATTAGCCCTCGATCGGGGAGACCGATATAGTGCTCCGGCGGGCGCTGGCAGATGCGCGTTGCAGCCGACGGTCCATAGCGACCGAACCATCGAGATGAAAGTCAGGGAAGCTGTCGACATGGTAAGGAAGCACATCCTCGACCTCTTCGGGGACGAGGCAATCCTGAACGTCGGCCCGGAGTTCCTGGCCGGCACGAACTAGGCTATTCCGTGCCCATGGACGCTTACGTATTCTCGTCATACTCGCCCCTGGAGAGGACACGCACCGGAGAATGAGGGTCGTCGTCCTCTAATAAATATTGGCGGCCGGGATTGCTAGAGATCTTGAGGCCCCGCACCAGTTCCTGGAACCTTCTCGCGATATCGCGCGAAATACAGCATGTAAAATCCTCGCCTTGGCGCGTGACACGACTCGGCGCTGAAGCGGGGTCGCTCAGCTCCACGCTGATTCGAAGGCAATGTTCAGACCTGATATGCTGTCCATCGCCCATCGTAAAGCCTGGCTGACGTCCCGGATCGCTCTGCGCAAGCATCCAAAAACTCTCGCAGAGCCATTCCAGAATACTGTTGTCACACGTAAGCGCGAGCGCCTCTCGGCCCTGATATGACGGTGTGTACGTTAGCGCAACGGTCCTGACAGAAGGATCCCGGGTTCGGCGAAGTGTGCGAGTCCGCGGGCCTGGGAGTGGGACAGCCTCCTGGTTCAAGACCGGATCAAGCTGGTCATACCGTAGCTGCCGGGCCGGCGCGGCCGTGAAAGCAATCAAGTGGTTCTCACAGAGTTCACCGAGTTCCCACAGAATTTCTCGAAGAAAATTCTATTGGTGCTCAGCGCCAGTGCGCAGTCCCGTCCGATGCGCGCGGCGCGGAACGCATATTTTGCTTTCTCGGTGAAACTTTGCGGGAATTCGATGAAGTTTGTGAGAACCCCTCGCTTGCTTTGCCGCAGCTCCCACCAAATCCCGAGGTTGACCCAGGGGCATGGGTGACAAGCGTTAGAGTCGGTACACTAGGAGAAATATTATCATCCTCAAGTCTGGGCGGCGATAGAATGTCAATGGTACGCAACGTCGTAACCGACGTTCCGATCGAATCGGCACAGCCCTGCGCCCAGCGTCGGCGGCAATGGGGCCATGTTAGGCTCGCCTCGGCTAGGCGAACAACTGTCTATTCTGCTCTATTCAAATTCAATGGACAGGTCAAGATACGCCAGCGGATTCTGAAGGACCCGATACACCAAGTCCGTTGCACTGTACGATGATGTAGCGGTAGAGAAATCGCCGTACCGCTTCATAGGAACGGTGACATGCACTTGTCTTGTCCAGGGAATGGATGTCGATATTGAGTTTAGGGTCGGTTCTTCGCAACGAGGATTGCAGCCGGTCTCGGTAGGGCGTAGATCCATGTCTATGTGGATATAGTCTGGGTCGAATCGATCGTATGCTTTGGATCCATGTCTGGATTAATGTCCATCCTGTCGTGCGTCCCAGGAATAATGGCCGGTTGCTTGAACGGCAGCAATCCACCCGGCCCCAGGTCCGAATCGTTCATAGGCGGCGGCAGCGGCTGCAATCCTGGTGCATGTCCCGGAGGCGGTGGCAGAGGCTCTTGTTGGGTAGGATCACGCACCGGCACGGACGCTTGAACCCCTGACGAGCCAGCAGACTCCCCTGGACCGGCATCCGACCGTGTGACTGTCTCACCCTGGCCATCCCCATCATGAGAAACCGCCGGCGGGCTGGGTTGCGGGAGTATATTGAGTGAACGCAACGTCGTGACCGCTGTCTTGGCTGGATCGACGTACCTCTGCGCAAGCGTCGGTGTCGGCGGCATGGGGGGGGCGGTCGGCAGCCCGGACGGAGCGGACCCGGGACTATCCGTGCCTCGCATCGAGCCGCCAGCCTGCCCGCCGCCATCCGGGCTGTCCGGCGCCGGCTCCAGCTCGATCCCTCCTTCCCCGGAACTGCTCCAGGCGTACCGGCCGACAGAGACATAGGGGTAGCCGGGCCGCGCTATGCCGGACCCGTCGGGGATGAAGACCGCCCGGATCCTCAGCACGTCATGGCCGAGGTAGCCAGCGATGTCGGCCGCGGAGATGTTTTCCGGATTGCCCTCCGGGATGAAGACCACCCGCAGCTTCAGTGAGTCGTAGCCGAACGGGCGGTCATTATCCACTGGCGGGTATCCAGGAGTTATTTAGCAAATCTAACATGACTGGCCTGGCTTTGTCAACCACCAAGCCGCCGGTCGCACGGGGATCGCCCCGCAAAATCGCCTGATACGCGCACCGACCAAGCCTGCGGGCAGGAGCCGGGCCACTAGCGGCCGGGCGCTACTTCTCCCCCTCGGTCAGCCCCGCGACGAACCAGCGCTGCATCAGTACCACCACCACCACCGGCGGCAGCAGAGCCAGCACCGCGGTCGCCATCACCGCCGACCAGTCGGTCTGCGTCTCGACGCCGATCATCTTGACGATGCCGATCACGATGGTATCGAGTCCGGGATTGGTGGCGACCAGCAGCGGCCACAGGTACTGGTTCCAGCCATACACGAACAGGATCACGAACAGCGCGGCGATGTTCGCGCCCGACACCGGCAACACGATGTCGCGCAGGAACCGCAGCGGCCCGGCGCCGTCCATCCGCGCGGCCTCCACCAACTCGTCCGGGATGGCGATGAACACCTGGCGGAACAGCAGCGTCGCGGTGGCGGAGGCGATCAGCGGAATCCACAGCCCGTTGAACCGGTTGATCAGGCCGAAATCCGCCATTACCGCATAGGTGGGGATGATGCGCACCTCCACCGGCAGCATCAGCGTCACGAAGATCAGCCAGAACGCGATCTGCCGGCCGGGGAAGCGGAAGAACACCACGGCGTAGGCCGACAGGACGGAAATAACGATCTTACCCACCGCGATCGCCAGCGCCATGCCGAGCGAGATCAGCAGCATGTGCCAGACCGGCTCGGTCCCCATGGTGCCCTGGGTCAGCACCCGCGGATAGACGCCGAGGCCGGAGAGATGCGGCACCAGCGATAGCTCGCCGCGGGCGATCGCGTTGGAGTCCTGCGTCGATCCGGCCAGCACCAGCCACACCGGCAGGGCGAACAGCACCACCCCCAGACCGAGTATGCCGTGTGCCAGGTAATCAGGGCGGTCCCGCATCGTCGCCATCATGCGCGAACGGTACCCGCCCGACCAGTCGCCCGCGTTACTTGGCGGGCTGCGGTGCCGTGGGTGCCGAAGACGCAGGGGGCGGTGGGGCTGCCTGCGGTGCCGCAGGTACCGCAGGTACCGCAGCCGCTCCGCCGGCCGGGCGTGTCGCCACAGTTGGCGCACCGGATGGGGTTGGTGCCGCGGCCGGAGTGGCCGCCGGCGTCGCTGCTTCCGGCGCCGGCAACGGCACCGGGTTGGCCGCAAGCGTCCGCAGGTAGGCGATCACGTCCGCTCGCTGTTGGGCATTGGAGATCCCTGCGAAGGTCATGCGGGTGCCGGGGGCATACTCGCTCGGCTTGTCGAGCCAGTGGTTCAGATCGTCGAAGGTCCAGGGCTGGCCTTTGAATTTCTCCAGCGCGGGCGAATAGTTGAAGCCCGCCTCATGGTCGTGCGGCGCGCCGACCACGCCGTAGAGGTTGGGGCCGACCAGCGGCTTGCCGCCTTCGTTGAACGTATGGCAGGCGGTGCAGACCGTGTGCGCGAATTTGTCGCCGGCAGCAACATCGGCCTTGGCGAGCAGGGGCGCGATCGGCGGCAGCTCCTCTGCCTTGGGGGCGGCAGCGGTCGCCGACTCGGACGGCGCACCCGCGATTTTGAGCACCGACTTCTCCAGCGGCGTTTCTTCCACGAGGCTGTCGGCGATCATGCCAGTGAGAAAGAAGATGATGCCGGCGACCAGAACCGCGGCAATGCCCTTGTTGACTTCCATACTGTCCATGCGGCCTGGATTCCTCGTCGATCGGCGGCGCAACGTGCAACAGGACCCTCCGGCCCGCCGTTGCGTGCGGCCGTTTGGGTCCATAAGCTGCGTGCACCATAGGGAAACGACCCAGCCCCATCAACCCACCCAGGCCGGACCCAGCGCGTGAATCCGATCATCGTCATTCCGGCGCGCTTGGCCTCCACCAGGCTGCCCGGCAAACCGCTCGCCGACATCCACGGCAAGCCGATGATCGTGCATATGCTGGAGCGCGGGCGCGAGGCGGGGCTCGGCCCGGTCGCAGTGGCCTGCGGCGACGCCGCGATCGCCGAGGCCGTTCGCGCGGCGGGCGGGCGGGCGGTGCTGACCGATCCCGAACTGCCGTCCGGCTCCGATCGGGTGCACGCGGCGCTGGCCGAGCTCGATCCCGAGGAGCGGCACGACGTGGTGGTGAACCTGCAAGGCGACTTCCCCACCATCACCGCCGCCCAGTTGCGCCTTGTGGTCACGCCGCTGGCCGATCCCGGCACGGATATCGGCACGCTGGTGGTACCGATCGTCTCGGACGCGGAGGCGAACACCGCATCCTTCGTGAAGGCGGCCTGCGCGTTCGCCGACGACCAGACGGTCGCGCCCGCGCTGTATTTCTCCCGGCTACCGATTCCCTGGGGCGACGGGCCGCGCTGGCACCATGTCGGCATCTATGCGTATCGTCGTGCGGCACTCGCCCGCTACGTGGCGCTGCCGCCGTCGCTGCTGGAACGACGAGAGAACCTGGAGCAATTGCGGGCATTGGAGGCGGGCATGCGGATCGGCTGCGCGCAGATCGAACACGGGCCGTTCGGGGTCGACACGCCGGAGGACCTGGAGCGGGCGCGCCGCCTGCTGGCCCCGGCGGGGCCGACGCCAGCGGGGCGCGCATGACCGGCACGATAGCCTTCCAGGGCCAGCCGGGCGCCTATTCGGACCTGGCCTGCCGCACCGCCTATCCGGACATGACCACGCTGCCCTGCGAATCGTTCGAGACAGCGATGGAAGCGGTGCGCGACGGGCGCGCCGAGCTGGGGATGCTGCCCTGCGAGAACAGCCTGGCGGGCCGCGTGCCGGACATCCACCATCTGCTGCCGCAATCCGGCCTGTTCGTCGTGGGCGAGCATTTCCAGCGCGTGGAGCACTGCCTGCTGGCGGTGCGGGGGGCGACCCTCGACGACCTGAAGCGGGCCCATTCGCATACCGTGGCGCTCGGCCAGGTGCGCCACAGTCTGCGTTCCCTGGGGCTGACGCCGGTCGTGCAGGCCGATACGGCGGGCGCAGCGCAGCTTGTGGCGCAATGGGGCAAAAGGGAGGAGGCGGCAATCGCCTCGTCACTGGCCGCCGAAATCTACGGGCTGCAGATCCTGCGCGAGAACATCGAGGACGCGGCGCACAACACCACACGTTTCTATGTCATGGCGCGGCGGCCGGTGAACCGCGATCCCACCGATCCGGACCTGATGACCACGTTCGTGTTCCGGGTGAGGAACGTGCCGGCGGCGCTGTACAAGGCGCTGGGCGGCTTCGCCACCAACGGCGTCAACATGACCAAGCTGGAGAGCTACATGATCTCCGGCCACTTCGTCGCCACCCAATTCCTGTGCGATGCGGACGGCCACCCGGAGCAACCCGCGCTGCGCCGGGCGTTGGAGGAACTGACGTTCTTCTCCTCCGAGGTGCACGTGCTGGGCGTCTACCCCGCGGCGCCATTCCGGCTGGCGCAAAGCGCCGGCGAGTAGGGAGCGAGTAGGGAGAAAGCCATGACGACCATGACCGACGGCGCGATCGACTGCGACATCCATCCCGGTGTGCCCGACATCAAGCGTCTGCTGCGCTACATGGAGCCGTTCTGGCAGGACTCCTTCGTCGCCCGCGGTCTCGACGGGTTCGATATGATGAGCTACCCGCTCAACGCGCCGATCACCTGCCGGCCGGACTGGCGCGTGCAGGGTCAGCGCCCCGGGGCCGAGCTCGCGCACATGCAACGCGATGCGCTGGATGCGTTCGGCATCAGCCTCGCCGTCTGCAACCCGCTCACCGGCGGCCAAGTGTCGGTCAGCGAGAGCATGGGCGCGGCGATCTGTTCCGCCGTGAACGACTGGGTCATCGAGCACTGGCTCGACAAGGATGCGCGGCTGCGCGCCTCGATTGTGGTGCCTGCCCAGGCACCCTATCTCGCGGTCGAGGAAATCGAGCGCCGCGCCGGCGACAGGCGCTTCGTGCAGATCCTGATGCCGGTCGCCTGCGAGATGATGCTCGGCCGCAGCTACTACTGGCCGATCTATGAGGCCGCGGTGAAACACGACCTGCCGATCGGCCTGCACGCCGGCAGCATGTATCGCTACGCTCCGACATCGACCGGCTGGCCGTCGCACTATCTGCACGACTATGTCGCGCAGTCAAACACGTTCGAGGACCAATTGCTCTCGCTGATGAGCAACGGCATCTTCACCAAGTTCCCCAGCCTACGCGTGGTGCTGATCGAATCGGGAGTCACCTGGCTGCCAGGCTTCATCTGGCGCGCGGTGAAGACCTGGCGCGGCGTGCGCGCGGAAGTGCCGTGGGTGAACCGCTCGCCAGCGGACATCGTGCGCGAGAACGTACGCCTGACCGTTCAGCCGATCGACGCGCCGCCCGATTCGCAGGTGATCGAGCGGATTATAGAACAGATTGACTGCGATCGGATGCTGCTGTTTGCTTCGGACTATCCGCATTGGCAGTTCGAGGGCGATGCGATGCTGCCCGGCGGGCTGTCGCCCGCCCTGCTGCAACGCATCCGGGTCGACAATCCGCTAGAAACCTATCCGCGCCTGAAGGAGACCGTGCAATGAACGCGCCCGTCAGCGTCCTGGAGCAGCGACAGCAGTCCGGCCAACTGCTTGGCATTATCGATTGCGACGTTCACCCATTTCCCAAGCCCGGTGCGATCGAGCAATACCTGTCGGAGCGCTGGCGCAAGCATCTGGCGCAGTACGGAAAATTCAACACCGGCCCCTATGCGGATCGCGGCGCCTACCCGCGCTTCCAGCCTTATCTCTCGCGGCGTGACTCGTTTCCGCCCGGCGGCGGAGCGCCCGGTTCCGATGTCGGCTTCATCCGCGAGCAATTGCTCGATCGCTACAACATCGCCTACGGCGTTCTGGAACCGTTGCTCGGCGGCAACACGTCGCGCAACCTGGATGAGGCGGCGGCGCTATGTTCCGCAATGAATGATTGGCAGGCCTATGAGTTCACCGATCCCGAGCCGCGGCTGCGGGCGTCGATCCTGGTGCCGCAGGACGATCCGGACGCCGCGGTCAAGGAAATCGAGAAGCGCGCCGGCGACTGGCGATTTGCGCAGATCCAGCTTGGCTCGAAGACATCGGAACCGATCGGCCGCCGGCGCTACTGGCCGATTTTCGCCGCGGCGCAGGCGAATGGGCTGTCGATCGGGCTGCATGTCGGCGGCACGTTTACCAGCGCGCCCTCGGCCAGCGGCTGGCCGCAATTCTATATCGAGGAACATCACGGCCTGGTGCATACGATGCAGAACCAGGTTGCCAGCCTGATCCTGGAGGGTATGTTCGAAGCATTTCCGAAGCTGAAGGTGTGCATGATCGAGGGCGGGTTCGCCTGGGTGCCGACGCTTGGCTGGCGGCTGGACAAGCACTGGGCGAAGATGCGCGACGAGGTGCCACAGGTGAAGCGGCCGCCCTCCGAATACATGCGGACCAATATGTGGTTCGCCACCCAGCCGGTGGAAGAGCCGGAACACCCCGACGACCTTCGTCAGGTGTTCGAATGGATCGGCTGGGATCGCATGGTGTATTCCAGCGATTATCCGCACTGGGACTTCGACGATCCGCACCTCGCGTTCCGCTTCCAGATGACGGAGGAGGAAAAGCGGATGCTGTACCGCGACAATGCGCTGAATGTGTACAACTTCCGTTGAGGCGCGACAAATCCGTCATGGCGGGTGAAGTCCCGCCATCCACGACTGTGCCGTGCCCGCGAGGGGAAGTCGTGGATGCCGACCTTTGCCCGCATGACGGTGGAATGGGCTTGCGTGCCGCGAGTGGGTGCAACCCGCTGGGGACTCAGCTGAAGGATATCGTGCAATGAATGCGCCCGTGAATGTCCTGGAGCGGCAGCACCCGGCCAACCAGCAGCTCGGCATCATCGATTGCGACATCCATCCCTATCCGAAGGCCGGCGCGATCAACCAGTACCTGTCGGAGCGCTGGCGCAAGCACATCGCGCAATATGGCAAATTCAATTGTGGGCCCTATGCCGATCGCGGCACCTATCCGCGCTTCTCGCCCAACACGTCACGCCGCAATTCCTGGCCGCCGTCCGGCGGGCCGCCCGGCTCCGACGTCGACTTCATCCGCAAGCAACTCCTCGACCCGTACAACATCGCCTACGGCGTTCTCGAACCCCTGCTCGGCGGCAACACGTCGCGCAACCTGGACGAGGCCGTGGCGCTGTGCACCGCGATGAACGAGTGGCAAGCCTGCGAGTTCGTCGATCCCGAGCCGCGGTTACGTGCCTCGATCCTGGTGCCGCAGGACGATCCGGCAGCCTCGGTCAAGGAGATCGAGAAGCGCGCCGGCGACTGGCGCTTCGCGCAGATCCAGCTTGGCTCGAAGACTTCCGAACCACTGGGCCGCCGGCGCTATTGGCCGATCTTTGCCGCAGCGCAGGCGAACAACCTGTCGATCGGCCTACATATCGGCGGCACGCGGAATAGCGCGCCATCCGCCAGCGGTTGGCCGCAATTCTACATCGAGGATCACCACGTGCTGATCCACTCGATGCAGAGCCAGGCGGCGAGCCTGATCCTGGAAGGCGTGTTCGAGGCATTTCCCAAGCTGAAGGTCTGCCTTATCGAGCGCGGTTTCGCCTGGGCGCCGACGCTTGGCTGGAGACTCGACAAGCACTGGGCAAAGATGCGCAACGAGGTGCCGCAGGTGAAGCGCCCGCCATCCGAATACATGCGGACCAACCTTTGGTTCGCCACCCAGCCGGTAGAGGAGCCGGAACACCCCGACGACCTTCGCCAGGTCTTCGAATGGATCGGCTGGGACCGCATGGTCTATTCCAGCGACTATCCGCACTGGGACTTCGACGATCCGCACCAGGCGTTTCGCTTCCAGATGACAGCGCAGGAGAAGCGCATGCTGTTCAGAGACAATGCGCTGAACGTCTACACTTTTCGTTAGGGTGCTGGCAGCCAGCCCACGCTGCAAGCGACTCCCTTTTTAACAAAAGGCAATTGTGGAAACCGGGCCTTCGTTCGGCACGGTGGAATGTGGGACCGCACGCCTCCGCGGATCGCAGCGTCAGAGGCACAAAGCCGGAGGCCCGCGCGCCGCCCCGGCTGATTGCGGCCCGCCCTGCCTGCGCCCCGCAGCCCGCTTGGCACGCCCGCCGCCGCTCACGAAATCGTGAACAGCAGGACGCTACCCAAATTTCTCTCGAATCCCTCGAATAACTGACGCTCGTGTCTAGTGTAAGGGGATCCCCGTCATAGCCGGTGTCCGTCCAGGGCGGCCCGGCACGGGTATTTGTCGACGCGGGGAAACCCGCGAGTTCCTCAAGAAATGCGCCCGGCCATGATCCGCGCGCGAACAGGGAGAGTTGCCGTGCCCGCTTCGAATGAGTCAGCCGTCGCCCGAGCGTCATTGCCCTGGTGGAAGGAGCCCACCAAGGACCAGTGGTACGCCTTCGTCGCCGCGTGGTTGGGATGGACGCTCGATGCGTTCGATTTCACCGTCTTCCTACTGATCATGCACCCAATCGCCGAAGCGTTTAACGTATCGATGCTATCGGTGACGTTCGTGTTCACGATCACCCTGTGGATGCGTCTTGTGGGTGCCACCGCCTCAGGCTGGCTCTGCGATCGGATCGGACGCAAGACGCCGTTGATGATCGCGATCCTCGGCTATTCGCTGTGCAACCTTGCCGCCGGCCTGGCGCCAACCTTCACGTTCCTGTTCATCGCGCGCGCCGTCCTCGGGTTCTTCATGGGCGCGGAATGGCCGGCCGGATCGGCCTTGGCAATGGAAACCTGGCCGCAGCGCTCACGCGGGCTCATTGGCGGAATCCTTTAGGGGTCGTGGGGCATTGGCTTCATGCTGTCCTTTGCCATCTATGGCCTGTTCTACAATTCGATCGGCTGGCGTGGCATGCTGGTGGTTGGTGTGCTCCCGGCCCTCGCGGTCGTCTACGTGCGCATTTTCGTCAGGGAGCCCGTGGTCTGGGTGGAAAACCGGCGACTCCAGAAAGTGGCGAAACGCGAGGTCAAGGCGCCGCTGTTCAGCATTTTCAAGCGCGGCATGATCGTCAACACCTTGAACGCGTGCTGGTGGATGGCAAGCGCGTTCATCACCTATTATTCTGTCACCGTCCTCTTCGCGACGCATCTTCAGGTCGACCTCCATTTGTCGCCGGGAGCGATCGGTGAGGTGGGCGTCGCCGCGAACCTCGTCACCTTCCTCGCCAGCGTGGGGTGGGGTTTCGTGGCGGATAAGTACGGGCGCCGGGCCGCGATGATTATCCTGGCGATAATCGCGATCCCGCTCGCGCCGGTCTATCTCCTTAGTTCCAGTTTCACGCTGATCTGGTGGGGTTTCGTGTTGCAGGGCGCGGCGGCCGCCGGTGGTATGCAAGGGCAGTTGGCAACCTTTATGAATGAGCGGTTCCCAACCGAGGTGCGCGCCACCGCGAGTGGCTTCTGCTACCACCAGGGGGCGATCTGGGGCGGCCTTGTGGCACCGATCATCACCTACTTCGCCTATTCCTGGCACCTTGGCTTCGCGATCCCGATGATGGTCGGGACGATGGTCTTCGCACTGAGCTACATCCTGGCGCTGCTGGTCGGGCCGGAGACAAAGGGCAAAGAGCTCGTGGCGGAACTGTCGATCGCCTAAGCGCGATCGACGTCTGACAAGTCTTGCCGCGCCGAACCGCCGAGTCGGGTTCCCGACTCGGCGATTCCGCTCTCACATGCTACCACCCGAGGCATGGCGCCGATCGATGAACCATGACGGCGGCAGGTGTTGTTTCGCAACGCTCATGCGATATAGGGAGGCCGCCGATGCTGCCCGCGCTGTTCATCAGCCACGGTTCGCCGATGCTGGCGCTGGAGCCTTCTCCGGCGCGCCACTTTCTGGCCGGTCTTGGCGCCACGCTGCAACGACCGCGGGCGATCCTGGTCGCTTCGGCGCATTGGGAAACCGCGCAACCGACCGTCACCGCGGCGGCCGTGAATGAGACGATCCACGACTTCTACGGGTTTCCCCCACCGCTATTCGCGATACGCTACCCGGCGCCGGGCGACCCGGGCCTCGCGCAGCGCATCGCGGAGATGCTCCGACAGGCCGGGCTGGAGGCGACGCTTGATCGCGCGCGAGGGCTCGATCACGGCGCCTGGGTGCCGCTGACGCTGATGTATCCGGCGCACGACATTCCGATGCTGCAAGTGTCGCTGCAGACACCGCTTGGCCCGGAGCATCATCTGCACCTCGGCCGCGCGTTGGAAGCATTGCGGCGCGAGGATGTGCTGGTGATCGGCTCGGGGTCTTTCACTCACAATCTCGGCCGGCTGCGCCGCGTCGAACCGGGTGCAGCGCCGCCGCCGGATGTCGTGGCCTTCGCCGAATGGATGCATGCGGCGTTACAGGAGAATCGCACCGACGATCTGCTGGCCTGGCGCCGCAAGGCCCCGTACGCGGTGGCCCAGCACCCGACCGACGAGCACCTGTTGCCGCTGTTCGTTGCGCTTGGCGCGGCGGGCGAGCATGCGCGTGCCACGCGACTGCACGCCAGCACGACCTATGGCGCGCTGCGCATGGACGCCTACGCGTTCGCCTGAGCGCTAGTCCAGCGTCTCCGCAAGTCCATTCTGAAACGTGGACGGCACCCCTTCGAATCCGGATTTCGCCCGCTTGCCCAGCCAATGGCCAGAGTTCGGCGGCACCAAACGGAAGTCCGGATCCGCGCCTAGCTTCTGCGCCGCATCCATCGCCCAGTTCGGATTGTACAGCAGCTCACGCGCCAGGGCGATGAGGTCGGCCTTGCCGTCGCGCAGGATCGCCTCGGCCTGATCGGCGTGCACGATGTGGCCGACAGCCATCGTCTTGATTCCCGCTTCCGCGCGGATCTTCCCGGCGTACGGCACCTGGTAGCCATATTTCTTCGCTCGCGCGGAATCCATCGGCGAACGCTCCAATATACCGCCCGAGCTGCAATCGATGACATCGATCCCCTTGGTCTTCAACTCGCGTGCCAGCGCGACGCTTTGTTCCGGCCCCCAACCAGCATCGTCCTCGCAGGACAGCCGCATGAACAGCGGTTTTTCCCCCGGCCAGTTGGCACGCACGCATTCCGCCACTTCCAGCGCGAATCGCATCCGGTTGGCATCCGATCCGCCATAGTCATCGTTGCGACGGTTCGCCACCGGCGAGAGGAACTGGTGCACCAGGTAGCCGTGCGCGCCATGGATCTCCAGCACCTCGAAGCCGGCGCGGTGCGCGCGCGCCGCGGCTTCGCCCCAGTGCTGCACCACTGTAGGAATCTCGTCGCGGGTGAAGGCGCGCGGCGTGGGTAGCTTGTCGCTGTGCGCCACCGCGCTCGGCGCGACGAGTTCCCAGCCTTCCCAGTCGAACATCTCCGGATGGTCCGGCGTGAGCGGCTGCTGCCCCTCCCACGGCCGCGTCAACCGTGCCTTGCGGCCCGAATGGCCGATCTGAATCGCCGGCACCGCGCCATGCGCCTTGATAAACCGCACGCAGCGCGCCAGGCCGGGCATGAACTCGTCTTTCCACAGGCCGAGGTCGCCGACCGTGCCGCAGCCGCGCCGCTCCACCTTGGTGGACTCCATCATCACCAGGCCACAGCCGCCGACGGCGAAGCGGCCGGCGTTCACCAGGTGCCAGTCGGTCGCGAAGCCCTGCTCCGCGGCGTATTGGTGCATGGGCGCGACGACGACGCGGTTCTTCGGCGTCACGCTGCGCAGCGTCAGGGGGGAGAACAGTATCGGTGCGGCCACGTTTCGTCTCCTGTCGGTTCGTTGCAGCCATTACTACCGAGGACCCCCCTTTTCCCGCTACAGCGGCGGCATGCGGTTGTTCTTGTATGGCACCTTGCTCGACCCGGCAACGCTGGTGGCACGCAGTGGCGATCCGGCTCTGCCGCGTCGGTGCATCCCCGCCACGTTGCGCGGCTGGCGACGCGTCCCGCTGCCCCACGCGCCCTGGCCGACCTTGCGGCGCGAGCGCGTCGGCGTGTTAACCGGCGCCGTGGTGGACGTGACCGCGGCAGCGGCCAAGCGGCTGGCGGCCTATGAAGGCGACACCTATCGCTTGTCGCCGGTTGTCGTGACCACTGCCAACGGCAAGACTGCCGCCCGCATCTGGATCGCGCCGGGCGGCACGCGCCGCCCCTGGAAGGGATAAGCCATGCTGCAAGCACCGCCCGCCCAACCCGGCATGCGGGAAGCCGAGATCGACACGCCGGCCTTGCTGATCGAGCTCGATGCGTTCGAGGCGAATCTCGATCGCATGGCCGCATTGCTCGCCCCCACAGGCGTGAAGCTGCGCGCGCACGCCAAGACGCACAAATCGCCGGTGATCGCAAAGTTGCAGATGGCGCGCGGCGCGGTCGGGCAATGCGTGCAGAAGGTGGCGGAAGCCGAGGTGCTCGCCTGGGGCGGCATCCCCGACATCTTGGTGAGCAATGAAGTTGTCGGCCGCGCGAAGCTGGCGCGGCTGTGCGCCCTGGCACGCATCGCCAAGGTGGCGGTGTGCGTGGACGACGCGGCGCAGGTGGCGATGCTGGAAGAAGCGGCGGAGGACGCCGGCATCCGCCTGCTGGTGCTGGTGGAGATCGACGTCGGCGCCGCGCGGTGCGGCGTGGCGCCCGGCCCCGACGCGGTGGCGCTGGCGCAGCGCATCGCCGGTTCGAAGCATTTGGTTTTCGGCGGCCTCCAGGCTTATCAGGGCAGCGCGCAGCACAGACGCACGGTGACGGAGCGCCGCTCGCTGATCCAGGCTGCGATCGACGCGTCGCGCCGCACGGTGGAGCAATTGCGCCAGCAGGGGCTGGCGTGCCCGATCGTCGGCGGCGCCGGCACCGGAACGTTCGAGATCGAAGCGCACTCCGGCGTCTATACCGAAATGCAAGCCGGCAGCTACGTGTTCATGGATGCCGACTATGCGCGCAACCTGGACGCAGCCGGCGCGCCGGTCGGTACGTTCCGCCATGCGCTGTTCGTACTGGCAACGGTGATGAGTGCGCCGAAGCCGGGTCTGGCGGTGCTGGACGCGGGCCACAAGGCGGTCGCGGTGGATTCCGGCCTGCCGCTGGTGTGGCAGCGGCCGGACATTCGCTACGTCAGCGCATCGGACGAGCATGGCAAGCTGGACGTCGGCTCGGAGACGACGATGCCGAAGCTCGGCGAGAAGCTGCGGCTCGTGCCAGGGCACTGCGATCCGACGGTGGACCGCTATGATTGGTATGTCGGGGTGCGCGGCGGCCGCGTCGAGTGCCTGTGGCCGGTGGCGGCGCGCGGCGGGATGAGCTGAAGTGCACCTCTCCCGCTTCGCGGGAGAGGTGCACTTTGCTGGCGCTACTCCGCCGCCGCTGCGGGCACGTAGATCTCTGCCCCCTTCTCCGTGAATTCGCGGCTCTTCTCCTGCATGCCCGTCATCCGCGCGGCTTCCTCGCGCAAGTCCTGGGTAATCCGCATGGAGCAGAACTTCGGCCCGCACATGGAGCAGAAGTGGGCGACCTTGTGGGCCTCCTTGGGTAGCGTCTCGTCGTGGAAGTTGCGCGCCGTGTCGGGATCGAGCGAGAGATTGAACTGATCCTGCCAGCGAAAATCGAAGCGCGCGCGGCTTACCGCGTCGTCGCGCAATTTGGCCGCGGAATGGCCCTTCGCCAGGTCCGCGGCGTGCGCCGCTATGCGATAGGTGATGACCCCGACCTTCACGTCGTCGCGGTTGGGCAGGCCCAGATGCTCCTTGGGCGTGACGTAGCAGAGCATGGCCGTGCCAAACCAGCCGATCATCGCCGCGCCGATCGCGGATGTGATGTGGTCGTAACCAGGCGCGATGTCGGTGGTGAGCGGACCCAGCGTGTAGAACGGCGCCTCGCCGCACTCGCGCAACTGCTTCTCCATGTTGACCTTGATCTTGTGCATCGGCACGTGGCCGGGGCCCTCGATCATCACCTGGCAGCCCTTGTCCCAGGC
>Ga0209415_10007693_pt1 | contig 18773 bp, 20 predicted proteins | sample PeaSoiSIISIP2007_FD_187696 | JGI IMG/M metagenome (GOLD analysis project Ga0209415, IMG submission 187696) | Peat soil microbial communities from Weissenstadt, Germany - SII-SIP-2007 (SPAdes) (version 2) | ecosystem: Environmental > Terrestrial > Soil > Wetlands > Peat | place: Germany...
GGAAGGGCTGGCGGCGGGACAGGAGAGCCAAGCCTTGCTGTGCTGAACCGGGAGCCGATTGTGGTCGGGCTTGCGGGACAGGGGGGCGGCGGGCCATGATGCGCGCCGTTCCATTCTTGCTCCTGTTGGGTCCATGCCGCCAAAACCTCCCCTGATGGGGCGCGATGCCGCCGAAGCTTTGGCTTTGCAGGCCGTCGCCCTGATCGTTGCCGACGAAGATTTGCTGCCCCGTTTCCTGGGCGTTACCGGCTGCGGCTTGGATGCCTTGCGCGAACGGGTGGGCGACCCGGACTTTCTGGGGGCGGTTCTCGATTTTGTTCTGGAAAGCGACGACACCGTGCAGATGCTGGCCGAGAGCGCCGGGATTTCGCCGGAAAGCCTGCTGCTGGCCCGCTCGAAGCTGCCCGGCGGGCAGGTGGAGTGGTGAGCGGCCCCGATCTCGACAAGCTGAAAGGCCGCCTTCAGGCCTTGCGGGCCAAGACCATCGCCAATGGCTGCACGGAAGCCGAGGCCTTGTCGGCTGCGGCCAAGCTGGCGGAACTGCTCGACCGCCACGATTTGTCCCTCAGCGATCTGGAACTGCGGGAGGAACCCTGCATCCAGTCGGCCATCTCGACCAACCGCAAGCAGCGCCAGCCTATTTCCGCCTGCGTTCCCTCTATCGCCGATTACTGCGACTGCAAGGTCTGGCGGGAAAAGGACGAAACCGGGCGCATCCGCTATGTCTTCTTCGGCATGAGCGCCAGCGTCGAGATGGCCCACAACATCTATGACGTCATCGCCGCCGCCCTGCAAAGCGGCTGGGAAGACTATGCCCGCCAGCAACGCTTCATCCGCTATGGCCAGGACGAAAAGGGCTCGTTCCTGTTCGGCATGGCCATATCCCTGGCCGACAAGCTGTCGGCCCAGAAGACCCGGCGTGACGCCGACACCCGCCAAGCCACCGGGCGCGATCTGGTGGTGGTCCGCCACGATATCGTCGAGGCCGAATTCTCCAAGCTGAACATGGCCTTCCGCCAGGGCCGCGCCTCGGGCAAGAAGGTGTCCGCCGGAGCCTTCGAGGCCGGGCACAGCGCCGGGCAGGCTTTGGATATCGCCTTCGGGGCTGATCGTCTGGGTGGGAAATAATGGCCAGTCCTTACGACGTCATCATCATCGGTGCCGGAGCCGCCGGCCTGATGTGCGCTCAGATCGCCGGCCAGCGCGGCCAGCGGGTGTTGGTGCTGGATCATGGCGAGCAGGCGGGAGCCAAGATCCTTATCTCGGGCGGTGGCCGCTGCAATTTCACCAATTTGGAAGCCGGGGCCGAACGTTATCTGTCGGGCAATCCCCACTTCGCCAAATCGGCTTTGAAGCGGTTCACCCAGCATGACTTCATCGCCATGGTCCGCCGCTATGGCATCGCCTATCACGAACGCAAATGGGGGCAACTGTTCTGCGACGACAGCGCCGCTCAGATCGTCGGCATGTTGTTGGATGAATGCTCCGCCGGTCAGGTGCAGTTGCGCTTAGGCCACCGCATCACCGGCCTCGAGAAGAGTGACGGCTTTGTGGTGAACACCGATCACGGCGATTTCGCCGCGCCCCGGCTGGTGCTGGCCACCGGCGGGCTGTCGATCCCTAAGATGGGAGCCACCGGCTTTGCCTTTGACACCGCCCGGCGTTTCGGTCTGGCGGTATCGGAAACCCGCGCCGCCCTGGTGCCGTTGCGCTTCACCGATGACGATTTGCGGATCATGCAGGGGCTGACCGGCATTTCCCTGGAAGCGGTGGTGTCTTGTGGCAAGCGCAGCTTCCGCGAGGCGTTGCTTTTTACCCATCGCGGATTGTCGGGGCCGTCGATCCTGCAGATTTCCAGCTATTGGCGCGAGGGCGATAGCATCTCGGTCAATCTTCTGCCCGACCATCATGCGGCGGAACTGCTGGCCGAGCGCCGGACCAGCCGCCCCAAGGCCGAACTGAAGACGGTGATGGCCGAACTGCTGCCGACCCGGCTGGCCCATGCCTTGTGCGAAGCCTATTTGCCCAATCCGGTGATGGCCAATCTGTCCAACGCGGTGCTGACCAAGGCGGCGGCTTTGCTGAACGGCTGGAGCCTGAAACCGGCGGGCAGCGAAGGCTATCGCACGGCGGAAGTCACCTTGGGCGGCGTCGATACTCATGGCCTGTCGTCGAAGACCATGGAGGCCCGCGACGTGCCCGGGCTCTATGTGGTGGGGGAAGCGGTGGATGTGACCGGTTGGCTGGGCGGTTATAATTTCCAGTGGGCCTGGTCCAGCGGCTGGTGCGCCGGGATGGCGGTGTCCGAGGCCATATGACCTACAGCCTCGCCCCGCGAGGCGGCGGCCAAGGGCGCGGACGCGCCCGCCCGGCGAGGGACCAATATAATATCTACAGCCTCGCCCCGCGAGGCGGCGGCCAAGGGCGCGGACGCGCCCGCCCGGCGAGGGCCGAATATATAATATCTACAGCCTCGCCCCGCGAGGCGGCGGCCAAGGGCGCGGATGCGCCCGCCCGGCGAGGGGCAATGAGGTGAGCGACGTTAGTGGCTCACCTCTATTAAAACACAGACGGCAGGGTGAAGAAGAAGCGGCAGCCCTGCCCCGGCTGGGATTCCACCCAGATGGTGCCGCCATGGCGCTCGACGATCTTTTTGCAGACCGCCAGCCCGATGCCGGTGCCTTCGATGCTTTGCTGCGTGTGCAGTCGCTGGAACAGCCCGAAGATGCGTTCCGAGTAAGCCGGGTCGATGCCGATGCCGTTGTCGGAAACGCAAAGTTCCCAATTGCCCTCGACCTGCCGCCCGCTGATGGTGATCTCGGCGTTGCGGCCCTCGGCATGGTATTTCAGGCCGTTGCCGATCAGGTTCTGGAACAGGCGCATGATCTGGTCCTGGTCGCCGATGATGCGGGCTTCGGCCAAAGAGTCGTCCACCATGACCGAGGCCTTGCCATCTTCGATGGTCATGGCCAGGTGGCGCAGGCATTGATCGATGGCGGGCTTCAAAGGCATGGGAGCCACCGCTTCGCCCCGGCGGCCGATGCGGGAATAATCCAGCAGGTCCAGCACCAGCCGGTCCATGCGCTTGGCCCCGTCGCGGGCGAAGTTCAGGAATTCTTTGCCGTCTTCGCTCAAGGCGTCGCCGCAGCGGCGCTCCAGTAAACCCAGATAGCTGGCGATCATGCGCAACGGTTCGCGCAGGTCATGGCTGGCCACATAGGCGAACTGTTCCAACTCGGCGTTGGAACGCTGGATTTCCTCTAACTGAGCGCGGCTTTGACTGATGTCGCGGCAAACCCCCTCGATGGCGGAGACCGCTCCCTTTGGGCCGGGCAGCCGGTGGGCGCTGGCCGCCACCCATACTCCGTGGCCCAGCTTATGGCGCGCGCGGAAGGGATAGTCGGCAACGCTGCCGCTCTGCTCCAGGGTTTCCAGCAGCTTGGCGCGGCCATCCGCTTCGTAATGCAGCATGGCGGCGTTCTGGCCCAAGACCTCGTCGGGTTCGTAGCCCAGCAAGGTTTTCACCGAGCGCGACACCATGGACAACCGCCCCTGATTGTCGGTGCGATAAAACATGTCGGTCATGTTGTCGAGAATGGCCCGCAAATCGCTTTCCGAGCGTTGCAAGGCGGTTTCGATCTGCCGCCGTTCATCCACTTCGGCGGCCAGATGGTCGTGTGAGGCCAGGAGTTGAGCGCGGCTGGCGGTTAAGGCGTCGAGCCCCGAGATAATCTTCCACCGAGCCAGAAGCAACAGCAGGCTGACCAGCAACAGGATTACCGCCACCCGCATGATGGCGGCCTTGGGCTCGGCCATGATGTCGTCGTACCCGGCTCCGACGGCCACCACCAGGGGATAACGGTCCAGCGCGCCAAAGGCTACCAGTCGGGGAATATGGTCGGTGATCGAAGATGGGGTGAACAGAACGCCGTGGTCGCTTTGGGACAATCCCTGCCGGAAGACGGGGCCATCGGCAACGCTGCGCCCAACCTCGATTTTCTCGGAAGCGGAACGGGCCAGGATTATGCCGTCCTTGCGGATCAGGGTGATGACGCCATCCTGATGGCTGCGAGCCTTGGCAAAGACCTCTTCCAGCATATCCAGTTCGATGGCGATATAAACGACGCTCAGACCATGGCTGGGCTTGGTCAGGCGGGTCGCCACCGATACCGCATGATGGCTGGTGGCGCGCCCCACATAGGGACTGCTGACGCTGAGTTGGCCGGGCGGATTGTTCATGGCGGCGATGAAATAATCGCGGTCGGCGATGTTGGCTGGCTTGGCGTTCTCGACTTCGGGCACCAGATGCAGGGTGCCGTCGCTATCGGCCAGACGAAAGGTCAGGGACTTGTTGTTGACCTGCTGAAAGTCGTGAACCAGGGCGGCGAATTCGGGCTCGCTGCGGGGGTCGAGGTCCGGGTGGGCAGCCACCCAGTGATTCGCCACGGCCAAAAAGGTCTCGATGATGGCGAAGATGCCGTGCACCTGTTCTTCGACCGCGGCGCGCTGGCGGTCCAGAACCTGTTCCATGGTGTGGCGGCGTTCGTCCAACAGATTGTTGGCCCACAGCCCGAACAGCCCCCACAGCAGGCACAAGGCTGCGATCGTCGACCGGGTGACGGCGCGACGGGGGGCTTCCTCCTGGGCTGAAACTGTTCTTTGCACTCTGGCTGTTCTCTTCGGTTTGTATGTGTCGATGTGCCCACTTTATCAGCGATAAGTTTAATTAGATCATATCTAATTTGATAGTGATAATGACGGAGCGCTATGGCAATGGGCATGAGATCCCTAATCGGGGAGACGATATCTTTGCTGGATTAATGAGCTTGGATCATAAGTTCATGCGTAATTGAGCGGCTAATCCCCCTTTGGCCCGACTGCTAACCTTGGTTCAGAGTTTCTTCCTGGGGTTGGGGTCGCTCCAGCGAACAGAAGAGCTTTTGGAAAGTGGCCCTTTGCTGGGGAATGACAATGCAGAAGCGAATATTAGGGAACGGCCTTTCCGTCTCGGCCATCGGCCTGGGCTGCATGGGAATGAGCTTTTCCTACGGCCCGCCGCCGGATCGGGCCGAGATGATCAGGCTGCTCCGTGCCGCCGTCGAAAAGGGGGTAACCTTCTTTGATACCGCCGAAGTTTATGGCCCCTTCACCAACGAAAATCTGGTGGGTGAGGCGCTGGAGCCCTTTAAGGGCAAGGTCGTCATCGCCACCAAATTCGGCTTCAAGCTGAATGCCGACGGCGCACCGGGCTGGCAGGGGCTGGACAGCCGGCCCCAGACCATCAAAGCGGTGGCCGAGGCCTCGCTGAAGCGGCTGCGCGTCGATGCCATTGATCTGTTCTATCAGCATCGGGTCGATCCCGACGTGCCGATCGAAGAGGTGGCCGGGGCGGTCAACGACTTGATTCAGCAAGGCAAGGTCAAGCATTTCGGCTTGTCGGAAGCCGGGGCTCAGACCATCCGGCGGGCTCATGCGGTGCAGCCGCTCACGGCGATCCAGAGCGAATATTCCCTGTGGACCCGCAAACACGAGGCGGATGTCCTGCCCACCATCGAAGAACTGGGCATCGGCTTCGTCGCCTATAGCCCGCTGGGCAAGGGCTTCCTGACCGGAAAGATCGACGAGACCACCAGCTTCGACAAAACCGATTTCCGCAATCAATTGCCCCGCTTTGCGCCGGAAGCCCGCAAGGCCAACCAAGCCTTGGTGGATTTGCTGGGACGCATCGGACAGGCCAAACAGGCGACGCCGGCTCAGATCGCCCTGGCCTGGCTGTTGGCGCGCAAGCCCTGGATCGTGCCGATTCCCGGCACCACCAAGCTGCATCGTCTGGATGAAAATATCGGCGCGGCGGCCATCAAACTGTCGGCTGCCGACTTGAGCGAAATCGAAAGCGCCGCCGCCAAGATCACCGTGATCGGCGAACGTTACCCGGACAAACTGGAGCAACTGACCGGGCTTTGACGAAACGCAGCGGAACGCGGCGAAATAGCGCCCCACCTCGCTTTGGTCATGTCGGTTTGCACATAAAATGAGAAGCGATATTCCGGCTTCTTTATCATTCAGCACGCACAGCACCGCATAATATGAGAATGGCACGCTCTATTAGTTAAGAATTTCCGCTGAAGTTTACGTAAAAAGCGAGAATTTCAGCGGGTTTTCTTGCTGTTGCAGTCTTTTAGTAAAATAAACTAGTAACGTGAGCGACTTAGCTGCGCATCAACGCCGGTCATCCGGAACCGCCATTGGAGCATTTGTCCACTGACATTGAAATGTTGGCTAGCTATTTCGTTGCTCATGCTTTGACGTCGAATCCATAGCAATACAGGCCGGGGAAGCAATAGGGTTGCCCCTAACCAATCTGCTTCGTCTTCCTGTTCCTGATTGTAGTGACTTGGAATTAGATGACCATCATCGGTGATGCCAGCATTGGCGAGTTCGTGCCCTAGCATGATGTGGGCAATTTCATGCATTAGGACGCTGTTAACACGAGGCTGAGTTTGAGCAGGGTTGTAGACTACTAGAAATTTTCGGTCGATCCGCATTGTGAATGCAGACCAACCGTCCGGGTCACCATGAACAAGGTGAGCAAGATCTTCAGCGCTTAGACCAGTAATGTCATTGGGAGACCACACGCGAACGCCGAGTTTGCATGCGACCTCGTGCGCTTGCAGTGGTTCTATATCGGTCAGACCGAATGCCTTGCGAACCTCGATTGCGCGCTTTTCACTCTGAGATTTGAACCCACGCTTCAATTACGATGTCCTAGTGGCTTTCTGAGGAAATTTCGTCCTGAAATTGACTGTGTGCCTGCATTATCAAGTTGGCTAAGGCCTGCGCAGTTTGAGGCGCCATCGTCCGCTTGTTTTTAAAGGCAATCTCGACGGATATGCCTCCGTCTGAAGGGCGATTGTTGCCACTGCCCACCACTTCAGACACGTCAATGGCTAGCCAATCGCAGATTTTCGTAAGTGTTTGAAGGTCAGGAAGATGACCTCGTTCGATTCTGGAAAGCGTGGCTGGGCTAGTCCCAATTTCCGCAGCTGCAGCCCTGATTCCCATGCTCCCTCGTTTTCTCTGGAGCATCTGGCCGAGGTCGTCTGGGGAGATATTTGCCATAACATGTGTCTCGCGACTGAAAAAAGTGTTTCACGTGTGATACGAAGGTGGTAGTGTCTCTTCGGTGAAACGCTTCGCCATCGAATCATGCCCAAGGAAACGGGTCAAGGATGAAGTGGCGAGCCAGCCTAATTTTCTAACGAGGATACCATGAATCACCGCAACCAACACGTTGTTCCCCATTCCGATGGTTGGGCCGTTAAGGGGGAGGGTGCTGAGAAGGCTACTGCTGTTTACCCAACCCAGCGTAAGGCGATTGATCACGCACGTGACATTTCTCGCAACCAGAAAACCGAACTGTTCATTCATTGCGAGAATGGCCGGATCCGGGAGCGCGATTCCCACGGGAGTGATCCCCGTAATATCAAGGGTTAGGGCGGCCATATGGCCGCCCTTTTTTTAGGAGAAGATGAATGACTAAGGACGTTATCGAAGAGGTAATTGAAGAACTTATCGAAATTGCCGAGCTTTTAGAACTCGTGGATATCGAAGAGCATGGTAAGGCTGGGAAGACGGTGCCGAAAGCTAAGAGCTATCGGATTCGGATCGACAAGGGGTATTACATCGTGAATAGCCCCACGCTGACGGGTCGCGAACTTCTTGCTCTCGCCGGTAAGGCACCTGCCGATCAGTGGATGCTCCACCAGAAGCTCAAAGGCGGCAAGACTGAGCGGATCGGCCTTGATGATGTGGTGGATTTCACTGCACCTGGTATCGAGCGCTTCCAAACTCTCCCCCTGGACCAGACCGAGGGGGAGGTCAGCCGTCGGCAATTCACCCTCCCCGAAGAAGACCGCGAGCACCTAGAGACTCTTGGCTTCCCCTGGGAGACGGTCCACGAGGGTGGGACGATGTGGTTGGTCATCCACAACTACCCAGTGCCGCAAGGCTACAACCATGCTGAAATTTCGACCGCCTTCCGTATTCAAGTGGGCTATCCGACGGCTGAAATCGACATGGTGTACGTCCATCCCGCCCTACATCGTACCGACGGGAAGCCAATTGGCTGTACCCAGGGGACCCAATCTCTGGATGGTTTAGTGTTTCAGCAGTGGTCCCGTCATCGCACGCCACAAAATCCTTGGCGCCCAGGGGAAGACAATATGGCCACCCATCTTGCTTTGATGGATGAGTGGTTCCTCCGCGAGTTCCGGAGGGGCTGACGATGGACGTGACCCTTACCCTGAGCGGGCGCCAGCATAAAGCGCTTCGCAATCACCTGTTCCCCGGTGACGGCAAGGAGGCCGTTGCGCTGCTTCTCTGCGGCCGCAGGGCTGGTTTGCGCCACAAGTTGCTTGCGCATGAGGTCTTCTTGATTCCGCATGACTGCTGCCAGCGCGAACAGGATCGGTTGACTTGGCCGACAGAAGTCGTGGTGCCAGCGCTGGAGAGGGCGGCCAAGCGAGACCTCTCGGTGGTGAAAATTCACAGTCACCCTGGTGGATTTTCTCGTTTCTCAGAAGCTGATGACGAAGCAGATAGTAAGCTCTTCCCGTCTGTATTTGGCTGGGTTGACCATGAATTCCCCCATGCGAGTACGGTCATGCTGCCGGATGGCCGGATGTTCGGTCGTGCTTTCTTCGCAGATGGGACCACCAAGGAACTGACACTCATTTCGATCGTTGGTGACGATTTGCATTTCTGGCGCGCGGCCCAACTGGACAGGGGTGTCCCCGAGTTCGCCCGCCGCCACGCGCAGGCATTCGGAGAGCGGACCTATGCTCTGCTGAGTAATTTGTCGGTCGCTGTGATCGGGTGCTCTGGCACTGGCAGTCCTGTGGTCGAGCAACTGGGGCGTTTGGGCGTGGGGAAGCTAGTGCTGGTTGACCCGGACCCCATCGAGGACAAGAATCTTAACCGAATCATCAACAGCACGAAGGCAGATGTGGGGCGTTTGAAAGTCGATGTTCTTGCTGAAGCCGTGACGGCCATGGGGACCGGCACGAAGGTGACGACGGTTCCCTTAAATTTGAACCATCCTGATGCCGTTAAAGCTGTTGCCGATTGCGATGTGGTGTTCGGTTGCATGGACGGTCATGAGGGGCGCCGCACACTGAATCGCCTCGTGGCCTTCTACTTGCTCCCTTACTTCGACGTGGGAATTCGCCTCGATGCCGATGGTGTCGGGGGTGTTGACCAAGTGTGCGGCTCCGTCCACTACCTGCAACCGGACGGATCCAGTCTGCTGAGCCGTGGAGTGATCTCCAATACGCAGGCCGATGCTGAGGCCATGAAGAGGACGGCCCCGGCCACATATGAGGACTTGCGTCGACAAAAGTACATCAAGGGTGTTCAGGAGGACCGGCCGGCGGTTATCAGCGTGAACATGTTTTTCGCGTCGCTGGCTATCAACGAGTTCCTAGCCCGCATGCACCCCTACCGCCTGGACGATAACGGGGAGTTCGACTGGATCACCATCAGCCTCACCCAATTCAACATTAACTCCGATTTCCGGGAAGCCGAGCCCTGCAAGGCATTTTCGCGTTTCACCGGGCGAGGGGACGTCATGCCGTTGCTCGATATGCCGGCGCTCGATGAGGAGGGGCGACCGTGAACAATTTCGAATTTTTCTGCCTGAGCCTGTGGCGCCGTGGGCGCGCATGGTTGGGTAAGCCTTATATGACCGAGTTGACCGACGAGATGCCGGATAAGTTCCTTCCGGCAACGGTTTATTTAGTCGGTGAGGGCGAACATTTTTGGCATGCTTCTATGATCTGCCCGTGCGGATGTCGGCAGGTCTTGCACATGAACTTGCAGGCCGACAGTCGTCCCCTGTGGCAGGTGATCCGTCATGCTGACGGCACTATATCCCTACATCCTTCGATTTGGCGGCAAAAGGGGTGCTGTGCGCACTTCTGGTTCCGTAATGGAGCTATCCAATGGGCTGAGCCCAAGCAGTGATCGCGACACCTACCGCGGACCCAATGAATACGGGTTGGGCTTAACTTTGAGGTTGTGTAAAACACAGCAGGCGTGCGGTCAGTTGAGAAACACGATAAATCCAACCTGCATTTCTCTCCTTTAGAGGAATAAGTGGCGCAGGAGCACCATCACGGCACCGGATCCCCTGGCTTTTGTAGGACGCATAGATGTGAGAGGCAATTGCCTTAGTTTCGGATACATCTGGCGCAGCCCAAAGCTCCTGCAGCACCTGCACATCAAAATCACTCGTTTTCGTTAAGCATTCTCTTTAGCCGTCCCATTACCTCATCAGGAAGTTGCTGCATCAGCTTGATCAGCTTCACATCTCCGCTTGCAATCACAAGCTTTCGCAGATTTCCGGCCATTTCTTCCCCCTCCCGCACTTCGTCTTCATCGACGTCCATGCCACGAACAATAGCACCAGTTCTAAGCGCTTCCTCCAATGTCAGCACAAATTCAGTGCCAAACGGTTCTCCGCAATGCTGGCAGCTTCGTGCTCGCATTTCGTTCATGCCATGGCACTTGCTGCACTCTTTAAATCTCGGTGGTGCCTGAGGAAATTCAAAACCGCATGTTTCGCAAAATTTTGCGCCAAGTGGGGCCTCTGTCGTGCATGAAGGGCACTTTTTGGTTTTGGGTGGGCCACTATCTTTGCGCTTGGCGGGAGACATTTCCTCCTCAACACGCCTTGCGTATGTCTCCAGAGTCTCAAATGAAGGCATTATCACATACGCTCTGGTGTCATCTTCGTCACCGGCCGTTCGGACCACGCGACCAAGTGCTTGTCTAAACGAAAGTTCTGTTAGAGATTTTGGTAGATATACTAATACTCGTAGTCTTGGAATGTCTACGCCTTCAGAAATCATAGCAACAGATACTATCCATCTTTTGTCGGTATGCCTAAATGCCTCAATTTTGCCGTCAACATTTTGCATCTCGCTGTGTACTAACGCGGGTGTCTCTCCCTCCATTTTTTCAATAAGCCTGACCATGTACCCGGCCATCTCTATTGAAGGCGTTATTACAAGTCCACCAGCGTTTGGCATTCTGTGTCGAAGGTCATTTAGCTTTTCAGTTGCCCATTCAATCATTGTCCCCTGATAGCCATCTATCCGGGGTGTTTTGTTGTCGGCCTCATGCTGAGGGGTGCAAGCTAGACGGTAAAAATTTAATGCAGTTTGAAGTCCCGGGATCTTTTTTAGAGTCGGGGTGAGTTCTGCGGGCTTTTTGCTAGATATTTCAATTTTCTCTCCGTCGTCTAAATCAACAGTAAACCTTCCCTCGTGCCTATGGAAAGTAGCTGGGCGGCAATATAATAAGTCAACTGCTTGTCCGTAACTTAGTGTATAGGTCCCGTCATCAGGGTGATCTATTGCTCCTTCGTCATCGTAAGCCATCCAAATCGATTTCTTGTTGTCAGACCGAATTGGTGTCCCAGTTAATACAATGACGAATTTTGCATCGGCAAACGCCTTGGACGCGCCGGTTCCCCAAGCAGCCTGCACAGCAGCATGGTGGTGTTCATCGCAGATCAACAATACGCGGGAGCTCTTACAAACTGTATTAAAAGCATCTTCTAGGCTCTGAACAGCCGCCCAGGTAGCGCAAACATCAATTTCAATACTGTCATCTGAACCGGTTACTTTTCCCATATACCTATCGGTAACATGGAAAAAATGACTTGCCCACTGCCTTACAACCTCAACGCGCGGAGCAATGACTATTACTCTATCAATTTCGCCAAGTTCTATAAGGCTTTTTGCAATTGTGCATGCTGCGATTGTCTTGCCGGCACCTGGGGCGGCATTTATTAAAAAATGTTTGTCAGTACGTTGTTCAACAAGCCATTTCAGAGCTTTGTGAAGCGCTTCTGTTTGCCATTGCCTAAGAAACATTCCCCTTGCCCCTTTTTTTAGATTGCAGCGCGAACAGAGCGCCTGACCATTTGCTAGTATGGTGGCCCCGCCTTTAGAAAACGGATTTATGTGATCAGCATGAAACTCTAACCCAGAAGCACCCAGCCTGTTGCCGCAGGATGCGCATCTGCCACCGCTTACAAGTGCTAGAATAATTTTCTGGCGTAGCGAAAAACATCTCCTCACTTACTTACTCTATATTCAGTAAACATGATTTCACGAATTGGTAAGTTCGGTGGTGGTTTTAATACAGCGTGCTCATTTATTCGGACCATGGCCGTCGCATATGAAATTTTCGACGATTTAATGATAAATTTGTCTTTTCTCATCTCGGATATTAAATCTGTTAAGTTTGATAGACCAAAAAAAATAATTGCTTCTATTCGAGTTAATGGTTTCCCGGAAAGAAGGTGTTCCTTGGCTGCCGCAGCATATCCGTTCTCTACAGGTGATTTTATATTTGCCACCTTACATCTCCATTTTATCTGTTAAATTGCAATGACTATGATGTGCAATCTAATCTAGGGTTGTTTCTATTTTTTCATCAGATAAACCATTGTTGTTGCTGTCGGCTTTCTCGCGTGTCGGGCCATACAGTGTGTCAGATGGGCGCATAAGTGTGATCTGCCGCCATTCCGGCCCTAAATATTTTTCGATTCTCTGTGTGAAGATTGCGCATTCCATGGATTCTAAGCAATCAAAATTCCATGCCCTGTGGCGTTCATAGGATTGCAGTCGCCACCCCTCAGTAAAAGCAATGTCCACAGGTAGCGTATCTAGTTTGCGGTCCTCCCGTACTTCGCCAAATTCATCGAGGGGTGTAGCAATGTTGGTGTAGGAGCTAAGTATTAAATTTGCAATTTTTAATAGATCCCCGCTGGGGACATCGGGTCCTAAGCTTCTCCTCAGTTCAAAAAATATAGCCCTGATTTGGGCTGGCTTTTGCATGCTGTCCTCTGAACCAATGGGGTCAGACTCGATTCCATCATCAAACACTACCGGAGCGGGAGCAGCGACTCAACGAGTCTTGTGCGTTTTAAACCTTGTGTCGTCAGCTTTTCCCGCTTCACGCATAAAGCCGGCTATTTTTGTTCTCGGCCCATTCACGAGGGCTTCGCGCCCAGATTGGTCGGGGGGGCTCGGTTTTATCATCGCCTGAAATCTGACATTACCAAGACCGAGCTGGAGGTTGCGGATGGAGGCTAAATTTACCTCGAAGCGGATGTGCGTTTTTCACGACATTAGCGTTGATGCAAACTCAGGCCGTTTCTTAGTCGATACAGGCCGCGCATCAGACTTGAGTTCCATTCGGATTTAGAAGCCTAACAACCGTCGCGGCGACCGACATTCAGACGTTCAGAGATTGCAGCAACTGGATGTGTAATTCTTTAATTGCTGACGACAATTTCTTGCTATTGGACAGCATATCGTAGTCGCCGTTGCGCAGGAATCGACGGATCGCCGTCTGTATATCCACTACGCGACTAAAGTTGCTACGCCTGATCCGCCACTCAATGTCCTTCAGCGTGGCCATCGGGTCGCTCATTGCGGCGTACGCAGGTAAATATTGCGCATCTCCGTCGGTGAATGCCATGCGCAGCCAAGTCAGGCCGTCCACGATGTCGGCTCCTGCCAAAAGGTAGAGGGGAGTCATGAAGGGGTCTAGCCCGCCGAACACATGGATGGGCTTGTCGACCTCGTTCAAGTCGAGCAATGAGCGCAGGCGAGCAACGAATGTCAGCCGTTCGAAGAATGAGCTGCCGGCTTCCTTTTCTGTCACTCCGACGATGTCGAAGTGCCTAAGCATTGCGGCGTGTTCTGCAATTGATTCGATGGTAAGGGTATCCCCATTTCTGGGCTTAAGCAGGAAGGCGCTTCCCAACCTCGGGTTCCTTGCAGCGAGCGCTGCGACGATCTGGTCCCCGATTGTCAGTTCTGTACGGTCGTAGCTGACGGCGATGACCGGAATGGCGATGTCTATCGCTGCCAGCGTCTTGGCATGTAGGTCGGGTGACCACGGAAAGGATGCATGGTCCGCATTGCCACCCCGCCGCTTGCCCTCCTCATCGACGAGCATTTCGTAGCCGCCGCTGTCCACGATGATCAGTTGCACTTTGAAGCGATTTGGGTCGACATCGTGGTGCTGGATATCGTAGGCGCTAATCAGCACTGAACCCGCTATGAATTCGGCGGTGTTCTCTATGGCTGTCGAGACCGGAATGCGTGCTAGTGCCTTGCTGGAATATGACGGTACGACCAAGGGCCCGGTGGCTGCGACAGTGCCTCCGACACATATTGGGCGGGGCGAGCGGGTAGTCGGAGAAGTCATCGAAACATCCGCAACCGGTATCAGGGCTGACAAAGGAAAACTGATCGGCCTAACGCTTTGTCGGCCGTCATGGGAATACTGCCGCATGGACCGTCGATTGAAAAGTGGCGTCGTCTCGCACGAAGGTTGTTTCGCTGGGTGAATGGTCTACCTTCCTGGGGCGCAGGCCAACTACAGATCGAAACGTCGCTTTTTGAACGATTTGAGATTTATGCCATTTCACGCATGAGCCGTTGAAGCGCTATGAGCGTCTCTCGCAACGCAGGTGAGAATTGCGCCATCGCCAGCAGTTCGGAAAAATCGTCAATTCCATCGCTGGCTCCATAGCCTAAATATTCATCCAATTTCTCTTGGTATTTTGAGATCTTAGCAATCTTTCCGTGTTCTAGGCGCGAGATTGTCGATTGATTAACCCCGAGTACCGCCGCGAGCTCCGCGGTGGTCATGCCGCTGCGCCTAATCGTCGCTAAAAGACGGGCTTGTGCCAAAGTCTGCATTGCTTTTTTATGCATAAATTTGCATAATTAGGCAAGGAGATTTGAGACATGCAATCAGTCTGGGCGGGGCACGGCGAGGGGGCGCGTTTGATCGCGCTGCCTGATAGTGACGAGGAAGTCGTAAGCGGTGTCCGGTGGGGCGCGCCGGATCATCTGGGGACCCCCGCGTATTGGGCGGTGCGCTGTCAGTGGGATGAGGATGCGGTGCCAAGTTTTGCCTGTGGCGCGAACTCCCTTATTGAGGAGATCGGGTTCTGCCTACTGGGAGGCTACAGCGTAACGTTTGAGGCCAACTTGGCGGCTTTTGAGTGGCTCAGAAAACATGGGGTGTTCGACCTAAACGTCGACGTCTCGGAAAGTCAAATTTTAGCGTTGCTCTCGCAGCCCTTGGACGTGCAGGGGCGACCCCGCCGCTATCGCTTTCCAAATCAGCGAACGACACGTATAGCCGCCATGCGTCGGCGCATGGCGGAATCGCCTCCGGACTCGACGTCACCACATGCTTTGAGGGACTATTTGATGTCACTTCAGGGTATCGGTCCGAAGACGGCATCTTGGATTGTTCGCAATTACCTCGACAGCGATGACGTCGCTATCATCGACGTACATGTTCTGCGCGCCTGCCGCTGGATGAACCTTTTCCCGGAAGATATTTCGCTTCCACGTGACTATGAGGTGCTGGAGGAGAGGTTTCTGAATTTTGCTAAGGCAATTAATGTGCGATCGTCCCTACTGGACGCCGTGATGTGGACTGAAACCAGAGGCGGCGTCTCGAGGTGACCTGAATGCGGTATCAGACAATGGAGGCACTGGTATGGGTGGGGCGGACTCGAAGCCTAAGAAAAAGGTTCCCGGCGCCGGGCCTGGATCGGGGCGGGATTGCCCCACAAGATTCACGACTATTGTTACCGGGCCAGCAGAAGGAATCACCAAGGGAGCATGGTTGGACGTCCGTATAGACCGGAGCAGTGGGCAGCCGCGCGTTGTCCTCATCGATGAGGTCACCAATGCTACGGTTGGTTCCCTCGCGGGTGTGCCCAATCTCGCGATCCTGATACGCTGCTTGGAGGACGGTGTTACATATCGCGCTATCGTCGATCACGTCGACGGTGGTCGAATCGACATAACCGTGCTCCAAGGATAGCGCATTGCTGATTGCTGGGGGTGTCTACACAGAGACATGCGTGACGCCGGCGCGCGTCACACTGCTCGGGTCGGGGGGGAGAGCTGCCCTAGCCCTGTTGGAGCTTCGTGACGACATTGAGCTGCATACATTCCATCCTAGCCCGCTCGAACAGGACGTGAAGCTCAATTTTGAGCCTTTGGGCGTAAGTGTTACGGTGCATGCGGCTCCGTGCCATTACTCGTTCGAATATCTCCACCCACTAGCTCGACCGAGGATCGTTCCGCTGCCGAACCAGGACGTTGTGTTGGTTTCCGTCGAGGCTAACGAAGTGTTGAGATTCGGTTGTCTCGAAGGTGACTTCCGCGTGACGGCGAAGCGGGCAGTATACGACCCCCAATCCAGCACAAGGCCCGTCGCTTTTGGGGATAACGGTTCAACGGCTGAGCGGCTCGCCCTAGTCCTTAACGTCGGAGAGATCTGTCGTTTAGCGGGGGAGGATGACGTCGCAGTAGCGGCGATGAGCATGATGCGACGCAACCGCGCGACTGCGATCGTTGTCAAAGACGGCCCCTTCGGGGCTTATGTTTTCGAGGAAAAGGAGCCATCACCCCGCTATGTTCCGGCATACCCAACACGCTCTGTCTATAAGATCGGATCGGGCGATGTCTTTTCAGCCACTTTCGCACATGCTTGGCTGCCTGGGGCGGTCTCGGCCGCGGACGCCGCCGATCTGGCTTCGCGTCGTACCGCCGACTACGTCGAATCGCCAGCCTTTCCGCTTCCACACGTTGCCACGCGAAGGATCGCAGCTTCACTCGGGCCGAGCCGGCGCAGGGTTCTTCTCGTGTCGGCGCGAACTGCTACCTCAAGCCGATGGCTTCAGGAGGAGGCAGCTAAGGGATTGGAGGATCTGGGTACGACGGTCATCCGTGAGGAGATCTCTCCTGGTCAGAGAGGATCACATGCGGCAACCGAGGGCGAGTTCGACGTGGTCTTGATTCTGCTCAGCGACATAAATAGCGCGGTTGCGGAAACCCGTGCCGCTCTGACTCACGGCAAATCTGTAGTCGCATTCGCTGACGACCCCGCGATCTTGGGCGCCATCCAAATGCTTGATGTCATTGCAGAGGATGATCTGTGCTCGGCTCTCTACCGAACCCAGTGGATTTCAACATGAGGGCGTTGCTATTCACCGGCGGACTCGACTCGACTGCCTTGGCTTGGATGCTTCGGCCAGAAAAATTGGTCTTCTTCGACTACGGTCAGCGGCCCGCCAAGGGGGAGGAAAGAGCTGCCCGAGCGGTAGCATCCGCAGTGGGGATTGCTTTGGATGTCCGGCGCGTCGACATGTCCGCGTTCGGCCACGGCACAATGTCGACATCTGGAATGCCGTTGGCTTCGGCGTCTGGGACACCTGATGAGTTTTGGCCTTACCGCAACCAAATGCTGATCACGTTAGCGGCGATGACATATGCTGCCGATCCGCTGGCGGAAATCTTGGTTGGTACCGTAGTTGGGGACGACGCCCACCCGGACGGACGCAAAGAATTCGTTTCGGCCATCGATGGTTTGCTCTGGCAACAATCTGGCGTACGCGTCGTGGCACCGGCGATCGAGATGACAACTCTGCAACTTATAAGGAAGTCTTGTGTTCCAAAGTCGGTGCTGGGTTGGACGTTTTCATGTCATACTGGCGAATGGGCTTGCGGAGATTGCCGAGGATGCAACAAGCATCGCCAGGTGATCGAGTGTCTTGAGGCGGGAACCGAGGTATGAATGGGTGCCCCCGGAGATAGTTAGTGAGTAGGGCCGCGAATGGTTACAATGGCGATTGATCGCCACTTTGAACGATCTGGATGCAAGGGTAAGCACACGCGCATGGTTATGGACCACGATCAAGAAGCATCTGGCAAACAAGGTGTGGCGGACGATCCGCTGCGGCCCACGGAGAAGGCGTTGGACCATGTTTGGCGCTACTTCGCCTTGCATGCTCAGCAACGAATATCAGTATTTAATTTCTTCATCGTCCTGTCGGGCATTCTGTCAACCGGCATCGGCGCCGGCCTCCAAGCAGGAAGGCCCATGACGCCTGTCGTCGCAATCTTAGGTGCCCTGCTCGCGTTACTCTCGTTCGTATTCTACCAGTTGGACAAACGGGTATCGGAACTTGTGAAGCTGGCAGAGGCCGGATTAATCTTAGGCGAGAATACCTGTATGCCCGAATTTGCCCGTATCGTGGCGGAGGAAGCAAAGCGCCGTAGCGCTGCGGTCTCTCCGGAGACTTGGACATTTGGTCGATCGTTTCGGCTGATTTTCTGGGTAATGGGCATTGCTGGAGTCATCGCGAGCGCATGCGCACTCTACCTTCGGGTCATATGATACTGCCTGCTTTCTCGTTAGCGTCCTAATTTGAACCTTTTCTGATGATAGCTCTGATCGTCCGGCCAATCTCGCGGAGTACCTCTAGTGGAGGGGTGCCCATCCGAACTGCGGTGACGGCTAGATAGCAGAACGTTACCGCCAATATAATTGCTACCAATCCCAACCAGTCGGTCCATTCCCATTGGAAGCCAAGCGGCGTTTGGATGAACGTAAGGCTCTGAGAAACGATGGACGTGAGATCATCGGACGTCATGACCGGCGATACTCCGCGATAATCGCCGCGCGCAAGGGCTTGGCCGGAGACGTGACCTTATCTCCATGTAGGACCGCAAAGAACCGGTATTATGTAGCAGACTCACCATGATCGGTGTGTGCTATAAGAAATCATGCGCGCAGACCACCGATTTATACCAAAGTGCATTGATCAGTACCCATGCGCCCAATATCGAAGGCCGATGGACATGATGCGCCACGGCTGATCG
>Ga0209415_10007694_pt1 | contig 18772 bp, 13 predicted proteins | sample PeaSoiSIISIP2007_FD_187696 | JGI IMG/M metagenome (GOLD analysis project Ga0209415, IMG submission 187696) | Peat soil microbial communities from Weissenstadt, Germany - SII-SIP-2007 (SPAdes) (version 2) | ecosystem: Environmental > Terrestrial > Soil > Wetlands > Peat | place: Germany...
CGCCCAGTGCGCGACCGGCGAGACCTGCGACACCACGACGAGCACCTGCGTCGCGGCGAGCTGCACCGGCACGGCGTGCACGACGGACGCGGACTGCACGTGCTCGGGCAGCACCTGCGACACGACCACCGGGATGTGCACCTAACCCGGCGGTACGACCTGCATCGCCGGCTCGTGGCGGCTCGACGCTGCGACGGGCCGGCGACGTCCTACACCACCGGGAGCACGCGTCGCGGATTGCGCGGATGAGGTTCGTGTCCTACGGTCGAGCTCTCCACGCTCTACTTGAGGTGTCCTCATGCGTACGTTCGCCCCCGTCGCCCTCGGTGCAACCCTCGCGGTGAGTCTCGTCTACGGGATGGCTCACGAAGCCACGGCGCAGAGCCGCCAGACCTGCCACATGCGCGGGGTGTGGAACGGCGCGGCCTCCGACGTCTTCGAGTTCGACGCCGCCTACGTCTACAACCGCGGCGAGGACGACTTCACCGGCATCTACACGAATCCCGGCGTCTCCCAGGCCAACATCAGCGCCGCCGCCCGCCACGGCACCTGGTCCATCCAGCTCAGCTACATCGACCCGGCGCACCGCGGGTGGGTGCGCAAGCTCGTCGGCACGGGGATGCTCGACGGCACCAGGCACGGCATCATGATCACCGGCACGTTCAAGCAGTGGCTCCCGGGCGCCAATCACGCCAACGAAAGCGGCACGTTCGTCATCGATGGCAAGTGCCGCTGAATCGCGGGGCCGTCGGCGCGGCCGGCGGCGGACGTCGCACGCGAGGCGCTCACTCGGTGTAAGCGAACGCCTTGTTCGGATAGGGCGGCGCCTTCGGCACGGGGCGAGGGTCCTTCTCGATGAGGTCCGTGAGCTGAGAAATCGCGCGATCGAGCTGCGCGTCCTCGCCGGAGAAGGTCGCGTGGGGGAGGTTGTCCTGCACGATGTCCGGATCGACGCCGTGCCCCTCGATGAGCCACGCGCCCTCCGGCCCGTAGACCCCCGTCTCGGCGGCGGTGGCGATGCCGCGGTCGGCGAGGTGGTTCTGGGCGCTCAGCCAGATCTCCCCCCCCCAGGTGCGCGTGCCGATGACCTTGCCGAGCCCGAGTCGCCGGAAGCCTTCGGTGAAGGCCTCTCCGTCGGAGCCGGTGTTCCCGTCGCACAGGACGACCATGTGCCCGCGGAACGCGTACTGCATGTTCCAGTGCGGCTCGCCGACCCTCGGTTGCCAGTAGAACCACGCCTTGCGCTGGAGCTTCGCGAGGAGCCATGAGTCGATGTTGCCGCCGCGGTTGTGGCGGACGTCGACGATGAGCCCCTGTCGATCGAACACCGGGTAGAACTCCCGCGCCCACTGCTCGATATCGTGCGCCCCCATCGCCTGGAGGTGGACGTAGCCGATGCGGCCGTGCGAGTCGGCGTCGACCTTCTGGCGGCGCGTGTACTCCCACGCGCGGTACCGGACCTCCGCTTCCTCGGCTGCGGTGATGGGGACGACGATGACGTCCCGCTCTTCGTGCGGCCGCTTCGTCACGTGGAGGAGCACTTGCCGGCCCGCCTTGCCGCGGAGGAGCGCCCGTTCGTCCGGGGCGTCGACCGCCGCCTGACCGTCGATGGAAACGATGACCTCCCCGTCCTCGACGCGCGAGTCGGGGCGCGCGAGCGGAGGCGCCCACTCCGGCTGGTCCGGGTCGTGCTCGTAGACGTGCTCGACGACGAAGCCGCCCTCGCTCGGGTCGCGCCGCAGCCGCGCCCCCAGCGCACCGAGCTTGACCTTGTCCGCCCCACGGCGCGCGTCCCCCGCGCCGACGAACGTGTGGAGCGCCGAGAGCTCGCTCACCATCTGGGCGATGACGTCGTCGAGCTCGCGGCGGTCGGAGACGCGGTCGAGCAGCGGCGCGTAGCGGTCACGGATCGCCGGCCAGTCGACGCCGTGCATCCCACGGTCGTAGAAATAGTCCCGTTCGAGGCGCCACGCGTCGAGGAAGAACTGTCGCATCTCGGCGCGGGGATCGGTGACCATCGACCACCCGCCGAAGTCGACCTTGGTCTCCGCGAGTGCCTTCGCGTCCGAGAGCGATTTGCTCGTGGCGTCGGCGTCGATGATGAAGAGCTCGTCCTCCTTGTGAACGAGAAGCTTCTTCCGGTTCTCCGAAACCTCGAAGCCCTTCACACCTTTCATCACGACATAAGGGCTCTCCCCTTTCCTCGCGCTCTCTTCCGCAGCCTCCGCCTTGCTGTCGATGTCCACGCATGCGAGCGCCCGCTTCGGCGGGAGCTCAGGGTCGCGCTCGATCCAGCACAGCCTCTTGTCCGTCGCCTGCAGGTCCTCGTAGTTGCGCGGCGAGACCGGGACCTCCCGCAGCCGCTCGCCGAGCTTCTCGAAATCGATGCGGACGTTGACGGCCTTCTTCTTCTCGTCCTTCTCGTCCTTGTCCTTCTTTCCATCCTTCTCCTTCCCCTCGTGTCCGGGGTGGAGCTCGTCGGGCGGCGTGAACGGCGAGCGCAGGTCGGGCAGGAGCGCGAGCGCGTAGATGCGGACACCGCGGTCGAAGCTCGGGTCGGGCTGTCGCGGGCCCCAGGGCGAGTGGACCGTCGTCTGGAGCACGCGATCGGACAGGAAGTAGATCCACTTGCCGTCCGTGCTCCAGGTCGGGCTCCCGCTGTTGTAGCGGTCCGACGTCAGGGCGTGGATGTCCCCCTTGTACGCGTCGAGGACCTTGAGCCAGCGGAAGCCGTTCGCCGCCTCCTCCGAGTAGGCGAGCCATCGGCCGTCGGGGGACCAGACGAGGTCGTCGAAGCCGCCGCGCTGCGAGCGGGCGACCAGCGCGTCCTTCTTCGACACGATGTCGAACAGCCAGAGCTCGAGATCCTTGTTCCAGTGGGCGAGCCATCGGCCGTCCGGAGAGACGACCCCCCCTTGCCGCAGCACCTTGGCTCCCTTGGTCCACTGCTCCGGCTTGCCGACTCCGTTCGCCGGGAAGCTCCAGAACTCCGTCTCACCCGTCTCGGTCGAGATCAACGCGATCGACTTGCCGTCCGGCTGGTAGACCGCGTCGCGGTAGCGGACGCTCGGATTCGCGGCGACCTTCACGATGCGAAGCTTCTTCGCCGGGACCGTGAACACCTCGCCGCGCGCCGTGACCACGACGCCGCCGCCGTCGGGGGCGATGTGCACCGCGGTGAGGTAGTCCATCGGATCTTTCACCCAGTGGTCGCGGAGCTGGTCGAAGTCCGAGACGATCGTGATGGGGACGATCGCGTCCTTGCCCGACGCGAGGTCCTTGAGCCAGAGGTCTGCGCCCAGCTGGTAGACGATCCGCCCCGCCGAGAGCGACGCGTATTGCACGTCCAGCCCGCCATGGTGCGTCTCGGCCCGCACGTCGTGTCCGTCCTCCTTCATCGAGTAGACGTTCATGACGCCGTCGCGATCGGAGAGGAAGTACACGCGCCCGCCCCAGACCATCGGGTTCCTCGACGTTCTCGGAGTGTCGCCGGTGAGCGGGACGGCCTCCTTGCCTTCGTCGTACCGCCAGAGGTTCTCCGCCGTCCCCCCCTCGTAGCGTTTCGTCTGGCTACCCTGCTTCGCGAGCCGGGTGAAGAAGAGCGTCTTGCCGTCGGGCGTGTAGGCCCCCTGCGAGGCCTGAGCGAGGGGGACGATCTCGCGGTTGCCATGGAGGTCGAACGCCACGAGCATGCTGCCGGGGAGTGTCGCGTACCGCCGCGTCCGGACGAGGACGCGCCCGTCGGGCGTCCAGCCGGCGACGTCGTCTCCACCAGGGGCGACGCCCGGGTCCTCTCCATCCCACGTGAGGCGCGCGGGGACGCCGCCGCCGATCGGCATCGTGTAGACGTCCTTCGGCCCTTCGTACGAGGCGCTGTACGCGACCGTCTTCCCGTCGGGCGATGTGGACGCGTAGGCCTCGACCCCCGCCCCCGTCGTGAGGCGGCGAGCGGCGCCACCGGAGGTGCCGACCTCCCAGAGATCCCCCTCCGACGTGAAGAGGATCGTGTCGTCGTGAATCGTCGGATATCGGTAGTACCCGGCGCGAGGGGACCCGGCCGGCGGAGGACCGAGCGGCAGAGGGCCGGCGTCGCTCGCCACCGTGCCGGCGGACCTCGTCTCGTGAGGCGTGCACGCTCCGGCGAGCGCGGCGACGACCAGCCCCGCGACGAGAGCCGTGGGCCGGTGCCGGAGGTCCCGCGCGTTCATCGGAGCTTCTTCGCCATCAGGCTGACGAGCGCTCCGTAGTCGGTCTCCTGCTGGCCCACCTCAACGAACCCCCTCCGGGCGTGAAAGCGAAGCGATCCGTCGTTGCGCGGTCGCAGGTTCACCTCGAGCGTGAACCACGGAGCACCCGCGCGCCGCTCGACCTCCTCGTACAGCCGACTCCCGATCCCGCGGCCGCGATGCTCCGCGGCGACGGCGACGCGATCGAGATAGACGAAGTCCTCGTAGCGCGCGGAGAACCACGCGTAATTCAAGCTCTGGTAACCCGCGCCGGGCGCCAGCACCTGGCAGAAGCCCGCGACCGCGCCGTCGATTTCGGCGACGAGCGCGATGCACGACTGCCGCGTGATGGCGGCGAGCTGCGCGGGCGGCTCCGAATGGACGCCGGGAGTACCGGCCTCGTTGATCGCGTGAATCGCGTCGAGATCAGCCGCTTCGATGTCGCGGATCCGCACACGCCCACGCTACGGCCGCGCGAGGGATCGGCACAAGCCCTCGCGCAGGTCGACCGTTCGGGGACGGCGGTGATGACGACGGAGTAGTCAGGCGAGCGCGGCGTACGTCATGCCGCCGTGGGGCCAGACGTGGACGGTCGCGCGCAGCGGCGCGGCGCGCGCGGCGGCCGCCATCATCGCGTCGACCGTCCCGAACTGTCGGAACACGCCGAGGCGGCGGCCGGCGTCCTCGGGAAGGCCGGGCGAGTACACCCAGATCCGGTTGCGGCGCGCGCTCTGAAGCGAGAAGTGCGCGAGGAACCGCTCTTCGATCTTCGCGTCACTCTGCACGCGATCGACGAACGGCAGCACGCGCTCGCGACCCATGACCTGCAGCGCGACCCGCAGCACGCCGTTCGGGAGCGTGCGCTCGGGCACCCGCACGTCACCGATCCCATGGCGGCAGCCGAGCAGTGCGAGCACGAGGCCCCCCTCCTTCACGCTCGCCTGCACGTGACCGACCCCTTTCATCCCCTGGCGGAGGTCGGCGTTCATCGGGTTGGACGCGACGATCACGACGTCGGCCGGCTCGCGGACCTCGGAGCGCGCGATCTCGCGCACCCAGAGCGCTCCCTGCCGGTGGGCGGCGATGGGGTCGCCGCACGCGAAGCGGCACAGCCCGAGCTCCTCGTTCATCACGGCGTTGACGACGAAGATCGGACGTCCGACCTTGCGCGCGGCCTCCTCGAGGTCGAGCCGCATGGGGCTCTCGACCTCGCCGACGAAGTTGAAGTGGCGGGGCGTGACCCCGACCATGTGGTTGTGCGCGATGGTCTCCTGCCCCGCGAGGCCGGGCACCAGCATCTTCAGCCCGCCTCCGAACCCGAGGAGCAGGTGCGGCTCGATCGCGCCGAGGCACACGATGAGGTCCGCCTCGGTCAGGTGCCGGTTGAGCGAGACCGGCGTGCCCCGCGTCGTCGTCCCGAGATCCACGAGCCTCGCGGGATCGTGCGCGTCGTGGTTGTGCCACGCGATGCCGTCCAGAGCGCCCGCGCCCAGCTTCGCGGCCGCCTCTCCGTCCGTCATGGGCCGGTGCACGCCGAGCGCGAAGACGACGCGAAGGTCCTCCCGCCGCGCGCCCGCCGCGAGGAGGTGGTCGACCACGACGCGGAAGAACCGCGCCACCGGCGTCGGCCGCGAGACATCGTCGACGGCGAGCGCGATCCTCTTCCCCACGAGCGACCCGGGAGCGAAGGGCTCGCAGCCGATCGGATGGCAGAGCGCCTCGCGGAGCCCCGCGTCGACGTCGGACAGCGCGGCGACCGCCCGCGGCTTGTGTTCCCCCAAGATGCGCCACGCGGAGGGCAGCGCCAGGCGCACGGTCTTCCCATCGAGGGTCAGCGCGAGTGGGGACGTCGTGCCCAGGTGTGCAGCGAGTCGGCCGGCGAGGCTCATGGTCGCTCCTCGTGAGCACACGCGAGCGGCTTCGCCATGAACCCGACGTGGCTCGGATCCTTGGGGTCGACCTTCCGCTGGAACAGGACTCCCGTGTACCTTTGCGGCTCGCGGAAGACGACGGCCTCTCCCGATGCGTCCCCGACGTACGCGGCCGCGCAGTACGCGCCCGCGAGCGTGGGACGAGCGATCGCGTTGCCGGTGAACCGCGTCGCGCCCTCGACGCCGTCGATCTTGACGTGGACCTGCTGCGACCCCGGCGTGAGCTGCGACGCCGGGTGGTACGTGCTCTCCGCGGCGTCGCATGTCGCGTTCGCGGGGCCGGGCGGGACGGTCACGGGGGTCGGCGGGTCGTCCGTGATGGAGTCGAGGGGAACGAGGATGACCGTGTACATGGTCGGCAGCCGGCCGACGGAGACGTGAAGGCCGATGTGCGGCTTGCCACCGAGCTTGACGATGGACATGACCGATCCCTCGTCGAGTCGCCAGGTCTTCGTCGTCCACTTCCCGGTGGCGGCATCCGAGAACGAGAGCCGGGCGCTCCCGCTCGTGAGGACGGGAATGACCCAGTGATCGCCGACACGAACCACCGAGGCGAGCGCGGTCCCGCGTGGGAAGGTGACCGTCTCGTCCTTCACTCCGTCGTCCCACAGGAAGTGCACCGGCTCGTTCTCCCCGGCCTGGTAGAGCACCCCCCCGTCGACGACGCGCGCTTCGCCGAGGGACGGCGAGCGCGCCACGTTCAGCTTCGTCCCGGGGAGCGCATGGCGCGAGACGCGCCCCGTCCGCGCCGACCACCACGCGAGCGAGACATCCACCGGCGGCGCGTCACCCGCCCGCGGTGTCCACGCGGCACGCACGGCGACGAACGCGTCGGGCCCGCGGAACACGGACGTCTTGTGCTGAACGGCGGTCGGCGCAGGCTCTGGCCCCAGGAGCGACAGCTCGCGAACCGCAGCGCGCCCGCCGACGAAGATCGAGAGCTTGTGGTCCTTGTCCTCCTCGAGCTCGCTCCAGCGCACGTCGGTGGGGTACACGGCCAGTGAGTCCGCGATGGGAGTCGAGGGGACCGAGCCGGCCACACCCGAAGGCTTGCACGTGATCTCGAGAGGCGGGGGGGTCACGACCGGCGGCTTGGCGGGAGGCCGAGGGGGTGGTTTGTCGTCCACGATCGGCTTCGGCTCCGCTGTCGCGGCCACGTTCTCGTCGCTGTGAAACGCCGGCAGGTCCCAGCCGACGCGATCGGCGACGCCGAGGATGCAGCCTGCGGCCGCACACGAGAGGTGGCCGCCGCTGACCGCGACGCGCGCCCACGTCTCGCCTCCATCCGCGGTCTCCCAGGTGCCGCGGTTCCCGGACACGAGACCGCGGAGCCCCGCCGTGGCCATCTCGCCGTGAGGGACCGGCGCGTAGAGAACGGGGCTGTCCTTGCCGTCGCTCCCGTGGCGCAGGAGCCGGAGCTGCCCGGCGTCGTGATCGAGCACGCGCAGCGTGCCGGCGTCGTCGACCGTGATGGCCGTCGTGGCGGCCGAGGCGTTGTCCACCTCGTGGGCGAGGAGGTTCATCCGCGTGAAATGGTTCCCGGCGAGCGGCGACTCGTAGAGACCGACATGGCGGTCGTGCTTGCCGAGCGCGTAGACCTTGCCGTGCGCCTCGTCGAACGCGAACTGCAACGGCATGAACTCCTCATCGGAGACCACGTCCTGGTACCCCGTCGCGCCCGCGGGGCGGATCTGCCGGCGCGTGCACACGTCCTTCGTCTCCGTCGTCGTACCCGGGGGACACATCGCCCGGACGAAGGTCCAGTCGCCCGGCCCCACCTCGACGCCGGCCACGTCGCGATCGGTCAGCCCTTCCACGGGCGCACCCGTCCCGCGCTCGATGAAGTGTCCGGGAAACGTGGCCTCGCTCTTCCATGTCGCGCCGAGGTCCAAGCTCCGGAGGATCGTCGTCGTGACGGCGCCCGTCGCGTCCTTCGCAGCATCGGCGCGCGCATAGACGAGCGTCCGGCCGCGCCCTCCGACGTACGGCGAGACGCCAGCCTCGCCCGCCCCGCGGCCCGTGTGCGCGCTGACGAGCTCGGCGCTCGCGGTGCCCGCCTCGCGGGTCGCCTCGCCGAGCTTGCGCGACGACACCTCCACGGTGGGCGGCAACCCGGCGTGCAGCGAGAGCTCCACGACGGTGTCACCCAGAAGCAACGCGCGCGCGGGCGGCTCTGCGGGCGGCGACCCTGGCGTGCGACGCGGCGCCCGGTGCAGCGGTTGCAGTGGACCGTGGTAGACGTGGAGCTCCGCGCCGTCGAGCTTCGCTTGCTCGGCCGGCCCCTGGAGCAGCACCTGGTCGGCGCCGTCGCGATGGACGGCGTTGGCGCCGATGCCCGGCGTCGCGATGGGCCCCCAGCTCGCGCCGTCGTCGTGCGTGACGTAAGCCCGCTGCGGCAGCGCGACGAGTAGCCCGTTCCCCTTCGTGTCGAGCGCGACCGAGAACGGATGGCCAAACACTTTGCTCGACGCGGTGTAGTCGACCTCCGCCCAGTGTCGACCGAAGTCGACCGAGCGAAGGACGCGACCGTCGAACGTGATGGCGAGGATGGCTGCGCGGCCCGTCGCGATCGAGGCGAAGGTCACGCCGCCATCCGAGCCTTCGCCCAGCGGCCCCTTGCGCGGCGCCTCGAGCGCGCCGAGCGGTTCGTGGGCCACGAAGACGTCGCCGTCGTCCCCGACGAACGCGAAGTCCGACCCCTCGCGCAGGACCCCCACGAGGTGTGTGCGCGCCAGCGTCGGTGCGTCGACGAGCACGTCGTCCCCCTTCGACAGCGCGCGCCGCCCGTGCTGTCCGACGTAGAGGGTCTGTCCACCGTCGAGGTCGAGCTTCGCGTTGAGCCCGCTCTCGGGGCGCGAGAAGACCCAGCGCGCGCGCGTGGCCAGGGTGCCCGATGTGGTCGGGGAGGACGCGGTCGGCGTGGACGCCTCCCGACCGCACGCGGCGCAAGCGAGGACGACGGCAGACGCGAGGGCGAATCGGGTCGAGGCGCGCATGCGTTCGAGACTACAGCGGTTCGCGAGGGCCCGAAACGCGCGGGCGGCCGTCACGTGGAGGGACGTCGTTCACCGCGGTCGCGGGGCGGCGAGCGGCTGAGACCGTGCTACGTCATGACCTGGCCGCGCATGAAGCACCTCCCCTGGCTGGCATCCGGAGCCGTCGCGCTCGTCGCGGTCATCGTCGCGTCGCACGGCTGCGGTCGCGCGGGGGCGACGGCGTCCGACGGTGGAGCTCGCGACGCGGCGCCGCACGCCGACGGGGGGCTCATTGCAGCGGCGCGCGCGAAGATCAAGCACGTGGTCATCATCACGCAGGAGAACCGGTCGTTCGACCACTACTTCGGCACGTTCCCCGGCGCGGACGGGATTCCGATGGACGGGGGTGTGCCCAGCGTGTGCCTGCCTTACGGCGACGGCGGCCCGTTGGATGCGGGACCCTGCCAGCGCCCGTACCACACGACCCTCGACCGGAACTCGGGCGGCCCCCACACGGCCGCAGCGTTCGCCACCTCATACGCCGACGGCGGCATGAACGGCTTCCTCCGCGCGACGGTCGCAACGGCCCGCGCAGCGTGCAACGCCAAGGACGCCGCGACGTGCCCGTCCGCCACGGGGCCGGACGTGATGAGCTACCACACGGACCAGGAGATCCCGAACTACTGGACCTATGCGAAGGCGTTCACGCTCCAGGACCACCTCTTCGAGTCGACCGGCTCGTACACGCTCCCCGCGCACCTCTACATGGTGTCCGGGTGGTCGGCCACGTGCACCCCGGCCGATGATCCAACCGCGTGCGTGAGCGACCTGGTTCAGCCCGGAAGCGGAGCCGACGCCGGGGGCCGCCCCGAGTATGCGTGGACCGACATCACCTACGTCATGCACCAGCACGGCGTCACCTGGAACTACTTCGTCGCCGGGGGAGAGCAGCCCGACTGCGACGAGGGCGACATGGAGTGCGACGCGGGCTCGCAGAGCTACCTGAAGTTCGGCGGCTGGAACGTGCTGCCGTGGTTCGACGACGTGAGAGAGGACAACGAGGTGGGCAACGTCGTCGACACCCAGGAATTCTATTCGAACATCGATGCGGGGCGGCTCGCACAGGTGTCGTGGCTCGTCCCGAGCGGAGAGCTGAGCGAGCACGCGCCGAGGCTAGTGACTCCCGGTCAAGCGTACGTGACCTCGGTCATCAACGCGATCATGCAGAGCGAGTTCTGGTCGAGCACCGTCATCTTCCTCACGTGGGACGACTGGGGCGGCTTCTACGACCACGTGCCACCGGCGCGCGTCGATGGAAACGGCTACGGTTTCCGCGTCCCTGGCATCACGATCAGCCCGTGGGTGAGGCCCGGACAGATCGACAAGCAGGTGCTCAGCCACGACGCCTATCTGCGGTTCATCGAGGACGTCTTCCTCGACGGCGTCCGCCTCGATCCGCAGCGCGACAGCCGACCTGACAACCGCCCGACGGTGCGCGAGGACGTGCCCGACCTCGGGGATCTCCTCCTCGAGTTCGACTTCACCCAGAAGCCGAATCCGCCCCTCGTCCTCCCGCAGTGTCCAGTGCCGGTCGACACGACGTGGTCGGACGCCGGCGCGTGTGTGCCGTGATCGAGACAGACCTCTAACGCGCCGAACCCGGGCCGCTCTTCAGGGCGTCGAGCGCCGCGCGAATCCGGGGGAAGATGTCGACGCAGTCTTGGCGCGAGACGGCTCCCACGCTGAGCCGGAACCAGCCCGTCTCCTCCTCCAGGCCGAACGCCTGGAATGGGACGACGGCGAACCCTGCCGAATCCAGGAGATAGCGACGCACGTCGCCGTTCGTGCGCAGCACCGCGCCGGTGTCCGGTCGCGTGCGCCCGAACAGGTTCATCCGCACCGACAGATAAATGGCGCCCTCCGGTGGGATCGCCTCCACGTCGAAGCCGTCGCGCGCCAGCGACTGGACCCCCTCGTGGAGACTCGCCAGTCGGGCCTCCACCTCCGCCAGCATCCGGCGATGGAAGGCGTCGATCCCCGCGCCGTCCTCCAGCAGTCGAGCGGTCGCCACTTGCTCCGGCCTGGGCGCCCACGCCCCGACGTGGCCCAGGTAGGACTTCATCCGCGCGATGACGTCATTCGGCCCCACGGCCCACCCGACGCGCAGACCCGTCGCGGCAAATGCCTTGCTGATCCCGTCGACGAAGACCGTATACGCGGCCATCTCCGGCGCGAGCTCCACGGGCGTCACCATCTCCGCCCCTCGGAAGGTGAGCATCCAGTAGATGATGTCGTAGAGGAGGTAGAGCGGTGGCTCGCCCGATCCGGCTCGCCTTCGGTTCTCCTCCAGCACGAGCTCGCAGATGCGCCCAAGCTCGTCCCTCCGCATCACCGTCCCGGCGGGATTGAGCGGACTGTTGATCATCAGTATGCGGGCGCGTGCGAGGTGCGGACGAATCTCGTCCGCCGTCGGCAAGAAATGGTTCTCGCGACGCGTGACGACGGGCAGCCCCCTCCCCTGCACCATCACGGTGTAGGCGTCGTTGTTCCAGCTCGGGACAGGGTAGACCACCGTGTCGCCGGGGTTCATCAACACGGCGTACGTCCCGGCGAGGATGGGGCGGGCTCCGCCGGCGACGAGGATGCTCTCGAGTGGATAAGAGAGGCCGAGGCGCCGCTCGTAGAAAGCTCGGACCGCTCGCCGCAGCTCCGGCATGCCGTCGCTCGGCGGGTAGTTCGTGTGGCCGGCCTTCAACGCCTCGGCCACGCCGTCGAGCAGCACAGCGGGGATCGGGAACTCTTTCGGCGCGAAGTCGCCTACCGTGAAATCGGAGATCCGGGCGCCGTTGGCCTTGAGCTCGCGGATCTCGGCTGCGATCTCGAGGATGCGACTTCCCACCAGCTCTCGGGACATCTTCGCGATGCCGCGGGCCAGAGGATCCGTCTTGCGGCTCACGATGGAAGCGACGTCGATGGGGGTCCGGGGCAAGGTGACGCTCCAGGGTCGGAGGGAGCACGGTAGTCGGGCTGTGGGCCCGCGTCCAAGGTCGCTCGCCTGGACCGACACGCTCGCGTCCGCCCGACGATAACCGCCTCGACGCTCGCCGCGATCGGCTAAGACGGTTCCCCATGTCCCTCCGCTCCGCTCTCGCTCTCGCGCTCCTCGCCCTGCCGCTCGCGTGCAGCTCCAGCTCGACACCTTCCACCACCGGCACGGACTCCGGGACGGAGGGCCACTCCTCGACTTCGGGGGTCGGCGGCTCCAGCAGCAGCACGCACAAGGGATCAGGCTCCGGCTCGAGCAGCGCGAGCGGCTCGTCCAGCGCGAGCACGACGGACGGGGGCTCGCTCCCGGCCATCTGCTCCAACCCGAACGCGACGCCATCGGCCGCGTGCGGGTCATGCCTTCAAGGTCTCGGGGCTTCGGACCCGTGCGCGACGAGCGCTCTCACGACGTGCCAGGGTCAGTCCGATTGCCTGACGTTCGCGACCTGCGCCGCCGGATGCACCTCCGGCGACGCCGGCGCATGCGTTGCGGCCTGCGAGACGGCGACGCCTGCCGGCGCGAACGACTTCTCGAACGACCTCGCCCAGTCCTGCGTGTGTACCGCGGGTGCGCCCTGCGCTTCCGCCTGCAAGTAAGGCGCAGGCCGGCGCCCAGCCACCGTGAAGTGGACGCTCGCGCTCTCGGCGCACTCTCGCGCAAGCGTCTGGCTGGATGACCACCCGCCCGCGGCGTTCACGGCGACCGCGACGGTGGAACGGCTCGTGATTCCGCGGACCGTCGTCCGCGCGTCTCACCGCCGTGCCGGCGTCGAGCTCAACGTCGTTCACGGACCGAAGTGCTCGTACGCCGCTCTCGGCGGCGAGCTCGAGGACACGGGCTCCGAAGGGCTCCTGGCGATCGTTCACGTCAACAGGCGGGGCTTTCCGTTCAGACCTTCGCTCGCGATCGCGCCCGATGAGGCGAAGGTCGGCCTGCTCGCGGAATACGCGGAGGGGGTCCTGAGCGGCGTCGAGCGGGTCGCGCAAGTCGAGGGGGCTCCGACGTGCGCGACGCTACACTTTCGCTGGGCTGCGCACGCCGCCGTTGGGTCATCCTCGTCGAGCTTCGAACGGGTCAGCGCGATCGTCGTGCGTCTGCTCACGTCGCCCATCGCGACGGAGGACGACGTACGCGCGCTGTTCGCGTAGGGGCAGCTACGCCGGCTTCCGCGCGACCCTGAAGTGACCGATGATGCCGCCATGAAGGTGACGGTGCTCGGCGCGGGGTACATGGGCAGCGCGATGGCGACGGTGGCGCGCATGCGCGGCCACGAGGTGACGCTCTGGGGAACCTGGCTCGACGACCCGATGCTCGAGCCCTGCGAGCGCGGGGAAGTCCATCCTCGTCTGAAGCTCACCCTCGACGGGATCCGGCTCCTCCGCAGCGCGCACCTCGATCGGGCGCTCGACGGCGTCGACCTCGTCGTGCACGCGGTGAGCTCGGACGGCGCGGTCGCCGTCATGACGAAGGCCGCGCCCTACCTACCGGACGTCCCCGTGCTCTCGGTGACGAAAGGCTTCCTCGAGTCGTCGCGGGGGGAGATGGACCGGATCGACCTCGTCGTCCCGGAGCGAATCGGGAGGCGCGTGCGGTTCGTGCACGCGGCGGGGCCCGCGAAGGCGATCGAGATCGCGCGTCGCGTCCTCACCCTCATGCAGTTCGCGGGCGCCGACGCGGTCGCGTGCAAGGCCGCCTTCGCCGGCGGCCACCTGCACGTCGGGACGACCGACGACATCTCCGGCGCAGAGATCTGCTCCGCGCTCAAGAACGCCTACGCGACGGGCCTCGGCCTCTGGGACGGCCACGTCGGCAAGGACGCGCACGACGCTCGCGCCGCGTGTTTCACGCAGGCCATCGCCGAGATGCGCCTCGTCGCCCGAGCAGGAGGAGGGCGTGACGAGACCGTCCACGGCGCCGCCGGCGTCGGCGACCTCCACGTCACGGCGGCAGGGGGGCGCAACCGCGCGTTCGGCGAACGCGTGGGTCGCGGCAAGCCGGCGCGCGAGGTCGCGGCCGAGATGGCCGCGGCAGGCGAGCTGACCGAAGGGTACGCGGCAATCGCGACGGCGTGGAGGTACGCGCGCGAGCGCGGCGTCCGCGATCTGCCGCTGCTCGGAGCGCTCCACGCGATCGTCTGGGAAGGCGCCGGGGTGCCCGAGACGCTCGCGGGCCTTCGCCTCAGCGTCTAGCGTCGAGCGTCGAGCGTCGCCAGGAGTGCGTCGAAGCCGTCGATCGAGTCGAGGATCCAGTACTTCCCGCGCCAGGCCGGCGCCGGCTCGAGCCGGACGAACACGCGGTCCCGCACGAGGAACCGACGGACGCGGACGCGCGCGACGTCTCGCCAGAGGAAGTGGTGCTCGCGGCCGTAGCGAGAGAACCCGATGCCCTCGTCATCGACGCGGACACGCGACGGAAAATGAAGGGTCGCGGCGCCCCACGCGACCACGACAGGAATGGCCACGAGGAGAAACGTTCGGAACTCACCCGGACCCTGGAAAGAGAGGGCCACGAGCCACGCGGCCACCAGCGTCGCGTCGTGCACGACGGGCCCCAGGAGCGGGCGCGGGTAGCCGTGCGTCATCCGCCCAGGAGCTTCACGATCTTCTCCACGTCGGCGTCGATGCCCACGCCCGTCAGGAAGGAGAGCGTTCGGATGAGCGGCTTGCCGCGCGTGTCATCCACCTCGGTCGTGGAGACGACGAGATCGTACGGAGCGACCTTGCTCCCGACCTCCGACGCCTTGCACTGATCGATGGTCACCGCGATCCCGCGCGCCCGGAGCCTCTCTTCCAGCTTCTTCGCGACGACCGTGGACGTGGCGATCGCGGTGCCGCACGCGACGAGGACCTTCTTCATGCGCCTAGGATGCCAGCGCAACCGTCGCCGCGGCACGACATTCGTCCTGGCTCATCCCGTCGAGCAACGCGACGGCAGCCGCGAGGCGCGGCGCAGCGACGCTCAGACCATCGACGCCGAGCCCGACCAGGATGGGGGCGCCGCGCTCGTCCGCGGCGAGCTCCCCGCACACCGTCACCGACTTTCCGCGCGCGTGCACCTTCTCGATGACGCCGCGGATGACGGAGAGGACGCGCGGCGCAAGCGCCTGCCGTGCGTCCGCGCGGTCGGCGCCGAGGACGAGGGCGGCGAGGTCGTTCGTGCCGATGCAAACGAAGTCCGCGGCTTCGGCGATGGCGTCGGCGTCGGACGCAGCCTCGGGCGTCTCGATCATCGCGCCGACGAGGACCGCCGAGGCGCGGGCGCGCACGTCGCGGACGTCTCCCGCGTGGCGCGTCATCGGGATGAGGATGCGCAGCCGGGCTCGCTCCGCGGCGTGCGCGATGGCGGCGACCTGCGCGTCGAGGACTTTGGGGTGCTCGAGGAGCAGCGCGGCTCCGCGAGCGTCGGCCGCGAGCGCAGGGAGCCACGGGAGCGGCTTGTCCCCCCCCGCGTCCCAGAGTCGAACGGTGACGACGTTGCCCCTCGCGCTTCGCGCGACCGCGAGGAGCACTGCGACCTGGTCGCGCTCGCTGGGCGCGGCCTTCCGGTCGGCGAAGAGGAGCTCGGTGCGGAGGAGGCCGACGCCGGCAGCTCCCTCCGGCACGCGATCGTGGAGCGAGCCGACGTTGACGAGGAGGGCCACACCGAGGGTCTTCGAGACGCGCTCGATCGCGCGTGCGACGTCGCCTCGAGCCTGCTCGGCGTGATGCTCGCGGCGCGCGCGTGCGTCCGCGATCAGCGCGTCGCTCGGCTCGACCCAGACGCGCGCGGGGTCGCCGATCGTGTCGACGACCACCTGATCTCCCTCGACGATGGCCATCGCCACGTGCGAAGGGACGAGGACAAGGGGCAGCTCGCGCCCCCGCGCGAGGATCGCGGCGTGCGACGTGCCGGACCCCTTCGGTGGACCGGCCGCCGCCTCGCCATCGTCGACCGCCACGACGCCGCGCACGCGCTCGGGCAGGGACGCGACCAGAGACGGCGTCAACACGTCCGTCACGACCACGACGTCGTCGCCGAGCGCTTCGGCGCGCGCGAGGGCCGCGCGGGCTCCGTCATCGTCGGCAAGGGCGTCGAGCAGGCGAGCGCGCGCGTCGAGGAGGAGATCCGTGGACTCAGCCTCCGTGAGCAGAACCACGGCGTCCTCGGCCGTCGCGCCCCCCTCGATGCGTCCACGCGCCGCTTCGGCGACGTCGCGCACGATGGTCTTCTCGGGCTCGAAGAGCGCGCGCTCGTCGGGGGCGAGGCACGCCATCAGCGCTTCCAGCTCCGAGACGCTCCGGACCGCGGCACTGTCGAGGCGAGCCAGCTCGTCATCCGTCGTCCCGCGCTCGCGCACCGCGCGCTCCACGGCGAGGACGACGAGCGCGCGCCCGATGGCGATCCCTGGCGCAGCACCGCTCCCCGTCTCCGGCACGAGATCGCCATCGAAGTTGCGGCGCACGAGCTCTGCGACCGCGGAGACGGCAAGCTCGGCGCCCTCACCGAGGGCGAGCACCTCGATCTCGTCGCCCTTCGCGGCCCCGAGCGCCAGGACCTCCAGGATGCTCCGCGCGTCCGCGCGGCGACTCCCCTTCTCGACCACCACCCTGGCGGCGGGATGCTGCGCCGCCACGCGGACGAGCAAGTTCGCGGGGCGCGCGTGGAGCGCGTCGGGGAGGACGAGCTTCATGGCTTCTCCGCGTCGCCGTCTCGCTTGGCAGCCACGCGGGCGGCCTTCGCGGCGATCGGACCGGCATACTGGGATCGGATCTCGCCGCGAACCCACCACCACACCCCTCCGTACAGAATCGCCGCGAGAGCGCCGACGAAGAACGATGGCGTTCCCGGCTGGAAGAGCGACACCACGATCCACGGGACGACATGGCTCCCGAGGGCGATGCCGGACCATTCGCGATAGTGCCCTGCGGTGCCCGTCATTCCCTCCGGCGCGAAATGCGCGGCCCTGGCGAGCTCCGTCGTCAGGGGTGCGAGGGCCGTGCCGATCCAGAGAATGCCGCAGAGGATGACGATCGAATTGAGGAGGCCGCGGACCATGTTCCCGCGCGAAGCGGCGACACCCCAGAGCACGTAGAACGGGAGAGCGGCGAGATCGCCGAACGGGAGCATGCGGTTGCCGGGGAGGACGAGCGCGAGGACGAGCGCGATGGGCACACACAGGAGCGCGACCGCCATGTTGGCGGGGTGTCCGATCGCGACGGCGGCGTCGAGCCCGATGAGGACGTCACGGCCGGGGAGACGCTTCTCCAGGTACTCGCGCGCCCCTTCGGAGATCGGAATGAGCCCCTCCATGAGGATGGCGACCATCTTCGGGAGGACCACGAGCACCGCAGCCATGCTGACGCTCAGCGTGAGCACGTCCTTCACCCCCTTGCCGATCGCCCCAGCCCGGAAATCAGGAATCGATCCGAGCGTGCCGAGGAGGAGCCCCATCAGCGCGCCCATGAGGATCGGTTCTCCCAGGATGCCGAGCCGCTGGCGCACGGACGCCGGGTCGGCGTGCAGGCGCGCGAGACCTGGAATGCGCCGCTCGATGCGCTCGAGCGCAAACATGAGCGGCGCCCAGTTGACGGTCTCGGTGTGTGGCAACGAGATGCCCTCGAGGCCGAAGTGGTGCTCGACCGCCGGCGCCGTCCAGTCGGCGAGCTTGAAGACGACGACCGCCGTGATGCACGCCGCGGCGACGCCGAGGAGCATCGAGCCCGTCGCCGCATTCACGAGCGCGCCCGTGTAGATGAAGTGCCAGTAGTTCCACAGGTCGACGTCGACGGTGCGTGTCTGCTTCGTCACGACGAGGAGGACGTTGAGGACGAGGACCGTGGGGATCAGCGCCGCCGCGATCGGCGAGGCGAACGACACCGCGGCGCCCATCGGCCAGCCGACGTCGAGCACGTCGAGCTTGAGGCCGAGCACGTCGGCGAACGCCATCGCCTTCGGCCCAACGACCTGCACGAGGAGGCCCACGGCGAGACCGATCGCGACGAAGCCGACACCGACCGTGAGGCCCGCGCGGAAGCTCCGCGCGAACCCCTGCCCGAGCGCGAGCCCGAGCAACGTCATGAGGATGGGCATCATGACCGGCGCGCCGAGGTCGAGGACGTAGCGGACGGCCGCGTCGAGGCCGCTCATGGCGCCTCCCACGCTTCGCCGAGCACCGCGCGGATCGAGTCGGCGTCGGACGCGGACGCGAGCGCGGCGCGGAGCGACGCGTCCTGGAGGAGCTCGATGATGCGCGAGAGCCCCGCCGCGGCTTGCTCCTTCGCGGTGAGCGCCGGCATCACGACGAGGGCGACGTCGAGCGCGACGGCTGGCGATCCCATCTGTCGAAATTTCACGGGCCGGGCGAGCGTGGCCACGGCGAGCGCACGCGACGCGACGTGCTCGGGCTCGGCGTGCGGCAACGCGACGGCGCCCCCTTCGAACGGCAGCGCGGTCGGCGAGCGCCGCTCCCGCGCGACCGCGGCCGCTTCGAACGAGGCGCGCACGTGGCCGGCGGCGTGGAGCTCTCGCGCGAGCGACCGGACGACGGCCTCCGCCGACGCCGCGGAGAGCTGCGCAAAACAGAGAAGGCCACCCGCGCCGCCACACGCCGTGCTC
>Ga0209415_10007695_pt1 | contig 18772 bp, 8 predicted proteins | sample PeaSoiSIISIP2007_FD_187696 | JGI IMG/M metagenome (GOLD analysis project Ga0209415, IMG submission 187696) | Peat soil microbial communities from Weissenstadt, Germany - SII-SIP-2007 (SPAdes) (version 2) | ecosystem: Environmental > Terrestrial > Soil > Wetlands > Peat | place: Germany...
CACTGTTCACTTCCTGCAATCGGATCTTCTGTGTCTTCAATTCTGGCAGCCACTTTAAGGGGTCCAAAGGCGCAACGCGGTCGAGAAACTCCCGTGTGACGAAGCCGGGCCGCTCATTTGCCGGGACCAGCGTGGATTTGGCCATCCAGTCCGGCCAATCACACCAGGGATTGACCAGGTCCAGAGTCTTGATTCTCGGGTCCACGGCCGCGGCGAGAATGGCAATGCTTGCTCCCGAGCCCTCGCCGAACATTCCAACCCGGTCCATGTCGAAGTCTCCGCGCTCCGCCAGATAATTCAGGATCATCTGCACGTCGTGCGCCGAGGTGGCCAGCGATTCGCGGAGTTCGCTCACGAACCATTGCTTCATCGGACGGCCGCTGCGATAGCGTTCCGCAGTCAGCGCGGAAACGAAACCCACTGCAGCGAAACCGTTCTTGGTCAGAAACTTGCGAAACCCATCTTTTTGATAGCGGGCGTTATCGAACGGATAGCTATAGAGGTAAAGAATCACCGGCGGCTTTTTCACGCCTGCAGGTTTCATGATGAAAAGATCGACGGGATCGGCAGGACGCCACTGCACCCGGGTTAATTCGAAACTGTAATCCGGAAACTGGTCAACCTGGCCGATGAGCGGCGGGGCTGCCACCAGATTCGAGCCCTGCAACGAGGGTGTGGACCAATCCTCAATAATTTTGGGAGCCAGTGAAGAAGAGGAAATATCTCCGGCGGGTTTCTCGGGCGCAGGAGACACAACCTGTGCCCGCGCACTCATGGCGGTCAATGCCACCATCGCTATCACGATCACCGCCAACACGATTCTCAAGTTTGCTCTGGGCGCGCCCGACTTCTCCTGGTTGGTCATCTCCTGCTTGTCATCTCCAGCTGATGCCGAAATTGAAATTGAGGCAGGCTGCTGGAAAAGCCAGCCTGCCTCAGGTTTGCTATGACGTGGTCGAGCCCGACCCACGCCAAGAACGAATTACTCGATCCCCTTAATCGTGCCAGGAGCCGTTGCTGGCCCAGGCGCAGCTACAGGGATGTTGTAGAAGTAGATTGCGTCATTCGTTGGCGCGGGAGTGGTGCAGGTGGTGCCGCCCGTATTGCCAACGTAGATGATGGTGGCCGAAGAATAGTCGGTTACCGAATACCCTACGCCACCGATCGTGAACGTTTGACCGGCGAAATGGCTGTTAAATTTGTCGCCGCTCTTCCAGGTCATTTTGTAGCCCTTGCCGCTGGTGCAGACGCTGCTGGCCTCGACGTGCCCAGTGGTGTAGGGCGTGCCGAACGGCCCTTGAATCAGACCGCCTACATCACCGCCCGCCTGGTCGATGCCGAGGGTGCTGCCGCCGTCCAGAGTGTTCGGCGCTGTTGCGGTGCCGTTGCAGTCCGTGTTCGAGGGTCCGGAGGCGCCATTCACAACGGTGGTGGTGCAATCATTGGTCATAGCACCAGTCGCGGTTGAGGTTGTCGAATAGGTTCCGGTGATGGCGCGGTGTTCGCGGTAAACCGCCAAGCCGTCCGAGCCGCTCGAAGTTGCGAACGGAACGAAGTCCGCCACTGCGTTGCTGGCATCGATGTTGTCCTCTGTGGCCTGCGCCAGCGCGGTCGGGCCGTAGGTGTCAGCGTCAGGACTCGGAACATTCCAACGGTAAACCGACCACACTTTATAGGAACCGTTACGAAGGTTGGGGAAAGAAATACCGCCGGTCCAGTAAGTGGACACCGGGCACGGACCCGGGCAGTTGGGGAACTGCTGATTGGCCTCGCCCGTGTAAACGCCGGGCGCGAAGCCAAAAGGATCGACGCCGTCCACAGTGAGGTAGTTGTAATTGGCAGGAGTCGAAGCCCCGCCGAACTTGGCGAGGTTGGTGAATCCGGTGAAGATGTAACCCAGCGAGTACGGAGTTCCGAGGACGCCAGTGCTGGAGGAGCCGACAACTTCGCCGGTGCCGATGGCGCGGGAACGTCCGCCGCCGCCGGCACACGCCAAGTTCGCCAGCGGATTGGCAGTAGCCGGATTGACACCCTTTTCCTGGGAGTCGGAGGAATTGCCTTCGGTGCGGAACACGTTGAATTCGGTCGTGTTCATGGTGCCGGAGAGTGGTTCCCGCAGGAACAGGGTGATGTTGGTGGCAGTGGCGGGGACGCCGTTGGAGTATGCATCAAACGCCGGGTTGAGAGTGGTGCACGCGGTCGTGCCGTCGAACAGGTTGGCGGCTAAGTAGCTGCCTGCCGTATTCTTGCCCCCGTCGCCCAGCACACCGGTCTTGAGGTCGGTGGGGTAGGAGGCGGCTCCGCCGTTGTTGTGAATGAAAACAATCGGCGCCGCGCCGAGGGGGAACACAGTAAAGCTGCGTACGGGTTGGGCCGTGATTGGATCGTTGCCGTAGAGACCGAAGCTCACCGGGGTGGCCTTCGTGCCGGTACCTTCCGAAGTGAGAATCGACGCGCCAACGTGAGTGGTGCTCGTATAGCCCAAGCCGGCATACGTGGTGGTGTTCAGCTTGCCCATGGCGCGGGTGGTTGCAAAGTAAGCATCTTCGGGAGTGATGTCGGTCAAGCCAGTGTTAACATGCACATCCTTGATGCCAGCCTGGTCGGTGCCGACCGCTACCGGAATATTGGTTGCCCCGCCGGGGAGAATCGGCACATCTGCGGCATCGTCGGGCCAGGTATTCTTGACTCCGCTTCCAAGGAGGTTGCCGGCAGCGGTCGGAATGGTTTCGACGGCAACGCCGGAACCGCCATTCGCGGCCGTGTTCTGGGCCAGGAATGCACGGTTGCCCACGGTGGAGTCTACGCTCGCATCCATCCAGATATCGGTGATGCCGGTGTTACCAGTACTGGCGCTGCCACTATTCGTGGGACAAGTTGCGCCGTCCATATTGGCGATCCAGACGATCCACAGGTTAGCTGGTTCGATAGGAATCGCTACGCTGCCGCGGTTGTCCACGAGGTTTCCGGCGTTCTTTGCCGACCAGTGATAGACGCACTGAGTAACTCCGAGATTGGATCCCACCTTAGCGAGGGCTAGAGCGTCGGCGCCGATTGCGGCGGGGTTGAATTGTGCCGAAGAGCCGGCACCGACAAAGTGTACAAAACAATTTGGCGAGTTCACCGAGCCGAGGCACGACACCTGCGCATGTGCGGCCGGTGTTACGCCTGCGATCGCGGCAATGACCACAGCCGCGAGAAGGAATTTGATTCGTGTCATTTGCTTCGTCTCCTTAAAATACTCAGGGTTGTCGAACGTGGACGTGCCGCTGAGGACCACACACTGGCACCGCACGCCTGCACTCACCGCCAGAAGATGGTCCCTTCGAAGGGTCAGATATTTTGACATTCAGCTTGCGAGCGACTACGCGTGCCCGAGGCCGCGTTTAGTCGCATGTCACTATGGCGGAAGCGTGTTACTCGGGCATGACTGAATTATTAAAGTTGTGAGAATTTTCCCGCGGGCACTGTGGGAAAGGCCGGCGAATTAGGTGTTCCGAGCAGTCACTGATCTGAAACTCTGTAAGAACGCAAGTCTTGCAGCCGGGCCGAACTGTAACCTGAATTTCATCGAGCTGTCATGTGCCCGTAACATTGGCCGTGTAAGTCTAATGGGCTCCATTGGTTTCCGGCTCGGAGCCACTGGCGAATGCCAAACAAGTCCATTGCGGCCCGCTGGAAACTGGCGCCAGAGTGCGCGCTTCCTGTTGAATCGCTCCGGAGGTATTTAGAAATCGTGAGATTTCCCAGGACCGTTTTCTTTCTGTTGATGGTGGTTGCCATGTCTGCGGCCGGTCCGGCGCTGCATGCCGCCCCACGCAACGGTGCACGCTTTGCGGCTTTGGCCGCTGCGATGCCCCAGGAGGACGTTGCCACAGTCAGCGGCACGGTAGCGGACAGTGCCAACAAGCCGCTCGCGGGAGCCACGGTTGCGATCAAGAACGGCGCGGGTGTAAGCCAGACGGCGGTGACGGATAGTAAAGGGAAATACAAGATCGGCGGCCTGGCGGCAGGAACCTATACGATTTCGGTCACGGCGAAGGGCTTCAAGAATTTCGAAGTTCCGGATATTCCTCTGGCGGCGGGAGATGCGGTTCCGCTGGACGTGCTTCTGGAACCGGGCGCGCCTTCCCCCGAGCCAACTGCCGAGGCCAGCGTGCCGCCGGCGCCTGAGAAACAAAATAATCCGCTGCCGTTCCTGAGTGCGGCCCCGGTCATGCCTGCTGCACCGGGCGCGAACGCCGCGCAGAATCAGTCTGCGGTCACTGCGACCGTGGCGAATAACGGAAAGACGGGCACGATTTCTGGCACGGTGACCGACCCGACAGGCGCCGTTCTTACCGGAGCGGAAGTGACCATCAGCAACGCCTCGGGGTTCAAGCAGACGGTCACCAGTAATGCACAGGGCATTTTTTCGGTGAGTGGATTGCCGCCGGGCTCATACGACATTTCCGTGTCGGCGGCAGGCTTCAAGATCTTTCAGACTTCGGGAGTTGCTGTGGTTGCGGGCGCCACGATTCCGCTGGACGCGGCGCTGGAAACAGCGGGAGAAAAGACAGAAGTAAACGTGACGGCGGGAGGAGCGGCGCACATCGAAACCGAGAATGCGGAAGTGTCCGGCACGATCACGCAGAAAGAAGCGACCAACCTTATGCTGAATGGCCGCAACTTCACCCAGTTGATCACGCTGACTCCGGGTGTGAGCAACCAGACCGGACAGGATGAAGCGAAGGTCGGAGTGCAAGGCAGCGTGAAGTACAGCGTGAATGGCGGCCGCGTGGAGTACAACTCGTTTGAAGTGGACGGCAGCGACGTTTTGAATGCCGGATTGAGCGGCGCGGAAAGTACGCTCGTGGTTTATCCCAGCCTGGATGCGATTCAGGAAGTGAAGGTTCTAACCTCGAACTATGGCGCGCAATACGGACGAACGGCCTCCGGCACCGTGCAAGTAACCACAAAATCAGGGGGCGCTCAGTGGCATGGGAACGGATATGAGTTTTTCCGCAACGAGGCGATGAACGCGCGCAACTACTTCGACCAGACCACGAAGGCGCCCACTTACCGCAGGAATGACTTCGGCGGAACCATCGGCGGACCGCTGTGGATTCCGGGGCATTACAACCAGAAAAAGGATAAGACGTTCGTCTTCTTTTCTGAGGAAGTGCGCATCGAGAAATCGCCGAACGAGCTGCGCTCCAACTTCAATCAAGCGGTCCCGACGCTGGCGGAACGGCAGGGAGATTTCAGCGACGTTTGTCCAAATCCCAATGATCCGCAGGATGCCAAGAAACTGAAACTGATAACTCCCGGCAATTACGACTTCCCGACCGCAAATTATCCTGACTGTCCGGCTGTGCCCCACACCGGTCTGCCGCCGGGCGTGGGCCAAATGTTTTCCACGGCGCTTCCCGACGGGTCTTTCATCTTCAATAACATTGCGAATGCAACCAACGCCACCAGCGGCAACGCCGGCCTTGACCCTAATGCTCTTGCCATCCTCAATCAGAATCTCATTCCGGCGCCCAATGCATTCACGGGCTGCAACTCGAGCCTGGTCGGCCAGGTTGATCACACGACAGGCCAGTTGATCATGCCCTGTTATGACGCCGTGATCTCCACGCCGACACACTGGCGCGAAGAGATCGCCCGGCTTGATCACAACTTCACTCCCCGGCTGCGCCTTACTCTGCGCTACATCCACGACGCCTGGAACACGGTCACGCCCACTCCCAACTGGGGCACGGTGACCAACACGTTTCCTACGGTGCAGAACACATTCGTGGGACCCGGAATCGACATGATGGTCCACCTGACGCAGACCATCACGCCGTCCTTGCTGAACGAAACCGTTTTCAGTTTTACGAACTCGCACATTACCCTGGCCAATTCGAACGGCCCTGGTGGCGCGAACTACCAGCGCCCGGCTGGCCTCGGGAATCCCAGCCCCACCGACCTCGAAAGCTGTACTCCCCCGTCCAGCGGGGTCTCCCTGTGTCCGATGGGGTACCTGTTCAACAACGGTTTTGGCGGCAAAGTGCCGGGAGTTGTGCTGACCGGCAACAATCAGGCCTACGGAGGATCGGGTTTTACGGTCGACACCTCCTACATGCCGTGGGAGCATACCAACCCCACTTACAATTTTCGTGACGACCTGAGTAAGTCGCTGGGGAAGCATTTTATCCACGTCGGAGTGCAGTATGTCCGCGCGCAGAAGAATGAAACCAACGGAGCGTTGGGCGCAGCCACCGGAGACACCCAGGGGTTATTAACCTTCAGCAATGTAAATGGCGGCATCAACAGCACGGGGAACGCCTTCGCCAATTTTCTCTATAACGATGGCTTTAGTTTCGTCAGTGGCGGCGGCAATGCCATTCGGAGCTACAGTCAGGACAGCGCGCAGTTACGTTACTACAACCGGTATCAGATTGGGGAGCCTTACATTCAGGACGACTGGAAGGTGAGCGCACGTTTCACCGTGAACCTTGGCATACGATTCAGCTTATTCGGAAACTATCACGAGAAATATTTGCAAGCCTACAACTGGGACCCCAAAGCTTTCAGTCAGGCCCTGGCGGCGAAAGTTACGGTGGACCCGAATACCGGACAGTTGATTGACTTCCCGGCGGTGAAGCCGATTCCGTTCGACCTCAACAACCTCGACCCCCGGATTACGAATGGAATCGTGCGGTGCGGAGAGAACGGAGTGCCGGCGGGTTGCGTTACCAGCCACGTGTTCAACCCGGCGCCGCGGGTGGGAGTCGCATGGGATCCGCAAGGCAACGGAAAAACTTCGATTCGGGCAGGCTACGGCATTTTTTACGAACACGGGACAGGCGATGAGGCCAACACTGGATCGTTGGAAGGGAGCGCCCCCAATGTGATCAGCCTGACCCAGCCTCTTCCGATCGGTTACGCCTGCATCGGAAATTACGGATCGAATTGCAATCCGAATGGCAACGTGTCGCTTCCGGGAGCCTACCCCATCAATGTGACGTCCGTTCCCGCTACGACGAATTACTCCTACTCACAGCAGTGGAGTATGGGGGTGCAGCGCGAACTGCCAAAGAATTTTACGGCGACCGTCGCCTATGTGGGCAGCAAAGGGACTCGCCTCACGGTTGAGCGTCAACTGAATCAACTGGCACCGGTGGCGCCAAACCTGAACCCGTTCGCAATCCATGAGCCGATCGTCCTGAGCAACTTGTCGGGCACTAACGACTGCCTTAATACCAACACGATCAGCCAGCCAATTTTCGCGTTGCAGAACGGGGTAACGGTGACGTCACAAAATCCAGCCTCGGTCAATTTGCAGCTCGCGTGTCAAGGCGAGTCGGTGATTGCGCTAACCAACACGTTCCGTCCCTACCCCGGCTTGGGAGAGATTTTCTCGTTGCAGAACGGCGCCGATTCGTCGTATCACGGCTTCCAGACTACGATCCGGCGAACTTCGGGACCGTTAACGGCGGGCGTCGCGTACTCGTTCAGCCATTCGATTGACGACTCTTCGGATCGCACCGATCCAACGTTTGTGAACTCTCTCGATTTGCGATCGAACAAGGCGAGCTCCAATTTTGATCAGCGGCACCTGCTGAACGTCAGTTACGTATACAGCCTGCCGAATTTCAGCCGCATATTGCAGAATGGTCTGGCGGGGCCGGATAACTCAACCGCCAGCGATCAAAAAGGTCCGACGCCCGCAGGAGAAGTCTCCGGGCTCATGCGAAGGCTGGGCGAAGGATGGCAACTGTCAGGAATCACGACCTACCAATCCGGAACGCCGTTCAGTGTAATCAACAATGCGGGGAGCAGCGGAATCGGAGTGCTGGACAACGCGGGGGTTGCGAATGGAGTCGGCGCCGGCTCTTATCCCGATATCGTCAAGAATCCGCCGCCGGCGGCTCTAAAAAGGAATGCGAGCAGCTTCGGGCCGCTGCTCTTGAATCCCAATGAATTCGTTGCGCCTCGCGGTCTCACTTTCGGAGATGCGGGGAGAAACGTGCTCAACAATCCGAGCCGGTTGAACTTCGATATGTCACTGCTGAAGCACTTCGCGATTCACGAAGGCAGCGAAGTGGAGTTCCGGGCAGAGGCATTCAACGTTTTCAACCACACTCAGTTCCGGGTTTACGACCCTAACTTCGGCAACACCGGAAGCAACAGCGTGAGTTGCTATGGCGGCCCGAATTATTCGGCAGGCGCTTACTTTCCGGGAGGGACGGATTGCCTTACCGGCAGCTCATTTCTGCATCCGGTTGACGCGCACCGCGGGCGCACTCTGCAACTGGCGCTCAAGTACAGTTTCTAGAGATCGGGCGGTGCGGGCAGGAAATCGTCGCGCGTTTCGAAGCTTCTATTGAAACGTAAAGGCGACGTCGGTGGAGTCGCCGATCGTGTTACCACTGCCACCATTCAGAGGCGGGCAGGGTCCAACGGTGGTTGTGGCAGAGGTTTTGCCAAGCGTCAGAGGGCCTGTCGTCCCAACGGTATCCAGTGTTAGCCCGCTGGAACCTGGCGCAGCCGTTGCGGGGCCTGAGGCCGTACCCAAAACCCCAATCTGCGAACCGTCATAGCCAAACACTGACAGAATGACGCTTTCTCCGCTGACGGTGCCGGTGACCGTAGCCGTGGTGAAGCACGGATACCCGACCGCTGTAATCGTCCCGGTGAGAGACGCGTTGCTCGCGCCCGCGTTCGTGCTCTGCGCGAAGGTACCGGAGACGGCAATGGGAGCGGGAGGACTTACACCCGTTAACAAAGACATATACGCTGAATTGGACAGGGATCCGGTGAAACTGCCGTTCATCGGGGGGACCAGGACTGCGGTCCAGGTGCCGGTGGTGGCTTCGGGAACGTAACAAGCCCCACTTAACGCCTGGTAGTCGCCGGACATCGATGTATTGTCCGACGAAATAACTCCAGTGAAGTTGAACACTGTCCCGCCCGGGTTGATGGAGAAGGTCACATTCTGCCCGGTGATGGTACCCGTAACCGGCCCCACGCCTCCACAATTGTGAGTTCCATTCGAGCCGAGGATCGTAGGACCTTGGACGCTGCCTGTCAGCGAGCCGTTTGATGCCGCAAGAAAGCCCGAGACGGAGAGCGCCGTCGGGGGATAGGGATACTGCTGCATGAGATTCAGCTGCCAATTGCCACTTAGCGGACTGCTCGGGGTGCTGGGCGAACTTCCGCCGCCGCACGCTGCGAATGCCAACAGAAGAAGTGCCAGCAATGTAGTTGCGAGAATTCTCACAGATATCTCCGGAAAATGACCATGGAAATCAGTACGATAAACACGGCAGCGCCAACCAGTTGCTAGCCGACTCAGTCTTGTTTGGCACAGTAGTTTAGCGCTTCTCGCATGGCGGTTTGTTACGGCCAGGTTAATAATGGTGGCCACCATTTCCGCCCGGGCCGAATCTAAGCAGAGGGTGCGGTTGGGGCCGAGACCATCGCGGGCTGCGCACGAATGTATGCGTTTGAGAGCATGATGGCGAATTTTTTGCGAAGTCGACCAGTCTTCACGCCAGTCGGGATTCATGGCCGGTTTGCGATCAGCTTGTGTCTGTTGATTGGACTGGCGGGCTGTGGCGGGAGCAACTCGAAGAATCCTCCTCCGCCTCCGCCGCCGGGTTGCGGCCCACCCAACTACGGCTGTACGGCCACCAACAACGCGGGGCTCCCCGGAGGCCCCCTCGCGGTCGTGAACTACCCCAGCCCTATCCCAAACATGGGAAACCTGAGCGGAGCGGGAATGGTGATCAACGATCCCGCTTTCGGCAATCCCATTGCGCGCTGCACGGATGCGAACCTCGATCCCGCGCGTCCGTACACTTCGTTCAGCACCAACGCAGGGGGAGCGGCCATCGTCAACCACTTCAATACGAACGACACAATCGTTTATTTGCAGGAGTCCGGGGCAAAAGGAGTGCCGTTTCTCTTTGATGCGACAACGATGCAATGCTCGCGCATGTACCCCGATAATCCCAGCTACGCCGCAACCGGAGGCCTGACGATTCCGGGGATAGGAGCGGACTTCAGCTATTCCAATCCAAACTGGCTGTACGTGTGGCAGTCGACGGGCGGAACGGCAAGCATCTATAAGTACGATTTTTCCAATTACAGTTCATCCGGGTCACCGACCCAGACGCTGATCGCGGATTTCATCGCCGACAATGGCGCCGGATTCACCGGCACTCCGGGGAACTGCCTTCCCGCGAACTTCGTCACGGATTGGGTGGGGCACGATGGGCCGAGCCACGACGACACTTTGTTCACAGCGGCGTACGCACCGGGTCAGCAGGATACGGGTTTTTACGTGGTGGCATGGAAGGTGGGCTCTGGCTGCCGCGTTTACAATACTTCGACGGGAATGGTCTCAGGAGATTGGGGGCCGACCGGGCCCGTTTCGGTGAATTACGGGAACTCTACCGTCGCGGACTCTCCCACCGACGAGTTTTACGTCCATTCGATTTTTGCCAACCTCACGGGTGACTACGCCCTCATCGGCAATGGCAGTTGCGTGGCCGGTAATTCGAGTTGTCTGGCCACGGCCGGGCAAGGGCCCTATTTCTGGCAGATTGCGACCACGAATGTGGGAAAACTCGAGGGTAAGATTGGCGGAGAATTTGCTTTTGGCTGGAACAACGTCGTGAATGAGGACAATAGTCCGCTCGGGCAGTACGCAGTTCGGCCGTTCACCGCCCTGGGCAGTCCGACGGCTGTGATCACCACACTGCCGCCAGGCATGACCACCATGGAATCGCACCCCAGTTGGGTGAACGACGATCAGACGGACAGCCTGCCATTCTTCCAGAGCTTCGCCGCGCCGCTGTATTACAACACTAGCTTTCCGTCGGCCTGGACCAACGAAATCGTGGGAGTATTCCCCAATGGCAACACGCTGCGCTTTGCGCACAACTTCACGACCAAGTCGAATCCTGAGTTCACCTTCGAAAACGCCATCGGATCGGTTTCACAAAGTGGCGCGTTTTTCATGCAATCCTCTGACTGGGTCGGTACGCTCGGGTCGAGCACGGGCGATTCCATCTGTTTGTGGGGGTATGACTGGCTGGCAGGACAAAGCTACCCTTCGAATTTTCAGTTCCTCGCCCCACAGCAGGGAAATGAAGGCGGGTACGTTTATCAGGCAACCGCGTGCTCAGGAGCTTGTACCAGCGGCAGCACGGAGCCGGGGACGTGGAACCAGGCCGTGGGTGGGACGACGCGGGACGGCAATATCACGTGGACGAATGAGGGCCAGCAGAATTGCCGGGGAGACGTGTTCATCGTCCGGCTGCAGTGATTTGCAGGATGCTGATCTTGGATGACTGCTAGGCCACGGTGGAAGCGGCGGTCGCGGGCGCGTTTGATCGAGCCTGGGTGCGCGGACGCAGCCGGCAACGCACCACGGCCGTAAGAAACTCGCGAGTGAGCCGATTGTGAAGCTTTTCCAGCTTTCTGACGGGCACGGCTTCCAGCGACTCCAGCGTGAATGGACTCTCTGCCACGAGGCGTTCGAAGCGGGAGATGGTCATCTGATTCAGACCTCCCTCAACCTCACCGAATCTTTTCGCGCCGTCTGATTTAAATCTGGAACGCCAGCGGCAGAGTGCGGCCTCACTGAAGACGAGATGTGCCCAGGGAAAAACAGAGAAGAGGTGCCCTCCCAGCGGGTGATACCAGGTCGGTCCGAAACTGGCCAACAGCACGCCATCGGGTTTCAACATTCCGGACATGACCTGCAGGATTGCGCCGGGATCCTGGAAATGCTCAAAGGCATCGAGGGAGACGATAACGTCCGCCGGTTCCGAGGCAGTCTTGGCGAAGGTTACATTCTGGCAACCGGATTGTCGGGCCTGTTCTCTCGCTACTTCCAGCCACCGATCCGAAATATCGATCCCGTACACATGGCGAGCCCCTTTCAAAGCCATTTCGATGGCTTCCGCACCTGGCCCGCAACCGAAATCGATCACCGTTTTACCTTGGATGCGATCCCAAATATCGGGTCCGAGCAGGGTTTCCAGTTTGCTCTTGCGGGCGTACGCAGAGCCGTCCATGCGGGTCGCGGGAGCCGGAGCAACCGCGCGAAGAATACGATCTGCGAGGAAACCGCCAAGTATCGCCAACACTCCTCCGCACGGCACACAACTCGATGCTTCCTGCCATCGCCTGGGATCAAGACGGACGCCGGATAAAGCTACAGTCCAGGCTCCAGCGCAGACTGTCAATCTGCTTCGAGGGGCCGGCCCGGTGTAGCCGCAGTGGATCGTCGTTCTGGCGGACGGATCCCGCGTTGGTGGTGACCGCAGTCAAGTATCCCAGCTGACGACTCAATTCCACCGTGCTCTGTTTCCAGTGCGGCGAAAGAGCGGGGCAAGGATAGGAAAAGTGCACCACTGGAGATCCCAAAGCCTTTTCCAGTCTGCGCTTCGACTCGCTCATTTCGACGCGGGCCAGTTCGTCGGACACATGCGCCATATTGGGATGGGTCATGGTGTGAGAACCGACAATGTGGCCGCGGGCCACCAGCGACCGAACATTGTCCCAGTTCATCATCAGCTTTCCAATTTGTGCGGACGGGGCGACCTTCAACTCAGCTTCCACGGAAAGCACGAAACTTTCCTGGGCGGTCCCGGCCAGCGTGGCGCAGTAATCACAGGCGCGCAGATAAGCGCCCTCGCGCGGCACGCCGCCAGAGAGCGAATGAAGAAGGCCGTGCTGATCGGGCCAGGTTTCGAGCTGGGTGGTATAGAACGCGTGACGCAAGCGGGCGGGCCAGGGCAATTTGCCGGTTTCCATACAGTCCACGGTCACGTAAAACGTTCCGGGGACTCCGGCGCGCTCCAGGATAGGCGCGGCCAATTCGTAGTTGTCGAGATAGCCATCGTCAAAAGTGACTGCCACCGCCCGCGCCGGCAACTCCTTTTCGCCTTTCACGAAGTGCAGAACGTCGTCCATACTTACTGGATGGTAGTTCCTGGCGAGCGATTCCATCTGTCCGCGAAAGACCTCCGTGGAGTGCATGATTCGACCCAGGGTGTTCAGACCACTTTCGGGACGGTCCATTACAGAGTGATACATCAGGATGACGGCCTGCCGGCCGCGAAGCCCTCCCGCCAGTCGCGTAACGCCGCTAGCGACCAACCCACGCTTGATCCAATTTTTCATCAGGGCAGACTAAAAAGATGATGGCATAATAGCAGTTGGCTAGAGGGGGACGGAACCCCCCAAACAGGCTATCCCTAGCCGCTTTTGCTGACCTCGGTGACCAATGCAGCGGTGGCAAGGCTGGGTTAATATGGGATAGATCTGCTGTGATTTCGCCGATTTCGAGAGGGTTGTTTCATCTGCTCCTGCACCCCTGACGCCATTCTCACCTATGCCAGTGAATTCAACTAGGTCGCGGCCCCAGACGTTAAGGAGCGAGAAGTGAATTTTGAAATCCTCTACGAGTTTCCACGGCCGGAGCGGGAGCGAGCGTGGCGTGAGTTTTTGACTCGCGTGGAAGTTCCTTCCCACTACGATTCTCCGGAGTACTTTCTGGATCCGCTGCGCCACGGTAACCGGCCTTTTGCAGTCCTGGCCCTCGACGAGAATCAAGTCCGGGGAGTCCTGACCGGATTGCACCTGGGGCGCGAGGTCAACTCTGGACTCGGCTCGCGCCCCCAGATTTGCGTGGATGGGGTGGAGACGGCGGCGACACTGGAAACCCTGGCGCAGGGATTGCTGGCGGAGGCGAAGCAAGCCGAGCTGGTGCACATTTACACCTGGTCGACGCTGGAGCTTGGTCCGTTTGCCAAGCGCGGTTTCCGACGCCGCCAATTGTTGGGAAGCGTGGTGCTCGACCTGACGCGCGGTGCGGATGCGCTATTTAAGGATTTCGCCAAAGACCGGCGCAGAAATATCCGGTACGCCGAGAAGCACGGCGTCGAAGTGCGCGAAGCGGCGACGGACCAGGATATCGTTGACGCTCACGCCGTATATACGGAATGGCGGGGCACCGAACGGAAACACGTAAAAGGAGAGTGGAGCTTCGAATCCTTCGAGAAGACCGTCCGTCTTAGGAGTAACCGGCGGCTCTTTCTGGCAACATTCGAGGGCAAAATAGTTGCGATCAACATCTTCCGCTTTTTCCCCGGCGGGCTGTTTGAGTCTGCCGCCAACAGTTCCCTCGATGAGTACATGCATCTGAAGCCGAACGACCTTTTGCAGTGGAGAGGAATTCAGTGGGCTTGTAGCGAAGGGTTGCGGCGGCATTCCTTGGGAGGCGCCCATGAATTCCTGCTTCGCTTTGGCGGCACAGTCGCACCCACATTTCGCTATCGCCTCGACCGCTCTTTTCTGCGCCGGCATGATTTGAAAGAGAGCCTTGGCGCCACCGCGCGATCCCTGCTGCAAAGCGCGCCGCCCGGTATGGAACAGGCAGTTCGGAAACTGCTCAAGTCCAAGAGCAGCGGGAAGCGAAAGGAAACGGACCGGATCCCGCAGGGCGAGTAAGGCTATTTCAGCTCGGGCTATTTCAGTTCGGGCTATTTCAGTTCAAGCTATTTCAGTTCTACGATGAAGACATCCGATCGGCACCTTCCGCTGGTCGGGCAGCCTCCGCTGCGGCGTTCGTTTCCCAGGCTCCAATCCCAGTCGCTGCTGAATAAATAGAACTTGCCGTCCTGAGAGACGTCGCCGATCGCGATCGAACCGAAACACGATCCCACTCGAGCGCCGGCATTGCAGGCTGTGGTGGCATGATGATGGGCGAAGCGCCACACCTTGGGCGGACCAGAAGTCGCGACGCAGACGACTTCCCGGTCCCAGGCCTGCCGCACCGAGAGCAGCGGGTTGGTGGCATGATTCACGGTACCGTCGCCCTGGGTTCGACCCGCTCCAGAGAACGCACCGCAGACCGGCGCCGTATCCGTTGGATCGTCGTTGTTCCAGGACCAATGCGTATCCATGCTGAGCGGTTCTGAATCGTCGGGTGTAAGCAAGCGCTTGATGTCGTTCAGATCAGAGTAGGGACGCAGCAGAAGGTTGACCGTGTCTCCCGGACCGCCCTGGTTGATCAGGTGGGCATAGCCGAGCACAGTGTGCCCGCCGCAGAAGCTTGCGACTCCGCCATGTCCCTGACCAGCGGTCGTGCAAGCGCTAACGCTGGCGGCGTTCGGCATCCAGAGAAAGATCGACCGCGTGCCCGCCGGAGTGATTTTCACTGCGTTGCCGTCCCGGCTCAAGCGGGCGTTGTGCACGTTGAATCCGGCGCTGCTGGCGGTCGGCGGCTTGCTTCCTTTCGCCAATGCAGCAGACTGCGTGTAACCGTCTGGTACGTGGTCCACCGAGGCTTGCCGCGTCTCCTGACCGGGGGCGCCACCGATGTATACGTTGTAGCCGGTAATGATCAATGAGTAGGGATTATCGATCTCGGGCGCGGAGACCTCGATGCCTCCGGTAGAGTCCAGGTGGATGTGGGCCTCCGGCGAAGGCAACGTTTCCCCCGGTCCGGTTGGCCGGTGGGTGGTCACGGTGAGCTGCACATAGTAATCGCCGGGGGGCAGGCTTCCTGAAGCGTTTTTCAGACTGGGAGCCGATGGCGGAGCCAGCAGCCCCGTCTTTATCTGCGTGGTCGGTATTCCCGATCCACCCAGCCGTCCAGTTCCGGTGTCATACCAATAGCAATGGCCGGTGGTTCGGTCGTAGTACGTCACCAGGCTCCCGCCGCCTTGTCCCTTGCCGCCGGAGTAGCCAGAGAATTTCGTGTCGTCCCCGCTGTTGGAGACAGCGCCCGGATATCCCGAAAGATCCGCGGGAAGATTGGGACATTTATTCAGATCGTAGATGGTCGACTGCTTTCCGTTGGAAACGTCGTAGGCCTGGATCAGGTTATTGGAATCAAAGTGGCCGTAGACAAGATGAGGATCGACGTAGCTGAAGCTGCCTCCTGAGCGCAGGCGGCAATCTCGAAGCGAATCACAATGCGGCGTGACCTGCATCGTGGCGGCATCCATGGAGAAGAACACCGACCCTCCGCCGCCGGTCATCACGTAGAAGTAATAGCCGCCATGCGGACCCAGCGATGGATCGAATTTCCCCCACTCATTGATCTCGGCCGACGAGTTGGAAATGAAGCTGAAGCCGGAGAGTGCTCCGGTGACGCCGGTCTCATCGGTCACGCGTATCATCCGCGAACCAAACTCCGGATCATGAAAAACCTGGTTCGCCCGAGGGGGAACGATCGGGGTCTCAGGCCGGAACTTGCGGCTGGTGTCGGCGCAATAGGGCTCACCACAACCCGCTGGCGGCTTCTGGTCAGGTGTTGACGCTTTGCTATCGCTTTCTTTCTTCTGGGCCTGCGCCATCGCGAGACCTGTAGCGATGAGGCAAGCAAGCAGGAATACGGTTGCAACTCGCAGCATAGTTCCCCTAGAAAAGAATGGTCCAGGATGATTCGGCGCAGAAAATCACTGCACCGATTTTACGCCATCGCTTGGCGGCAAGCCCTCCGCAGCACCTGCGGTCAGTGCGTCCGGATCGGAGCAAAAGGTGCAACGCGGAGGCCCGGCAAGGGACTCGCACCGAATCACTCTGCGCTTCGTGCGGATCAGTTCCGTTCCACTGATGTCCACGTAGCTGCCGTGGCAGAAAACGACATCCGGTTCGATGCCTCCCGGCCGTGAAGACAAGCAGACGAACTCCGCATCGCTGGAGACCGGTCCCGACTGCCAAGGTTGCTCCGCTCTCCCGAAAAAGAAGCTGTATTCACCTTCGGCAGTCGCATACTTGTAGGCTTGAACGAGAGCGGTTGCATTCGGGTGCTGCAGGCGCGTAAACCTGCCGGGAGTGCTGCTCGCTTCGCGGAGCGGCACCAGCAGGGTTACGAACTCAGCCGGCAGTTTGACGCGAGCTCCAAAATTCACGAGCGGCGCTGGAGACTGTTGGCCGTACGCCGGCGACCACACGGCCTGGCGCGTCTCTTCTTCCCAGCCGTGGTCCAACATCGGCACGATCGCCAGGCCCAGGGGAGCGCTGCGAGAGCGGAATACGTGTTCGCTCTCCGCGTGCAGGTCCGGAGCCAGGTGCCAGGAGATGTCTAGCCGATGCTCGCCCGCACCCTCGGCAATATCGCGCACCAGAAAAATACCGGACCTCAGGGCGAGAACCCAACGTCGATGCACTACCGGAGACGACAAGCGCGCGTAGCCATCGTGACTACCCACAAAAAGATCAAAACTTTGTCCTGAGACCCACGCTTCGGAACGAGCGTGAAAATGCTGTTTCCAGGAAAACGGACCGTCGGGCTCCGCCTGATCCTCGTGGTCGACGCGCAGCGTGTTATGCATCGCGGTCCCCCGGAACCGGTTCCGTTCCGAGCCAACGTACTCGCAAGTTCCCGGATCGATCAACAGGGCCCGCGCGCCACTCTGCAGGCAAACACTCAGAGCATCCGCGTGATCATGCCCTCGGCTCTGCGGAGCTGAAGGACCGCCATCGATCACCCACTCGCCGGACATGGTGGTCATAACGTAAACTCCGCTCTGCTCGAACGCCGTCGAGCGTGACGCGGGCGCCTTCGCCTCAAGCCTGTCCCATTGTTCGATTCCGCCAGCGCCCAGAAGCCAAATCGCCTCCTCGGTCAAATCGGGGACGAGTTGTTTAAAATCCCCCCGATTGAACAGGATGGCTCCCACCACCAAGGGATCGAGCAAATATTCGGATCGATTTCGCGCGGGATCGAACACGCGCCCTCCATCGTCGTCGCCAAACCGCGGCGGTGGTCCGGCAGCGCCCAGAAGAAATAAGGCGTTCAGCATTTTCTCGAGAACTTGTTCCAGTTCCTTCGGAATGGGCTGCGCGTTCGCCGAAGCGAGCACAACGGTATGCAGAAACAAGTCGAGGGCATAAACGTGGTAGTAGGTGGACTGTTCGAAATGCAGACCATCTGGATTGACCTGGCGGCGGGCCTCTTCCAGAACGATTTGCCATCCCCGCGCTTTCCAGCGCGGAGCGCCGGAGAGCTCCGGACACAGCGTACCGAGAAAGAACAGCGCCACGCCCTCTCCGAGCAGATGCGTGTTCGGAGAAAAGTATGTCGAGAGATAACGCTCAAGGTGGCGCCCGTTGAGTGCCTGCGCGTTCAGCCATTCCTGGCGGAAGTCGGACCCGAGAGCTTCCGTGCCTGCGAGCAGGTAGTAAACCCACATCCAGGAAAGACTGCGGAATCCTACTTCCAGGCTGCTCGCCCAGTTGATCCCGATGGGGTACGGATTCGCAGCGTGCCAGTCTCGCCATTGGGCGCGGATCTCGCGGCCATAGCGCAGGTCTCCCGTCAGCCGGTACGCTTTGGCGAGCGTGACTAAGTGCTGGTGGCGGTTCAACTCCCAGGTGATTTTGCTGTCGCCCACCGTGGCAAAGTCGAGGTAGTTCACCTGGTGAAAGGGCAGGGCAGGCGCGCGTTTCCCATGGACGATGTCGAGATGCCAATCGATGGGCTGCCCGTAGTGCAGATCCTCGAATCCCAGCAGATCGAAACGGTGGTCGAGAATCCGCTCGGCGCGGGAGATGATCCGCTCCACTTGTCGCGGGTTTCGCTTTCGTAGCAGTTCGAGCAGTGGATCGATCTGTGCAAGCGCAATGTAGAATGAACCGGTTCGCGTGGAATCGTGGACCAGGGCGTTGTGGGTGAAATCGTAGTGGAAACGTGACAGCAGCGCGTCGCTTCGTTTGGCGAATTCCTGGCGGCAACGATCCCCGAACTCACGCCGGTCCATCGCCTGCACTTTCT
>Ga0209415_10007696_pt1 | contig 18765 bp, 20 predicted proteins | sample PeaSoiSIISIP2007_FD_187696 | JGI IMG/M metagenome (GOLD analysis project Ga0209415, IMG submission 187696) | Peat soil microbial communities from Weissenstadt, Germany - SII-SIP-2007 (SPAdes) (version 2) | ecosystem: Environmental > Terrestrial > Soil > Wetlands > Peat | place: Germany...
ACCGTCGTACCCGAGGGGGACGTCATTCCGCGAACGCTTCGTTCGTTGGGTTGCGGGCGTCAGCCCGCGCTATGTGCGCCTGTCGGAACTGCTTTCCTCGTTGGGTGGTTCGATCAACCATCTCGTAGACAGCGAGTCGGTCGTAGATCTGCCTGAGCATCCATGACAGCGATCGTTGCAAATAGCATCCCGGGTCTTCAAGGATGTATTCGAGCTGCAGCAGCGCCTCGAAGGAACTGCGGACGAGCGGAAGCGCCGGCGTGACGCTCCCTTCAGCCAAGAGGATTTCGATACCATCGGTCATTTCGATGATATGGCGGTACAGCACAAGGGCTGCAACGTGCTCATCCTCCTGGCCCCTCGCAGCTTCCAGGTTGCACGATTGCAACGCGTTAGTGCCGTAGTTGACGAGTTCCCGAAAAAGCGGGCATGCAAGATCAATCAAGCCACGAGCCTCAGCCTTCGAAACCTCCCGATCTAGTGCGCTCGGTAGCGGGTCAGTGGGCATTGGGGAACTTCCTTCGAGATTATCTAGAGACTATCCATGTTGACCGATGCCGTCAAGATGATAGGAATGAAGATAGGAGATGCTCTGCGGAGGGGCGGTGATGATGGCGCTGGGAATGTGATTGGACATAATGCAGCGCGGCTCCGGTTCGACCATGATGTGAGCCAGGATGAGGTTGCGCAACGAGCGGGTATCTCACGTCTCGCGCTCGGGAAGATCGAGCGCGGTGAGGTCGTGCCGCGGGCGGCGACGCTTGAAGCGCTCGCCAAAGCGCTCGGCACTTCAACGATCGAGCTGGTCACTGCGGTGCGGCCGCTCCACACGGTGCGCTTCCGCGCGCCCAAGGTGAAGGGGCGCCAGCAAATCCTGGCGGAGGTGTCCCGCTGGCTCGAAGATTACTGCTGGCTCGAACGCGAGCTGAAGGCAGCGAAGCGGTTTCCGCTCGACAAGCTACGATCCGAACGTGCCAAGCCGGAACCGCTGTCGAAGCGAGTTCGCGAAGAGATGGGCCTTGATGCCAAGGAGCCCATCCGAGACATCTGCGGCCTGCTGGAGGATCACGGCATCAAGGTTCTGCTGCTGGACAAGAAGAGCGATGCCTTCTTCGGCCTCAGCGTGGCGGAACAGGATGGCGGCCCCGCCGTCGTCGTGAACACCTGGGAGCGGATCTCAGTTGAACGTTGGATCTTCACCGCCGCACACGAGTTAGCCCATCTGCTGCTGCATCAAGGCGAGTATTCGCGCGACGAGTCCCAAGAACCGAAAGCGGCCGAGCACGAGGCCGATGTTTTTGCGAGCCACTTCCTCATGCCGGAATCCGCGTTCGCCTCGGAGTGGGACGACACCAGCGGGCATCCGCTGATCGACCGCGTACTGAAGGTGAAGCGCATGTTCCGCGTCAGCTACAAGACCGTGCTCTACCGGCTCGTCGAGAGCGGACGGGCGTTGCGCGATGTCTGGCCCATCTTTCAGCGGCAACACGCGCGCCGTTTTGGAAAGACTCTGAGCAAGACGGACGAACCGAATCCGCTCAAGGCCAGCGAATTCTCCTGGAACTGGAATCGCGCCGGCGAACCGGAGAGCGTCTCCAAATATGACTTTGTCGGAGATCGATTGCACCGGCTGGTGCGCAGGGCACTGGAGCGGAAGATCGTCTCGCTCGGGCGCGCCGCCGAGATTCTGAGGATTTCACGAGAGGAAATGCGACAACTCGCAGCCGACTGGGCCGCGTAGATGGATGATCTTCGCGTCAAATGAACGCCCCCATGGCACGGGGCAACTATCGGCGGGAACGGAGCCGACGCGCCGTTTCTAGGTAGATCGAGGCGCGAGGTCCGATCGCGGCTACGTCAACGCTTGCCCTCGATGCATGGTAGATGATCCGCATGCCGCTGACGCGCAAACTGCGCCAACCTTCGAGAGCGCCCTTCAAGCCCTTGCCCGCCTCCGGGTTGGCGCGCAGCAGTTCCACCGCGGCTCGCATTCGGCGTTTCAAGTCAGGATGCAGAGCGCGGATGGTTTGCTGCACGTCTTGTGGCAGCCGAACCAATCGTTCGCGCATCTCAGCGGTTGCTGCCGAATAGTTTGTCGAGATCCTTGCTGCGGAACGTCTTGGCGCGGCGCTTTTTCAGATCTTGAATGCCCTTCCGGATCTGGTCGCGAAATTCCGGATCGGCCATGATCTCCGTGGTCTCCTTCCACGACTCGAACTCATCGTGGCTGACGAGGACCGCAGCCGCGCGGCCGTTGCGCGTGATGGTGACCTCTTGCTCCGTCGACGACACCTCGGCGACCAGCCGGCTCAACGTGGCTTTCGCTTCCGCGAGAGGAATTACTTTCATCCGGTGCTCCCGTTGGTCTGAATTTAGACCAACCGGCAAACCCACCGCAAGCCCCGCCCTTTGCGCCGCGAAACGTCGCACCACCAGCGTCGCATCGGTGAGGTCAGCTGTGACGGTCGATCTCCCCGACGGCTTTCAACTTCAACTCGTCGGTTCTAGAGTTCCCGGCCATGGCTGCGGGCGGGACTCTCCCCGATTGGATGCCGATCATGAATGCCCGCATGGCGCGGGGCGACTATCGGCCTGCCTACATCGAGCGCGAGATCACCGAACCCGTCAACCTCTGCGACGACGCTGGTCGGCTGAACCCCGCGGCGCGCGGTTGGGCACGTCACCCGATCGTCCGCGCCAATCTCTCCGGACATTGGCCGCGCAAGAAGAAATGGAATTTCTGGAACTGGATCTGCCCGCGCTTCGTCTTTTCCGTCACCTTGGCCGACGTCGATTTCGCCGCCTTCTGCGCGGTGTCGTTCACGGACTTCGAGACTGGCGAGAGCGTGGCGGGCACGGCGTTCACAAAACCACATGCTTTTGCGATGCCCGAGCAGGTGGAACACCCGGTGCGTTTCCACGGCCGTTCGATGGAATACGCCAACCGCAACGACGGCGGTGACATCAAGGTTCACTTCGATGGAACCGTAAAAGGCGGCACCAAGCTGGCCGCCGATTTCGTGGTGCGCAAGCCGCCGGGGCACGAGAGCCTCACCGTTGTCGTCCCATGGACCTCAACGCGCTTTCAGCTGAACTGCAAGGAGAACACGCGCCCATGTGAAGGCTCGGTCACGGTGGGCAACCGGCGCTACGTCATGGATCCGGACGACTGCCACGCCGTGCAGGACTTCGGCCGCGGCGTGTGGCCGTATCGCTCGTTCTGGAACTGGGCGGTGTGCACGGGCATGCAAGACGGCCGCCGCGTCGGCGTCAACATGGGCGGCAAATGGACGACCGGAACCGGCGCCAACGAGAATGCCATCTGCGTCAACGGCCGGCTACGCAAAATCATGGAGGATCTGACGTGGCGTTACGATGCGCGCGCCGCGATGCAGCCGTGGCACGTGCGCTCGGCGCACTCGGATGCGATCGACCTGACGCTGCATCCCATCGTCGCGCCGTCTTCCAAGCTCAATCTCGGCGTGCTCAGCACCGGCGGCGTGTGCGCCTTCGGTCTGTGGAAGGGAATGGTCCGTGTCGACGGCGAGACTATCCGCATCAACGATCTGATCGGCTGGGCCGAGGAGTTCGCGCACCGCTGGTAAGACGCACAGGCGTGCTGACGACCAATTCGAGTCAGCCGAAGAAGTGGCTGAACCTCGTATCGGCGAAGGCTTGTTTCAGCGCGGCGAAATTTCGGATGGCATGATGGAGCGGTGCGGTTTCCTGCTTGAGGAGCTCGGCTCGCAATGGTCGCCGCGCCACGCCGAGGAAGTCTTGGATGTCGTTGAGGTGGGACACCGGATCGCCGAAGAACACCTCGTAGGTGACTCGCAGCTGCGGATGTCCCAGGAAGATTTGATCCATCCGCCTCATGCCTGCTTCGATATGCTCGAACATTTGCCAGAGCTCAGCCGGATCGAGTTCCAGCGGCTGCGTGGCTTCTCCAACTGGGCGCTCACGAATCAGCCATTGCCCGGTGAGCCGGGCCTTCTTCCAACTCAGTGCCAACGCCAGCAGATTGTTCCTGGTCAGCAAGACGATGCGGATGTCCTTGTCGTCCCTGAGAGTCGACCAGATGCCGCGCTTCTCTTGGTAGTAATCCCAACAGTGGAAGTAAAACAACTTGAAGCCGACCGCCCGCTGTCCGCTGCGCGCCGGTTGCCAGAGGTTCGCCAATCCCCGCGGGAGATCTGCCGCAAACTCTGGGTGATCCTTCAGATAGGGGTCGTCGAGAACCTCCCCCTCGCAGACGATGTCCGGGTGCCCTCTCAACGCGGATATCAGCCAGTTCGAGCCAGATCGTGGCGTACCGGCAAGAACGAAGCGTGCGCGTTGCGTCATGAGTCGCGCATCGATAACGGCTAGGTCCTTAGCGGAACCGCTGTTGCGTCCTCCGCGGGTTCGGTGGCTCGCTTCTCCCTCTCCGCCCCGCGCGGGCGGTGCCCCGGCCGGGGTGCACCGCGAGCCGCTTCGGAGCCGTCATCCGATAGCTTTCCTCCAGGTGCGCGGCGACCTCGTCCCAGTCGACGTCGACGTCGAGGCGCAGTCCGATCCATCCCTTGTGGCCGACGTAGGGCGGCACGAAGAAACGCTTTGGGGCAGCGCCGACGAGAATCTCCTGGACACCCGGCGGCGCCTTGCACCACAACGCCACGCGGCCGTCACCGTGGTGGTTGTCTACGTACATGGCAAACATCCGCTCCTTCACGCGAAACGTCGGCGCGCCCCAGGCGATCTTTTCGCACGTCTCGGGTAGCGCACGACAGATCTGCCGTAACCGTTCGAGTGGACCGCGCGCCGCCATCACTCCGCCGACAGCCGAAACTTCCCGTTGCCCGATGCGACCGGACGGGCCGCGTCTTCCTGCCACGCGAGCACGTGGACGACGGCGATGCGCCGGCCGAGCTTGAAAATGTCGGCGCGCGCGCGCGTCGTGGTCGGGCCGGCGGAGCGCAGGTAGTCGATGGCGAAGTTGATCGGTTTCGGCACGCGCTCCGTGCCGCTCTCATCGATCAACCGCAGAAACGCCGTGAGCTCGAGGAACGCGCCGATAACCCCGCCGTGGATCGCCGGCAGCATGATGTTGCCCACGATCTCCTGGCGGAAGGGCAGTACGCACTCCATGACGCCGCTGGTGCGGTCGACCTCAACGCCGAGAAAGCGGGCGTACGGAATGGCCTCGAGCACGGCGCTCACGACTGCTCCCCACCGGCGTCGCCGCCTTCGCGCAGCAGACGCTCGAAAGCGTTGCTGGTGCGATTGGCCCCCAGCATGAAGGTGCCCAGACAGCTGGCAAAGGGGTCGTCGGGTCCACGCTCGTAGGCGATACCGCGGATGAACGCCACGTTGCGCGTCACCTTGTAGCACTCGACGCGCGCGTACAAGTCGAGCCCCGGCGACGCGGCACGCAGATAGTCGACCCGCAGGTCCACCGTGGCAATCGCACGCAAGACGTCCAGGGCACACGCGACCGCCAAGCCCGAGGCATGATCGAGCAGCGTGGTGATCGCACCGCCGAAGACCACTTTGCGAACCGGGTCGCCGATGAGCTCCGGACGATACGGCAACATCACGATAGCCAAACCCGGCCCGGTCTCGATCACCTTCATCCCGAGATGTTGCGCGTGCGGCGTGTAACTGGCCATGTCCTCCCGCGCCGGACCGAAGAAAGCACCAAGCGCGTACTGCAGCGGCGTCGACATGGCGCCGATTGTAGCACTATTCGCAAAGCAATCGGCAGTGGGGGCGCCGGGCGTTACGGCAAGCGTTCAATGTCCAGCCCAAGGGTCGTAGGTGCCGAAGTTCCAGACGTGGCCTTCGGGATCCTGGCAGCTATACCCGCGTCCTCCGTAATCCTCGTCCTTGATTTCGATGACGATCCTCGCGCCCGCGGCGACCGCGCGGGCGTAGTGTTTGTCGGCGTCTTCGACTATGATGTATGGGCTCTGCGTACCGCAGCCGCCGAGGTCGCGCGGCGGCTTCACTAGCCTTCCGAACTCGTCGTCCCGCGCCGAGCCCAACATGATCATGCCGTTGCCGAAGGTCAGCTGCGCATGTGCAATGCTGCCATGCTCGCCGGGAACGACCAGGTGCTTCTCGAAACCAAAGGCCTTACACAGCCACTCAATTGCGGCGGCGGCATCATTGTAGCGCAACGCCGGAATCACGTTCGCCTTGCTCTGCGTTGTTTTGTCCCCCATGGTCGACACTCCTTTCGTGATGTTTCCGGTTGCGTCACGCCCGCTTGGCGGTTCTTGGGTGCGCTTCTCCGCTGCCAGCTGCTTGATGGGTGCATTGATCCACCACTGATTGTGACACGGGTCCAGGACGCCGGCGTTGCGGTATCCCCACGGCTGGTCGGCCGGTTCGCTCAGAGAGGCGGCGCCGGCAGCGAGCGCCTGCCGATAGACCGCGTCGGTGTCGTTCACATACAAGTGAAAGACGGCAGGCATCGGCTGATACGGGCCATGCGCCTCGCCCATCTCGATGGTCGATTCGCCGATGCGGATCTTGGCGTGGACGACCGTACCGTCGGGCGACTGCGCCCGGAACGCCTCCGCGGCTCCGAATGCCTGCTTCAGAAACTCGATGAGCCGGGGAGCCCCGTGCGGATGCAGGTACGGCGTAGCGGTGTGCAGGCCCGCGGGGATGTACGTGCCTTCCTTGTGCGTGCCGATGTACCAATGGTTGCCGAACGGGTCCTTCACGCTTGCTTCGCGGTCGCCGTAGTCCTGATCCACCGGCTCATGAATCGAGGTGGCGCCGGCGGCGTGTGCGCGACGGTAGAGAGCGTCAGCGTCGGGGACGTAGAGGTGAATCGCCGTCGGCCGCGGCGGAATCTCCGCCGAGTCGCCGATGCCGATCACCGAATCGCCGATACGCATTTCGGCGTGGGCAATCGAGCCGTCGGGCCGCACATGGCGAGAGACTTCTTCCGCTACGAACGCCTGCTTGAGGAATTCCATCAGCCGAGTCGCGCCCTGCACCGATAGATACGGTTCGACGCGCGCCGCGCCTGCCGCCGATTCGGACGGCGCGGCCGCGTGTTGCTGCTGCATCCAGGCCGCGGCGCGCCTCTGCATCTCTTCCGGCGTCATGTCCTCCTTGTGCGTGGCGACGATCCAAATATGCCCGAAGGGATCGGCCAATCGGCCGGCGCGATCACCGTAGAACTGATCCGCCACCGGAATCAGCACCGTGGCCCCGGCCGCGACCGCTTGGCTGGCGAGCGCGTCAACGTCCTCGACGTAGAGCTGAATGATCACCGGCGAGCCACCCAGCGACTGCGGGCTGCGATTGCCCCACTCGGGCATCTCCGGTGCGATCGCAATCGCTGCACCGCCGATCTCGATCTCAGCGTGCATGACGTGCCCTTCGGAGTCCGCCACGCGCATCGACTCGGTGGCGCCGAACGCACGCCGATAGAACTCGATGGCACGCGGCGCGTCGCGCACGACCAAGCACGGCGTCGCCGAGTACGAGCCGCCCGGCGTCGCGCGCGCCACCGGAGAGGCCGAGGCGCGGCGTTGCAGCTCAGCCTTGAGACGGGCTTTGAAATCCGCGCGCGGCAGATCGCGCAAGTCGCCGGCAATCCGCAGCAGCGCGGTGACCCGCGCATCCAGACGCGCAGGCGACGCGTCGCGGTCGGCCATCATTGCCTCCACCGCCGCGTCGAGTTGTTCGCTCAGGCTTTGCTTAGCCATTGGATGCACCCAAACGCACGCGCAAACTCTGCAAGCCGCGGAATTGCAGCTGCTTCACGGCACCTTCGGTGCGCCCGAGGTCCCGGGCGATCTCGCGGATGCTCTTCTGCTCGGCGAAGCGCATGATGACCACCCGGCGCTGATCGGCGGGAAGCTCGTCCACGAGCCGGAAGAGCCGCGCGCGCTGCTCGACCTCTTCGAGGTTCGCCGGTTCGGGATCGTCGACCACGACCACGTCGCGCTCTCGGGCAGCACGCTGCGCACGATCGGCGATCGCATTCGCGGCGATGCGCAGCAGCCAGGCCACGAAGGGGACACCGCGCCACTCGAACTGGCCGAGGTTGGCAAGCGCTCGATGAAACACGTCGGCGGTGAGATCCTGTGCCGCGTCACGGTCGCCGACGCGGCGCGCGACGAAGGCGTACACCCGCTCGAAGTTGCTTTCGTACAGCTCGGCGAACCGGCTGGGGTCTTTCTGTGCGGCCTCCACCGCGAGTTGCTCCGCCGTTGCTGTCCCGCCGGCTTTCAATGCGTGCTCCAGGTTCCGGTCGCCTCTGACCGTATAAACGGCGCCGCGGGCGAAAGGTTACGGTCGGCAGCGTGCCCGGCACGGTCACCGCGAATCGGCGCGGTCATGCCGGAGGACTTCAGCGGTCATCAGCGGAATCACCGTGAACTGCGCCCCGCCGAGGCGAACCGGCATGTGGGTTCGGGGTCACCCCGCACTGTGCCCGTTCGATCGTCCGGCGAGCACCGGCATCGATTCGAGCACACTGCCCTGCGGCGCTGCGTCGCTCGGCGCCGGCAGCAACGGTCCGGCTTCGAGGGACTCAGACGGTTCACTTGCAACGACGGGCGTGTCGGCGGCCTTGCGCATTCCGGCGCAGGTCTTGCCCAGCTCGTCGGCAAACTGGCGCGCGAAGTCGAACAGCCGCTGGTTCGCCGCTTCGAGGCGTTCGGCGTGCTCCGCCAGCTCCTCTCGAGCCAGAGCACGCGCCCGGGTCGCCGCATCGAGCTCGTCTCGCAACGCGCCGAGGTGCGCTTCACGCTCGGCGCGCTGCGCTTCCGCCGTCTCGCGGGCCTGCCGAGCGCTATCGAGGTCGCCGCGCAAGCGATGAGCTTCGTGCTCGAGCTCGGTGAGCCGTTGTTCCGCGGCAACGCGGGCGTGGTGGGCGTCGTCACGTTCGCTGCGCAAGTCCGCCAGCTGTCGTTCCCGGTCGTCGAGCTGCTGATCCGCGACCGTACGCGCCTGCTGCGCGGCCTCCAACTCGGCTTGCAAGTGCGGCAGTCGCCGATCGAGGTCCATGATCTGTTCCTTCACGCTGGCACAGCTGTGTTGCGTGCTTTCCAACTCACTCTGCATGCGCGCCCGTTCCTGCTCTTGCTCCGCCAGCCGCTGTTGCGCCGCCTCCAGCTCGCCGCGCACCTGCGCGACATGGTCGTCGCGCGCTGCGATCCCGGCGCGCAGCCCGGTGATGGTGCTGTCACGACTGCCCACGAGTGCGCGCAAATCGGCGATCGTCGAACGGTTGGCGTCCCGCAATCTAGCGGAGGCCCAACGCCATGCGACCGCGCCACCGACCAACGCACCGACGACAAAACCGATCATGCCGTTCATATCATCCTCTCCCACCTGCGGCCGCCCGCGTCACGACCTTGCACTGTCGGACTCCGCACCGGAGCGTCGCGGGATTCGGCTTTTATCACAACATCGGTCGCCGTACAGCGAAAAAATTGCGGCGCGCCGATGCCCGCTTCGCGTCATGGTGCGTTCGACGATATACGGGTCCGGAGCCTCTGCCGACGATCGCCGCCCGGCGAGCACGTCGGCGAGCGTCCAGTCGCTCCATACGCGCCGACCCGCTCCGGACACTGCGTGCAGCAGCGGCGTGACGCGCGGATCGCACGCGTGCGGGACGACACCGGCCGTGCTCAGATCCTGCAACGGGGCAAGTCCGATGCCGGCTGGGTCCGACGCCAACACGTAGCGCGGCGGATCGCCCGCGACCGGCGCCAGCCAGCCGGACCGCACCAGGGTGGCGATGATATCCGCGAGCTCACCGCCGTCGACGCGCAGCTCGCGCGCCAGCACCGCCGGTCGGATTGCACCTCCGGCGCCGGCAAACGCTTGCGCCGCGCGCACCAGAACGTGCAATGCGACCGCCGCACGATTCACGGCAGCGCCGAGTGACGCCGCGCCGTCCTCCCCTCCGAATCGTGTCGGCGTTCGTATCCTCCGGACGGCCTGGAGCGCACTCCGAGCAACTGCAGGGATATACGACGAAGTCGGGCGTGCGGGAAGGCGGCGCAGTCCGCCCGCCATCAGGCCCGGGGTGCGCCGACGCGGCGTCGCCGTTCAGCCGAGGGTCGGTGCCGCCCCAGGCAGGGAGTCGAGGTGGCGGATGCTCTTGCCCTTGACCATGAAGACGACCTTCTCGGCGATATTCTGGGCGTGGTCGGCGATGCGCTCCAGACATTTGGAAACGAACGACAGTCGGATGACCCGCGTGATCGTTTGCGGGTTCTCCGCCATGTAGCTGAGCAAGATGCGGAACCACTGGCTATTGAGCGCATCGATTTCATCGTCCGCGGCACAGACCGTCAATGCGAGCCCACTGTCGGCGCGCACGAACGCGTCGAGGCTCTCCCGCACCATCCGTTGGACGATGTCCGCCAAGCGCGGAATGTCGATCAAGGGCAACAGCGGCGGTTCGCTGTTCAGCTCGTGGGCGCACTGCGCGATGCTGGTCGTCAGGTCACCGATGCGCTCCAGGTCGGCGTTGATCTTGAGCGCCGTGGTGATGAAGCGCAGGTCGCGCGCCGCGGGCTGACGCAAGGCGAGCAAGCGGACGCACAGCTCCTCGATCTCCACATCCATGCGGTCCACGACGCGGTCGCCATCGATCGTCTGTTTCGCCAACCCGGAATCCCGCTGCACCACGGCGCGGATCCCGGCCGCCAGCTGCTGCTCGACCTGATTGCCCATTTCGCTCAGACGCTGCTGCAGCATCTTCAGCTGCTCGTCGTAGGAACGATCGCTGTGGGGACGATCTTCCATGTTGTCGTCGGGCACCATGGCTCTTCCCTGCCTCCGGAGGGTTGGAGATTGTCACGCCAAATGGCGGTAAGCCCGTACAGTGTAACAGGCATCCGGTTACGCGTCGATGACGGATAAATGAATGCCGCGTGAATCCCGCACGTGGCAATCTTTGGTTGCAGACTTTGTCCGCGTGACTCCGGTGCGGCACTGCCACCCCCGATGGGCTCGGCAACCAGGTTCTTGGTCTGTTGGCGCAGCGCTTGCTGTAGCCAATTCCTCATGGACGGGTTTACCGTGCGCTTCTGGGGGGTCCGCGGGAGTCTCGCCACGGCCGGGCTCGATTTTGTCGGCGTCGGAGGGAATACGAGCTGCGTCGAGGTCCGCGTTGGTGACGAGATCATCATCCTCGATGCCGGCACCGGCGTGTTTCCTTTGGGACAGAGCCTGGGAGCTGATGTGCGCGCGACGTTCCTCTTGAGTCACCTGCACTGGGATCACATCCAGGGGTTTCCGTTCTTCAGGCCGGCATACGTGGCCGGCAACGCGTTCACGCTGTATGGCCCGAGCATCGACGGGCGCGCGCTGGCCGCAGCATTCGAGCGACAGATGGCGGCGCCGCACTTTCCGGTCGGGCTCGATGTGTTGGCGGCACACCTCGATTTTCGTGCCATACGATCCGGGGATGAGATTCGGATCGGGCCCGCACGCGTGAGCGCCGCAGCGCTCAACCATCCGCAAGGCTGCCTCGGCTACCGCATCTCGGTGGATGACGTGAGTCTGGTGTACGCCACCGACACCGAGCCGCGCGAATCCGGTCGAATGGACAGCGCGCTCCTTAACCTGGTGCAGGGCACCGACGTGCTCATCTACGATGCCCAGTACACGGACGATGAATACGTGGGTCGCACCGGTCCGCCGCGGAAAGGCTGGGGACACTCCACGATCACCGAAGCGTGCCGTGTCGCGCGTGCCGGCGGTGTCCGGCAGCTGGCGCTCTTCCACCATGACCCGACACACGACGATGCTATCATGGACAAGATCCTCCGCGGCGCCCGCGCCCTCTTTCCCAACACCATCACGGCGCGCGAAGGTGCAGTCCTGAGCCTGGGGCACGCGGATGACTCGCAGCGCCGGCGTACCTTTCGACGCGCAACGTCACCGCCCGCAGCGGATACCCTCGAAGCATCCGACATGGCGTGCGCACCGCACCCGCAGCGATAAACGCACGCTCGAAGAGCGCGACCGCGCTCCGCGGGCCAAGGAACCGCGGCCGCAGCACGTCAACCTACTCTGACTGCGGCTTCGAATGCGGCCCGCGTTCCGGAGAGATCTCCTCGAGCTCGCAGCTCGCCGTCTCCGGTAGGCACGCGGCCACGATCAGCGGCGCAATCGGCGTCACCACCAGCATGCCGGTGATCGCCGCGGCGTGTGTCCCGGTGAGAACGTAGAGCCGGCCCTCCGTCCACAACCCGGCGACCGCACCCAACGTCGCAACGATCGACCGTACACCCGCCGCGGTGGACCGGTACGAGGTCGGGAACAGCTCACTGCCGAGGGCCGCGAACAGCACGGTCACGATCGCAATCGTCAGGTTCATCAAACCCCACGACAGCGGCACCCAGACTCCATCCATGTGGTAGAAGAGCGCAACCGCCACCGCGTTGCCGATGAGAGCGGATACCATGACGCGCTTGCGCCCAAATCGGTCGCCGAGAGACCCGCCCACGACGTTGCCGATCGGGACCACCACGCCCACCGTGAGGTAGAGCAATGCAACGTTGCCCGGCGCATAGTGATGCGCCTCTTGCAGGAACTTGGACTGGAACATGGTGGCCGTCTCGAACACGAGTGCAGCCGGAAACAGCGCCGTACACAGGGCCGCCATGCGCCCCGGGTACATCCGGACCACATGCGCCAACGGCTGCAACGCCGCCCGCAGACCGGCGGCGTGCATCCGCGTCTCACTATGCCGTGCGAAACGTCGCGTCTCGCGCAGCCCACGCTGGAACCGCGGCAAGAACAACAGCGGCAATACGCCGAGGCCGTAGAGCGCGCGCCATCCATACGGCAGAACGTTCACATTCGCGAAGACGATCGACACTAGCCCGTGACCCAGCGCGCCCGCCGCACCGACCATGCCGATGCCCCAGCCACGGGCGTCGGCATCGAGCTCTTCGGCGACGACGACCACCGCCAACATGGTTGCGCTGAAGATGAAGACTCGCGCCAGCAGCTGCGCGGCGATGAACTCAGGCGCGCCCTGTACCAGCGCGGTGAGCCCCGCCGCCAGGGAAAATCCCAAGATGCTGATCAGCAGCAAGCGGCGCCGCCCGGCGGAGTCGGCCCACATGGTCACCACAAGGGCCGGGATCATCCCGAGCTGCACGAACGCGGTCACACCACCGATCGCCGCCTCGCTGACGTGCAAGCCCGCCTGGATCTGCACCAACGCCAACCCCATGATCCCCAAGCCGTAGTTCGCGAACAGGGTCGCGGCGCCGCTGGCGCGCAGCACTCCCAGTTGGTGACGCGTTAGAGACGATGGCGCCCCGAGCCGCCGCAGCAACCACGGAACGTCGGCCGCCCCAAGCACCTCGTCGGGGTCGCGCCGCTTATCGAGCGGGATGGCCATGACCGCGTCATACTAGCGCAGTTGCCCGGAAATGTTCTACCTAGTGGCGGAGGCGTCCATGACCGACACTGACACAGGCATCGACATCGCCGGCATCGGCGAGGCCGTTCCGCTGCTGGAAGGCATCCGCACGACGCGCGCCATCCGCCGCCTCAAGCGCGATCCCGTGCCGCCCGCGTTGATCCGCAAGGTCTGCGAGGCCGGCACCTTCGCGCCGAGCGGCGGCAACCGGCAGCCGTGGTTCTTCATCGCCGTCACCGAGCCGGCGCGCCGCACCTGGGTCGCCGAGCGCTACCGGCGCGCCTTCCATGCCTACATCCGGCCGGCAGTGGAAGCCGCCAAGGAGCCGCTGTATCCGCAGGCGCAGCGCCGCAACCTGCGCGCCGCGCTCCATCTTGCCGATCATCTCCACGAGGCTCCCGTGCATCTCTTCGTGGCCGGCTGGACGCGGCGCGGGCAGCCGCAGACGCAAGCGCTGTTCCCGGCGATTCAAAACATTCTGCTGGCGTGTCGCGCTGTCGGGCTCGGCGCGTCGCTGACCACGGTGCACACCGCGTTCGGTAAGGAGCTCGACGAATGGCTCGGCTTGCCGCCGACCTGTCCGACCTGCGCCCTGTTGCCGATCGGATGGCCGCGTGGGAAGTACGGCCGCCCCGAACGGCGGCCGGTCGACGCGTGTTTGTCCTACGAACGGTGGGTGGCGCCGGCAGACAGTAGTGACGAGTGATTGATGACACGTCTTTCTGCGCTCTCAACTCGTCATGTGTCACTTGCAACTGATTCGAGGGGCCGTCATGTACGACCGCTGGCACGGGTGGCGTGAACCGTCCGCACCGTTGGTGCGTGGCGGCGGCGCGTGGCAAGAGCTTTCACATCCGCTGCGCGCCGATCTGGCACGCATCTCGTTCTTTCCGGAGGCACGCTTTCGACGCATCATGAGCATGCCGAAGGATCCGCTGAACGTCACCGAGATCCAGATGGTGTGCCACTTCGGCACGCACGTCGACGCGCCCTGTCACTTCATTCCCGACGGTCCGGCGTTTCATGAAATTCCGCTCGATCGTTTGTATGGTCCCGGCGTGGTGTGGCGGCTGCGCTGCGAGCCATACGGGCTCATCGAGCCGGAGATGCTCGAACAAGCCGGACCGCCGTTGCGACCGGATGATGTCCTGATTCTCGACACCGGCTGGGCGGCGCACTTCGGCACCGAGCTGTACGATCAAAATCCCTCGTTGAGTCTCGCCGCCGCGGAGTGGTTGGTCGAACACGGTGTCAAGCTGATCGGGGTGGACTTCGCTACGCCCGACCTCGCGGTCAACCGCCGGCCGCCCGGCTTTCGCTGGCCGGTGCACCACGTCCTGCTCAGCCAAGGCGTACTCATCGGCGAGAACCTCACCAACCTGGGCCCGCTGGTCGGTCGCCGGGTCGAGGTGATGTTCCTGGCGCTGAACATCACCGGCGCCGACGGCGCCCCGGCGCGTGTCATCGCGCGGCCGACCGACGCATAGTGGTTCGCGGCGGCGCCCTCACGGCTTCGCTTGCTCTCGCCCACGCTGCTGCACGCCGGCACGACGCGCCGCAAGCACCTCGGGCGTCAACTGCCGTGCGTAGGTGCCCGAGGCTTCCGCCTCGAGGCGCAAGCCTTCAGCAAGCACGGTGGCGTAGCCTTGATCCATCACCCGTTTGATGCCGCGCATCACCTCGGGCACGCAGGACCGCATGTCGCGCGCCAGCGCGCGGCACGTGGGCAGCAGATCATCGGGAGGCACGACGCGGTTCGCCAAGCCCCACGCCTCGGCCTGCTCGGCGCTGAGATAGTTGCCGGTGAGCGACAGCTCCTTGGCGCGATAGATGCCGATGACGCGCGGCAGCTTCTGACTCAAGCCCCAGCCGGGCATCACGCCGACGCGCGCGTGCGTGTCGGCGAAGCGCGCGGCGGTCGACGCGATGAGCACGTCGCAGGCGAGCGCCAGCTCGAACCCGCCGGTGACGGCGAACCCGTTGATGGCGCCGATGATCGGGCGATCGAAGCCGGTCAACGCCTTGACGACGTCCGCACCCGCCACCGCCGACTCGGTCTCGCGCGCCGTGCCGCGTACACTGCCCAGCTCTTTGAGATCCAAGCCGGCGCAGAATGCCCGTCCGGCACCGGTGAGAATCACCACGTCGGCGGCGGGATCGTCGCGCAACGATTGGAACGTGCGCACAATCGCCGCGCGCAGCTCGCGCGACAGCGCATTCATCGCCTGCGGGCGATTCAACGTCAGCGTCACGATGCCATCGCTCTTTTCGACCAACAATACCGGTTCCGCCATGAGCGCTCTCCCTCCGTCCGTTCCCGCCAGCGCTACCAGGAACGACTCGGAATCGCTAGGCGCGAAGACGTATTGACCTTGGTCAGTCATTTTGCTCGTTAAGCTCATGCTGTTCCTGCCTACCGTTCGGTAGGTTGCCAGCAGCGTAGCAACGGAGGCCGCCATGAAATCCATCGCGAGTATCGGTCTGAACGACGTGAACACCGTCTACGACGGACCCGAAGGCGACCTCTGGGAGCTGATCATGGGGCAGCAGATCCACATCGGCGGTCTGAAGTCGTCGATGGATCTGGCCGAGCGCGCCGGCGTCGGCGCCGGCATGGACGGCGTCGATCTGTGCTGCTGCAACGGTGCCGGCATGCGGCTGCTGGTGCGCTTGCGCGACGTCAAGTCGATGATCGGCGTCGATGCCACCGAGACCGTGGTGGCGCGTGGCCGGCGGCGCTGCGACGAGGAAGGACTGTCGCAACGCATCAACTTCGCGCTCGCCGACGCCTGCCACAGCGGTCTGCCCTCAGCATGCGCCGACTTCGTGTGGGGTGAGGACGCGTGGTGCTACGTCGCCGACAAGCCGCAGCTGATCGCCGAGGCGGTGCGGCTCGTGAAACCGGGCGGCGTCATCGCTTTCACCGACTGGGTCGAAGGTCCGGCGGGACTGTCCGATGCGGAAGCGGAGCGCTTCCTGGGGTTCATGAAGTTTCCGAACCTGCAGGACATCACCGGCTACACGCGGCTGCTCGGCGACAACCGCTGTACGGTGCTCGACGCCACGGACACTGGGCGCTTTGCGCCATACATCGACCTCTATCTCAACATGATCGATATGCAGCTGACCTACGACGCCTTGCGCATCATCGGCTTCAACACCGACCTGATGGGCATGCTCGCCGGTGATATGAGCTTCCTGCGCGACCTCGCCCGCGCCGGCAAGGTTGCGCAAGGGCGATTCATCGCGCGACGCAATTGACTGCCGACGCGTTACGGCCGCACGGCGCGGGTGAGTACCGGCGGCAGCAGAAAGCCGGGCAGTCGGAAGATGCGCTGTTGTCGCTCGACCCGAAATCCGGCGCCTTGGACCCGCCGCCGCATCTGCCGCATCGTCGGCCAGTAGAACGGCTCGCCGACGAGGCGTGAGCCGGCGTACATGACGTCGCTCACCAGCGGTGCCGGTGTGTTCACCAACGCCAGCAGCAGGCGTCCACCGGGCGCGAGCACGCGGAAGAGCTCGCGCAACGCGGCATCCTGATCGGGAAACCAGTGGAATGCCTCGGTCGACACCGCGGCGTCGAACGTGCCGTCACGAAACGGCAGGCGACCCGCGTCGCCTTGCACCCAACGCGCCGCACGCTTGCCGCCCGGCCGCGCGGCCGCCCGCCGCAGCATGCCGGCTGAGAAGTCGCAGCCGACGACCCGCACGCGCGGCAGGGTCTGCGCAATGCGCGTCGCCAGTTGACCCGTGCCACAACCAATGTCCAAGACGCGTCGCACCGATGGCTCGCGCAACGCGTTCAGCACCGCGTTGTGCACCGGCCAATAGGTCGCCCACTGTACGACGGGAAAATCGTAGATCCGCGCCCACGCGTCGAAGAACCAACGTTGCGCGCCGCGCTCAGCCATCGGTGAGATCTTGCATCCCGCGGTACTGTATCACGAGCCAAGCCCTCGCCGCACTGCCCTTCGGAAATCCGACAGCGCTTCGACCCGATGCCTTCAAGAACGTCTCCGCCGACGTCATGTTTCTCGGGGACCTAGATTGATCGAACTGAAGGAGGAGGGCAAGCGCAAGACGTTGATCTCGATCGCTCGGTTCGCGGGGATCGAAGTCGACCTGCGCCGCAGCGTAGTCCAGCTGGTTGCTTGGGTCAGATGCGTTGAAGCTTCACTACCGAGACGAGCAGCCTCGGCAGCGCTAGAATCTCCGGATCGCCCGTCGCCAGACGGGCGCGCTCACTCTTCGCCGAGGCTACGGCGAAGGCGTCAGCGTACGAGATCGGGTGAGCCGCTTTGATTCGAGCCGCACTGAGCGCAAGGGTTTCCCGAACCGGGCACACTTCAATCGGTAGACGTCGAGGAAGAAGCCGAGCACCGTCTCCTTGCCGAACAGGTCCAAGAGTTCCTGGCGGTCAATGTCCGGCTATCAACCATCGTTGCTGACGAGTGCAGAAAAGTCAATTTGCTCGGGTGCCCGCACTTGTGAGGATGGTGCCGCATTCCGTCGCGGCGCACACTCTTCCGTGGCGTGCGCCCAATCTGATACTTGGGCAAGGCAGCCCCGGGGAGGCGTAACGGCTACACAGAGAAGGTTGATGACTCTGCGCGCACTGATGATCGCCGTGATTGTAGGGCTCTTGCTCATCTCGCTCGTGTTGTCGGTGCTCTACCTCACCGCGACCCGACGGATCGCCAGCCGGGAAACCGACACCGGGGAGACGCTGCCAGCCGGCGTGCCGGGGCGACTCATTCTTGTCGCCGGCCACCGCGTCCACATTGTCGAGCGCGGCGCAGGCCCAGCCATTCTTCTCGTACATGGAACCGGCGGCACGACGCTCGATTGGGAGACGTCGGTCTTTGACGATCTCGCCCAAGATCACCATGTCGTTGCGCTCGACCTGTATGGAATGGGGTTCAGCGACCGAGACGACAGCTTCGCATATGGTTTCACGCTGTGGGCCGACCAGCTTGCCGGGACGCTCGACGCGCTGGGCATCGAACGAGTTTCGGTGATCGGGCAATCGCTCGGCGGCGCGATTGCTCTGGTGTTCGCGGGGAAATATCCGTCGCGCGTCGAGCGCGCGGTCAGCGTCGACTCGGGGCCGTGGATGCCGCCGTTCATGATGCTGATGCTGACGCCGGGGATCGGCGAGACGATTCTGGCGCGCAGCGAGTACTGGCCGGAGCGGTCCGATCAGGGAACGCTGTACGCCGAGCGATTGCGCGCGGTGTATCGGATCCGGGGAACGCGGCAGCATCTGCTGCGAGCGATTCGCGGCCAGTTTTTCCGAGACGGGCTGACCTACTTGGGCGCGATGTCGCGCGTGCAGTGTCCGACGCTGCTGGTGCACGGCGGAGCCG
>Ga0209415_10007697_pt1 | contig 18764 bp, 14 predicted proteins | sample PeaSoiSIISIP2007_FD_187696 | JGI IMG/M metagenome (GOLD analysis project Ga0209415, IMG submission 187696) | Peat soil microbial communities from Weissenstadt, Germany - SII-SIP-2007 (SPAdes) (version 2) | ecosystem: Environmental > Terrestrial > Soil > Wetlands > Peat | place: Germany...
CCCGATGTCTGGGCAAACGTCTTCAAAGAGGCTGGTGCAAAGTATGTTGTGCTGACCTCGAAGCACCACGAGGGCTTCACATTGTGGCCAAGCGAAACCCCGAACCCCACCTTGCCCGCGAACCGCCAGCACGCCACCCGCGACCTCGTCGGCGAACTGACCACCGCAGTCAACAAACAGGGACTCCGCATGGGCCTTTATTATTCCGGCGGATATGACTGGACTTTTGTGCCTGGGCCGATCAAGGACTGGAAACAGTCGGAGACGGTGAAGCCGCAGAGCGAGCCCTATGGGAGATATGTTGACGCCCACATGCGCGAGTTGATTCGCAAATATCATCCAGCGATCTTGTGGAACGACATTGATTATCCAAAGTCCGGCCATCCCCTGGCAATTATGGCGGAGTTTTACAACAGCACGCCGGACGGGGTGGTGGACGACCGGTTCGGCGTGGCGCACTCGGATTTCACTTCGCCCGAATACGAAACCCTGGACAAGATCAGCGCCAAAAAATGGGAAGAGTGTCGGGGCCTTGGCCGCTCGTTCGGCTATAACCGTGCCGAAGGCGAGGCCGAAACCATCAAAAAGGATGAACTAATCTACCTGCTCGTGGATATTATCAGCAAGAACGGCAATCTCCTTCTCGATGTGGGCCCCGAATCCGATGGAACCATACCGGCCGTGCAAATGGACCGCTTGCGCGCTCTGGGCGCCTGGCTAGTCATCAATGGTGAGGGGATTTTTGGAACTCGCCCCTGGAAGCGCGCCGAAGGACAGACCATCGACGGCATCGATGTGCGGTTCACGCAGAAGGACAGCGCCCTCTACGCCTTCCTCCTCGGAGAGCCAAAAGCCAAAATCATCACCATCAAAGAAATTGCCCTGAAATCAGGGGGCGCCCTAACGTTGCTGGGATCGAAACAGTCTCTCACCTGGAAGCAGAAGGGACACGACCTGGAAGTGCAGCTCCCCGCAACCTTGCCGGGCAGCTATGCTTACACCGTGAAGATCGAAGGCACCTTGGAGTGACGCGTTTTGCCAGGGCGGGCCATCTTGGCATCTGGAAGGCGCCTGCCGGTGCCGTTTTTCTGCTGTTTCGACGCCAGTCGCGCTAAGGTTTTTGCCCACTGTTCTGAGAGGCTTTCTGGTGGATTCTCTTCACCGTTCTTCGGTCCAAGAAAAGCTCACGCGCAAGGCGTGGTTTAGTCCAGCCCGGTGCGAATCGCGCCAGCACGAACTTCTCCATTGCCGGATCAATTGCCGGGGGAATACGCCGGCGCGGGTTGCGTAACTCTCCACACTCCCTCATCCTTTGCGTGTACTCCTTGGCTCTGCGGAGTTGTTCGGGCGATGGATCGCCGTAAGCTTGGAGGCGCCGCACTTCGTCCGGATCTGTCTCAAATTTCCAAACAAGCTTCAGCAACCAGACGTGAGTGACGCCAAGTTGCCTAGCCCAAGCACGAGCAGACGGCCTGCTAGAGTCGCGACGGGTCCACCACCACAACGCGAGTCGCCTGACCATGAGTTGCTCTTCCTTGCTTCGCCACGGCCGCGGCGGATGGTATCTCTTGCTCGCAAACGCTTTTCTAAGGTTTTCCATCGAAGTATCGTACGGATCACCACGAGATTCCTTTTTGTACGGCGATGGCATGCCTTTTCCCTCCCTCCGCGCGTGCGCTCCAACGTTCCTGATCTTATTGGGCCTGAGGCAAACTCAATCCTCACTCAAGAAATCTAACCTGCGTCCAACTGCCCGCGACCGCCTTCCTGTTTCCTATCACATCGTGAGTACTTGGAAGGCGGCCGGTTTGCTCCATGGCCGGTTTGCTCCATTGACTCCGTTTCCTCGGCTATGTTACCCATAAAGCGCTGCTATTAGGGGCTCCTGGGGCAGCAGCAACGCAAAAGATGGCCGACGCCAACAAGCACCTGGAAATGACGCTGGAGACGCAAGTCGAGAGCGTCAATCTCGCGGAGGAGATGTGTCTCCGCGTGGCCGAGGCGGCGGGGTTTGGCGAGGACGACTGCTACCGCATCGGCATGAGCGTGCGCGAAGGCGTAATCAACGCTTTTCACTATGGGAACCAGGAACGCCCGGAAAAGAAAATTCACCTGGCCGTGGACCTTACAGCGGACAAGATGATTATTCACGTGCTGGATGAAGGCGTGGGATTCAAGCTGTCCGATGTTCCAGACCCGCTGGCCGAGGAAAATTTGCTGAGTACCTCCGGCCGCGGAATTTTTCTGATGCGCGCGTTCATGGATGAGTTCGACGTGGTTTCCGGGCGAACGGGCGGCGCGGAAATCGTGATGTCCAAGAAACTGCCCGCGCCAGGGAGTGCTTCCCCGAATGGGCAAGGCGGACAGAACGCCGCGCCCCAGCAGGGAGCATAAGGATCGAAATGTCGTTACATGCAACGCACCGAGACGCTGGGAAAGTCACCGTGGTGGATTTGAGCGGCCGTATCGTGCTCGGGGACGGCAGCGCGCTGCTGCGAACGACCATCCGTAAACTGCTGGCAGATGAACGAAAAATGATTCTGCTGAACCTGGCGGACGTGGACTACATCGATAGCTCGGGAATCGGCGAACTGGTCAGCGGTTTCACCGGTGTGAAGAATCAGGGCGGCGACCTCAAGTTGCTGCACTTGACGAAAAAAGTGCGCGATCTTCTGCAAATCACCAAGCTGTACACGGTGTTTGATGTGTTTACAGATGAAGGTACGGCAATTCGAAGTTTTAGCTGATCCCCCTGACTCTGGATTCTATTGCACCCGCGGATCTTTCTTGAGGCTCGCTTGATACCCTCGACTGCGGCACAATCTCCTGGATGATGTCACTTTCCGATACGGTGTGGATTGTTGACTACGCGAAGTCTCTGGGATTCGACCTCTGCGGTGTGGTGCGCGCCGAGAAATTTCCGGAACTTGCGCGGACGCCGGAGTGGCTGGAGCGCGGCTACGCAGGGGAAATGAAGTACCTCGCGGATCCCCGGCGCGGCGATCCGCAAACCGCAATGCCGGGAATTCGCAGCGTCATCGTCGGCCTGCTCAACTACAACACGGAGAGATCACTTTCCACCGACCCGGCGTTGCCCATCGACCCGCACAAGCCGAGCGGGTGGATTTCCCGCTATGCCTGGGGAGACGACTATCATGATGTTTTGCGAGAGAGATTGGACGCGCTTGGTGAAGCCCTGCGTGACCGCTTCCCATCACCATTTGAAGCGCGATCTTACGTGGATACTGGGCCGGTCCAGGAACGAGTGCTGGCGAAATATGCCGGTTTGGGATGGCTCGGAAAAAATACGCTGTTGCTCAATCAGATGCTCGGCTCGTACTTTTTCCTCGGGGTCATTCTTACCACGCTCGATCTTGAGCCGACGCTCGCAGCAAACGAGCTGCCACCGCCGGACTTGTGCGGAAGCTGCCGGCGCTGCCTCGACGCCTGCCCGACTCAGGCTTTCGTAGAACCTTACGTGATGGATGCCCGAAGGTGCATCTCGTACTTGACCATTGAACTGCGAGGCGCCATCCCGGAAGAATTCCGCGAGCTGATGGGGAATCATGTTTTCGGCTGCGACATTTGCCAGGACGTTTGTCCGTGGAACCGGCGCGCGCCGATCTCAGCGATGCCGCAGTTCGAGCCCAGAGTCTTTCCCCCACGTGAAGAAAACCGCGCCAAAGAATCTCTCTCTCAGCAGGAAGAGTCACTCTACCTTCCAAGACTGGAATGGCTTCTCGGTCTTTCCGACGCAACGCCTGCATCGCACTGGGGAATTCCGGCTTACAGCAGGGAATGCCGGATCACGGACGTATCAGAGGACTGCTCGACCGGCTCGCGGCCTCGGAGGATGCGCTGATCGTTGAATCTGCCCGTTGGGCCCTTTCGCGCATCCAATAAGAGCGTGAGGAAGATGTTGCTGGAGCGACCGGCGGCGGTAAGGCTGGCAAGCAGTCCGATGCGATTCGCGGAGCCGTGGTTTTCTGAGCCCGCGTTACCATCCCGCAGGCACTAGCGGTATAATCCCACCCGCAGGTCGATTCGCCCTCCGCACTTCTGAGGTATATGTGAATCGCCGCAATTTCTTACGGAATACGGGCCTCGTCGGCGCAGGATTGCTTGGGGCAGGAAATTCTGCAGCTGGTCTTTTGCGCGCCGGCACCGAGACCCATTCGGATTCAAATCTTACTTTGGAGGAAAAAACCGTGGCTTTTACCGTCCCGCCGCTACCGTACTCGTTTGACGCTCTCGAGCCTTATATTGACGCCAAGACGATGGAGATCCATCACGACAAACATCATGGCGCCTACGTGACCAACGTGAACAAGGCCCTGGAAGGCCATGCCGACCTGCAAGCCAAGTCGCTCGACGATCTACTCAAGGGTCTCGATGCCGTCCCGGAGAATATTCGAGGCGCCGTGCGCAACAACGGCGGCGGCCATTGGAACCACTCGCTCTTCTGGACGCTGATGAAAAAGGGCGGCGGCGGAGAGCCCAAGGGGAATCTTGCAGCGGCGGTCAATTCGACGTTCGGGTCGTTGGCGGGATTCCAGGAAAAATTTGCGGCCGCCGGACTGGGCCGCTTTGGCTCGGGCTGGGCGTGGCTGGTGGTGCGCGATGGAAAACTGGCCATCGACTCCACGCCGAATCAGGACACTCCTTACTCGCTCGCGAGCGGCGGCAAGGCCGTGCTCGGACTGGACGTCTGGGAGCATGCGTACTACCTGAAGTATCAAAACTTGCGCGGCGATTACATCAAGGCGTGGTGGAACGTCGTCAATTGGGACAAAGCCGCCGAGCTGTACGATGCGGCGAAGAAGTAAGCACTTCGTTTCCGTCCTTCAAAAAGAAAGGCCCCCAATCGGGGCCTCTTCTTTTTTTCTATGAAATGGAATGGAATCCGAATCAGGCCATTAATTGCCGTTTAGCGAGCGGAACGACAGAAACGGAACGGGGAGCCGGAGGATAATTTCTTGCCACCGGGGGAAAAGGGCGCGTCTCACGTGTCGCTACCGGCATGGGCATCGGCATGCCGCCAGCGGTTTGCCGCGTAGCTTCGCGAACCAGTTCCATGCGGCCGCGCACGCGGAATTTCGCGAGTAGCGCTGACACATGGAATTTTATGGTGCGCTCGGAGAGATTCAGGTTGGCGGCGATTTCCTTGTTGGCGAGGCTCTTCATCAGGCCGGCGAGAACTTCTCCCTCCCGGCGCGTCAATTTCACCGTACTGCGAACTGACTTCCCTGCCTCCAGAAGCTTGTCCGCTTTCTCGCTGAGTCCTTCCAAAAGCTCTTCATCGGCCTGCACCATTACAACGTAATCGGTAGTCGATTGGCCCCGCACCATGCAGTGCATCGCCAGCAGCCCAGCAGCCTGGTCCACGGGAAACCTACCATCCGGCCCGGCGTCGACATGAAAGTGGGCTACTCCAGTACTCTTTTCATAGAAAAAGAAAACATCTCGAGGAAAACCTGGGCGGGAATTTGTCAATTGCCGCGGATGTTCACTTCTGCGGATAACCTTCACGTGCACCCCCTCAGAATGCAGCCTCGTGACAGGACCGAAGCTATTGAGTTTTCTAATCTTCGCCCCTCGACGAGGCGTATTCCCCAGATGGGGTGGACAGTGAGGCAAGAAGCCAGAAAGAGGGCTGAAAAGCTTTGCGACTCTTACCTACTGATCGGCAGGAACCAGGCTTTACAGGAACTCCATGAAAGTCCACCTGAGACAGTCTTGCCGAACCCTCTTCCCCTGCAAATATTCTTCCGAATGGATGACTATGCAACTCACACAAAAATTGGGGGCTTACGCGGAGGCTGGAGCGGAATGATGCCCATTTGACGGTAGGAATTGCACAGTCAACGAATTTTATCCATGCCGCCACAGAGAGCACCAGGATTCGCAAGGACAGAAATCTGCCCTATGCCCTGTGGAAAACTGTTAAGGGGCAGCTTCCCAGAATGGGAAATTTCATAATGAAACGATTCGGGTCTGGTCCGGGCTAATCAATTCGTATGCCATACCACGCCACCGAATTTTCCGTGTGATTAAAGAGTTCACAAAATTTGCGAGGTAAAGGAACGGGATGAAAACGGTTAACAGGATGTAAATCCAGGATTGCCCCATGATTTGAGATCGCCCGGCGGGAAGGGCTTCGGTCACTCCAATGAGGCGGATGGAACTGCGGATAGCGGAAAGTAGAACGGGAAGAAAAGTGAGCATCACGATGTGGAAAGCGGGCCGCTGTTCGAGGATGTCGCTCAAGATCAAAAGTAAGCCGAACAAAAGCGTCGTGCAGTAGAGAAGATGAGTGACGGCTGCGGAGGTCCACACTTTATCGGCGTATACGCGAGTGATCAGGATTTGGCGGTTGGTGAACTCCAGCAAGCCTGGAAAATCGGTCTCGACGTAAGAAAGTGTCAAACACTCCGGAATGAAAACGATGGAACGATTGGTGCGCTCCAGCGCGCGCGTCAAGGAATAGTCGTCGCTGACGGAGTTTTTCCATTCGTCAAGAACTCCCGATTGCTCGAAGTTGCTGCGGCGGATAGCAGTGCCCCCGCCCCAGCAGAAATTTCTCCCTTTTTCGCCGAGCATGGTGACTACCGGCGCGTTCCAGGCGGCGAGCAGAGTGGTTGGCAGATTGCTTCGATTGGGAATCAGCCAGCGCATGGTGGTGGTCGCGCCGATTCTTACATCTCCCAGTGGCGCCACCAGGTGATGCAGCCAGCCTTTGCCGGGACGCCCGTCGGAGTCGGTGAAGACGAGCACTTCAAATTCCGGGGGCAGTTGCTCCACGGCCACGCGCAAATTGTTCACCTTCTCGCCGGAGTTCGTAGGACTGCCGGCGATGATCACATGAGCTTTCACTCGTGAAGTTTTGGCTACGCGCTCAACAATGCTGCGTGCCGGGTCGGAGCCTGAGGCGAGGATGAAGAAAATTTCGTAGTTCTGCCGCTCAAATTCCGTGAGCGAGATCAGGTTACGCTCGAGCCCCGGTTCGATTCCTTTGCAGGGACAAAGCAGGGCCACACGCGGGGCGTAGAATCCCGGGTCAGTGTGCAAGCGCCTGCGCACGTAGCCGAGCCACTGCAGGACGTGCCAGATGAGGAACACCCCAAGCAGGATCTGCAAAACCGCCAAAATGGTGAATAGAGTCTCCACGCTTTCTGAGAATAGCAGAGGAACAATGCTCGCCGAGCGCCTTCTGAACGGTTAGAATCGCACCGGTAAACGTCCTTCCCAAGGAGAGCAAAAATGCCCCGAGTGGATTTTTCAATGGTTACGTCCGGCCTGGAAATACCAGGCTATCGGATTGTGAGGAATTTCGGCATCGTGCGCGGAATTATCGTGAGGTCGCGCAGCGTGATCGGAAATCTCGGCGCGGCGCTGCAAACCATCGTCGGCGGAAACATCACCATTCTCACGAACCTTTGCGAAAAGACGCGCGAAGACGCCTTCGAACTGTTGTTGCAGCATGCCGCCGAACACGGCGCCAACGCCGTGGTTTCCATGCGCTATGACGCCACGGAGGTGATGCAGGGCGTCACCGAAGTGCTCGCGTATGGCACCGCGGTGCAGGTGGAGCGCATTTCCTAGCTGACTCAGAGGCATTCGCGGCCGGGCCTGCACCAATGGTAGAATCCCGGCCTCCCATGTTTTGCGCAAAATGCGGTGCACAGGTTTCTCCGAATGGCCGGTTCTGCACCTCGTGCGGACAAGCAGTCGATCCGGACACGGGCGAAACTCTGCTCGGCGACGAAGCCAGTATCGAGGGCGCGACGATCGCGCCGGACTTGCCGACACCGCGAAGAACTCCGTCGTCACGACCTTCCACGCACACGCCGCGCACTCCCTCCAATCCACTAACTAGTTCCGATCCCATTGGCGGCGGCCGCTTTACGCCGGGGCAAATCATCGCGCAACGCTACCGCGTGGTGGCGCTGGCGGGCCGTGGCGGAATGGGGGAAGTCTACCGCGCCGAGGATCTGACGCTCGGCCAGGTTGTAGCGTTGAAATTTCTGCCCGAGACGCTCTCCCAGGATGCGGCTGCGCTCGCCCGGTTTCACGCCGAAGTGCGCACCGCCCGGCAAGTTTCTCATCCCAACGTGTGCCGCATGTTCGACATCGGCGAGTCGGACGGAACTCTCTTCCTGACGATGGAATATGTGGATGGAGAAGATCTTGCTTCCGTGGTTCGCCGGATCGGCAGGCTTTCGCCGGACAAAGCCACGGAGATTGCGCGCCAAATTTGCGCGGGGCTTGCCGCGGCACACGAGCGCGGCGTGATTCATCGCGACTTGAAGCCCGCCAACGTCATGCTTGACGGCGCCGGCAAGATTCGTCTTACAGATTTTGGCCTGGCCGGAATCGCCGCGAGCATCAAGGGCGCAGACGTCCGCGCGGGGACGCCGGCGTACATGGCCCCGGAGCAGTTGGCTGGCCGCGATGTCAGCACCAAGAGCGATATCTATTCGCTTGGTCTCATTCTCTACGAAATCCTAACGGGCAAGCGCGCCTTTGAGGCCGCCACGCTCCCGGAATTAATGAAGCAGCGCGAATCGGGAGCAATTACCAATCCTTCGACTCTGGTGCGCGACCTAGATCCCTTAATCGAGCGCGTGATTTTGCGTTGTCTCGAGGCGGACCCGGATAAGCGTCCAGCTTCGGCCCTGCAAGTAGCAGCGGCGTTACCCGGCGGCGACCCGCTGGCCGCGGCACTGGCCGCCGGAGAAACGCCTTCTCCGCAAATGGTCGCTGCCGCCGGAGAGACCTCGGGCCTCGCGCCCCGCGTTGCGCTCACGTGCCTGGCTGCCGTAGTTCTGGGAATTGTGCTGTTCATAGCCGTGAGCATAAAAGAGAACGGAGTCGAGAAGATACATCCTGAAAATCCGCCCGAAGTCCTCGCTAAAAAATCTCGCGAAATTATTTCGAGCCTTGGTTATTCCGGCCAGCCTGTCGATAAAGCCGATGGCTTCAACTATGACGACGATTTCCTGACGTACCTCGAGAAGGACCATTCGCAGCACCCGCAGTGGGACCGCGTTTTTTCCGAGCGGCCTCCTGTCCTGCGCTATTGGTTTCGGCAAAGTCCTCGCGAAATGAGCCCAAACGGGTTTTGGGGCATGTCCTACACGCCTAACGTAGTCACCTCCTCTGATCCGCCGACTATCATCTCGGGGATGATCAATGTGCAGCTCGATCCCGATGGGCGATTGCTCTACTTTCAGGCCATCCCTCCGCAAAAAGAAGAGAGCCCGCAATCAGCGCGGTCCCCGGATTGGCTGCCGCTCTTCAACGCCGCGGGACTCGACCTTGCCCAATTCCACAGCGCCGAATCGTCGTGGGATTCACTAGCTTCTGCCGACACGCGCGCCGCCTGGGACGGCGTCTGGCCCGGCAGCGCGCGGCCTCTCCACATTGAAGCTGCCACGCGCCGCGGCAAGCCTGTTTTTTTCTCCCTCATCGGGCCATGGACAAAGGCGTCGCGCACGAGCCCGGCCACCCAGACACGCGCGGACAAGACCAGCCAAATCATCGGGCTCTCCATCGCGTTTGTCATTCTTACGGGTGGTTTGTTACTCGCGTATCGCAACTATTCGCGGGGCAAGGTCGATCGCCAGGGGGCGCTACGCCTTGCCGCTCTCATTTTCGCGCTGGAGCTCTCCATCTGTCTGTTTCGTTCGCACTTTGTTCCTAGTATGGATTCCGTGGGTTTGGTCATCTTTGCCCTGAGCACTGGCCTATTTGTTTCTGCCTTCATGTGGGTTATTTATCTTGCTCTTGAGCCGTACGTTCGTCGCATTTGGCCGCAGACCATTATCTCGTGGTCGCGCTTCATCAGCGGGCGGCTTCGCGATCCGCTGGTTGGACGCGATCTGTTGTTCGGAGTGATGCTTGGCATCACCTGGGACTTCGTCTTCGCGCTGGGCAATTACGTCGAGATCCGCGGGGGTGCTCGTCCGCAACTGGCAAATACGGAAATTCTCTCAGGGTTCCGCGAAACGGTCGCCGTTGGGCTGCTCAATGTGGTTAGTTCCATTCAAACGACGCTGGTTTTTTTCTTTTTGCTCATTCTACTGCGCGTGCTGGTAAAGAACCGCTGGCTGGCGGCTGCGATTTTCGTCTTGCTGTTTAGCGTGCCGCGGATCTTGGGAAGCGATCAGCGCTTGATTGATACACCTGTTTTTCTGCTCATCTATGGCATCGCGGCCTTCGCCGTTGTGCGATTCGGGCTAATCACACTTGCCGTTGGCGCTTTTTGCGCCGACGTTCTGATCAATGTGCCTATTACCACGGATTTTTCAAATTGGTATGCCGTGCGTGCCCTCTGTGTGCCGATTGGATTTGTGCTGATTGCCGGCTGGGGATTCTATACTTCGCTCGCCGGTCAGCCGCTTTGGAAAGGCGACCTCTTCGAATAGCCTTAGTTGATGCGTTGAATCAGTGGACTTGCTGGCTTCGAGCCTGTTCGATTACGGCTGTGGCCAATTCCTCAATTCCGGTCAGCGCCTTGCTCGCGGCCAGTCGGGCCTTTTCCATGAAAGACGAATCCAGCAGGAACGCGCAACGGTCGACGAAGGGGTGGTCCGCGGCTTCAAAGGGCTTGCGGCGGCGATGGGTAGCGGCGGCGCGGGCCAGCAGCTCTTCATACATTTGCAGATCCCGTTGAAAATCGAGCGCGTCGCCCGCGGTCCAGCCCTGCTGCCGCGTCAGGGAAGCTAGAAATTTTCTGCGAAACGCCGTGGCGTCCCGTCGCAGCATCGGACGCGGCTTGGATTTGCCAGCAGGCTGCGGCTCGTTGCAAACGATCGTCAGCGCACGCACGGTCAATGCCAGTAGCGCCTCGCGTTGCAACAGAGCCAGAAGATCGCGGTAGAGCGAAGCGTGAACTTGCAGGGCATGGCGCCCATTTTCGACGACGTACGAATCAACGAAGCGCGGCACAACGCGCTCACGCAGCAGCGCTTCGGAAATGCGCTTGGCGAGGTCTTCCGGCGCATCGGTCACCATTGGTTTTTCGCGCGGCATCATCCGAGAAACATGGTAGCAGGAGTTTGTTTGCGGCCCATCGAACGTCGCTTGAAAAGAAGAAGGCCCGGTACGCTTCACCGGGCCTTTTCCTGTGTGCTATCAGTGCTTTAGTGAATCGCCCGCGGGCTATCCGGGCCAACGCGCTTGGGCTTCGGCTCGGGCTGCGGAACGATCGGCGGCGTCACCGACTCCTTCTGCAGCGCATGCTCCAGCACTTCGTCTAGCGTGCGCACGTAAGTGATTTTGATGTCGCCGAGAATCTCCGGAGTGAGATCCGCTACGACATTCGGCTCGTTGTCCGCAGGCAGCAGCACTTCTGTGATGCCCGCCCGCTTCGCACCAAGCACTTTTTCCTTTACGCCGCCGATGGGTAGCACTATGCCCGACAGCGTCATTTCACCAGTCATCGCCAAGCGGTCCTTCACGGGTCGGCCGCTGAGCAGGCTGACCAGCGCCGTCACCATCGCCGCACCGGCGGACGGGCCATCCTTCGGTACCGCGCCGGACGGCACGTGGATGTGAATGTCCTGCTTGCGGAAGAAGTCCGGATCGATCCCGTAGCGCTCGCCGTTCGCGCGTGTCCAGGTCAGGGCCGCGGTCATCGATTCTTGCATGACTTCGCCGAGATGCCCGGTCATGGTGAACTGTTTGCCGCCGCGCATACGGGTGGCTTCGATGAAGATGATGTCCCCGCCCACCGGCGTCCAGACCAGCCCGACAGCAACGCCGGGCCGCTTGACGCGCTCCTCGACTTCCTTTTCGGTGCGGAATTTCGGCACGCCCAGGAATTCGCGAACCACTTCCGGCGTCACAGTCATTTTCTCCGTCTTGTCTTCGGCGATGCGCCGCGCCTGTTTGCGCGTGATTGTAGCGATCTCGCGTTCCAGGTTGCGCACGCCGGCTTCCCGCGTGAAGCTGTGAATGATTTCCCGCAGCCCCTCGTCGGTGAAGTCGATCTGTTCGCCCACTTTCAGGCCGTGTTCCTTGGCCTGCTTCGGGATCAAGTACTTGTGCGCGATGTGCAGCTTTTCCTCGCCGGTGTAGCCGGGAAGCTCGATGATCTCCATGCGGTCGCGCAGTGGCTCCGGGATGGGATCCATCCAGTTCGCCGTGGCGATGAACAGCACTTTCGAGAGATCGAACGGCACATCCAGATAGTGATCGCGGAACGCGTTGTTCTGCTCCGGATCGAGGACTTCCATCAGCGCTGATGACGGATCGCCGCGGAAATCGCGTCCGAGCTTGTCCACTTCGTCCAGCATCATCACCGGGTCGTTGGTTTCCCCGCGCTTCAGCCCTTGAATGATTTGTCCCGGCAGCGCGCCGATATACGTGCGCCGGTGGCCGCGGATTTCCGCTTCATCATGCATTCCGCCAAGGGCGATGCGCACGAACTTGCGTCCCAGCGAACGCGCGATGGATTTGCCGAGCGAAGTCTTGCCCACGCCTGGAGGTCCGACGAAGCAAAGGATCGGCCCCTTCATTCCTGGCTGAAGTTTCTTCACCGCCAGGTAATCGAGGATGCGCTCCTTCACCTTTTGCAAATCGTAATGGTCTTCGTCCAGAATCTCGTGCGCCTTCGCCATGTTGATTTCCGAGCTGCCCGAAGATTTGCTCCACGGCAATGAAGTCATCCATTCGAGATACGTCCGCGAAACCATGTACTCCGCGGAAGCCGGTGTCATTTTCGACAGACGCTTCAGCTCGCGGTCGCACTCCTTCTTGGCTTCGGCGGACATCGCCGCCTCTTCTACTTTTTTGCGGAGCTCGTCGATCTCCTGCATCGTATCGTCAGATTCGCCGAGTTCCTTCTGGATGGCCTTCATCTGTTCACGCAACAGGTATTCGCGCTGGTTCTGGCTGACCTGCTCCTGCACCTGCTCGTGAATTTTCGAACGCAGTTCCAGAACCTCCAGTTCCTTGGAGAGCTCGCGGATCAGCGTTTCCAGCCGCTTGCGCACGCTGGCGGTTTCAATCAGTTCCTGGCGCAGCAGCGTCGAGAGCGATGGCAGCGTGCCGGCGATGAAATCGGTCAGGCGGCCGGGATGATCAATGTTCATTGCCGCGGTCTGCAGATCGTCGGAAAGCTGCGGCGAGTGGCTCACCACGTCGCGGAAGAGGTCCTGCGCGTTGCGCTGCAATGCTTCCAGTTCCGTGTCCGATTCGCCAATGATGTCCGGTTCCGCCTGCACGCGAGCCTGCAAGAACGGGCGCAAGCCGATCAGGTCAAGCACTTGAATGCGCTGCAGCCCTTCCAGGAAGATGACTACGTTGCCGTTCGGCATTTTTACAGTCTTATGGACCTTGGCGAGCGTCCCCAGCTTGTGAAGGTCGGCGGCGGCGGGATCCTCGACTCGCGGATCGAGCTGCGCGACCACTCCCAAAAGCTTCTCTTCACCTTGCAAACTGTTCACTAAGGCCAGAGAACTCTCTCGTCCCACGGTCAAAGGCAGGACAGCGCCCGGAAACAGGACGGTGTCACGAACCGGCAGGATGGGAAGAATCTCTGGCACGACAAACTTTTTCTCAGCCATGATGCCCCCTGGTTACCGGCACAGCCAAAATGGGCTGTGCGATACGATTTTAGATGCAAACCTTCGGGAAAAGGTGCACAAAAGTATTAAAGTTGCTAGCATAAAATCTTAGTATCAAACGCTCATATGCTACAGGGAATCCCTCTGAATTGCAAATCGTGATGTAAAGTATTTATTTTAAAAGCTTTAGAGAACGAGAATCCGCTTGAGCCCTTTCCGGATGGCAGATTCCTCCTATCGGCCGGATGCTCAATTGCTTGATGCCTCCCTTTTTTTCGTGCCATATTCGCCCAAAACATACTCTTGGGCTTGCTCGCGCGTGGTGATCTGCCCCTCCAGTTGTGCGTCCTCCAGCGCCTGCAGGATCCGCGAGAAAAGGGGGCTCGGCTGAAATCCCATGGCCTGGAGGTCATCCCCCGTCAGCAGGCGTTCCGGGCGGACCTGTTCCGGCGGGGTAAGCGCCAGGAAGCGCTGAACGAATTCGTAAGATTCGAGGTGGCGGTGGCTGGAAAGACAGTCAAGCCGGTGTAGCACCAGGTGCTCCTGGAAGCGCGGAAGCCGTACAAACTTCTTCAGGGTGGAAGCGCGCATCTCCTCGACAGCGCCGAACTTCATATGGTTGTCCACCAGCGCCAGGATCTGCTTGGTGTCCTGGTTGGAAAAACGCAGGCGCTCGCAGATGGCCTCGGCCATGCGCACGCCGACTTCGACGTGATTGTTGAAGCGAATGCGGTCGCCGGTCTCCTCGGCGGATTGAAACGTGGGTGGCTTGCCGACATCGTGGAGTAGAACGCCCCACGCCAGAGTTGGGGACGCGCCTGCCGGCAGCCCCTCGAGCATCAGGAGCGTATGAATCCACACGTCGCCTTCGGGATGAAACTGCGGCGGCTGTTCGACTCCCTTCATCGCTCCGATTTCGGGGAGGACTTGCTGGAGCAGCCAGGTCTCATCCAGCAATTCGAACGCTTGCCGCGCTGCGCCCTCGGTGAGCATTTTCGTGAGTTCTTCGCTCAGGCGCTCTGGCGAAACTTGATGGATCTCCGCCACGTGGCGCCGTATGGCCCGAAATGTTTCCGCTTCGATTTCGAATCCGAACCGCGCCGCGAAGCGCGCTGCGCGCATCATGCGGAGTTTGTCTTCCTTAAAGCGCCGGTCGGGTTCGCCGATAGCACGAATCATTTTTGCTTGGAGGTCGGTTTGACCGCCGACGTAATCGAGCACTTCGCCGCTGTCGTGGCGCATCAGCAACCCGTTGATGGTGAAGTCGCGGCGCTGTACGTCCTCCTGCGGTGTTTTTGAATAAACCACGCTGTCCGGGTGGCGGCCATCGCTGTAGCCCACATCCGAACGAAATGTGGCGACCTCCACTTTCAATCTATCGCGCGGAATCAGAATCACACCAAATTGCGCGCCCACGGCGGCACTTTCCGGAAACAGCCCCGTCACCTGTTCCGGCGTCGCATCGGTCGTCACGTCGTAATCGGCGGGCTCGCGGCCAAGCAGTAAGTCGCGCACGCATCCGCCCACCAGCAACGCCTGATACCCGCTACCGCGGAGCGTATCGCAAATCGAGTTGGCCATCTCGCGCGCCGTCATGATCCGATTATGCGGCAGAAGGAGCCGCGAAGGGAGTTTGGGGTTTCCGAAAGTTATTGTAGGGTCCGCCCCCCGCGGCGGGCGGACCGTCCTTCTCTCACAGGAATTGTGTGTTTGCTTCTATCTACTGCGAAACACCAGGCAAGTAATATCATCCGACTGCCGTGTGGCACCGACAAATGCATCCACCTGCCCCATCAGGAACTGGAGAGATTGTTGCGCATCCCAATCCGGTAAATTCCGTATCGCGCTGAGCCAGCGTTCATTTCCGAATTCCTCTCCCGCGGCATTAAACGCTTCGACGACACCATCGGTGAAATAAATCAGCGCATCGCCCGGTTTGAGTTCCAGCGTAGCGGTTTCAAACGTCTCGTCGGATTGGATTCCAAGAGGCAAACCGCCGACGTCCAGAATCTCGAAAGAACCATTCGCGTGGCGCAGAATCGGAGCATTGTGCCCCGCATTGACATAAGTCAGTCTCCGCGTTGCCGGATTGTATTCCGACAAAACGGCAGTCGTAAAGCGCAAGCCATTCAGGCTGTGCGCGCAGGCATAGCGATTGAGCCGGGCCACAAGTTCCGCGAGTGGCGCATTTTCCGGGGCGATGGTTCGCAGGCTGGCTTGCAGAGTCGCCATGAGCAACGCGGCGGGAACGCTTTTGCCCGCGACATCGGCGATCACCACCATCAGTTTCTCGCGATCCGCCGGTGTGGGATAGAACGCATCGTAGTAATCGCCCGCAACTGAATTCTGCGGACGCGTCGCGAACGCGATGTTCGCGCCCGCGACTTCCGGTGGTTGCGATGGCACCAGCCAGGTTTGAATCTCCCGCGCGATTTCCAGGTCGCGCTTCATCGTGACCTTGTCGGCCAGCTCCAGGGAAAGCAGCAGCACGAAAAGCATCACGGCAATCACTTCGAAGTTCATCTCAGACTTAACGATGGACAGGAACAGCATCACGAAAGCGATAAGCAGGAGGACGCGACGGGCTGGGGACATTTTCAAAAGCAGCGCCCAGAAGAATTCCTTGGCTATGTGAAGCGGCCGGCGCCAGCGTGGAAGCTTGTGTATTTCGTCCCAATCGACGTCGCGGTCATAGAAGCCGTAGCTGGAGCGGGCGTCGGCGGCAAACTGCGACCACAGATCGTCGATCTGCCGGCCCTCGCTGACCCGCTGCCAGAACTGGCGCAGGCGATCCATCCCATGCAGCCGAGGGGCTGGAGAAGAGACACCGGGAATTGGAGGAGGCGTGCTCATAGAGAATTGCACTCGGAAGCTAGAGTATAGGACATTCGGCGGAGGTTCGCTGGAAGTTGCGAGTCGCCGCGATAGTCCTAGCGTAGCTCTTTATAGCGGCGGCCTTTAGGCCGGCCTGCATTTCACAGGGTTGCGCCAATAAGCGCAGCACACCCGTTCCTATTCATCGCGGCGAAGCGAACCGCCGAATTGCACTTTGCCGAATCCAAAGCGGTCGCGGAGACGATCGGTGGCACTGGTGAGCTTTTCAAGTTTCGCGCGGCGCTCGGCGTCCAGCAAATCGAGCTGCTCTCCGCCGTGAGTCAGGCCGCTGAGGGCGACTCCGAGGAGGCGGACTTTTCGTTTTGCTTCGCGATGGATGCGAAAAAGTTCTTGGAACACCGCAAAAATATCGGCATCGAGCCGCGTGGGCTCTCCCAGCGTTTTGGAGCGAGTGTGTGTTTCGAATCCAGCGTAGCGAATGGTCAGCGTAAGCGTTCTTGTGGCCAAGCCTGCTTCGCGCAGGCGCTTGCACGCTTTTTGCGAAAGATGGCTGAGCAACGCGGAGAGGGCTTCCACGTCATCGGTGTCTTCCCCGAAAGTGTGATTATGCGAAATCGATTTCGGCTCGGCGTCGATCACAAATTCGTAGGAATCGCCGCCGCGCGACTTGCGATAGAGCGCCGTGCCCCACTGGCCGAAAATGCTTTCCAGTTTTTCCTGCGGCATGGCCGCGATCTGCTCGACGGTTTCGATGCCGAGGGCGCGCAGCGCGCGTTCCGTAATCTCGCCGATTCCGGGAATTTTTCTTACTGGTAGGGTCGCGAGAAATCGCTGTTCGCTGCCCGCGGGAACCCAGACCAAGCCACGCGGCTTGGCTTGATCGGAAGCAACTTTGGCCACCAGCCGCGTCGCAGCCAGACCTCCGGAGCAGGGAAGCGATGTCGTTTGCGTGATCGTTCGAAGCAGCTTGTCGGCGGCCGCCAGCGGAGGTCCGTGCAAGCGCTCGGTGCCTGCCAGATCGAGATAGGCTTCATCGATCGATACCATCTCCACGACGGGAGAGAATTTCGCGAGGATTGTCGCAACGCGGTCGCTCCACTCACCATACTTTTCGTGGTGCCCATCCAAGAAAATTGCATGCGGGCAGAGACGGCTCGCCGTCCGCAGCGGCATCGCCGAATGAATCCCATATTTCCGCGCTTCGTAACTCGCGGCGGAAACCACACCGCGTTGATCCGGCCGCCCGCCAACCACCACAGGCTTGCCGCGCAGCTCCGGCCGATCCAGTAGCTCCACCGAAACGAAAAACGCGTCCATATCCACATGAAGTATCGACGATTGCGCGAAAGCCGACTGTTCTTCCAGTGGCCCATGCTTAGCCCGAAATCGCGCCATCTCCGGCATTTGGCTAGCCTACTCCGCTGTTGGCCGCCTAACAATTCCGATTTGGCGGTGCCGGAAGAACTAGATTGGATTTGGTGAGGATCCCAGGACGAACAGAAAATCGCGCGGCGTGACGACGCGTACGCCATGGAATTGTGCCGGGAGAGATTCCGAGATATAACAGCGAAATTGTTTTGAAGTCGCCGCATCCAGGATGGCTGCCGGCGCGCCTTGTTGATGCAAAAGTGCGGAAACAACGACGTTTGTATCCAGAACTACCCTAAGCATTCTCCAGCTTCTGCTTGCGCTCGCGGCGGTAGCGTTTGATCTCCCGGTTTATTTCACGCATTGTCAGACGGTCTAGCCCCTTGGCTTTGGCCTCGCGTCGAATTTCTTCAACGACGGGAAGAGGCTTCGCAAGTTTCTCAGATATTCCTCGATGCCCATAATTACCACTTTGCGCCGCGTTTGCCGACGACGGACCTTTCCTGGTTCTGCCCCGCTCGTTTGAGAATCTGGCCGAACTGCGTGCGCGCGGTCAGCGCAGACACGATCTGCGCAACAGACCGCGATCACGTTGAACGTCGTTTTGGCACTTGTCCATCCATCTGTTCTGAACTGATTAATTAGCTCAGAACAAATCCTACTCCCCCGCCGGACACTCCCTCAAGTCCTTTCGGCGGCGATGACGCGGGGGATGCCGGCTAGGTCGTTGGTTACGGCAACGTTGGTCCATGTTGGTGCGTCTAAGAGCGGCTGGACGGCGGGGAGGCTGTTGTGGCCGAGTTCTAGGACCAGGAGGCCGCCGGGTTTGAGGTGCGCGGCGGCTGGCGCGATGAGGTCGGCGTAGAGCTCGTAGCCTTCCTCGCCGCCATAGAGGGCGAGTTCCGGTTCGTGATCGCGGACTTCGCGCATGAGGGTGGCTCTTTCATGGCGGCCGATGTACGGAGGATTGCTCACGATTAAGTCGAGGTG
>Ga0209415_10007699_pt1 | contig 18761 bp, 12 predicted proteins | sample PeaSoiSIISIP2007_FD_187696 | JGI IMG/M metagenome (GOLD analysis project Ga0209415, IMG submission 187696) | Peat soil microbial communities from Weissenstadt, Germany - SII-SIP-2007 (SPAdes) (version 2) | ecosystem: Environmental > Terrestrial > Soil > Wetlands > Peat | place: Germany...
CTCGCCAAGGGCGATCACGGCTTCGACGCCACGACCGAGACCTATGGCGACCTCATCAAGGCAGGGGTCATCGATCCAACCAAGGTCGTGGTGTCCGCACTGGTCAATGCCGTATCGATCGCGACGATCGTGCTCAGCACGGAGGCCCTGATCGCCGACGCGCCCGAGAGGGACGAGGCCGGCGCGCCGGGCGGCCACTCCCACGGCGGGGGCGGTGGCATGGACGACGACGACATGGACTTCTAGCGCAGCTGGTTCAGCGATCGCCGGCCGGGGCGCGTGACGTGGGCGGGTGTCGTACCGTTCCCATGGTCATGCAGCCATCTCTCCCCATGCCCGCGGACCGCTGACGTGTGCGGGATCGCGGGGTTCTGGGGCGCGCCGGACAGCGCGCTGCTGGCGGCCATGACGCAATCGCTGCGCCACCGCGGGCCGGACGACGACGGCCACTACGAGGACGCCACGGCGTCGCTCGGATTTCGCCGCCTCAGCATCATCGATCTCGAGCACGGCAATCAGCCGATGTCGATGGACGGCGGGCGGCTGCAGATCGTCTACAACGGCGAGGTCTACAACTTCCGCGAGCTGCGCAGGGAGCTGGAGAGCGCCGGACACGCGTTCCACACCTCGTCGGACACCGAGGTGGTGCTCCACGCGTATGCGGAGTGGGGGACCGACTGCTTCCGGCGATTCAACGGGATGTGGGGGCTTGCCATCCTCGATGAGCGTGGCACGGCCGCGAAGCTCGTCCTCGCGCGTGATCACTTCGGCATCAAGCCGCTCTTCTACGCGCGTCACCGAGGACGCGTGCTCTTCGCGTCGGAGATCAAGGCGATCCTGCAGGACGAGACCTTTCCCCGCGAGGTCGACGAGCAGCAGATGTTCGAGTACCTCCGCTACGGGCTGTTCGACCACAACGACGGCACGTTCTTTCGCGGGGTGCGCCAGGTGCCGGCTGCCGCGTTCGCCGTCATCGAAGGCGGATCCCTCTCCGAGACGACGTACTGGACACCGCGCCTCTCGGAGGACGGCGACGCGAGCCCCGAGGCATTCCGCGCGATGTTCGAACGGGCGGTGCAACGCCGCCTCGTCGCGGACGTGCCGGTCGGCATCTGCTTGAGCGGCGGTCTCGACTCCTCGTCGATCTGCACCGTGATGGCGCGTCAGCTCCGCGATCACGTCGCCGACACCGAGTCGCTCGGCGACCGCCTCAAGACGTTCTCGGCGGTGTTCCCCGGCGACAGGATCGACGAGAGCCACTACATCCGCAGCGTCCTCGACACGACGGGCGCCGACAACAGCACCGTGGAGCCGACCGACCAGGATTTCATCCGCGAGCTCGAGGCGTGGGTGTGGCACATGGAGGAGCCGATGGTGTCGTCGGCGCCCTTCGCGATGTGGATGGTGATGCGGCTCGCGCGACGGCAGGTCACGGTCACCCTCGACGGACAGGCGGGCGACGAGCTGCTCGCCGGGTACGACCACTACCCGTACGTGTTCCTTCGCCAGCTGCTGCGCGAGCGGCGCTTCTCCGAGTTCGCCCGGGAGGCGTGGCTGCTCCGCGACATCGTCGGGCCCCTCGTCCGGCGGCGCCTCCGCGAGCGCGGCCAGCGCGTCGACGTCGGGGCGATGCTGTCGCCGGCGTTCACGCGCGGGCGGCGCCCACCCGCGGACGATCGGGTGTCCGACGACCTCAAACGGCGCCTCCTCCAGGACTTCCGCACCTACAGCCTGCCGCCGCTGCTTCGCTACGAGGATCGCGCATCGATGGCGCACTCGCTGGAGGCGCGACTGCCCTTTCTCGACCAGGAGCTGGTCGACTACCTCCTCACGCTGCCCCGGAGCGCGATCATCCACAACGGCTGGACACGCGCCATCCTCCGCGGCGCGCTCCATGGCGTCCTGCCGAAGGCGGTGGAGCGCCGCCGCAAGAAGATCGGATTCACCACCCCGGAGTTCCGCTGGTACCGGCGCCAGCGCGCTGTCCTGCAGAGCCTGATGCGGTCGCCGTCGTTTCGGGCCAGGCCGTACTGGAAGGCCGCCGCCGTGGCCGAGGGCTTCCGCCGCGCGTGCGCCGGCGAGGTCGAGGAGTCGATGTTCTTCTGGCGAGCGGTGAATGCGGAGATCTGGCTCCGCGTGTACATCGACGGCGCGACGCGCACCCTGGACGAACAGAGTTACCACGGGGGCTTCGTTGCCAGGGGCGACCGGGCCGCCGCGGCACGGCTGGCCGACGGGCAGCGGCTGCTCTCCGGCGCGCGGCTCAACTGGGGCCGGCACCTGTTCCTCGAGGAGCACGGTCGCATCTGGGCGCGATTCCCACTGCGATCGGCGCTGCTCAGCCCGGGCAGCGATGTCATCCAGGCGCTCTCGGACAGCATCGAACGGCTGAGCGCCGCCGGCGTCGCGCTGGAGGACGGCGACGCCCTGCTGGTGAGCTCGAAGGCGCTCGCGATCAGCCAGGGGCGGTCGTACCCCATCGCGGACATGCGGCCGTCGCGCGCGGCCCGATGGCTCTCCCGGTTCGTGACTCACACGCCGACGGGGATCGGGCTCGCGCATCCGACCACCATGCAGCTCGCCCTGGACGAGGCCGGCATGCCCCGGATCCTGCTCGCGGCGGCGGTCGCCGCGGTCACCCGTCCACTGGGGATGAAGGGCACCTTCTACCGGATTGCCGGGCACGGCGTCAACGCCATCGACGGGCCGTCGAAGCTCAATCTCCCGCCGTACGACCGCTGGGCGACGAAGGCGCCGATCGACGCCTCCGGTCAGGTGCTTCGAATCGCGGACGAGATGCTCGCGCGATTCGGGCGCCGCGTAGGCGTCGCCATCATCGATGCCAACGACATGGCCGCCGAGGTCTTCGCCGCGACCGGCGTCGACGCGGACTCGGTCCTCGCCGTGCTCGCCGACAACCCCCTCGGCCAGTCCGACGAGCAGACACCGTTCTGCCTCGTGCGCAGGGTCCGCCTCGCGGATGCGGCCGCGTCGCCTGCGGAGCTGGTGCCGGTCGGCGCGTGAGCGCCACCATCCCTTCCGGCCTGCTGCGCTGGGCCGAGGTCGACGTCGATGTGCTCGCGGACAACGCGCGGCTCATCCACGCGCTGGTCCAGCCGGCGCAGGTCATGGCGATGGTGAAGTCCAACGGGTACGGCCACGGACTCGAGATCGCCGCGCGCGCGGCACTCGACGGGGGCGCGACATGGCTGGGCGTGTACACGCCGCAGGAGGCGCTCGCGCTTCGCGGGGCCGGCGTCGATGCGCGGACCCTGGTCCTCGGCTGGAGCCCACCGTCGACGAATGCCGACCTCGTGGCCGCCGGGGTCGACGTCAGCGTCTTCGATGTCGAGGCGGTGCAATCGCTTGCGGCCGCGGCGAGTGCGGCGGGGGCCACGGCGCGCGCGCACGTCAAGATCGACACCGGACTGCACCGGCTCGGCGCTCTGCCCGAGGCGGTGGATTCGCTGACCGCGGCGCTCCGAGCGGCGGGTCGCCACGTCGAGGTCGCGGGGCTGTTCACGCACTATGCCGACGCCGGACTCGACCCGGAGTTCACCCACGAGCAGCATGCCCGCTTCCTTGAGGCGGTCGATGCGCTCCGCCCCGTCGCCGGCGAGGCGCTCCTGCACACGTCGGGCAGCGCCGCCATCCTCGCGCACCCCTCCATGCACCTCGACATGGTGCGCGTCGGCATCGCCTTCTACGGGTACCCGCCGATCGCCACGCCCGCACCGCTTCGCATCGGCATGCACGTCTTCGCGCGCGTCGCGCAGGTGCGGTCGCTGCCGAAGGGCGAGTCGGTCGGCTACGGGCGCACATGGCGGGCGGATGCGACACGCCGCATCGCGACCGCCGCGATGGGATACGGCCAGGGGCTGCCGCGTCTATTGTCGAGCCGCGGACAGATGGCGATCCACGGCCGCCGATGCCCGATCGTCGGCCGGGTGAGCATGGATCAGGTGGCGCTCGACGTCACCGACCTCGACGACGTGAACGTCGGCGACGCCGCGATGTTCATCGGTGAGCGCGACGGGGTGCGCATCGGAGCGGACGAGGTGGGTGATCTCGCGGGCACGGTGTCGTACGAGATCCTCTGCGGGATTGCGGAGGGGGTCCCGCGGCTTCCTGGGGTCGCACCCGCTGCGCTACCGTGAGCACGTGAGCCGCAACGTCCGCATCGCCGTCGCCCAGTACGAGCCGCGGGTCGGCGAGCTCGACGAGAACCTGGCGAGCGCGGTGCGTTGGGCCGGCAAGGCGGCGGCCGACGGCGCGGGGCTGATCGTGCTGCCCGAGCTCGCCTCGAGCGGTTACGTGTTCAGCGACGAGGACGAGGCGGCGCGCTCCGCCGAGGATCCGGACGACGGGCGGACGGTTCGCGCGCTTCGGGACGTGTGCGCGACTCACGGCTGCCACATCGTCGCGGGCATCAACGAGCGCGACGGCGATTGCAGGCACAACAGCGCCGTGCTCATCGGGCCCTCCGGGCGTCTCGCGACGTACCGGAAGCTCCACCTCTACAACGACGAGCAGTCGTGGTTCCAGCCTGGCGACGGGCTGCCGATCGTGGACCTGCCGTTCGGGCGCGTCGGCATCATCATCTGCTTCGACCTGTGGTTCCCCGAGGCGGCGCGTGCGCTCGCGCTCGCCGGGGCCGACATCATCGCCGTACCGACGAACTGGGTCGCGTCGTTCAAGCGCACCGTCTACGACGATCGCGGGTACTGCCAGGGTGATTACGTCGCGATGGTGACCGCCGCGCAGAACGGCGTGGTCATGGCCTGCGCGGACCGCATCGGCATCGAGCGCGGCGTCCACTTCCTCGGTGCCTCGATCATCGTCGGCGCCGACGGCTGGCCGGTCGCCGGGCCGGCGAGCCCCGACCGTGAGGAGCTGCTGTTCGCCGACATCGATGTCGATGCGGTCGAGCGCGCGAGACGCCGCACGCCACGGAACCACCTGCTCACCGACCGCCGGCCGGATGCGTATCGCGCGTCCGAGGGGCGCCCGGCGCCCGCGACCAGGGCGCACGCCTGAGCGCGACGATCGGCGCATCGGCGCTGCTCGAGGGCCTGAACCCGCCGCAACGCGAGGCCGTTGAGGCTCCCGACGGACCCCTGCTCATCTTCGCCGGGGCGGGGAGCGGCAAGACCCGCGTGCTCACGCACCGGATCGCGTACGTGATCGCGACCCGGCGGGTGCGACCCGACGAGATCTGCGCGGTCACCTTCACCAACAAGGCGGCGCGTGAGATGCGCTCGCGTGTCGAGCACCTCATCGGCGACAGCATCAAGGGGATGTGGCTCGGCACCTTCCATTCCCTCGGCGCGCGGCTGCTGCGCCGCGAAGGTGATGCGATCGGGATCCCGCCGGGGTACACCATCTACGACGAGGCGGACCGCCTCGCGGCCCTGCGCAACGCGATCCGCGCCGAGGGGATCGACGAGAAGCGGCTGACGCCGAACCGGGTCGCACATGCGATCAGCGCCGCGAAGAACGAGTTGATCGACGCTCGCGACTTCCAGGCCCGGGCGAGCGGTCCGCTGGAGGAGCAGATCGCGCGCATCTACTGGGCGTACGAGACCGAGCTCGACGCCGCGTCGGCGCTCGACTTCGACGACCTGCTGTTGCGCGCGGTGGTGCTGCTGCGCGATGTGGAGTCGGTGCGCGAGTACTACCAGGATCGTTTCCTGCACCTGTTCGTCGACGAGTATCAGGACACCAATCGCGCGCAGTACGAGCTCGTGAAGCTCCTTGCCGCGAAGCATCGCAATGTGACGGTGGTTGGGGACGACGACCAGTCCATCTTCGGCTTCAGGGGAGCCGATGTCCGCAACATCCTCTCGTTCGAGCGCGACTTCCCTGACGCGAAAACCGTGACCCTGGAACAGAATTACCGCTCGACGCAGCCCATCCTCGACATCGCGCACGCGGTGATCAAGCACAACGAGGAGCGCGCCGCGAAGCGGCTGTGGACGGAGCAGAGCGTCGGTGAACCGGTCCGGCTCATCTCCGTGTACGACGAGCGTGAGGAGGCGCTGGCGGTCGGCGCCGAGATCGAGAACCTCATCGGACGCGAGGGGATGTCGCTCTCCGAGTGCGCGGTGCTCTACCGCACCAACGCCCAGTCACGCGCATTCGAGGAGGTGTTCCTGCGGCGGGGCATCCCGTACCAGCTCGTCGGCGGTCTGCGCTTCTACGACCGCCGCGAGGTCAAGGATGTGCTCGCGTACCTGCGCCTGTGCGTCAACCCGCGCGATGCGGTGTCGTTCGCCCGCGTCGTGAACACGCCGCGGCGGAAGATCGGGGACCGCAGCGTCGCCGAGCTGGAGAAGCTGGCGCGCAAGAAGGGCATCTCACCGCTCGAGGCCGCCCATCATCTGGACGAAGACGGTGCGCTCGGTGCGGCGGCGATGTCCGCGCTGCGCGGATTCGCCGCGCTCATGGAGCGGCTCAGCGCGGACGCCCAGCGCGTGCCGCTGCCGGTGCTCCTCGACCGCGTCCTCGACGAGACCGGGTACCGGGAGATGCTCCAGGACGGGACCCAGGAGGGCGCGGAGCGGTGGGCCAACGTCCTCGAGCTCGCCGGGCTCGCCGGCGAGTACGGCGACGTGCCGCCGCCCGACGGCCTCGTACAGTTCCTCGAGAACGTCGCGCTCGTCAGCGATGTCGACACCATGCGTGACGACGCGCCGGGGGTCACCCTGATCACGTTGCACCAGGTGAAGGGGCTCGAGTTCGGGTGCGTCTTCATCGCGGGCATGGAGGAGGGGCTGCTCCCGCACTCGCGCGCGCTCGAGGAGGGCGATGCGGGGATTGCCGAGGAGCGCCGGCTCACCTACGTCGGCATCACGCGCGCGCGCCGCCGCCTGTACCTCCTGCACGCGTTCCGGCGCCATCTCTACGGGACCCCGCAGCTTGCCGAGGCATCGCGTTTCCTGGGGGAGATTCCCGGCGAGATGCTCGAGGTCGCCCTGCGACCCGGCGCCCCCAACCTCGGCGACATCCGCGCTTCCGGCACCGTGCGCCGCGCGGTCGTCGGTCACGCCACCCGGCCGAATCCGGTCGCGCTTGCGCCGCAGCGGTTCAACGAGGGGATGCGCATCGGTCATCAGAAATACGGCGAGGGGACCGTGCTCAAGAGCACGATGACTAGGGCCGGCGAGGAACTGGTGATCCGTTTCGACGACCACGGCGTCAAGATCTTCGCCGTGGCGGACGCGACCCTCTGGCCGGTGGTCGGGTCGTGAGCAGAACGACCCGGGACGCCGTGCCATCGACGGCGAGCGAGCGAGCGCAGGCGCTGCGCGCCGAGCTCGAGCATCACTCGCGCCAGTACCACGTGCTCGATGCTCCGGAGATCACCGACGCCGAGTACGACCGGCTCTTCCGCGAGCTCGTCGACCTCGAAGCCACGTACCCGGAGCTGCAGACACTGGACTCGCCGACGCAGCGTGTCGGTGGCGAGCCCGCCGCGAACTTCACCAAGGTCACGCATCGCAGGCAGATGCTCAGCCTCAACAACGCGTTCGGGCCCGACGAGGTGCGCGAGTTCGGTGTCCGCGTCGAGCGGGCGATCGGCGAGGTGGGCGGGTATGTCTGCGAGCTGAAGATCGACGGACTCGCAATGTCGCTGCTGTACGCGCAGGGACGCTTCGTGCGCGCGGCGACCAGAGGCAACGGCGTCGAGGGTGAGGACGTGACCGCCAATGTGCGCACGATCCGGTCGGTGCCGATGACCCTCGCGCCCGTGGATGGCGGCCTCCCCGATGAGCTCGAGGTTCGCGGTGAGGTGTACCTGCCGAAGGCGGCGTTCGCCGCGACGAACGCGCGGCTCGAGGACGCGGGAAAGCCCGTCTACGCGAATCCGCGCAACGCCGCGGCCGGTGCGGTGCGTCAGCTCGACCCCACCGTGACCGCCGCGCGCGGGCTGCAGACGTTCATGTACCAGATCGATCCTCCGGGTGCCGCGCGCAGCCAGGCGGAGGTGCTCGACACCCTCGAACACCTCGGCTTCCGGGTCAATCCACATCGCCGTCTGGCGACGTCGATCGACGAGGTGCTCGCGTTTCTCGAGGAATGGTCCGAGCGGCGCCATCAGCTCGATTACGACACCGACGGCGTGGTCATCAAGGTGGCGTCACTCGCCGAGCAGGCGGAGCTCGGCACGATCTCGCGAGCCCCGCGCTGGGCGATCGCGTACAAGTTTCCTCCCGAGGAACGGGAGACACAGGTGCTCGACATCCACGTGCAGGTGGGAAGGACCGGAGCGGTGACCCCGGTTGCGGTGCTCGAGCCGACACAGCTCGCCGGGTCGACCGTCCGGCGCTGCACGCTGCACAACGAGGACGAGGTCGCGCGCAAGGACGTGCGCATCGGCGACACGGTGATCCTGCACAAGGCCGGCGACGTCATCCCCGAGATCGTGCGAGTCGTCCTCGACAAGCGTCCGCCGGACGCGACGCCGTGGCAGATGCCGGAGCACTGCCCGGCGTGTGACTCACTCCTCGTCCGCGAGCAGGGTGAGGTGGTGCGGCGCTGCCTCAACCCGCTGTGCCCCGCCCAGCGCCGCGAGCTGCTCCTCCATTTCGCCGCCCGCAGCGCCATGTACATCGAGGGGCTCGGCCCGGCGATCATCGATCAGCTCCTCGACCTCGGGTACGTGAGCGAGCCGGCGGACCTGTTCCGTGTCACGCCCGAGCAGCTGATGACGCTCGAGGGATTCGCCGAGCGTTCCGCGGCGAAGCTCGTCGAGTCGATCGCCGCGCGGCGTCACGTGCCCCTGGCGCGTTTCGTGAACGCGCTGGGCATCCGGCACGTCGGCGAGCACACGGCAGAGGCGCTCGCGACTCACTTCGGCAGCATCGATGCCCTTGGCGCGGCGAGCGAGGACGATCTCCTCGCGGTGGAGGGCATCGGGTCGGTCGTGGCCACGCACGTCGCCGCATGGTTCGCGTCGGCGGAGGGACGCGCGCTGCTCGAGCATCTGCGAGCGGCGGGCGTGGAACCCGAACGCGCGGCAGGGGGCGGTGGTCCCTGGAGCGGGCAGACGTGGGTGCTGACCGGGAGCCTCGACGCGATGAGCCGTCCCGATGCCGAGGCTCGCATCCGCGCGCTGGGCGGCAATCCCAGCTCGAGCGTCAGCCGCAAGACTCACACCGTGGTGGGAGGCGCCGCGCCGGGAAGCAAGCTCGAGAAGGCCCAGCGGCTCGGGGTGCGCGTGCTCGACGAGGCGCAGTTCCTCGCCGAGCTCGCCGGCGCAGAGGGCCAATCCTGAGCCGCGATACAGTGGCCGGGATGCTCCCCACCCGGCGCGCGGAACGCCTCCTCGACGATCAGCCGCTGCTCAAAGCACGGCTCAAGGCCTCACCGAGTGGCGCGGGCGTGTACGTGATGCGTGGAGCGGATGCGCGCGTGATCTACGTGGGCAAGGCGGCGAACGTGCGCAACCGCCTGCGCTCGTGGTTCACCGGTGTCGACACGCTGCAGGCGCGCACCCACCAGCTCATCGGCAGCGTGTTCGATTTCGAGGTGATCGCCTGCCAGAGCGAGCACGAGGCGCTGGTCCTCGAGAACACGCTGATCAAGCAGCACCGCCCGCGATTCAACGTGCGGCTCAAGGACGACAAGAGCTACCTCTATCTCAAGATCCCGCGTCCCGGTGTGCACGACGCCGTCGCCCCGGGCACCGCGCGCGAGGAGGTGCGCAAGCCGCGCGGCAAGGGTGCCGAGGGGGCCACGCTCTTCCCGCGTCCGTACTACACGCGCAAGGTGATCCGCGACGGCGCACGGTACTTCGGCCCGTACACGAGCGCGCAGTCGCTCCGCACCACGGTGCGTTCGCTGCGCACCATCTTCCCGTTCCGCACCTGCAGCGACGAGATCTTCCGTCGCGGCCGCGTCTGCCTCGACTACCACATCAAGCGGTGCTCGGGGCCGTGCGAGGGGCGCATCGGCGCCGGCGAGTACGCGGCGATCCTCGAGCAGGTGCAGGAGTTCATGGAGGGGCGATCGGAGTCACTCCACGACGAGCTGCGCGACCAGATGGACTCCGCGGCGGACCGTCGCGATTACGAGCTCGCCGCACGCTTCCGTGACCGGCTGCGGGCGATCGAACGGATCAGCGAACGGCAGACGGTGCTTCGCGGCGCGCGGTCGGACGAGGATTGCATCGCGGTCGCGGTCGAGGCGGGACGTGCGATGGCGGCGGTCCTCACCATCCGGCAGGGACGGGTGATGGCCATGGAGACCCACGAGCTCGAGGGTGTCACCGGTCTCGACGCCGCCGCGTGCCTCGCGGGCTTTCTGCCCCAGTATTACGCGAGCGTGACCTCCATCCCGCGGCGCCTGCTCGTTTCCGACGACGTCGAGGGGCGTGACGTGCTCGAGGAGTTCCTGGCCGCGCAGCGCGGCGGACCGGTCGAGGTGCACGTGCCCCAGCGCGGGGACGCGCGAAGGCTGGTCGCCCAGGCCGCCGAGACCGCGCTCGTCGCGCTGCGCCAGCAGCGCATCGTGGACGACTACGACGCGTCGAAGACCGAGGCCCTCCTCGACGATCTCGCCACGCGGCTGCAACTTCCCGCCCCACCGCGGCGCATCGAGTGCTACGACATCAGCAACACGATGGGAACGAACTCGGTCGGATCGATGGTGGTGTTCGAGGAGGGACGTCCGGCGCCTGCGAGCTACCGCCACTTCGGGATCAAGACCGTGGAGGGCGCCAACGATTTCGCATCGATCGAGGAGACGCTGCGCCGGCGATTCCGCCGCCTCGGGCCCCGCGACGACGGCGTCGACGGGGACGTCCCGGTCCTCGATCCCGCGGGCGCCAACGGCTCCGACGAGCGCCCGCGACGCTCACCCCGGCGAGGCGCCGACGATGCGGACGCGAGCTTCTCGGTGCTGCCCGACCTCGTCCTCATCGACGGCGGGAAGGGCCAGCTCGGTGCGGCCGTGCACGCGCTCCGCGAGGCGGGGCTGCAGCGCGTGCCGGTGTTCGGCCTCGCCAAGCGCAACGAGGAGCTGTTCAAGCCCGGGCGCGCTCGTCCGATCATCCTCGACCGCGACAGCCCGACTCTGTTCCTCGTGCAGCGGGTGCGCGATGAGGCGCACCGCTTCGCGATCACGCGCCACCGTGCGCGTCGCGGGAGAGCTGCGCTGCGATCCAAGCTCGACGTGGTGCCCGGTCTCGGACCCGTCCGCCGGCGCGCGCTGCTGCGAGAGTTCGGCAGTGTCGATGCCATCCGTGACGCTCCGCTCGAGCAGCTCACCACCGTCGTCCCGCGCCCTGTGGCGCTCCGCGTGAAGGAGCTGCTGTGACCAATGCGCCGGACGTCTGGGTGATCACCGGCCTGAGCGGCGCCGGCAAGGCGACCGCGCTCGCGGCGTTGGAGCGGGATGGCATCGACTGCGTCGACAACCTTGCCGTCGACGTGCTCGAGGCATACAGCACGCTGCCGCGATCGAGAGCGTCAGCGGCGGTGGTCGACGCGCGACAGCGCGATGCGCTGGCCCGGTTTGCGGCACCGCGCGGCGTTCGCGTCCTGTTCCTCGACGCGCGCGACGACGTGCTGGTCCTCCGGCTTGCCGCGACGACCCGGCCGCACCCGTGCGCGGAGCTGGGCCGTGGCAGAGAGGCGATCGCCGCCGAGCGCGCGCTCCTCGCGCCGATGCGCGCTGCCGCCGACGTGGTGATCGACACCTCGGAGCTGCGCAGCGAGGATCTCGCCGACCGCGTGGCGGCCATCGTCATCGGCACGCGGGACTCGCCGGGCGCGGTCAACGTGGCGCTCTCGTCGTTCGGCTTCAAGTACGGGCTGCCACTCGATGTGGAATGGGTGGTCGACGCGCGCGTCGTGCGCAACCCGTTCTGGGTCCCCGACCTTCGACCGCGCACCGGGCTCGACAGCTCGGTGCGTGACTACGTCCTCGAGGATCCGGTGGCGGGCGGGCTCATCGATCGGGTCCACGACCTCCTCACCTGGTCGGTGCGGCACTACGGCGAACGGGGCCGGGAGTTCCTCCATTTCGCCGCCGGGTGCACCGGCGGCCGCCACCGGTCCGTGGTGGTGGTGGAGGCGCTCGGCGCGCGCCTCCGCGATGACGGCCTCGCGGTCACCGTCTTCCACCGCGACGTCGACAAGCCGGACCCCCGCTAGCCTTCGCTCGTGGACACCGCGCAGTCCTTCACGCACCGCGTCGTCGCGGAGCTCGCTCCGCACACCCCGCTCCTGCCGTGCTGCCGGCGCGCGCTCATCGAGGGGATGGCGCTGGTCACGACGACACCGGGAGCGATCTGCACCACCCGGCCGGTCGCGGTGCGCGCGGCGATCAAGGCACTGCACGCCGACGGCATCCCCGCCCACGTCTCACGGGTCGGAGCGGCCCGGCGCACGCAGTACGTGCTCGTCGGCGTCGACACGCCGGCGGTCGACGCCCCGTCGGCGCGCATGTGCTGCACACGCACTCGCCTCCGCGGCGCCTTTCTCGGGGGCGGGCGGCTCGTCAGGCCGGACGGCGAGCCTTATCTCGAGATCGGCTGCGCGAGCGAGGCCGGCGCCGCGCAGCTCGCCGGCGATTTCGGGGTGCTCGGCGTCGGTGCGCGGACGCGCCGGCGCAGGGGTCGCTGGGTCGTCACCGTTCGCTCCGGACCCGCGGTGGGCGCGGCGCTGAGCTCGATCGGCGCCCAGGCGGGCCGCCTGACGTTCGAGTCCGGACGTGTGATCCGCGAGGTCCGGAGCGGGGTCAACCGGCGTCTCAACGCCGAAACCGCGAACCTGCGCCGGACCGCGACAGCGGGGGTCCGGCAGCTCGAATCGATCGCCGTCCTCCAGGCCGACCCCGATCGCTGGGGGGCACTGCCCCCGGCGTTACGGGAGGCCGCCGCGCTCCGTGCCCGCCACCCCGGCGACGACCTCGCCCGACTGGCCGCGCGGGCGGGGTGCAGCCGCCCCGCAATGGCCGGCCGCCTCCACCGGCTCGTCGCCGCCGCCGACGAGTGCGGTGTTAGGGTGGAAGCGCAACACATCTGAAAACGGCGATTCCAGGAGGTTCTCCCGCATGGCAGTGAGAGTTGGCATCAACGGCTTCGGCCGGATCGGCCGCAACGTGTTGCGTGCTGCCAGAGAGCGTTCTCCGGAACTCGAGATCGTCGCCGTCAACGACATCACCACGGCAGGGGAGCTTGCTCACCTGCTCAAGTACGACAGCGTCTTCGGGCGCTACCCCGGGACAGTTGCTGCCGATACTGACAGCATCACGGTGGACGGACGCCCGATCAAGGTGCTCGCCGAGCGCGACCCCCATCGCCTCCCGTGGCGTGACCTCGGTGTCGACATCGTCGTGGAGTCCACCGGACTCTTCAACGACGGTGAGAAGGCACGGGGGCACCTCGAGGCCGGCGCGCGCAAGGTCGTGATCACCGCACCCGCCAAGCACGAGGACCTCACGGTCTGCATCGGCGTCAACGACTCCGCGTACAACCCCGCCGAGCACCACATCATCTCGAACGCCTCCTGCACGACCAACTGCCTCGCACCGGTCGCCAAGGTGCTCAACGACTCGTTCGGCATCGAGACCGGGTTCATGACCACGGTGCACGCGTACACCAAGGACCAGGTGATCCTCGACGCGCCCCACAAGGACAGGCGGCGCGGTCGCGCCGCGGCCCTGTCGATCATCCCCACGACCACCGGCGCCGCGAAGGCGGTGTCGCTCGTGCTTCCCGAGCTTGCGGGCAAGTTCAACGGGATGGCGCTGCGCGTGCCGACTCCGGATGTGAGCCTTGTCGACCTCACGGCGACACTCACCCGGAGCGCGACCGCCGAGGACGTGAACGCGGAGATGCGCGAGGCGGCGAGCGGGAAGCTGGAAGGCATTCTCGCGGTGAGCGATGAGCCGCTCGTGTCGATGGACTTCCTGCACGACTCGCACTCGTCGATCCTCGACGCGCCGCTCACGATGGCCCTCGGTGATCACACCGTGAAGGTGCTCTCCTGGTACGACAACGAATGGGGCTACTCCTGCCGCGTCGTCGACCTGGTCGACCTGATCGTGTCGCGACTGTAGGTGGTTCGATGGCAGCGCTGACCAAGGCGACCATCGACGACATCGACGTCCACGGCAAGCGGGTACTGCTCCGCGAGGACCTCAACGTGCCGATGCGCGACGGCGCCATCGTCGACGATCGCAGGATCAGGGCCGCGATCCCGACCATCGAGGCGCTGCGCTCCCGCAGCGCGCGCGTGATCGTGGTCGCCCACCTCGGACGGCCCAAGGGCCGGATCAACGACGGCCTTCGCCTGGGTCCCGTGGCCGCGCGGCTCAGCGAGCTGCTCGGCGCGGATGTGCGGCTTGCCTCCGACGTCGTCGGCGACAGTGCCCAGAGCATGGTCGCGTCGCTGCGCGACGGTGATATCGGCATGCTCGAGAACGTGCGCTTCGAGCCCGGAGAGGAGGCCAACGACCCGGCCTTCGCCCGCCAGCTCGCGGCGTTCGGTGACGTCTACGTGAACGACGCCTTCGGCACCGCGCACCGGGCCCACGCATCGACGGAGGGCGTCGCACACATCCTTCCGGCGGTGGCCGGAAAGCTGATGGCCCGAGAGCTCGAGATGCTGGGTGGCGTGCTGGACGACGCGAAGACCCCGGTCGTCGCGATCGTCGGTGGCGCGAAGATCTCCACCAAGGTCGGCGTGCTCGACCACCTGCTCGACCGGGTCGATGTGCTCTGGGTGGCGGGCGCGATGGCGTGCACGTTCTATCGCGCGCTCGGTGAGAGCACGGGCACGTCGCTGGTGGAGGAGGAGCATGTCGCGACGGCGAAGCGGCTCCTCGAGGCGGCGCCGGGGCGCCGAGCCGATCTCCGCCTGCCGGTCGACGCGGTGATCGCGGAGCAGGCCGTCGACGGCGCGCCGACGCAGGTGGTCGCGTGGAAGGCCATCCCCGACGGATGGATGGTCGTCGACGCGGGGCCCGACACGGTGACGAGCATCGCCGCCGACTGCGAGGCCGCCGGCACGATCATCTGGAACGGACCGCTCGGCATCTACGAGATCCCCGCGTTCGCCGCCGGAACGCGCGAGGTCGCCCTGGCGGTTGCCGCGTCGAAGGCGACATCCGTGATCGGCGGGGGTGATCTCGCCGCCGCCGTCCAGAAGGCCGGAGTTGCTGACAAGATCAGCTTTATCAGCACCGGAGGCGGCGCGACCATCGAGTTCCTCGAGGGGCGCGTCCTCCCCGGAGTGGCTGCGCTCCGCGACCGCGAGGTCGCGCGCCGTTGACCACGGGACCCATGGGATCGTCCGGTTCCCGGTTCATGGTGGCCGGGAACTGGAAGATGAACACGACCGTCGAAGACGGCGTGGCCCTTGCCCGTGCGGTGTGCACGGCGGTGGAGCAGGCACCCGGCGTCGAGGTGGCGGTGCTCCCGCCCTTCACCCACCTGTGGGCCGTGCGATCCGCCCTCGAAGGATCGCGCGTCTTGCTGGGAGCGCAGGACGTGTTCTGGGAGGAGTCCGGCGCCTACACCGGCGAGATCTCGCCGCTGATGCTGGCGGGATGGTGCGACCTCGCGCTCGTCGGGCACTCGGAGCGACGCCATGTCTTTGGCGAGCGCGATGACGAGGTCGGCAGGAAGTTCGCGGCGGCGATCGCGCACGGGCTCCGGGTGATCGTGGCGGTGGGGGAGACCGGTGACGAACGCGACGCCGATCAGACGTTTGCCGTGGTGGACCGTCAGCTCGACGCGGTCTTCGCGGCGCTGCCCGAGCCGCCGCCCGTCGACGCGTACCTGATCGCCTACGAGCCCGTGTGGGCGATCGGCACCGGCAGGACGGCAACCCCCGCACAGGCCCAGGAGGTCACGTCGCACATCAAGGCGCATCTGCGCTCGACGACACCGGTCGCGCCGCGGGTGCTCTACGGCGGCAGCGTGACCCCGGCGAATGCCGCGTCGCTCTTTGCGGAGCCCGATATCGACGGCGCGCTGGTCGGCGGCGTGAGCCTGCGCGCGGCGGAGTTCGGCGCGATCGTCACGGCTGCCGCGGAGACACCGGCCGCGCGCCGGTGAGACGGCGCATCGACGCGAGATGAACGGCGTGCGGCCGTTCGTCCTCGTCATCTGCGATGGGTGGGGCTACTCCGACGACCCGTTCGGGAACGCGATCGCCGCGGCCCGGACCCCGGAGCTCGACGCGCTCGAGGCGCGCTGGCCGCACACGCTCGTGGCGGCGAGCGGGGAGGCGGTCGGCCTCCCGCCGGGTCAGCAGGGCAACTCCGAGGTGGGCCATCTCACGATCGGCGCAGGCCGCCTCGTGCTGCAGCCGCTCTCGCGCATCACTGGTGCGATCGCCGACGGCACCTTCTTCGACAACCCCGCGCTGTGCTCGGTGGTCGACCGCGCGCGCGATCGTGGCGGTGCGCTGCACTGCCTCGGCCTGGTCTCCCCGGGGGGCGTCCACAGTCACCAGGATCACGCGGTCGCGCTCGCCGAGCTGGCGCGCCGCCGCGGCCTGACATCGCTGTGGTTTCACGCGTTTCTCGACGGTCGCGACGAACCACCGACGAGTGCCGCGGGCTTCATGGGACGGTTCCTCGACGACCTCGATCGCGCCGGCGTCGGAGCGGTGGCATCGGTCGGCGGCAGGTACTACGGGATGGACCGTGACAAGCGATGGGACCGGGTCGAGCGCGCGTACGACGTCATCGCCGGGACCGGTGGCAGCACGGCGCACGACGCCGTGGCGTACATCGAGGGGCAGTACGCGGAGGGGATCAACGACGAGTTCGTCGTCCCCGCCTCGATCCTTCAGGGGGGCACCCGGGTGCGCATCGAGGACGGCGACTCGATCGTCTTCTTCAATTTCCGCCCGGACCGCGCGCGCGAGATGAGCCACGCGCTGGTCGACGCCGACTTCAACGGGTTTGCGCGCTCACGCGTGCTGCATGACCTGGAGCTGGCGACGTTCACCGAGTACGAGCGGGACCTGCGGGCCCAGGTCGCATTTCCGCGAGAGGACGTCCTCCACACGCTCGCTGAGGAGGTGAGCCTGGCCGGCCTGCGTCAGTTCCATGTCGCCGAGACGGAGAAGTACGCGCATGTGACCTACTTCATCAACGGCGGTCGGGAGCGCACCTTCGACGGCGAGGAACGCCTGCTCGTGCCGTCGCCGCGCGCGGCCACGTACGACACGGTCCCGGAGATGAGCGCCGCGGGCGTGGCCGATGCCGTGATCGCGCGGGTGGAGTCGGGCGACGAAGCGCTGATCGTGGCCAACTTCGCCAACGCCGACATGGTCGGGCACACCGGTGACTTCGACGCGACCGTGCGCGCGGTCGAATGCATCGACGGGTGCCTCGGTCGCATCGCGCGGGCGGTCGACGTCGCGCACGGGGGATTGCTCATCACCGCCGACCACGGCAACGCCGAGTACAAGATCGACCGCCGGGACGGGTCGATCCTCACGGCGCACACGACCAGCCCGGTCCCGGTGGTCATCTGCGGCGCGGGGCTTGGAGCGCTGCGTGACGGCGGAGGGCTGCGCGACATCGCGCCGACGGTGCTCGACGCCATGGGGCTGCCGGTGCCCGTCGAGATGACCGGCAGCACGCTCCGCGGAGCCTGACCCGAGGCGGATGCCGGCTCAGGGGGTCGGGATCGGGGGGTCGAAGGGAACCGGCTCGATCTGATCCACGGGATGCGGCCCGCTCTCCCAGCCCTGGTTCGGTCCGATGCTCAACCGGCACTCGCCACCGGTGGCGGGATCGCAGGGCACGGACTCGGTGTGGATGCTCACCCCGTCGCTCCAACTCACGGTGATCGCGATCGTGAACGTCTCCGCCGCGGTGATGAACTCGCCCGCCGACACCGAGGCATAGGTGTGGCTGACGGCGCACGGATCGGTCCAGCGCTGCGTCGACGGGTCGTACCCAGGGACGGTCGCCGGACCGTCCTCGACCGGTCTGGGCGCGGTGGTGCTCAGGCCGTCACCCCACGTCCACGTCACCGGCCCCGGCGTGACGACGACGTCGTAGAGCAGGAAGACGACGTACCCGTTGTCGAGCGTCTCGGTGAGCGCGTGGAAGGGTGTCGGCGCAGCGGGCACCGTGGACTGCGTCCAGGCACAGGTGGGGATGTGCACGAATGTCCGCGACGTCAACCCGGATCCCGGCAGCATCGCGATGGTCCCGATCGTCCACGACCGGGACAGGTTTGCCACCAGCGTCGGCCCGGTGGGGAAGGGCGGGGTCTGCAGGACCGACTGCGGCGGCGTCGGTGCGGGAGCGTCGCCGGCGATGAATGGTGCGCCGAACGTGAACTGCGCGCCCTGGCAGCTCCCGCCGTAGGGAGGCACCTGGCGAGCGTCGACCCAGGTGCCGAGCACGTGCAGGTACGCGGTGACGCTGATCAGGTGGCCCGTGATGTTGGCTGCGGTGGCCGGACTTCCCGGCGCGGTGGCGGCCGGGTCGCCGCCCGCCGGTATGGCATTCGCGATCGCGTAGCCGAATGCCGGATCCGAGCCGTCGAAGCCGCCGGCGCTGTTCCTTGTGAAGTGCGGGTGGATCGCGACGATCTCGAGAATGCCGCCGACCGGCCCCGGTGCCCCGGGACCGAGGTGGAACACGCGCACCGCCGGGCAGCTCATCCCCTGTGGGTTGGGCGCCGCGGGGGGAACCTCGAGCGGGTTGCGGCGATCCGGGCCCGTGGGGACGAGGTCGTTCGGCGTGATCGGGAGATAGGTTCCGCCGGCGCCGGCGACGAG
>Ga0209415_10007700_pt1 | contig 18761 bp, 16 predicted proteins | sample PeaSoiSIISIP2007_FD_187696 | JGI IMG/M metagenome (GOLD analysis project Ga0209415, IMG submission 187696) | Peat soil microbial communities from Weissenstadt, Germany - SII-SIP-2007 (SPAdes) (version 2) | ecosystem: Environmental > Terrestrial > Soil > Wetlands > Peat | place: Germany...
CGACAGTGAAATTGGCGACGTCTTGCGTAACGCGCAGGGCTGGTCGTGCGTCCGCGGTGTCACCTTCCAGCCGGTGCAGGACGCCGGGCGCAACGACGGCTTCGACCCGCGCGAGAACCGCGTCGTGCTCTCGGAAATCCGCCGCGCGATCATCAATCAGTGGGGCGTCTTCGCCGAGGATGACCTGATCCCCTTGCCGTGCAATCCCGAGGCGATCTCGATCGGCTATGGGATGCGCGTCGGCGGGGAGGTGCGCCCGCTGACCCATCTCTTTCCGCGGGAGGTCCTGGTCCAGGAGGCGCCGAATTCGGTCACCTTCGAGAGCAACCCCGCGATGCGCAAGCTCTTGGTCGAACTGCTCTCGCTCTCCTGCGCCGGGCAGCAATCGGCCAATGTGCTGCGCGAGGTGTTGTGCTGCCTGCCCTTGGTCGAGGTGCCGCCGGAGATCGGCTATGACCGGGTCTTCCGGGTGACGGTCGTCAGTTTTCTCGACCGCTTCAATTTCTGCCTCGCCGGGGTCAAGCGCTCCTGCATCCATTTCGTCACCGGCGATGGCCGGATCATCCCGTTCGACACCTACAACATGTTCCACCGCTCCGGCCTTCCCGCCCGGGCGGCGAGGGCCAATGCATGAGCGGCGGCCAGGTCGCGGCGCTCTTGTGCGCCATTGTGCTGTTGCTGCCCGGCGGGTGTTTCCTGGTGTTCGGGATCGGCTTCGCAACCGACGAGAATCGACAGTTTTCGGACGCAGCTCCGCTGTTGCTGGGGGTCGCGTCCGCGATCTTGGGGTTGGCCGGGCTGTTGTTCTGGGTTGCGCTGCGCCGTCGATCCGCTCCGGGCGTTCCGTCCGATGCCCCGCCGCCGTGACGCGGCGGCGCCGGGACTGACCGCCCGTGCCGGGAGGATCGACGGATGAGCGGTGGCCAGATCGCGGCGCTGATTTTCGCCATCCTGCTGCTGCTTCCCGGCGGTTGTTTTGTGTTTTTCGGGGTCGTTTTTCTGAACGGACTCGGTCTTTCCGAACATCCTCAATCGAATGAGTTCGATCCGTCGCTGCTGCTTATCGGGATCGGAATTCTTTCGGTGGCGGCGCTGTTGTTCTGGGTCGCTTACCATCGTCGCCCTCCCGATCGAGGCGGTTCACCGGATGCGCCGGCATGAGCGGCGGCCAGATCGCGGCTCTGATCTTTGCCATCCTCATGCTGCTGCCCGCGGGTGCTTTCTGTTTTTCGGGATCGGCATCCCCGGGGGGTGGCCCCTGGCGCTGATCGCGTTCGCCATTTTCGCAGTGGCGGGGCTTCTGTTCTGGGTCGCATTCCGCCGCCGATCCGCGCCGGCCATCCCGCCCGATGCGCCGGTTCACTGATCTTTCAATCGCGGGCGGGATTTCCCACATGATCCCATGCCAGACGGTCGGATGGCCGCTCTTTGCATGTCGCGAGGAGAGGAAAGTCCGGGCTCCACGGAGGTACGGTGCCGGGTAACGCCCGGCGGGGGCGACCCCAGGGAAAGTGCCACAGAAAACATACCGCCAAGCCTACGCGGTTCGCTAATAACGAAGCGCCGGGCGGCAAGGGTGAAATGGTGCGGTAAGAGCGCACCGCGCCGCCGGCAACGGCGGCGGCAGGGAAAACCCCACCGGGAGCAAGACCAAGTAGGAGCGGCAGGCGACCTCGGCAATGCCGGCGCCGCCGGGCGGGCCTTCCGCGCCGCCGCTCGGGTCGGTCGCACGAGGCGTTCGGTAACGAACGTCCTAGATGAATGGCCATCTCCGCGCCGGTGATTCGTTACCGGGGCGGAACAGAACCCGGCTTACAGACCGTCTGGCGCCGCGCGGGAATGCGCGTTCGTTGCCCCAATATTTTGTGCTTGCCGCCCACCGAGATACTACTAATATCGAATCACGGTTATTCCTCGCGCCTTGACAAGAGGGAGTGTGACCGGGCTGTAGCGCGCTTCGCCAGTGTTGCCACGCCTTAGTTGCACTTGGAACGAAATGGGAACATTATTTCGCACTTCGTACCATAAGCATCCGCGGCAGACTACATGGTGTGGTGAAAGTCGGCAGCAGTCGAACATTTGGCAAAGGATTCTTTTTACTAAAAAAGATGTTGACGCCCCACGAGAACCCATGATATCCCATCTCTACCCATGGGCGAGCACCAGCGTTCTGGGGGGAACTCGATGGTGCTGCCGGGCCTGTCCCTTGCCGGACGTCTGTGGGGGAGCGTTGGGGGAAGCAAGTGGAACTGTTTATTTCCACTTACGTGAACAAGGTCGACCGCAAGGGACGAGTTTCAGTGCCGGCGACCTTTCGTTCCACTCTGGCGACCCATCGCCAGCCCAATCTCTTGATCGCGTTTCCTTCGATGCGACTGCCGGCGCTCGAATGCACCGGCAGCGACCGTATGGTGGAGATGCAGGAGCGCATCGAAACCCTCGAGCAATTCTCCGAAGAATACGAGAATCTGTCGCTGCTCTTCGCCGAGGCGCACCCCTTGACGCTCGATGGCGAAGGGCGCGTCATCCTGCCGGAGAAACTCAAGGAATCCGCGCATATCGGGAGCGAGGTCGCGTTTGTCGGGCTCGGCGCGATGTTCCAGCTGTGGGACCCGGCGGGTTACGAGGCGTATAGCAGCGCAGTGCGCGAGCGCGCGCGCCGCCAGCGCACGACCTTGCCGCCACGCGGCGGCATGGCGCGAACGCCATCGCCATCATGAAGCCGCCGCCATCATGAAGCGGGGGCGGCCTACCCCGACCGGTGATTCGCGGCGCCGCCGAGTGTCGGCCGGGGCGGCGGCGGCGTCCCCGACCGGACCGTCACCCGATCATGTCCCGGTGCTCATCGATGCGGTGCTGGCCGTGCTGATGCCCCGGGACGGCGTGGTTTACGTCGACGGGACCTTTGGCGCCGGCGGCTATAGCGCGGCGCTGCTCGCGGCGGCGCGGTGCCGGGTTGTCGGCATCGATCGCGATCCCGTGTCGGTGCGGCGCGGCGCCGCGCTCGCGGCCGAGCACCCCGGACGCCTGACGATAATCGAGGGCCGCTTCGGCGACATCGAGCGGCTGATCGGCGCGGCGAATCTCGGCCCGGTTGCCGGTGTCGCTCTCGATCTCGGGGTTTCCTCGATGCAGCTCGACAACGCCGAGCGGGGGTTTTCCTTCCGTTCCGACGGCCCGCTCGACATGCGCATGGGCGCCGAGGGGGCGGACGCGGCCGATCTCGTCGCACGCCTGCCGGAGGATGAACTGGCCGAGTTGATCGGATCCCTCGGCGAGGAGCGTTTTGCCCGGCGCGTCGCGCGGGCAATCGTCGTCGCCCGGCAACAGGGCCCGATCCGCCGCACCGGCGAACTGGCGCAAATCGTGCGCGCGGCGATCCCGACCCGCGAGCCTGGCCTCGACCCCGCCACCCGCACCTTTCAGGCGCTGCGGATCGCCGTCAACGACGAACTCGGGGAATTGGACCGCGGTCTGGCCGGGGCTGAGCGGGTATTGATGCCGGGCGGCAGGCTCGCCGTCGTCGCCTTCCATTCGCTCGAAGACGCCAGGGTCAAGAGCTTTTTGCGAGAGCGCAGCGGCGCGGCCGCAGCCACCTCTCGCCACGCCCCGCCGGCGCCAGCGGCACCTGCGCCAAGCTTCCGCCTATTGAGCCGCCGCGCGGTCCGGCCGAGCGCCGATGAGATCCTCCGCAATCCGCGCGCCCGCTCGGCCCGCCTGCGCGGCGCCGAGCGCACCGCAGCGCCGCCGTGGCCGGCAATCGCCGGCGCGGGGGGAACCTCGCGGCATGCCGCCGGAGCCGGCGCACGATGACGAGGCTCGGCACCGTGTTCTGGCTGGTGCTCGTGCTGGTGGCCGGGTTCACGACGTTCAAGGTCAAATACGCGATCCAGGACACCGAGGACGAGCTCAACCGGGTGCGCCGGCAAACCACCGCCGAGCAGCAGGAGATCCGGGTGCTGACCGCGGAATGGACCTATCTCAACCAGCCCGAGCGGCTGAGCGAACTTAACCGGCGTTTCCTCGGGCTGGCCTCGGTAACCACGAAACAGCTCCAGCGCACGATCGAGGAGATCCCGCTGCGCGTGCCCCCCACCCCGCCCGGTGCGGTGGTCGAAGCAAGTTCCGTCCCTGCGGCGCCCCCAGCGGCGCCAACCCCGTCTGCCGTCACCCCGGCCGCGCTCGCCCCGGCGCCGGCGGTGTCCGGGCCGCTTCCGGCGGCCAGCCGCGCCATCGCCCAGGATGACGCCCCGGGGGCCGACCGGCCACACCCGCCAATTGATCCCGCCCCGGCGCGACCGGCAACAGCGGCCCCGGTGCAACTGGCGACCGTCGGGCCGGGCGAAACCGCGAAATCGCTTGATGCGCTGATCGCGCAAATCGTCGAGACGCGGTGATGCGGGCGCTTCAGCGCATCGACGAAAACCCATGCCGGCCACGGCATTTCCGGCCACCGCCGCCGTGCGCCCCGGTAGTTGCCGACGAGCGCGCGAGCGCGCTATTGGAAACTTGCCGGACCCGGATGATCGCGACTGCGGCTCTGTTCGCCCTGGTTTTCGCGGTTGTGGCGCTGCGCCTGGTCGAGATCGTCGTGCTGGCGGGCGGCACTGCCGAGTCGCATGTCGGGCGCATCCACGCCGCCGCGACGCCGCCAACCGCGCGCGCCGACATCGTCGACCGCGACGGGAGGCTCCTCGCGACGACGCTCAACAGCCCCTCGCTCTATGCCGACCCGCGCCAGATCATCGATGCGAAGGAGGCGGCGCGCGCGGTGACCTCGGTGCTCACCGACCTCGATCCCGCCGAGGTTTACGCCAAGCTGACCTCGGGCAAGGGCTTTGTGTGGATCAAGCGCCAGTTGACGCCGCGCCAGGAATACGATGTCAATCGCCTCGGCATTCCCGGGCTGCAGTTCAAGCACGAGGTGCGCCGGGTTTACCCGTTCGGCGATCTGGCCTCCCACGTCGTCGGGTTCTGCGGAGTCGACAATAGCGGCCTCGCCGGGATCGAACGGGCGCTCGACAGCTCGGTCAAGAGCAGCCCCGGGCCGATCCAGCTGTCGCTCGACGCCCGGGTGCAATTCATCCTTCACGAAGAGCTGACCAAGGTCATCAGCGACTTCACCGCCAAGGGCGGCGCCGGCATCATCATGGACGTGCGCACCGGCGAAGTTATCGCCATGGTGTCGCTGCCCGATTTCGATCCCAACCACCCCGGCATGACCGACCCCAATCTCTCGGCGGCCGAGGCCAAGGAGCGGATCTTCAACAAGGTCACCCTCGGCGACTATGAGATGGGCTCGGTCTTCAAGCTGTTCACGGCGGCGACGGCGCTCGATTCCGGGGTCGCCTCGATGACCAAGCAATACGACGCCGGCCACAAGATCCATATCGGCCGCTTCACGATCGAGGATTACCACGGCAAGAACCGCTCGCTGAGCGTGCCCGAGATCATCATGTACTCCTCGAACATCGGCGCCGCCCGCATGGCGCTGGATGCCGGGGGCGAGCGGCAGCGCGACTATCTCGGCCGGTTTGGGTTGTTGACGCCGGAGCCGATTGAATTGAGCGAGGTTGCCAGGCCGCATTTTCCCAAGCCGTGGCGCGAGATCAACGTGATGACGATCGCCTATGGTCATGGCATCTCGGTCAGCCCTCTCCATGTCGCGACGGCGGTGTCCGCGATCGTCAATGGCGGCGTCCTGAACCGCCCGACCCTGCTCAAGCTCAATCCGGGCAGCATTCCGCCCGGCAAGCAGGTAATATCGCCGCAGACCTCGGAACAGATGCGCAAGCTGATGCGGCTGGTCGTCGAATTCGGCACTGCCCGGTTCGCAGCCGCCCCGGGTTATGTGGTCGGCGGCAAGACCGGTACAGCCGAAAAGAACCGGCACGGCCGCTACGAAGAAAAAAAGCTGGTATCGTCGTTCGTCGCCGCCTTTCCGATGAACGATCCGCGCTACGTTGTTCTTACCCTGGTCGATGAGCCGCACCCCAATAAAGAGAGCCACGGCTATGCTACCGCCGGCTGGACCGTGGTGCCGGCGACCAGCCGTATCATCGAGCGGATTGCGCCGATTTTGGGGGTGCAGCCGGTCGACGAATCGTCCCCCGCAGTCACCCGGGCGCTGACGGTCGAGAGCCTGCAGGGCAAACGGATTGAAACTTACTGAGCTGACGAGCCCGGCCGCGGGGGCGGGCGGCCCGGGGATCGCCGACCCTGAGATAGTCGGCCTTACCGCCGATTCGCGCCAGGTCAGGCCGGGTTTTCTGTTTGCTGCACTGCTGGGCGTCACGCGCGACGGACGCGCCTTTGCCAAGGAGGCGATCGCGCGCGGCGCGGTGGCGATCCTCACCGATGACCCCGCCGCGCTCAACCTCGATCCCGACCTGCGCGCCCACGTCGCAATCATCTCCGACGCCAATCCACAGCGCCGCCTCGCCCTTCTCGCCGCCCGGTTCTACCGGCGCCAGCCGCGCGTCATCGCTGCCGTCACCGGCACCAACGGCAAGACCTCGGTCGCCCATTTCGCCCGCGAGATCTGGACCGCTCTCGGCTATCCGGCGGCGAGCCTCGGCACGCTCGGCCTCATAGCCCCGGCCGGGCGGCGCGCAGGAGCCCTGACGACGCCCGATCCGGTGGGCCTCCATCGCGATCTTGCGGAGCTGGCGCAAGGCGGCATCGAGCACGTCGCCGTGGAGGCCTCGAGCCACGGCTTGGCGCAATTCCGCCTCGACGGGGTCGCGGTGGCCGCGGCGGCGTTCACCAATCTGACGCGCGATCACCTCGACTACCATGGCACGATGGACTCCTATCGAGCCGCCAAGGAGCGGCTGTTCACCGCCCTCCTGGCGCCCGATGGGCCGGCCATCCTCAACGCCGACAGCCCCGAGTTCGCGCGGCTCGCGACAGTGTGCCGGGAGGCAGGGCACAAGGTCATCGCCTACGGGCGCGCCGCCGGGGCCGAGCTGCGCCTCCTCGACCGCTTGGCGCGACCGTTCGGGCAGCACATCCGGGCAGAGCTGTTTGGCGCGCGGCACGCGATCGAGCTGCCGCTCGTCGGCGAATTCCAGGCAATGAATGTCTTGGCCGCGTTCGGCCTCGTAGTGGCGAGCGGGGTTGCGCCAGATGCGGCACTGCCGGCGCTGCCGCGCCTGCCCGGCGTTCCGGGACGCATGCAGCTGGTCGGCGAGAGCGCGGCTGGCGCCCCGGTTTATGTCGATTACGCGCATACGCCGGACGCACTGAGCAGCGTCCTGGCCGCGCTGCGCCCGCATGCCGAAGGCCGCCTCCTGATCGTCTTTGGGGCTGGCGGCGACCGCGATCGCGGCAAGCGTCCGCTGATGGGCCGCGTCGCCGCCGAGCTTGCCGACCTCGTCTATGTCACCGACGACAATCCGCGTAGCGAGGCGCCCGGGGACATTCGGCGCGCAATCCTCGCCGCGGCGCCGCACGCGATCGAGATTGGCGACCGGCGCGCCGCGATCGTGGCGGCAATCGCTGAATTGCACCGGGGCGACCTGTTGGTGATCGCCGGCAAGGGCCATGAGACCGGACAGATCGTCGGCCGCGAGATTCTGCCCTTCGACGACGCGGCCGTGGCGCGCGAGGCACTCGGACGCGCCGATCGCGGATGATGCGTCGCCGCGGGTTGTCCCTCTTGCCTGATGCGACTATGCCTAGCTCTCCCGGTCGCATCGGCCGCATCGTCGAGCGACCGTGCCCGCCCGCGTTGCTCCGCAAACCGTGACCCTATGCTCTATTTGTTCCTCTACCCGCTGGCGGACCAGTTCCACGCGTTCAACCTGTTCCGTTACATCACCTTTCGTTCCGGCGGGGCGGTCGTCACGGCGCTCTTGATCAGCTTTATCGCGGGCCCTGGGATCATCGCCTGGCTCAAATCGAAGCAGGGCGACGGCCAACCGATTCGCGCCGATGGCCCACAAAGCCATCTCGTCCGCAAAAAGGGCACGCCGACGATGGGCGGATGCCTCATCCTCCTCGCGTTGAGCGTGTCGACCCTGCTGTGGGCCGATCTCGCCAACCCCTATGTGTGGGCCGTGCTGGGGGTAACCGTCGGCTTTGGCCTCATTGGCTTCTTCGACGATTACCGCAAGCTGGTGCGGCGCTCCCATCACGGGTTGCCCGGCCGGATCAAGTTCCTGACCGAGATTATTCTCGCGACGGGGATCTGCATCGTCCTGGCGATGGTCATGCCGCAGCCGCTGGCGAACACCGTCGCGGTCCCGTTCTTCAAGACCGTGCTGTTGAACCTCGGCTGGTTTTTTGTGCCGTTCGGGGTGCTGGTGATCGTCGGCGCTTCGAATGCGGTCAATCTGACCGATGGGCTTGACGGGTTGGCGATCGGGCCCTCGATGATCGCGGCGGGATGCTTCGCCCTCATTGCCTACGTTGTCGGCAATGCCGTATTCGCCAACTACCTGCAGCTCAATCACATCCCGCGCGCCGACGAGCTGACCGTGTTCTGCGGCGCGATGGTCGGGTCGAGCCTCGGTTTCCTGTGGTTCAACGCACCGCCGGCCAGTGTCTTCATGGGCGACACGGGATCCTTATCGATCGGCGCCGCGCTCGGGACGATCAGCATCATTACGAAGCACGAACTGGTGCTCGCGATCATCGGCGGCTTGTTCGTCCTGGAGGCAGTCTCGGTCATCGTCCAGGTGGCCAGCTTCAAGATGACCGGACGGCGGGTCTTCCGCATGGCGCCGTTACACCATCACTTTGAGCAGAAGGGCTGGGAGGAGCCGACAATCGTCATCCGCTTTTGGATTATCGCCTCGATCCTGGCGATCGCCGGGCTGGCGACCCTGAAGTTGCGCTAGCGTCCGATGCCCGGGGCCGCACAAATCGTCGTCGACAGCTTTAAGGGGCGCCGCGTCGCGGTCCTGGGGCTCGCGCGATCAGGCCGCGCCGCCGCCCGCGCGCTTACCGCCGGCGGCGCGCAAATCCTCGCCTGGGACGACGATCCGGCGGTGCGCGAGGCGCTAGCCGCCGAGATCCCGCTCTGTGACCCGGCGCAAGAGGATTGGCGGGACATTGCCGCGCTCGTCCTCTCGCCGGGGATCCCGCAGAGCTATCCCGAGCCGCATCCGGCGGTGCTGCGCGCCCGCGAAGCCGGCGCGGAAATCATCGGCGATATCGAACTCCTCGGCCGGGCGCAGCCCGAGGCCCGCTATGTCGGGATCACCGGCACCAACGGCAAATCGACGACGACGGCGCTCGTCGGCCACATCCTGGCCGCCGCCGGGCGGCGGGTCGAAACCGGCGGCAATCTCGGCACCGCTTCGTTGTCGCTGGCGCCGCTCGACAGCGCCGGCACCTATGTCCTCGAACTTAGCTCGTTTCAGCTGGAGCTGATCGAGAGCCTCGCCTTCGAGGTGGCGGTGCTCCTCAACGTCACCCCCGACCATCTCGACCGGCATGGCGGGATGGCGGGCTACATCGGCGCAAAGCGGCGCATTTTCGCGCATCAGGGTGCTGGCTCAACCGCGATCGTCGGGATCGACGACCCGATCTGCCGCAGTATTTGCGAGGAGCTGCGGCGTGAGGGGTCAGCGCGCGTGGTGCCGATTTCGGTCAACGAGCGCGCGCCCGGCGGGGTCTATGTCGATCAGGGCTGGCTCGTCGACGCGACCGCAGGGCAGCCGGTCCGCGTCCTCGACCTGGCCCTGGCCGAACGCCTGCCCGGTTCGCATAATTGGCAGAACGCGGCCGCCGCCTATGCCGCCGCGCGCTCGGTCGGGGTCGCGGCCGCAGCCGCCGCCAGCGCGATTCGCTCATTCCCTGGGCTCGCGCATCGTCAAGAACTCGTCGATACGATCGACGGGGTCCGCTATATCAACGATTCGAAGGCGACAAACGCCGATGCGGCCGAAAAGGCGCTCGCATGCTATGAGGCGATCTATTGGATTGCCGGCGGGCTGCCGAAGGCAGGGGGGATTACCTCGCTCACGCCTTATTTCAGACGGCTGCGGCACGCCTATTTGATCGGCACCGCGACCGAGGAGTTTGCAGCGACGCTGGGCGGTTCGGTTCCCTTCACCCGGTGCGGCGATCTCGGGACCGCACTGTGCGCAGCGGCCGAGGACGCGCGCCGCGACGGCGTCGCAGGGGCGGTCGTCTTGTTGTCGCCGGCCTGCGCGTCTTACGACCAGTTCGCGCATTTCGAGGCCCGGGGCGATGCCTTTCGCGCGCTCGTCGCCGAGCGCCGCGCGGGCCGGCCGCGATGATGTTCGCCCGCATCGACCAGAGGCCGGTGGCGCGCTGGTGGTGGACCATCGATCGCTTGAGCCTGGGTGCGCTTGCGCTGCTGATCGCTTTCGGCGCGGTGTTGAGCATGGCGGCCAGCCCCGCGGTCGCCGAGCGGCTCGGGTACGCGCCATTGCATTTTGTCGAGCGCCAGATGGTGATCGCGCCGATCGCCTTTGCGATCATGTTCGCGGTGTCGCTGTTGCCGCCGCGCGGGATCCGCCGGGTCGCGTTCATCGGTTTTGCGATCGCGGTCGGATTGCTCGCGCTGACTTTTGTCGTCGGGGTTGAGATCAAGGGCGCGCGGCGTTGGATCGATCTGCCGGGCCTGTCGATACAGCCGTCGGAATTCGTCAAGCCGACCTTTACCGTCTTGGCCGCCTGGCTCTTTGCCGAGCAGAAGGAGCGGCCCGGTTTTCCTGGGAACGCGATCTCGATCGCGCTGTTTCTCGGTCTCATCGCGATGCTGGTCAAGCAGCCCGACATCGGCATGGCGGTCGTCGTCGCGCTGGTCTGGTTCGCGCAATTCTTCATGGCCGGCCTCAGGCTTTATTGGGCCGCCGTCGGCACGCTGGCCGGGCTTGGCGGGCTGGCTGGCGCTTATCTGTGGCTGCCGCACGTGACCAGCCGGATCAACCGCTTTCTCGATCCGGCGGTGGGCGACTCCTATCAGGTCAACCGCTCGATCGAGGCGTTCGTCAATGGCGGGCTGTGGGGCCGTGGGCCCGGCGAGGGAACGGTCAAGGACGTGCTCCCCGACGCGCACGCCGACTTTGTGTTTGCGGTCGCGGGGGAGGAATTCGGGCTCATTGTCTGCGTTCTCATCATCGGCGTCTTTGCCTTTATCGTGCTGCGCGGTTTTTCGCGGCTGTTGCAGGAGGGCAACCTCTTTGTCGTCCTTTCGGCGACCGGGCTCCTCATCCAGTTCGGGCTGCAGGCGATCATCAACATGGCCTCCACCCTGCATCTCATTCCGACCAAGGGCATGACGCTGCCGTTTCTGTCTTATGGCGGGTCGTCGATGCTGGCCTTGGGGTTGGGCATGGGGATGATGCTGGCCTTGACGCGGCGCCGCCTCGGCGGGAGCGAGTTGTGAGCGCCGGCCCCGTCGTCCTCGCCGCCGGCGGCACCGGCGGGCATCTCTTCCCGGCGCAAGCGCTCGCCGAACGGCTGGTCCAATGCGGCGCCGCGGTGTGCCTCGTCACCGACCGGCGCGCCGACGGGTTCGCCGTCAAGGTGCCGGGCGTCGACATCCACCAAATTCACGCTGGACGGCTGGGCGGCGGTCTCTTCCGAACCGCTGGCGGCATCGCGGCGATGGCGATCGGTCTCCTAGAGGCGCGGCGGCTGTTGCGCCGCCTCCAACCCGCGGCAGTCATTGGCTTTGGCGGCTACCCCTCGGTGCCGACGATGCTGGCGGCGACCCAGCTCGGTTTGGCCACCGTGATTCACGAGCAGAACGCGGTGCTCGGCCGCGCCAATCGCCTGTTAGCGCCCCGCGTCCGGCGGATCGCCACCGGTTTCCTCGCGACGAGCGGTCTGCGCCCGGCTGAGCAGTTGCGCGCGACCTATACCGGCAACCCGGTGCGGCCGGCGATCGCCGCGGTTGCCCGCACCGACTACCGGCCACCCCGGGCCGGCACGCCCGTCGAGCTGGTGATCCTCGGCGGCAGCCAGGGGGCGCGGATTTTCGCCGACATCGTGCCGCCGGCGCTGGCGGGATTGCCACCCGAATTATGCATGCGGCTGCGCGTCAGCCAGCAGGCCCGACCCGAGGATTGCGCCCGGGTTACGGCCGCGCTCCAAGCTGCCGGCATCGCCGCCGAGGTCACGAGCTTCTTCACCGATGTGCCGGAGCGCCTCGCGCGGGCCCAGCTGGTGATCTGCCGGGCCGGAGCATCGACGGTTTCCGAGCTCGCCGCCGCCGGCCGCCCGGCGCTCCTGGTGCCCTACCCGCATGCGACCGACGACCACCAGGCGGCCAATGCCCGCGCTTTCGCCGATGCCGGCGCCGGCTGGGCCATCCCGCAATCGGCATTGAGCGCGCCCTTGCTGACGAAAATCCTGGCGGAGCGGGTCGCCGACCCCGCGGGGCTCGCAGATGCCGCCGTGCAGGCACGCCGCTTTGCCTGCGACGACACGACCGACCGGCTCGCCGCAATCGTTCTCGCGCTGGTGTCGGGCATGGCCGGCAAGCCGGACGGCAACCTCGCTTGCGCGCCGGGGGAGTACGCGGCATGAGATCGCTGCCGGAAGCAATCGGCCCCCTTCATTTCGTCGGGATCGGCGGCATCGGGATGAGCGGCATCGCCGAGGTGCTGCATAATCTCGGCTACCGGGTGCAAGGCAGCGATCTTGCCGAGAGCGCCAATACGCGCCGGCTGCGGTCGCTCGGTATCACCGTGATGATCGGCCACGCCGCCGAAAATCTCGACAGCGCCGAGGTCATCGTCATTTCCTCCGCCGTCACCCCCGACAACCCGGAAGTCGTGGCGGCGCGGGCGCGGCGCCTGCCGGTGGTGCGGCGCGCCGAGATGCTGGCCGAGCTGATGCGACTCAAATGGTCGATCGCGATCGCCGGCACCCACGGCAAGACGACGACGACCTCGATGATTGGCGCGCTTCTTGAAACCGCCGGGCTCGACCCGACCGTGATCAATGGCGGCATCATCAACGCTTACGGCACCAATACCCGGCTCGGCGCCGGCGACTGGATGGCGGTCGAGGCCGACGAGAGCGACGGCACCTTCACCCGGCTCCCGGCGACAATCGCGATCGTCACCAACATCGATCCCGAACACCTCGATTTCTATGGCGACTTCGCCACGCTCGCCCAAGCCTTCGAGACTTTTGTCGGCAATATCCCGTTCTACGGGTTCGCGGTTTTGTGCATCGACCATCCCGTCGTCCAGGGCATGATCGCCCGCCTGCCGGAGCGGCGCGTCGTGACTTACGGCCTCTCGCCGCAGGCCGATATTCGCGCGACCAACATCAGGCTGGGGCCAGACGGCAGCCATTACGATGCGCTGATCGCCGACCGGCTGACCGGGCAGGAGCGGTTGCTCGCGGGCCTCTTCCTGCCGATGTTCGGCGAACACAATGTCCAGAATTCGCTGACCGTCCTGGCCGTGGCGGCGGAAATGGGTCTGAGCGACGAGGTGGTGCGCGCCACCTTGCGCAATTTCAAGGGCGTGCGCCGGCGCTTCACCAAGACCGGGGAATGGAACGGCGTCACGATCATCGACGATTACGGCCATCACCCGGTTGAAATCGCCGCCGTCCTGAAGGCGGCGCGGGCGATCGCCGCGCTTGACGACAGGGGCGGCCGGGTGATCGCCGTCGTCCAGCCGCATCGCTACACGCGGCTGGCCAATCTGTTCGACGGTTTCTGCTCGTGCTTCAACGACGCCGATCTGGTGCTGGTTGCCGATGTCTACGCGGCCGGAGAGGCACCGATCGACGGCGCGACGCGCGACGCGCTGGTCGCCGGCCTCGGCGCCTATGGCCATCGCAATGCCCGGGCCCTGCCGGAACCCGACCACCTCGCGCCGATGCTGCGCGCGTTGGCCCGGCCCGGCGACATCGTGGTGTGCCTCGGCGCCGGTTCGATCACCGGCTGGGCGAACAGCCTGCCCAACGACCTCGCCATGCTGGAAACGCGGAGCCGAGTGGCGTGAGGGCGCCTGCGGACCTTCTGGACGGCGACTGGCGGCAGCGCCTCCCGCCGGTCCGCGGCCGGCTGGTTGCCGATGCCCCGATCGGAAACCTGACCTGGTTTCGCGTCGGCGGCCCGGCCGACGTGCTGTTCCGGCCCGCGGACCAAAAGGACTTGGCGGATTTTCTCGGCGCGCTGCCGGTCGACATTCCGGTGACCGTAATCGGGGTCGGCTCGAACCTCCTCGTGCGTGACGGCGGCATCTCGGGCGTCGTCATCCGGCTGGGCCGCGGCTTTATCGATGTCGAAACCGGCGGTGACGAAGTGCGTGCCGGCGGCGGCGTGCTCGACGCCAACGTAGCTCTGGCGGCCGCCGAGGCCGGGATTGCCGGACTCGAGTTCCTCTCCGGGGTGCCCGGCACGATCGGCGGCGGGTTTCCGACGAACGCCGGCGCCTATGGAAGCGAATTCAAGGATGTGCTGGTATCCGCCGATGCGGTTGACCGCGCCGGCAGGATGCATCGGGCGAGCGTTGCCGAACTCGGGTTTTCCTACCGCCACCGTGCGGCGCCCTCCGACTGGATCTTCACCGCCGCGATTTTCCGCGGGATGCCCGGCGATCGCGGGGCGATCGCGCAACGCATGGCTGAGATCAGCGCCTTGCGCGAGGCCGCGCAGCCGATCCGCGCGCGCACCGGCGGCTCGACCTTCGCCAACCCGCCGGGGCACCAGGCGTGGCAGCTGATCGATCGGGCCGGCTGCCGCGGCTTGGTGCGCGGCGGCGCGATGGTCTCCGACAAGCACGCCAATTTCCTGATCAACACCGGCCATGCGACCGCCGCCGACATCGAGGGCCTGGGAGAGGAAGTGCGGCGCCGGGTCCTTGACAGGTTCGGCATCGCTCTCGAATGGGAGATCCGCCGCATCGGGCGGCGGGCGCCAGAGAGCCGGCCCGCGAGGACGCGATGAGGGCGCGCGCGGAACGTGCCGCGCCGCCGCCCGCGCGGCGCCGGCGGCGGATCACCCCGGCGCTGCGCCGCGCCCTGCCATGGGCTCTCCTCTTGGTGCTTGCCGCCGGTGTTTACGGCGCGGTGGTGCTGAGCCGGCTGCCGGCCGGTGAGGCGATCCTCGGCAGGGCGGCCGATCGGGCCCTCGCGGCGAGTGCGGCGCTGGGCCTTGTCGTCGGCGATATCGAGGTCGAGGGCCGCGAGACCACCGAGACCGCGACGATCATGGCCGCGCTCGCGGCGACACGCGGCACTCCTATCCTCGCGGTCAGCCCCGAGCGGGCGCAGCAGAAGCTGGAGAGCCTGCCGTGGGTGCGCTCGGCATCGATCGAGCGCCGCCTGCCCGGGACCCTGATTGTTCGGCTGGTTGAACGCCATCCGCTCGCGGTGTGGCAGCACGCCGGCAAGCAGGAGCTGATCGACCGCGAGGGGGCGGTGATCCCGGTCACCGATCTGACCCGATTTTCCCGGCTGCCGACGGTGGTGGGCGAGGATGCCGCGAGCCATGCCGCCCAGCTCATCGCCATGCTGGCGCGCGAGCCCGAGCTTGCCGCCCGGGTGACCGCCGCGGTTCGGGTCGACGATCGGCGCTGGAACGTGCGGATCGACAACGCGATCGACGTGCTGCTGCCTGAGGCAAACCCCGGCGATGCGTGGGCGCGTCTGGCGGCGCTCGAAAGGTCGGACCAGCTGTTGCAGCGCGACATCCGCACCGTCGATTTGCGGCTGCCCGATCGGCTGGTGCTGCGCGCCGCCGACCCGCCGCCGGCTCCGGCCGCGCCGGCGAAGAGGGCCCGAGCGCCAGGAAAGAACACATGAAGCAGAGCGCAGCCCCTCCCCATAACTCCCAGGGAAACTCCGGCGGCAACTCCCGGGGCAGCGGCCGGGGCAACGGCAACGGCGCTCATCCGCCGGCGAGCGCGCGCCCCAATCAACGCCCCAATCAGCGCCCGGGGCCGATGCGTCCGCGCGGCAGCATGATCGCGGCGATCGATATCGGCACGACGAAGACCTGCTGCTTTATCGCGCGGGTCGAAGACCAACCGCGCATCCTCGGCATCGGCCATCAGATCGCGCGCGGCATGAAGAGCGCCACCATCATCGATCTGGACGCCGCAGCCCATTCGATCCGCAATGCCGTGCACGCCGCCGAGGAAATGGCCGGCGAAACGATCGGGCGTGCCGTCGTCAACCTGTCGGGCGGCCACGTCGCCTCACGAATCGTCAAGGCGGAAATCGGCGTCGCGCGGCGCGAGATCACCGACCGCGATATGCGCCAGGTCCTCGAACGCGGCTATCTGACGCGAGAATCGCCCGACCATCAGGTCATTCATTCGATCCCCGTCGGCTTCTCGATCGACGACAGCCGCGGCATCCTCGACCCGCGCGGGATGGTCGGCGAGCGGCTCGGCGTCAACATACATATCGTCACCGCCGCCACGGCGAGCGTGCGCAACCACACCGCCGCGATCGGGCGCTCGCATCTCGAAGTCGAGGCGCTGGTTGTCAGCCCCTACGCCGCAGGCCTGGCGTGCCTCGTCGAAGACGAGATGGATCTCGGCGTCACGGTGATCGACATGGGCGGCGGCACGACGACGATCGGGGTGTTTTTTGGCGGCAATCTGATCTTTGCCGATGCGGTGCCGGTCGGCGGCGGCCATGTCACCAACGACATCGCCCGCGGGCTGGCGACCCCGCTCGCCCATGCCGAGCGGATGAAGGCGCTGTTTGGCAGCGCCATCTCCTCGACCCTCGACGAGCGCGAAATGATCGCCGTTCCGCCGATCGGCGAAGAAGAAGACGGCCATGTCAATCATGTGCCCAAATCGCTGCTCGTCAGTATCATCGCCCCGCGGATCGAAGAAACATTCGAGCTGGTGCACCAGCGGCTGGAAGCGAGCGGCTGCGACAAGATCGCCGGACGGCGGGTGGTCTTGACTGGCGGCGCCTGCCAGTTGCACGGGGTACGCGAACTCGCCGCGCTTATCCTCGACAAACAGGTGCGGATCGGCCGGCCGATGGGATTGCGGGGTTTGGCTGAAGCGACGCACGGCCCGGCATTTTCGACGGCGGCGGGCCTGCTGATTTTCGGCTTGTCCGAACACGCCGAATCGCCGCGTCCGCCGCGCCGCTCGCCGCGCGGCATGTTCGACCGAGTCGGGCATTGGCTGCGCGAGAATTTTTAAGTCCGGTTGGAATTTTCCTTGGCTGCCTGTACCTGGTTTGCGACAAAACGGTTACTATCGGGCTGCGTCACCCGCCGAGCTGAATCGGAACCGGTGCCACTCTCGCGCCGGCCGGCGGCGATCGCAATGAGGGGGAGCCGGACGTTTGGTGCCGGGCAGGGCCACACTCGCGCAGGCGTGGAGGGCGTAAAATGATCAATCTGAGCATCCCGAAGGACGAGCAGGAGCTTAAGCCCCGCATTACCGTCGTCGGAGTTGGCGGCGCCGGGGGGAATGCCGTCAACAACATGATCCGCTCGAACCTGATCGGGTGCGAATTTATCGCCTGCAACACCGACGCGCAGGCGCTGGCGCTGTCGACGGCGCCGCGCAAGATCCAGCTCGGGGTCGGCGTGACCCATGGCCTCGGCGCCGGCGCGCGGCCCGATGTCGGCCGGGCGGCCGCCGAAGAGGCGGTCGACGACATCCTCGAATCGATGCAGGGCTCGAACATGGTGTTCATCACCGCCGGCATGGGCGGCGGCACCGGTACGGGCGCCGCCCCGGTGATCGCCCGCATCGCGCGCGAATCGGGGATTCTCACGGTCGGCGTCGTCACCAAGCCGTTTCAGTTCGAGGGCGTCAACCGAATGCGCGTCGCCGAATCCGGGATCGAGGAACTGCAAAAATACGTCGACACGCTGATCATCATCCCGAACCAGAACCTGTTTCGCATCGCCAACGAGCGCACGACCTTCGCCGACGCCTTCAAGATGGCCGACGATGTGCTGCATTCCGGGGTGCGCGGGGTTACCGACCTGATGGTGATGCCGGGCCTGATCAATCTCGACTTCGCCGACATCCGCACGGTCATGAGCGAGATGGGCAAGGCGATGATGGGGACGGGCGAAGCCGATGGCGAGCGCCGCGCGGTCGACGCCGCCGAAGCTGCGATCAACAATCCGCTGTTGGAGGACGTCTCGATGAAGGGCGCCCGCGGCGTTCTCATCAATATCACCGGCGGCTCCGATATGACGCTGTTCGAGGTCGACGAGGCCGCTAACCGGATCCGCGAAGAGGTCGACCCCGACGCCAACATCATTTTCGGCTCGACCTTTGACGAAAACCTCGCCGGAAGGATGCGCATCTCGGTCGTCGCCACCGGCATCGAAGCCGAACTCGCGCAGCCGCAGGAGCGCCCCGATCTGAGTGCGCGCAGTAGCGATGGCGAGGCGGTACTGGCCGATTCCGGCTCCGGCTATACCCAGCCGATGCTGACCCAGAATGCGGCCGCTCCCGCATCGGCGCGCGGCGAGCCCCAGGCCGGGGCGTTGCGTGCCGACGCGCGCGGGCAAAATCCGGCGGAGCCCGTCCCGCCCGCCGCCGAGGCGGCAGAAAGCGCCGCGGTCAAGAGTGGCGCCTTCGTCGCACCGCGGCCGGTCGATGCGGGACCGGTTCGCCCGGTGCCAATTGTGCCAGCGACGGCGGCCGGTGCGCCCTCCGGGTCAACCCCGCGGGGCGATGCCCAGCCCCGACCAAAGGGCCGCGTGCCGAGCCTCATCGAGCGGGTCACCGGGGTCGGCCGCGCCCGACCGCCAGCGCCGGCGCCTGTGCCGCGGCCGGCTGCGGCGCCGGCCCGCCCGGCCCAGCCGCGGCTCCCGCCGC
>Ga0209415_10007701_pt1 | contig 18760 bp, 16 predicted proteins | sample PeaSoiSIISIP2007_FD_187696 | JGI IMG/M metagenome (GOLD analysis project Ga0209415, IMG submission 187696) | Peat soil microbial communities from Weissenstadt, Germany - SII-SIP-2007 (SPAdes) (version 2) | ecosystem: Environmental > Terrestrial > Soil > Wetlands > Peat | place: Germany...
GTGCTGTCGATCATGCCCGGTATCGTCGAGTTCGTGCGGCAGAAAACCAAACCTGAAAAGCAAAGCTGAGCCGCCAAGGACGCGAAGGGCGCAATGGAAAAGCAAACGAGGACGGGCGCGCTGTCCGGTCGGTATCAGTGCTGCCCCGGGCGCATGAAGCGTTACCCGGGAATGTTCCTGTTATTGCTGCACTTACCTCGGCTGTCACGAAAGCCGCCGCTCGAGGAATCCGCGCACGATCGGCAGCGAACTGCACGCTGAAGAGCGTGCGCTACCTGGCGAGCCGTATCATCCGCAGCTCGCTCTTGACGAGATCGGGCACGACCACCAAGTAGCCTTTGCCTTCGGGAACGACGCAGAAATCGGCCGGGCCTTTGAATCCCGTCGCCAGGGTCTCCATACCCGACTTTTCGCTCCAGCTGAAAAGCGATCCCGAGTTCCAGTCCGTGGCCAGGATAGTGCCGTCGTTCATTTGATAAAGGCCGTCGAGCCGGCCGATGTCCTTCGTCAACGCCTTGACTTCACCCTTGGCGGTGAGCGTGTAGATGGCGCGGTCTTCCTTTTCCGATTTGAACCCCGCCATCAGCAGCGAGCCGTCCTTCGCCGGATAAAGGCCGTTGGGATAGACCCCCTTGCCGGAGAAAACGCGCGCGACTTTGGGCTCCTTCTTCGCGTTCAGGAAATCCGCCGGCTCCACGCTGTATAGCTCATCCGACCGATTGTCGCTCACGTAAAGGACGCTGCCCCTGACCGTCGGGTCGTTGGCGAACGTGATCCCGGTCAGCGCGACCTTTCTGCCCTTGTGGGTCTTCAGATCGAAGATCCACACGACGTCGATGTCGGTGACCCACAGCCGGTTGCCCCTGACCCAGATGCCCTTCGGCTTGTTGAGGACATCGCCGGGGTCGGGCAGAAAACGCGACTCCAGGATCTTGCCGTCGAGCGCTACCTTGCTGATCCGGCCGTTGCCGTCCTTCGCCGTGGTATCGAGTTTGGCGCCGCCGAAGTTGCCCACGTACAGCACCTTGGCGGCGGGGTCGTAGGCGACCGACTCCGGAAACGCAAAGCCCGTGACCGTCTGCTCGGAAATCACCCGCAGCTTACCCGCGTCGGCCGCGGATGTGTCGAAAGCAATCCCCGCCATTCCGGCCAGAAAAGCCAGACCCGCTGTCATTACTTTGCGCATGGGATTCTCCTTTGCAAGATGTGATTGGACTTCTGCTGCTTCATATCTTTTTAGCGAGCCCCGCCGCTTTGCCGATGTAGGTTGCGGGCGTCAGGGCGAGCAGGCGTTTCTTTTCTGCGGCGGGAATGGCCAGCGTCCTGATGAACGCGGCGAGCGATTGACGCGTGACGCCGCCTTTGCCGCGCGTGAGTTTCTTCAGCTTTTCGTAGGCGCCGGCCACGCCGTAGCGCCGCATCACGGTCTGGATCGGCTCGGCAAGCACTTCCCAGTTGGCGTCGAGGTCGGCCGCCAGTTTCGCGCGGTTGGCTTCGAGCTTGTCCAGACCCTTCAGGCACGAGTCGTAGGCGAGCAGCGTGTGGCCGAGAGCGACGCCCGTGTTGCGCAGCACCGTCGAGTCGGTGAGATCGCGCTGCCAGCGCGATATCGGGAGTTTCTCGCTCATGTGCCGCAGCAGCGCATTGGCGACGCCGAGATTGCCTTCCGAGTTCTCGAAGTCGATCGGGTTTACCTTGTGCGGCATCGTCGATGAGCCGATTTCGCCGGCCTTCGCTTTCTGCCTGAAGTAGCCGAGCGAGATATAGCCCCAGATGTCGCGGTCGAGGTCTATCAGTATCGTGTTCGCGCGCGCGAACGCGTCGAACAATTCGGCGAACGAGTCGTGCGGCTCGATCTGGATCGTGTAGGGATTGAATTCGAGCCCGCGATCCTCGACGAACTGACGCGCGAATTTCTCCCAATCAAAGTCGGGGTAAGCGGCGAGGTGCGCGTTGTAGTTGCCGACCGCGCCGTTGATCTTGCCGGCGATGCTCACCGCCGAAATGCGTCCCCGCGCGCGCCGCAGCCGGTACACGACGTTCGCGAGCTCCTTGCCGAGCGTGGTCGGAGAGGCCGGCTGGCCGTGCGTGTGCGCGAGCATCGCGGCGCCGGCGAGCTTGTGCGCAAGCGCGGTCAGCTGTCTGATGATCGCGTCGAGCGCCGGCACCATGACCTCGTCGCGCGCGGCTTTCAGCATCAGCGCATGACACAGGTTGTTGATGTCTTCCGACGTGCACGCGAAGTGGATGAATTCGGCAACCCTCGCGATCTCGGCATTGCCCGCGAGCTTGTCCTTCAGGAAATATTCGATCGCTTTGACGTCATGGTTGGTGCGCGCTTCGATAATTTTGACCGCCGCCCCGTCGGCTTCCGAGAATTTTTTGACGATGAAGTCGAGCTGCGTGAGCGTGGCCGCGGAAAAGGGCGGCGCCTCCCTGATTTCGGGCTCGGCGGCGAGCGCTTTGAGCCATTCGACTTCGACCTGCACGCGGCAGCGGATCAGCCCGAGCTCGCTGAAAAAGTTGCGCAGCGGCCCGACCTTGCTGCTGTAGCGCCCGTCGAGAGGAGAGAGGGCCGTGAGGGGGGAGAGCGCCATGGCAATCCGCGATGAATGAGGCGTTATTTTATCACACGCGACACCGCGTTCGTCGCTGGAGATCGACTGCCGGTCAGCGATTTGCCAGCTCGATCAACGCGGCGGTCAGCACGCGCGCGCCTGCAGCGAGGTCCGCGGGCTTGGCGTTTTCCGCCTCGTTGTGGCTGATGCCTTTCTCGCACGGCACGAAGATCATTCCGGTGGGGCACACGCGCGCCATGTACATTGCGTCGTGGCTCGCGCCCGACGGCAGCCGCAGGTGCGGAAGGGCGAGATTTTTCGCCGCATCCTCGATCGCGGCGATGACGTTAGCGTCGAACGCGCACGGATCGTCATGCAGCGATGGCGTAACTTTCACGTCGCAGAATTTAGCGGCCTTGCGCGCGAGCGGCCCGACTGCCTCGCCGAGCCCGCGAATGCGCTTGGGGTCGGGATGGCGCAGATCGACCGAGAACAGCACGTGGCTCGCGACCGAGTTAGGCGAGTTCGGCGTCACCAGCATGCGGCCGACGGTGAATCGCGTGGCGTCCGCCGGGTCGTGCGCGAGGTCGCGCAGGGCATCGATGATCGCGATGGCATCGCGCAGCGCGTCCTTGCGTAAGGCGAGCGGCGTGGTGCCGGCGTGATCGGTCTTGCCGAACACCTCGATATTGAACCAGCGCAGACCCTGGATGCCAGTGACCACGCCGATGGTTTTGCCGGCGTTTTCGAGCAGTGGTCCCTGCTCGATGTGTGCTTCGATGTAGCCCGCCGCCGGCATTTTGAATTCGCGTTTTGTCGCCTCCGGCGTAGCCGCGAGCGTCTCGGCCAGCGCGTCGCGCAGCGTGATGCCGTCGTTGTCGGTGACGTCGAGCACGTCTGCCAGCGGCCGCGCGCCGGTGAACACCATGGAGCCCATGGTGCACGGCTGGAAGCGGCCGCCCTCCTCGTTGGTCCACGCGACAACTTCAATCGGACGCCGCGTGCGCACGCCGGCTTCGTCCATTGCTTCGAGCGCTTCGAAACCGGCGAGCACGCCGTAAATGCCGTCGAAGCGGCCGCCGCGCGGCTGACTGTCCATGTGGCTGCCGGTCATCACCGGTGCGGCGTTCGGGTCGGAGCCTGCGCGCCGCAAGAACAAATTACCGATGCCGTCGACGCAGACCGTAAAATTGCGCTGTCTGGCCCACGCCAAAAGCAGCCTGCGCGCGGCGATGTCTTCCCTGGACAGCGCGGCGCGATTGACGCCGTTATTCGGGATCGCGCCGATCCGCGCCATTTCCATGTGGCGTTGCCACAAGCGCTGCTGATCGACGCGGTTGACCGCGTCGCAGGAGTCTTCCCTCATTTTTCCGTCACGGCCGGCAAACTGCGATTCTAGCGTGCTATTCGGGCTTGATGCCGGCGTTCTTGATCACTTTCGCCCATTTGGCGATCTCTGCGCGCATGATTATCACGACTTCGCCGGGCGAACTGCTGTGCGTCTCGATGCCGTAAAACAGCAGGCGGTCCCTGATGTCACCGGCGTTGATCGCCTTCGCAAAATCGTCGTTAAGCCTGCTGACGACGGGCTTGTCCACGCCGTCCGGCGCGAGCACGCCATACCAGTAATCGGCCTCGAATCCCGCCACGCCGGCCTCCGCCACGGTCGGCAACTGGGGCAGCGCGGGCGAGCGTTTTGCGCCGGCGACCGCGATGCCGCGCAGCCTGCTGGTTTTGATATGGGGCAGCGCGGCCGCGATGCTGTCGAACAACAGATCGACGTTGCCGGTGAGCAATTCGGGCAGTGCATCGCTGCTGTTCCTGAACGGCACGCTGTCGGTCCGGGTATCGGTCAGGTTCCTGAACATTTCTTCCTCGAGCTGTGACAGCGAGGTTTTGCCATGCGATGCCCACCGGATCTGTCCGGGCCTGGACTTCGCGAGCGCAATTATTTGATCGACGGTTTTGAGCGGCAGCGATGGATGCGACACCAGCACGTGCGGAGCGTTGGCGACCAAAGTCACCGGTGCGAAGTCGGCGAGCAGATCGTAATGAAGCTTCCTATACAGGGTCACGCTCGCCGCGTAGTTGACGATCGGCGCAAACAGCAGCGTGTAACCATCGGGTCGCGCTCTAGCGGCAACCTCGGCGCCGAAATGACCATCGTCGCCGGGCCGATTCACGATTTCGAATGGCTGGCGCGCCGTCTCGTTGAGCTTGTTGACGACGATCCGCGCCACGCTGTCGGCGATGCCGCCGTTAAGGAATGGCACGATGATGTGAATCGGTTGCGCGGCGCCCGGCGCGGACGTGCCGGTGGCGTGCAGGCGGGGCGCAACGAATACTGCCGCAAGCAGACTCAGCGCGCCAACCGAAATTCGCAGCGTGCTCACGTGAGGTTCGGCGCGCCTAATCCGTCCGCGTGCCGGCGGTCCTGACCACCGCTTTGCGGTCTCGGCGCGCATGAATTTTTCAAGCTCGCGCGGGCCGCAGCCGTTGTGGCGCGGCGTGGGCTGTCACGAGTCCTGGCGCGCGTATTGCAGGATCAGAGCCTCGAGGCCTTGCGGTCCGGCGCGTACTTCGAGGGGCGCTTCGGCCGGGTCTATGAAAACGGTCGACCACGCAGGATAGCTTTTGCCGTTGCATTCGAGGCTGCCGTTCGCGACCAGATAATACTGGCCGCCGGTGCCGCGCGGGTCGGGGCCGGCCGTCTGCATGTTCGGTCCCATGCGCAGCATGAACGCGCCGAGACCGTCGGGTTCTTTCTGCTGGCCTTCGAACAGCGGTTCCAGCGCGGCGCTGCTGAGGTTCAGCAGCACGGGTTCCGTGCTCAAAGTAACGGGGGCAAGACGATGGCGCCGTTTGCTCGGCTTGAGCTGTTCGCGGTAGCCGGGCTGGTGCAGATAAACTGCACCCGAATCGGTTTTTGCGCGCAAGGTAAAATATGAGAAGCCCTGCGGACCGGCATTGATCGGGCCGTAGCCGGTATGATGATCGGCATAGTGCACGGCTATCGGATGCGCAATTTCGTTGTTGCGTCCCAGACCGCCGCCGCCGGCCACGAACACCTGAAACTGGTCGACTTCGTGAAAATGCGGCACGATCGTCTCGTTCGGGCTCATTTCGATCAGGAACGCCTGCGGCGCGTTCTTCATTTGGCCGTCGGAGCGAAGTCCGAGGAAGTCGGTGCGCCAGTGTTCTTCGCCGGTGCCCCTCGATTTAATGAGGCGGCGGCCTGGCAGCGCCTGCGCGCCGGTCATTGCGTGTACCATGATCAACTCCTCCGTTCCGCGTTACTCGCAAAGTCTAGATCAACCGGTGGAGTGCGCCAACCCGCCGGCTTTCCGCCGCCGCGTTCAGTCCCCGCGTATGCCGGCTTGTTTGATGACGCGGGCCCATCTTTCACGCTCGGCCCTGATGAGGGCCGCGAATTGCTGCGGTGAGCCGCCGGCAGCCTCCGCGCCGTCGCTGGCCAGACGAGCAGCGACTTCCGCGAGCTGCAGCGTCTTGACGATTTCGCGGTTGAGACGTTCCACGATGGACCTCGGCGTGCCGGCCGGCGCCTGCACGCCGTACCATTGGGTGACCGCGAATCCGGGCACGCCGGCCTCGGCGACCGTCGGCAAATCGGGCAGCGCTTTCGCGCGTTGGACGCCAGTGACCGCCAGCGCTCTCAATCTCTGCGATTGAATCAGCGGCAGGGCGGAGATGATGCTCGCGAAGATAAGCTGGATGTGGCCGCCGATCAAGTCGGGATACGCGGCGCCTATGCCTTTGTACGGCACATGGACCATTTGGACGCCGGTCATCGATTTGAACAGCTCGCTCGCCAGATGGATCAGGCTGCCGTTTCCGGCGGAAGCGTAGTTGAGCTTGCCGGGATTCGACTTTGCATAGACTATCAGCTCGGCCACGGACATTACCGGAACGGCTGGATTGACCACGATCACGTAGGGCTGGGTCGTCACCTGCGATACCGGCGTAAAGTCGCGCACCGGATCGTATTGCGCCTTGTACATGAGCGGATGAATGACTGCGGTAGCGCTCATCATGAGCAGAGTGTAGCCGTCGGGCGCCGCGTGCGCGACGAGTTCCGCGCCGATGCTGCCGCCGCCCCCGCCGCGGTTGTCCACCACCACGGCCTGGCCGAGACTTTCGTTGAGCTTGATCGCGATGCCGCGTGCGACCGTGTCCATGCCGCCACCGGGTGCCAGTGGCACGATCAATCTGATCGGCTTGGCTGGATAATTCTGGGCCTGAACCCACGGCGTCACCGTGATCAGGGCAAGCGCGATCAACCGGCGGAAATACGGCATCGTCATCCTGCGCGCTCGGCTTCAGGTTTTCGCCATCAGCCGCGCAAGCTCGGCGGCGTCCTTGAGCGATTCGAGCTTGAGCATCGCGTCGCGCACCTGCTCGACCTGCGGCCGCGGCAGGGTGTGGGTCGCGAGTTTCTCGAATTTCTCGATCACTTCGGCGGCTGACGCAAATTTCTTTTCGCTGCCGCGCGCGTATTCGACGGTGCGCTCCATTTTCGTGCCGTCCTTCAAGTGCACTTCGACGCGCACCAGATGGCGGAATTTCGAGCCTTTGGCGGTGATTGCCGGATCGTGCAGCACCTCGACTTTCTCGGCGAGCGCCATGCGTGCCGGATCGGCGACTTTGTCCTCGGTGAATTGATCGACGAAACAGTCGTCCTCGATGAGCCAGGTGGCGACGCAGTAGGGCATGTTGAGCTGCGCCGAGGTCAGCCCTTGCGGCACGTATTTCCAGCCGACATGGCTCGCCGTCACCTGCGAGCCGTGCACGATGATTTTCTTGACGTCGTCCGCGCCGAAACGGCGCTCCTGCCGCATGTCGCGCAGCGCATCGAGCGTGGTGTGGTTGGTGCCGACGCACGCATAGAACTTGAGCGCGACGCCCATCGTCTGCCACACCGAGCCCAGACCGGCGGTGAGTTCATCGAGCTTGAAGCGGTCGGTCGAGCGCGAGAACGTGGTGCAGAAGCCGCCGTATTCGCTTTCGAGCACGTTGACGATGCCGGTAAAACCCGTATCGGCAAGCAGCGCGCCGTAGAGCCCGCTTTGCGACGAGCGGCCCGCGTGCATGCGCTTCACCATTGCGCCGAACTGCGCCGCCATCAGTCCCGCGGCTTGCGTGCCGGCGATGCCGAGCGCGTGCACGGTTTTGTCGACGTCGAGCTTCAAGCCGCGCGCAGCGCCCGCGGCGGCGGAAAACACGCCGAGCGTCGCGCCCGAATGCCAGCCCTGCGAAATATGCTCGGGACCCATGCAGATGCCCACCCGCGGCCCGATCTCGTAGCCCGCGACCGCGGCGGCCAGGAATTCCCTGCCGCTCATGCCGGGCCTGATTTCGGCGATGGCGATCAGCGCCGGCAGCACGACGGCGCCGACATGCAGCACACCCTGGCGGTGCACGTCGTCGAGCTCGAAGCCCTGCACCTGCGTGCCGTTGACGAGCGCCGCGTGCGGCGCCGACAGTTTTTGCCGGGTGCCCCATACTGCGCATGCCTGAGTCGTGTCGAGCTCGCCGAGCCGCTGTTGCAGAATGCGGCTCCACTCGAGATCGGCGCCGTAAAGCGCGCAGCCGAGCGAGTCGAGCATCAGGAGCTTGATGCGTTCGATGACTTCCGGCGGAATAGCCTCGTAGCGCAGCCCCGAAACGAATTCGGCTATGCCGCGGGTATACCGATTATCCGATGCTGCTTCGTGGCTCATTCGCGGTGCCCTTACGATTGTGCTGCCGCTGCCGCGCCGCGGCCGGCGATGCGGCCGAACACCGCGCCGGACACGAGCCCGGTGCCGCTCGGATAGTTGAAGTAGAAGAGCCCGCCGACCATCTCGCCCGCGCAATAGAGGCCGGGGATCTTGTGCAAGTGCACGTCGAGCACCTGGCCGGTTTCGCGGTCGATGCGCAGGCCTCCGAACGTGAACGTGATGCCGCATGTCGTCGCGTAGGCGTCGAACGGCGGCGTATCGAGCGGCTGCGCCCAGTTTGATTTCGGCGGATCGATGCCCACCGTGCATTTGCCGTCCTTGACCGTATGGTCGAACGGCACATCCTTCTTTACCGCGGCGTTGTAGTCGCGCACGGTCTTGAGAAAACCTTCCGCGTTCACGCCTTCGAGCTGCGGCGCGAGCGCCTCGAGCGTGTTCGCGCTCACCTTGGTGACGAACTTGATGCGGTATTCGGAGCGCAGCAGGTTTTTGACTTTGGAGTCGAACACCTGCCACGCGAACTGGCCCGGCTGCTTGAGCACTGCGCCGCCGTATTTGGCGTAGGTGAATGAATGGAAGTCCGCGCCTTCGTCGACGAAACGCCTGCCGTCGGCATTGATCAGCAAGCCGAAGATGTAGCTGTGCTTCTGGAACTGGTCGCCGACATTGACGTCGCCGAATTCCGGCGCGTAGCGGTCCCAGCCGGTCGCGTGGCACCCCGACCAGTTGCCGTAGGGCGCAGCGCCGATGTCGAGCGCCATGCGCAGGCCGTCGCCGACGTTGAAGCGCGTGCCGCGCACCTTGGCAAGCTCCCAGCCCGGGCCGAGATAGCGCGTGCGCCATTCGGGGTTGGCCTCGAAGCCGCCGCATGCGAGCACCACCGATTTGGCGCGCAGCTCGATGGGCTTGCCTTTCTGCTGGGCACGCACGCCGAGCACGCGCTCGCCGTCGTAAATCAGCGCCGCTGCGCGCGTGTCGTAGAACACATCGATACCGGCTTTCTTCGCCGTTGCGTCGAGGTACTGCACGAGCCCGGCGCCGCCGCCCGACACCTCGATCGGCATCCGGCCGAAAAACTTGCGCTTGCTGTTGACCATGCCCGATTGCCGCCCGTAATTCGGCACGAAGCGCGCGCCCTTGCTGCGCAGCCACGCCATCGTGTCGAGGCTTTGCGTGACGAGAATTTCCGACAGGTCGGCATCGGTGCGGTAGCTTGTGAGCCGGTACAGATCGTCGAAAAACTCTTCTTTCGTGTTGGTGCCGAAGTCGCTCGCGGCGATTTCCTCTTCGGTGAGCTCGGTCACGCGCTTGAGATCCTCGACCGACTCGTACGCAAAGCGCATCACGCCGCCGGCAAAGCGGCTGTTGCCGCCCGATTCCTCTTCGGGGGCGGCCTCGAGCATCAGGACTTTGGCACCGTCCTCGCGCGCGGCAAGGGCGGCGCACAGCGCGGCGTTGCCTTTGCCGACCACGATTACATCGTGTTGGGCGGTCATCTGGTTGTGGCGAGGGAAACCATGCGGGGAGACTAAGAGTGCCTAACATAATGAAACACGTGTGCGTTGCTGTCCAGAATCGGTGATGGCGAGGCGCTCGATGCAGGCAATATCCGGCATATTGGCCAGTCGAGCAACGAAGTCAGCGCCGATTCTGGCTGCAACCCCTGCAAACGATAAGAACGAAAATCTATCCCTATGGGGCTGGCGCGAGTTTTGGCCCATGGCATTGTCGAAAGTCCCTGGCTTAGAGTGACTAAGCGGCGGGCCCTTCTTCGCGCCCTGAGCCAAAATCGTGCCAGCGCATCGCGCGTTTCATTATGTTAGGCACTCTAGACTTTAGGACGTGCGCGCGCGCGCTGTCAAGGCGATGAATGTTCCACAGTGATGATTGAGTTTAAGTCGTGCATGCCGCACAATCACTGCGCAAAAACAAACCGCCGGCCCGTGCCGGCAGACCCGTTCAACCGGAGGATGGATATGAAGGCGCTATTGCGTGGTGTTTTGATATGGTTTGCGTTGGGGTTGAGCCAGCATGTTCTCGCGCAGGGTTATCCCTCGAAACCGCTCAGAATCGTGGTGGCGTTCCCGGCCGGCGGGCCGATCGATATCGTCGCCCGCATATTGGCGGCCAAGCTGACCGACGTGATGGGGCAGCAGGTGATCGTCGACAACCGCGGCGGCGCCAACGGCATCATCGGTACCGACCACGTTGCGAAGTCTGCGCCCGACGGCTACACCATGATACTCGCGAGCCCGGGCGCGGTCGCGATCAGCCCCGCCGTGTATCCGAAGATGCCGTTCGATACCATGCGCGATCTCGCCACGATCACGCTGATCAGCACGACCCCCGAGCTGCTGGTGGTGCATCCTTCGGTGCCCGCGAAATCGGTGAAGGAGCTGATCGCGCTCGCCAAGGCCAGGCCCGGCCAAATCAACATCGCATCGACCGGCAGCGGCGGGCTGCCGCATCTCGCGCTCGAGCTGCTCAAGACCGCCAGCAAGACGGACATGGTGCACGTGCCGTACAACGGCGCCGCTCCCGCGGTCGCCGCGCTGCTAGGCGGGCAGGTGCACGGGATGTTCGCCGATCTGCCGGTGCTGCTGCCGCACGTGCAGGCCGGCAAGCTGCGCGCGCTGGCGGTGGCGAGTCCGAAGCGGGCGGGTTTGCTGCCCGATCTGCCGACCATGACCGAGCAGGGGTTTCCGACCGTGGAAGCGGTCAACTGGTACGGGATCATGGTCGCGGCAAAGACGCCGCCCGAGATCGTCGCCAGGCTGCACGAGGGTTTCGTCAAAACCCTCGCCGATACCGGCACGCGCGAGAGAATGGTCGGGCGCGGCGCCGATCCGGTGGGCAACACACCCGATCAGTTCGCGGCTTTCCTGCGCAACGACATTGCGCGCTGGGCGAAGCTCACGCAAACCGTCAGCATCAAGGTCGATTGAGGGTAGCGACGCGCGGCCGGGCTAGTGAACCTGGTCGACAAACGCCTTGGTGCGCGCGGCGTTTTTCTGCTGCGGCGCGGCGAGCGCCGTCAGCTCGCGAACGTCATTGAGCTGCTCGAATTTATCGATTGCGGCATGCAGTTGCGTCACGCGAGACGCGGACAGAACGCGCAACGCACAGTTGACGAATTTTTCCTTGAGCAGCTCGGGCGGCAGCGGGTTGCGCGAAGTGCGGCCGAACGGTTGATCGACTTTCTTCGCGTATTCCTTGCCGTCGCGGAGCCGGACCTTGACCTCGGCGCCGAAGTGATTGTCCACCGGAAACTGCGCGGAGGTGTACGGCGCGGCGTGTATGCGCGCCATCAGGCTGCGGATTCCGGCGTCTTTATAGGCCTTGCCTTCGAAGTGCTCGATCATGACTTTGCGGTCGGCGAGAGCGCGCGCGAGGCAATACTGCACGCTGAATTTGGCGTCGATCGTGCTTTGCGGGTCGGGCCGGTTGGTGTGCTCGAGCCGGCGCGCGTGCGTCCATGAGTCGATGCGCTCCACTTGTTCCGGCTTGAGGCCGTATTCGCGCACGAGCATCAGCATCGCGTCGATCGCCGGATGCGTGCTGCCGCAGCACGGGTACTGCTTGATCGCGATGCCGGGCTCGACGATGTCCCACGGCTTGCCCCAGGCCGGCAGTATCTTCGCTGCATCGTAATTGCCGGCGCCGTTGAATACCTCGAAATAGCCCTGCTTGTGCTCGAACGCGACCGGGCTCGCGGTGAAGTCGCCGCGCGCAAGCAGCGCCGCGAACAGGCCGTTGCGCGCGCAATGGCCGACGTGCAGCGGCTTTACCATGGTGCCGAAGTTCGATTTGATGCCTGAGGCGAACGATGTCGCGATTGCGAGCGCGGTCGCGGTTTGCCCGTCGCTCAAGTTCAGCAGGCGCGCGCACGCGGCGGCGGCGCCGAACACGCCGATCGTCGCGGTCGGGTGCCAGCCGCGGGTGTACTGGTAGAAATTGACGCCAAGCGAGATTTTGCATTCGGTTTCGAAACCGGCGACATAGGCGGCGATGAAATCGCGGCCGCTCGCGCCAGTTTGCTCGGCGAGCGCGAACAACGCCGGCAGTATCGGCGCCGACGGATGGCCGCCGAGCGTGTTGTTGCAGTCGTCGAAGTCAAGCGCGTGCGAAGCCGTGCCATTGATCAGCGCCGCGTCGAGTGCGCTGACGCGCCGGGCGCTGCCGAATACCAGCGCCGGGCCCGGCGCTGCTGCGAGCACCTGCTCGAGAATGCGCGTGCCCGGGTCGCAGCTGCCCGCCAGCGTGACGCCGACCGTGTCGAGGATGCCGACCTTGGCCCAGTGCATGGCCGGTGGCGGCAGATCTTCGTAACGCAGCGCATTGATGCGCCCGGCGAGCTCAAGTGCTAAAGGCATGATGACCCCATTCGATTGCGTGGGTTAAGCGCTTATTCTGCACGGATTCCGGCTTCCTTGACGACTACGCGCCATTTCGCGATCTCGGATTTGATATGCGCCGCGAACTGCGCCGGCGTATTGCCGACCGGCTCCGAGCCATCGGCCGAGAGCCGCTCTTTGACGTCCTCGGTGTGCAGTATCCGCACGATTTCCTTGTTGAGCCTGGTAATGATGGCCTGCGGGGTTCCGGCCGGCGCCAGTACCCCGTACCAGCCGGCCACCTCGTAGCCGGGCACGCCCGCCTCCTGCATGGTTGGCAGCTCGGGCGCGCCCCCTGAGCGCTTCGCGGTCGTGACGGCGAGTGCCCGCAGCCGGCCCGCCTTGATATGGGCGTGCGACTGCAGGATCGTCGAGAACAGCATCTGGATCTGGCCGCCGATGACGTCGGTCATTGCCGGAGCACCGCCTTTGTACGGGATGTGCGTAATGTTGATACGCGCAAGCGAGGCGAACAACGCGCCCGATAAGTGACTTAGCCCGCCAGTGCCGGACGAGCCGTAATTGAGCGTGCCGGGTTTGGCTTTGGCGAGCGCGATCAACTCCTTGACCGACTTCGCCGGCACCGATGGGTGCACGACCAGTGCGTACGGCTGGGTGGTGGCCTGCGTGATGGGGGCGAGGTCCTTGACGAGATCGTAAGGCAGTTTCTTGTACAGGCTTACATTGACGGAATGACTAGATGAAATCATCGTCAGCGTGTAGCCGTCGGGTGGCGATTTGGTTGCAATATCGACGCCGATGGTGCCGTTCGCGCCGGCGCGGTTGTCGGTGACGACCGGCTGGCCCCATGCCTCGGTGAGCTTGAGGGCGATCGTGCGCGCCGTGATATCGGTGCCGCCGCCGGGCGCAAACGGCACGATCAGGCGGATCGGTTTCGCGGGATAGCCAAGCGCGGCATCGCGTTGTGCCAGCGCGCAGTGACTGGTGGCGAGCGTTGCCAACATTACGCTGCCGATTCCCAATGCACGAACAAGCAACATCAGAATCCTCCTGTCTGGCGTGAGGCGCGGACACATTCGCCTAGTTCTCATTTTACCCGCGATCATCGACGCGGCCACCCTCGGCTACGGTATTTCGATGTCCATCAACGGCGCATACTGCTGCCCGCCGTGCCCGTCGCTGTCGCGCAGGTCGCCCTGAACACACGGGCGCGGGATCGAGGCCTTGATCGCCAGCGCGTGATCGCAGTAGAAAAACTTCACATCCGCCGCTGGCAGCCCGTAGCGCAGCGCCACCGCTTCGCGGCTTACCGCGCCGGAGCGCTTGACGCGTTCGTAAGTCGCCGCGTCGTCGAACATGATGTCGAAGGTGAGCTCGAACGGGCCCGCATTCTTGCTGCGGATCAGCCGCGCGAGCTCGGCCAGAGCTTTCATGCGACGGCCTTTTTCTGGGTTGCCCCATCGATTGCGTAGAGGTCCATCGGAAACATTTCGTACGGATCGTCGGGTTCGACTACGTGATTGACGTTGAAGCGGTAGACCGCGCCGCGCTCGAGGTGCGCCGGATTGTAGGGGCAGGCGAGCGCGGTGATGAGCCCGCTCCATTCCGGGATCGGCAGATGCAGTCCCTGGTGCCGCACGATCGCCGCGATCGAGCTGGCCATTTCCTGGGTCGGGGCGGTGACTTCGATCAGCAGGCACAGCTCATGCGAGCGGATTTCCCTGACCGGCTCGAGCGGTCCCATGGTGCCGTTCTTGCCGTAGATGCGGATGTTGACGAAGTAATCCCCGTCCTTGAGCCGGTCGGCGTATACCTGCTTCACTCGCGCATGAATGCGTGTGGTGAGGCGGCTCGTCCAATCGTCGATCTGGCGGATGATGAACGGATCGCGCACCGAGCCGATGACGATGCTCTGATAGCCGACTTTTTCTGCGCCTTCGAGTTTCACCGTGTAGCGCGCGGCCGGGATGAACGCGCTGCCCGATACTTTGACCGAGCGCTCGCTCGCGGCTTCGTAGCGCGAATTCGTGAGATCGAGCGTTCCCGAGCACTCTACGAGCCGGAACGGATCGGCGTTTTCGTACAGGCTGTGCGAGGCGATGCTCTGCGGCGTGCAGCGCAGCTCGCTGTCGGGCGCCTCGACCACGAAATGGTCTTTGCGAACCCACGCGAACATGCAGTCGGGCGTCTTGCGGTTGACCACCGCCGCCGCGCCGCATTCCAGTATTTTCGCCGCGTGCCACGCGATGCCTTCGGGGAAGCCGCGCATGACCGGCAGCGCCGCGAAAATCGCGGTGTCGCTCGAGCGGCCCGCGACGATGACGTCAGCGCCGGCATCGAGCGCGCGCTGGTACGGTTCCGCGCCCATCATGCCGACGATGCGCTCGCTGCGGTCGATCACGGCCGCGTTGAATTCAGGCGCCGGCTGCAGCGGCTTGATGCGCCTTTCGCGCAGCCGCTTCTTCAGATAAGCCTTGTCCTGCTCGGCGTGGATCAGCGCGAGCTTGAAGCGCAGGCTTTCGGCAGCCGCAACCTCCTTGAGAATCCCGCAGAACCATTCGAGGTGCACGTCGCCGCCCGCCGTGCCCGCGGAGCCGATCAGGAGCGGCACCCTGAGCTTGCGCGCGCCGAGCAGTATCAGCCGCAGGTCGCGCCTGACCGCATCGCGCGGAAATGCCGCGTGTCCCGCACCCAGATGGCTCGGGCCCGGATCGGTCGAGCCGGCGTCGCAGCCGATGAAGTCGGGCTTCAGGGCCAGCGCTTTCTCGAAGGACGCCTCGAGAAAGCCCGAGCCGCAGACGCCGGTCGGCGACAGGATGCGGATTTCTTCCATCATGCTCCTACGTCAAAAACATTTGCCACAGAGATCACAGAGAACACAGAGGAAAGCAGAAAGACATAAACATAAATATGCCTTGGTTTTTTCTCTGTGACCTCTGTGGCTAGAATCAGATTTTAGCTTTAATGCGCTGCGCCCAATCGCGCGGCAGTTCGACGCGCCGGCTGGTCGGCGGGCCCTGCATGTGATTGCCCATGTACGCGCGCGACTGGTTGCGGCCCGGATCGCCGGCGACCAGGATGCCGATCATCTCGGGCTTGATGATGACGTTGATGAGCCGCTGCGGATCGCTCGATGCCGCGTACTCGGGTGGCAGGATGCCGTCTTTCACCAGCCCCTCGAGGCTGAAAGTCGGCGTGCTCGTCATGCGCGCATAGTGCGTTGCGCGTTCCGCGGTGACCTTGACGTGCTCGTACAGATAACGCCGCACCTCGTCCTTGCTCCATTCGCCGGCGATCGCTTTGGCGATGCTGGGGCCGGCGACGATCAGCGGGTTCCAGAGCCCGGTCTTGAAGCCCGTGTGCGCCCAGTAAGTAAAACTGTGCCCCATCACCTCGGCCCATTGCTGCACGTGGTCGACCGCGCGATCGCCGCCGCTGTATATGGGCGAGGTGATTGCCACGACGCTGTGCACCGTGACGACGTTTTCTCCCGGCGCGAAACCGCGGTCTTGGGCGAATGTCGGCCAGCCGATTTCGCGCGCGGTTTCCTCGTCCTCGGCCATCGCGACCAGAAAACTCTGGCCGATCGAGCCCTTGTCGCCGGCGCCGGGAGGAATCCGGTAGCCGCAGATGTTGCGCAGGAACATGCGCACGAAGCGGCCGACGCTGGTGTTGGCCTGGCGGCCGACGCGCATCATGCCCTGTCCGCAATTGAAGTCGAGTTCCTTCACGATCGGGCCGTTGACGATCACGACCGGCTCCCAGCCCGGCGTCGACCCGCAGTCCTCGATGCGGAACGCGGGATCACACATCGCTTCGATCACTGCGATCAGCACCGGCATGTATTCGGGCCGGCAGCCCGCCATCACGCCGGTCACCGCGATGCTCAAGGTGCTCGCTTCACGGCCTTCCTGCGGCACCGCCCGAATCACCGAGTCGGGCTTGCGCTCGGTATAGGCCAGGAACGCGTCGATGCGCTCGCGCGTCGGCGGCACGATCGGCAGGCCGTCGGTCCACAACTGCCGATGGAAGTGCTCCTGGACTTCGTCGAACGTGCCGCTGAAAACCACCTGTCCCGCCGCGGGCTCCGCCTTGGCGTCAGCCGCGCGGGGTGCTTCGCCGGTCAGGCCCATAAGCAGGCCGGGCGCGAGCGTTTCCTCGACCTTGCGCGCGAGCACTTCTTCGCTGTCCACCATCGGCGCGCCCGGATACACGCCGATCGCAAGCGGCACGCCCAGACCTTTCGTGATCACTTCCGCTTGCTTGAGGAACCCCGAGCCGATGATGGAGGCGGTCGGTATGCCGAGCTTCTCGATTACCGCTGCGGCCCGCAACACGGCGGGCGTGCAGCTCCCTCAGGCGCCGACGCCGACGATCGCGGCGTCGATGCGATGGGCGCGCAGCTTGTCCGGCAGCGCCGCGACGATTTCGCGCTCGCGCGCGCCGTGGAAGTTGCCGAACTCGTCGTAACCGACGAACTTCGCGCGCGGAAAACGTGCTTTGATATATTCGCGCACCAGCGGGTAAATCGTGTCGCCGCGCAGGATCGCGTCCCACACCTCGGCGATGGTTTTGCCGTTGAGATCGGGAATTCGCGGCGCGGCCGCGGTGGCTTTGACCGCCTTGCGGGAGAGTGGCCACAGTACGTCGTAGTGCGGCTCGCGGGTAGTGGGCGGGTTCGGATGTGTCATGTTCTCTCCTTGATGTGCTTGGCGCACAGACGTCACAGCGCGCCCTTGATGCCTGCGGCCTGGATGATGCGGTTGTATTTGGCGGTCTCGCGCGCAAGGAACGCCACGAATTGGTCCGCCGTGCTGCCGACGACGGTCATGCCGTCGGCAGCAAGGCGTTCCTTTAGCTCAGGCAGGTTCAAAATGCGCGTCACTTCCTGCTGCAGCTTGACGATGACGTCGCGCGGCGTCGCCGCGGGAACCAGCATGCCGTACCAGTTGGTCATGTCGAAGCCCGCAACTGTTTCGGCGATCGCGGGGAGTTCGGGGGCGATCACCGAGCGCTGCGGGCTGGTGACGCCCAGCGCACGCAGCTTGCCGGCCTTGATCAGCGGCAGGCTTTGCAGGATGTTCATGAAATAGACCGGAACCTGGCCGCTCATTACGTCCACGATCGCTGCGCCAGAGCCTTTGTATGGAATGTGGATCAGCTTGACCTTCGCCGTGAGGTTGAACAGCTCCGCGCAAAGATGGGGCAGCGAGCCGTTGCCGGCGGAACCGACGTTGATCTCGCCCGGCCGCGCTTTGGCGAACGCGATCAACTCCTGCACCGATCTGACAGGCAGCGACGGGTGCACCACCAGCACGAGCGGGCCCGAGGCAAGATGCGAAACCGGCGCCAGGTCGCGCGCCTGATCGTAGGGCAGGCTCTTATACAGGGCGGGGTTGGCGGCATAGCCGGCAGGCACGATCAGCAGCGTGTGGCCGTCGGGAGGGGCTTTGGCGACGAGCGCCGTGCCGAGCGTGTTGTTGGCGCCGGGCCGGTTGTCGACCACGACGGGCTGGCCGAAGCGCTCGTTGAGCTTCTGGGCGATGACGCGGCCCAGAATGTCGGTGCCGCCGCCAGGCGGGTAGGGAATGACCATGCGCAGTGGTCCGGACGGATAGCTCTGCGCGGATTCCGCCGCGCGGGCCGCCGCCACGACCATCGGGCCGCCCGCCGCGAGCGCTGCGCACAGGCAAATGCAGTTCGTTCTCATCGCTGACTTAGGAATTCCGTGTTCTCCAAACTGGCCGGCTATTTGCGGTCCTGGCGCCGGGGATAGTGGCGGAAGAGAGTGGGAGTCGAACCCACGCAGAACTGAAACAGCCCCTACCGGGTTTGAAGTCCGGCCGCCCCACCGGGGACGATTCCCTTCCGATTGCGGATGCAATACGTAGCGAGATTATATTCGAATATCGACATCGGTCACCTGCGCGCCGCGGAGATTGCCGACTGCCCCGCAGTGCGTCCCTCGGCAATGGCATGCGTGAGCAGGCCGCCGTAGCCTGCGCGCACGGCGCCGGCGGCGTAAACGCCCGCCATCGCTGTCTGCAGCGACGCGTCGGAGACGAGAAAGCCGCCGGCGTCGCGCGCGATTTCGGCCGGCACGAAAGCA
>Ga0209415_10007703_pt1 | contig 18760 bp, 13 predicted proteins | sample PeaSoiSIISIP2007_FD_187696 | JGI IMG/M metagenome (GOLD analysis project Ga0209415, IMG submission 187696) | Peat soil microbial communities from Weissenstadt, Germany - SII-SIP-2007 (SPAdes) (version 2) | ecosystem: Environmental > Terrestrial > Soil > Wetlands > Peat | place: Germany...
CGCGGGGGCGCCGCACGATGGCCCGGGCCAGGGCCCCCCGCTGGCGCTGGCCCCCCGACAGCTGCGCCGGCTTCCGGTCGAGCAGCTCGTCGAGACGCAGACTGCGGGCGACGTCGGCCACCCGCCGTCTGCGCTCGATGACGGGGACCCGTCGGGCCCGCAGGGGGAATTCGATGTTGCGGGCGACGCTCAGGTGCGGATACAGGGCATAGGTCTGGAACACCATGGCCACGTCGCGGTCCTTCGGGTCCACGTCGTTGACCTCGTCGTCACCGATGCGGATGGTGCCGGCCGAGGGGGTTTCGAGCCCCGCCACCAGCCGGAGCACCGTCGACTTGCCGCATCCGGACGGTCCCAGGAGGGCCAGGAACTCGCCGGCTCGGGCCTCGAGGGTGAGGTCGGACACGGCCGTGACCCCGTCGAAGTCCTTGCTCACCGACAACAGGGCCACCGATGACGCGGCGCCCGGTGCGAACGTCAGCCCGTCCGTCGCAGAGTCGCCGGGGCGCACCACTCAGCCCACCACCGCAGCCTCTTACACCCGGGCGTTGTAGCTCGATATGTCCTGATTGGAGGCACTGGCGGCCTGGGCCAACGCCGTGTTCGGGTCGGCACCCGAGGCGAGCGACGTGATGGCGTCGTCGATGGTGCTGCTCACCTGGGCGAAAGCACCGAGGACGGCTCCGGCGGTGGCCGCGTCTTTGGGGCTGGCCAGGATCTGCTCGTAGGCCACGCGGTACCCCGGGACCTTCTGCCACGCCTCGGCGAGCGCCGGGATCGACGCCGCCGACTTGCGGATGGGGATGTATCCGGTGCCCACCGCCCACGTGGCTTGTTGGGCCGGATCGGTGAGGAACTTCGTGAACTGCCACGCTGCGTCCTGCCGCTCGGGGGAGGACTTCGACACCATGTACAGCCCGGCACCGCCCACGAAGACACCTCCGCCCGGCGCCGAGGTGGCCGGCAGTGGCCCGATGCCGAGTTTCACCTTCGGGTAGGTGTCGAGGACGCTCAGGATGGTCCCGATGGCCGCTGAGGTGTCGAAGGTCATCGGGGCGATCCGGTTGGCGATGGCGAACAGATTGTCGTACGTGGTGCCCGAGGTCGACTGGGCCAGCTTGTCGGCGTACATGTTCGCCCACCATCGGAAGACGGACTTCCCGAGCGGGTCGTCGAACGAGACGGCGGTGGCCCGGCCCTGGCGCCCGTTGCTGTGGTTGACGAGGTCACCTCCTCCGAGCGCGATCAGGAGCTGGAAGGTGGAGTCGGTGACCTTGAGGCTCATCCCGTACTTCTCGGTGCCACTGCTGATGATCTTCTGGGCGGTACTGCGCAGGTCGTCGAGGGTCACCGGTGGCGACGCCGGATCGAGACCGGCGGCAGTGAATGCGTCCTGGTCGTAGTAGAGGACCTGGCTCGAGATGTTGAAGGGCATCGCCCACAGCGTCCCCTTCACAGTGAAGAACTCGACCGTCGAGGGGATGAAGTCGGACAGGTCGTAGTGCTCCGCGTCGACCGCGCTCTGGGCCGGAACGACACTCTGGCTGTCGATCAGGATCTGGAGGTCCGATGTCTCCATCTGGACGAGGTCGGGCAGGGTCCCTCCGCTCAGCGCCGTCGTGTACGCGGTCAGGGTGTCCGTGTAGCTGTTCTGGTTCACCAGGGTCACCGTCACGTCGTTCTGGGACGCGTTGAAGTGGTTCGTCAGATTGGTGATGGTCGTGAGGTTGGCCGAGGTCATCGAGTGCCACATCGTGATGGGAACCGGCTTCGCCGACGCCCTGGCGGCGGCCCCGAGGGGGAACCCCGCCGGCGCCGGGGGCGTGGTTGTGGTCGAAGGGGAGGAGGGCGACGAACAGGCGGCCAGGACGGCGCCGGCGCCCCCTGACGCCAGCAGGCCGAGCACCTGTCGACGTCCCAGCGGGCGTTCGAGGAATGAACCGGCGTCTGATCCCGAGGTCATATGTCCCCTTCTCCTCGACGTGGGCCGGCGCGGTGTTCAGCTCGTGTCGGTTCTCCGCGCCAGCGTAGGACCCGATCCGCCCCACCGACGGGGATCGTGGGCCCGGGCCGGTAAGAGCGGCCGTCGGCGCCGGTGGCGATGGGTGGCCGCTACTCGGCGGCGTCGTGGACCGATGCGTCGATGCCCTTGGCCCACGGGTCGAAGAGGCGGAGGCGTTGAACGACATGGACGGCCAGTTTCTCCGCCTCCTGGCGGGTGAGAAGGCCGCCGACGGACAGGTCCACCACGAGGGCTCCGTCGCGCCGCGTCACCGTCACGTCGACGGCGGTCGCGTCCAGTCCCTGCCGACGGAGCTCCTCCTCGGCAGTGTGTCGGGCCGTCGCCGAGTGCAGAGGCAGGACGGCGTCACGGACCAGCCCGACGGCCTCGACGGCCCGCGTCGCGGGACCCATGGCGGCCGCCCACCGCTGCAGGGGGTGGTCCGGCTGGTCGAGAAGGACGAGGGGGACGCGACGCCGGACGGCGCAGAGGTCGCCGTCACCGAGAGGATCGGCCGACCGGTGGGGACCGACGCTCACGGCCACGTCGACCCGGTGGGCGTCGAGCGGGCAGTCCGATCCTCGGAGGGCGGCACAGGGGACGCCCTGCGGCGTCCCGGCGTCCCGACAGGCACGGACGACGTGGCCGTGGATCTCGAGCCTCGAGGCCACGGCGGCGGCCGCGCCCGAGGACGTGTCGGCGATCAGGATGTCCATGAACCCCCCTTTGTCGGTCGGCGGGCGTCCGGGCCCGCTCTCCCCAGGGTGAGGGTTCTCCGCGGCGGGCGGTAGGACCGAAGGACCCAAAAACCGGCCGCCCTGCCCGTCAGGCCGCCCGTCAGGCCGCCGGTTTGGCCGCCGATGCGGGCGGGCCCCGTCGTGTCGGCAGCCGGGCCAGGGCGTCCGCCTCCGCCAGAAGACCGCCGAGGATCCCGGGAAAGACGAATCGGTGGAACGGCGCGACGACGACCCAGTAGATGCGACCGAGGAGCCCCCTCGGCCGGAAGAGCGCTGTCTGGGTCACCGTCGTACCCGGACCGACCGGCTCGAGGTCCCAGGTCAGCCAGGCATCGCCGGGCAGACGCATCTCGGCGTGGAGTCGGAGGCGTCGGCCGGGCACGAGGTCTTCGACCCGCCAGAAGTCGAGCGGATCTCCGACCGCGAGGGTCGATCGACGCCCCCGGCGCAGTCCGGGACCGCCGAGGAGCTGGTCGAACAGCCCGCGGAGTCGCCAGAGCGTCTTCCCGGAGTACCAGCCCTTGCGGCCGCCGATCTGCGCGAGATACCCGAACACGACATCGGGTCCGGCTGCGGTTTGTCCCGATCTGACGTCGGTCAGAACGGTGCCTCCCGACCACGCGGGGTCCGTCGGAGTCGGTCGGAACGCGTCGGGCCCGGCGTCGTCAAACGAGGTCGCGGCAATGTCCCCCCGGGTCGCCTCGAGGGCCCGGCTGATCGACTCCCGGAGGCCCATGGGCCGGACCGAGAATGCCGCCACCGCCGACCGGCTCCCGACGATGACTTCGTTGACCAGCGACTCGACGAGCTCCCGGGCCAGGGGGACAGGAACGGGCGTGACGAGGCCGACCCAGAGCGACGAGAGGCGAGGTGTGAGGAACGGCACCCGGATCAGCCGGCGTCGGGCCAGGCCCGCCGTCTCGGCATAGAGGGCCATCATCTGCGCGTAGGTGACGACGTCCGGTCCCCCGGCCTCGTAGATGCCGCCGATGGTCCCGGTCTGGGTCACGGCCGCCACCAGGAGGTCGACGACATCGGTGATGGCGATGGGCTGGCACCGGGTTTCGACCCAACGGGGGGTCACCATCACCGGCAGCACCTCCACCAGGTAGCGCAACATCTCGAAGCTGGCCGAACCGGAGCCGATGATGACGCCGGCCCGGAGCTCGACGACCTCGACCCCGGTCGACGCCAGCACGTGACCGACATCGTGGCGGCTCTGGAGGTGATGGCTGAGAAGGTCCGTATCCCTCCCCAGGCCGCCGAGGTAGACGATACGTCGGACGCCGGCAGCCGCCGCCGCTCGGGCGAAATTCCCGGCGTCGTCCTGCTCCCGGAGGGTCCAGCCTTCCCCCTGCCCGATGGAATGGACGAGATAGACGGCGACGTCGACGCCCGCCATAGCCTCGGCAAGATCACCGCCGACGTCGCCCCGAGCGATCTCGACGGATGGCCGCCACGCCGCCGCCGTCAGCTTTTCCGGGCTGCGGGCCAGACAACGGACCTCGGCATCACGAGCGAGCAGGGGCGGGACGAGCCGGCTCCCCACGTAACCCGATGCCCCGGTGACGAGGACCCGGAGACTGTCCACCGGATTCGTCTCTGGGGGATCGTCCACGCACCCATCGTCCCACGGTGAACGGCGAATCCGTGACTACGGGTGTTTCTTCGATGACACAACGTGGTGAGATGTGGTGACGGCCCTGACGGACTCCCCGGCCAGACAATGGCCGGAGGTCGTGAACCGACAGCGTGGAGCCGCCCGCCCGCCCGAGAAGTTGACTAGATAGGTCGGGATTGTAAGGATGTGGGTCCGTAGTGCGACGTCCCCGCGTCGGCGAGCTCCTGCGGGGACCGATCCAGGGAGGCGACGCCATGCCCGAATGGGGCTTCGAGACCCGCCAGATCCACGCCGGTGCCGCACCCGACCCCACCACCGGGGCCCGGGCCGTCCCCATCTACCAGACCACCAGCTACACCTTCCGGGACACGGCCCACGCCGCCGCCCTCTTCGGTCTGGAAGAGCTGGGGAACATCTACACCCGGATCATGAACCCGACCCAGGCCGTCTTCGAGGAGAGGATGGCGGCCCTCGAAGGGGGGGTGGCCGCCCTCGCCGTGGCCAGCGGGCAGGCGGCCGAGACCATCGCCTTGTTGAACCTGACGGAGAACGGGGGCCACATCGTCTCGTCGGCGTCGCTGTACGGCGGGACGTACAACCTCCTGCACTACACGCTGCCGAAGTTCGGGGTCGAGGTCACCTTCGTCGACGACCCCGACGACCTCGACGCGTGGCGCGCCGCCATCCGACCGAACACCCGAGCCTTCTACGCCGAGACGCTCGGCAACCCCAAGGGCGACGTGCTCGACTTCGAGGGGGTGTCCGGTATCGCCCATGAGCACAAGATCCCCCTCATGCTCGACAACACCCTGGCCACCCCCTACCTGTGCCAGCCGCTGCTCCACGGGGCCGACATCGTCGTGCACTCGGCCACCAAGTTCATCGGTGGACACGGAACGTCGATCGGGGGCGTCATCGTCGACGGGGGGACGTTCGACTACGAGGGCAGCGGTCGGTTCCCCGGTTTCACCGAGCCCGACCCCAGCTACCACGGGTTGGTGTACGGACAGCTCCCCGAGGCTCTGTTCCCGGCCCGGTACGTCTTGAAGGCACGCCTGCAGTACCTGCGCGACATCGGAGCGTCGATCGCCCCTCTCAATTCCTTCCTGTTCCTGCAGGGCCTCGAGACCCTCAGCCTGCGGATGGAACGGCACGTGGAGAACGCCACGGCGGTGGCCCGGTGGCTCGAGGCGCGCGACGAGGTGTCGTGGGTGACGTACCCCGGTCTGGCGTCGAGCCCGTGGCACGAGCGCCAGCAGCGCTACCTGCCCAAGGGCGGCGGGGCCATCATCTCCTTCGGGATCGCCGCCGGCGCCGAGGCCGGTCGGAAGTTCATCGAGGGGCTCGAGCTCTTCAGCCACCTGGCCAACGTGGGCGACGTGCGGAGCCTCGCCATCCATCCGGCGTCGACGACGCACTCGCAGCTGACCGAGGCCGAGCAGACCACCACCGGGGTGTCTCCAGACCTGGTGCGGCTCTCGGTCGGGATCGAGTCGATCGCCGACATCCTGGCCGACCTGGAAGCCGGGTTCCGCTCGGCCAAGGGGGCGTGACACCGACATCGTTCCCCGGTGTCTGGCTGCCCGGTGACCCTCCGGGCGGGCGGCGGTTCGTCGTGGTGTCCGGTGATGGCACCGGACCGGTGGCGCTCGAAGGCGGCGGGTCGCTCCCCGAGGTCACCGTGGCCTACGAGACGTGGGGGCGGCTCGACTCCGCCAAGAGCAACGCCGTCCTGGTGCTCCATGCCCTCACCGGTGACTCCCATGCCACCGGGGAGGCCGGCCCCGGCCATCTCACCGCCGGGTGGTGGGAGGGCCTCATCGGGCCCGGTGCCCCCATCGACACGGACCGGTACTTCGTCGTCTGTCCGAACGTTCTCGGGGGATGCCAGGGGACGACGGGCCCGGCCTCGCCCGCTCCCGACGGCGTCGCCTACGGATCACGTTTCCCCTTCATCACCGTCCGCGACCAGGTGACGGTGGAGGTGGGCCTGGCCGACGCACTGGGCGTCGGGAGGTGGGCCGGTGTCGTCGGGGGCTCGATGGGGGGGATGCGGGTTCTCGAGTGGTGCGTGGGCCATCCCGAGCGGGTGGCACGGGCCGTCGTCCTCGCCGTCGGTGCGGCGGCGACGTCGGACGAGATCGCCCTGTGCGCGCTCCAGGTTCGGGCCATCCGCTCCGACCCGGCGTTCGCCGGGGGCGACTACTACGGGACCGGGGTCCGCCCCGTGGAGGGGCTGGCCGTCGCCCGCGGGATCGGCCAGGTGAGCTACCGGACGGCCGACGAATTCCAGAGCCGGTTCGGTCGGGACGCGCAGGGGTCGGAGAACCCCCTCAAAGGGGGCCGGTACGCCATCGAGTCCTACCTGGAGCACCACGGCGACAAGTTGTCGAGGCGTTTCGACCCCAACGCCTACATCGTCCTCAGTGAAGCCATGAACAGCCACGACGTCGGCCGGGGACGGGGCGGGGCGGAGCGTGCCCTGGCCGGCGTCCGCGCCGCGGTGACCGTGGCCGGGATCACCACGGACCGGCTCTACCCGCTCGGGCTCCAGCGGGAGCTGGCCGGCATGCTTCCCGGTGACCACGACGTCGTCGTCATCGACTCCGCCTACGGCCACGACGGGTTCCTGCTGGAGACCGAACAGGTGGGCGCGGTGGTGGCGTCAGCCCTGCGCGCATGAGCGAGAGCCTGTGGACGCACTGGTCGGCATCGTTCGGCCTCCGGGTCCCGATCGTGAACGCCCCCATGGGCGGCGTGGCCGGGGGAGCGCTGGCCACCGCCGTGACGGGGGCCGGCGGGCTCGGGATGGTCGGGATCGGGAGCGCGGGGACGGTCGGGGACCTGCGCCGGGAGACGGCCATCCCGCGACGTCGAGGTGTCCGCTTCGGGATCGGGCTCATCGCCTGGGCCGTGACGGGGGATCCGGAGCTTCTCGCCGCCGCCGTCGACGCCGGACCGGCTCTCATCTCGGTGAGCTTCGCCGACGACTGGTCGTGGGTGGAACGTGTCCACGACGCCGGCATCGCCGCCGCCACACAGGTCTACGACACCGAGACCGCCGTCCGGGCGTACGAGGCGGGGGTCGACGTCCTCGTGGCCCGCGGCGGCGAGGGCGGCGGTCACGGCGTGCACCGGACCGGCACACTCGTTCTCCTCCAGGAGGTGCTCGACGCCGTGCCCGCACCGGTGTTGGCCGCCGGCGGGATCGCCTCGCACCGGGGACTGGCCGCCGTCCTGGCCGCCGGGGCCGCCGGGGCCTGGCTGGGCACGCCCTTCGTGGCCTGCCCGGAGTCGTCGGCCACCGACGCCGTGCGGAGTCTGATGGTGCGGGCGGACGGGGCGGACACGGTCTGCACCCGCGTCTTCGACGTCACCCTCGGGTACCCGTGGCCGGCGCGGTACGACGAGAGGGTGCTCCGAAACGACGTCACCGATCGGTGGCGGGGTGCCGAGGGGGAACTGGCCGCCGACGCCGAGGCCCGGACGTCGCTGGCGAGGGCGATCACCCGGGGCGATCCGACCGTGACGGTGGTCGATGCCGGCCAGGGTGTGGGGCTCGTGACCGAGGTTCGTCCCGCCGCCGCCATCATCGAAGAACTGGTGCGGGGAGCGTCGGCCCTCCTCGCCGGGTGGGCGCAGCGGTCGGGACCGGCGACTCAGGCGGACCGGTAGACGGTGTCGGCGGGGTCGAGGACGCACACGGTCGTCGCCCCCGACACGTCTCCGACCTCACCGGGGAACCGGGCCAGATCGACGCCCAGGGTGAAGCCCATCGGGGCGTCGAGCGGGGACAGGAAATCGTCGAAGTGGGTGGGGACGATCACCGCCGGGTCGAGTCGGGGGATGACCCGTTCGAGGTAGCGGGGACTGCACTGGCGGCCGGCGATGCCGCACAGGAACACGTCCACGCCGCGTGGCAGAACGGCGTCGTCGACGAGATCGGCCGAGCCCTGGTGGTAGAGGCTCGTACCGTCCACGGTGACGTGGATGCCCCAGACCTGTCCGCAACGAAAGGCCCGGGGGACCATCCGGTCGAGGTGGTCGCACGTGATCTCCCCGGCGGCCGGCACGCGCCGTCCCAAGAGCAGCTTGCTGTGGGCGCTCGGGACGAAGGTCACGGAGAACGGACCGATCTCCCGCGGCTCGTAGGGCTGGACGACGACGGCCTGCCGGCTCAGGCCGTGGAGCTGCATCAGATAGGCCAGCGACGATCCGCCGTAGACGGGGCAACCGTCGCGTCGGGCGATCGAGGGGACGTCGAGCGCGTGGTCGAAATGGGTGTGACCGACGAGCACGGCGTCGGCCTTCGGGACCCACCGGGAGAGCGCCTCCTCCGAGGATGGCACCACCCGCCACCGCACCAGATCCCCGAGGCCGAGACGCGTCACGTACGGATCGATGAGGAGTGTCGTGTCCTCAGAGGTCAACGCGAAGCCGGCGGTGCCCAGCCACCGGATCGACAAGCCCGCCGCGACGTGGTCCAGGCCGGGTGAACCCAGTCGGGGCAGGTCACGTAGCGCGGCACGATCGGAACGTTCGTGCTTGTCGCGATTGACGGCTGCCCCGATTGCAGAGGTCAGCAATCCCACCTCGGATGTCTATCACCGGCCCCTGTCGGATCGGCTCCGTCCGCCCGCCGGCGCAGGACAGGGCCGGCCGCGGCGGGCGTCATGTCCCGGTGGAGCTGGGCCAGCTCCGACTCCACGAACTTCTCGTGTTCCTCGAAGTCCCGCCGGGCCGCCCTCGGGCTCCACCGTCCCCGCATGGTGAACACCGAGAGGAGAAAGACCATCTGTCCCGCGGCGCACACCCACCACCACCTCTTCCACTGGTTCCCCGACGCCTTCTGGGCGGGGACCACCTTCTGCTCGGCGTGCAGCAGCGCGGCGAGCTGTGGCGAGTTGGTCCCGACGGCGGCGATGCCGGCGTCGGCGACGGTCCGCCCGGCCTGGATGTCGGAGGCCAGCGGCGAGAAGGCGAGCAGTCCCTGGACCTGCGCCTTGAGCGGGGAGGGCACCGCACCCAGGGCGGCCACGACGTCGTGGGTGGTCCCGTAGTTGGCGAGCACGGCGGCCAGAGCCTGCCCGGGCCCGTAGGGCCGCATGTCGACGAGCGCGGCGATGACGCCGGCCGGTGCGGCCGGGGGTTTCGGGTTGTCGGAGGCCGGGACGTAGCGCTGGGCGGCCTGGAACGTCTGCAGGTTCGCCGCCGCGTCCTGGTTGTCGACCAGCGTGGTGGAGCTGGTGATGACCCGGGGCAGGACGACGAACGACAGGGCGACCACGATGCGCAGGACCCACCCCCACACCGCCAACCCGGAGGCCGTGAGGGCGGGGTTGTGGGCCTCCACGGCCTCGGTGTAGCCGGCCATCCACGGGGTGTACGCCGATGCCAGGGCGACGCCCAGGAGCACGGCGACGAGGACGTTGGAGTAGTACCCGGTCCGGGGATGGTCGACCTGCTGGATCACGACCATGGTCATGACGATTCCGGCCGCCGCCCCCACCACCATGAAGGGCTTGCGGACACGCAGTCGGTCGGACAGCGCGCCGATGAGGATGAGGGTGCCGGCGTCGAAGGCCCAGTACCACGTGTTGATGCCGTTGGCGTCGGACGTGGTGCGGTTGAAGACGACCACCCAGTACAGGGTGAGGACGCTGACCGACGTGTAGTAGATCAGGAGGAAGAGCGAGATCCCGAGGGCCGACGCGATGAGATCGGGGCGCATCATCGATCGCAGCGGGTGCGCCGTGGCCCTCTCCACGTCGATGCCCCTGGCGCGGGCTTCGACGAGTGCCCGCTCGTTCTCCGACACCATGAGCTGGTCGCGCAGCTGCGGCGAGAGCTCGCGCAGGCCGACGAAGGCGACGCCCACCACCCCGAGGCAGGCGAGGCCCGAGATGGTGAATTGGTCCTGCCACGGATGCAGATGGGGCAAGGTGCGCGTGGCGACCAGGCTGGCCGCCAGGCTGCCCACCGTCGGTCCGAGCGCCCAGAATCCCATGGCGGACGCCCGTCCCATCTGGGGCGAGAAGTCCCGTATGAGAGCCGGGGTGCACACGAGGATGATCCCCTCGACGAAACCGATGACGCAGTAGGCGACCGCGAACGCCAGCTTCGTGTGGATATGGGGAATGGCCGCCAGCTGGATGACGCCGACGGTCAGGGTGCCGTAGATGGTCAGGTTGGCGCGGCCGATCCGGTCCGAGAGGCCGCCGATGAAGGCCGTGAACGCACCGATGGCATTGGACACGACGAGCAGGTAGAGGAAGTAGAGAAACGACATGTGGTAGTAGGGCAGCATCAGGGGCGTGACGGCGCCCTCCACGTAGTAGAGGTAGTAGAGGATGATCGTGGTGAGCACCACGATCCCCAGGTAGGTCATGCGGGGAGCGGTCGTCGGGTAGGAACGGAGCTGCCGGTTCCACAACGCGAGGCGCGGTCGGCCGCCGCCGGCGATGCGGCCGGGTCCCACCGGTGCCGGTGCCCCCGTGGGTGCCATAGCGACCTCCCCGATCGCCCGGGCGACTTCCCGGCCGCCTGCGGGATGTCCTGTCTTCGCTGATCCGGCCCGTTCTCCGTCCCCTCGGGCCTCGAAGAGGTGGTTCTTCAGGCAGCGTAGGGAGGTCGTCCGGGCGTGAACAGGGTCGTAGTTCCCATATCGGCCCGAAACCGACGCCCATGGGCGACCGTCACTGGGACTGCTCCAGGGAGGGGAGCACCACGAGGCGGCGTCGTCCCTAGGGTGACGCCCGGGCCCGGCGGATGGGTACCGGGCCGGGGGGCGTGCCACCGTGCCGCAGTGGTGGGGAAGGTGCCGGCCTCGCCCCGTCCCACACGGGGGGCCAGAATGAAGCCGAGTGGGTGCACCGGACCCCGACCCTGACGAACCCACGGCCATCGCCGGGGGTACGCGGGCCCAGGCTCCGCTGGCGCGGCGGACCGTGGTCAAGCGGGTCGTGGTCGTGCTCGTCTGCGGGTTGGCCATCTACCTGGTGCTGCCGCGCGTCACCGCCGTGTTCGCCTCGTTGCCGCGGCTCTCCACGCTGAACGGGATCTGGTTCATCGCCGCCGTCGCCGCCGAGGCCGCCCACTTCGGGTGTGACTTCGCCCTCCAGCGACTGGCCCTGCGCACCCGGGGCTGGTTCGCGGTGATCACCGCCCAGCTCGCTGGCAATGCCATCACCAACGTTCTCCCCGCCGGTGACGCCGCCGGCGCCGCCGTCCAGTACCGGATGCTGGCCGTCTCGGGGATCTCCACCGACAACGCCGTCGGCGGTCTGCTGGCCTTCTCCCTGCTCGGTGTGGGCGGCCTCCTGGCGTTGCCACTCTTCTCCCTCCCCGCCATCCTCTTCGGCACCCCCGTGCGTCCCGGTCTGGCCGAGGCCGCCTTCGTCGGGATCGGGGGGTTCGTCTTCTTCACCGGCTTCGGCGTGGTCGTGCTGGCCACCGATCGACCGTTGGCATGGTTCGGTCGGGGCGCCGAGCGCCTCCGCAACGCCGTCCTGCGCCGCCGCCGGCCACTGGAGGACCTGGACCGGCGCCTTCTGCGCGAACGCGACCTGATCCGGTCGGTGCTCGGGAAGAAGTGGCGCGATGCGGTGCTCCTCTCGGCCGGCCGCTTGGCATTCGACTACCTCTGTCTCCTGGCCGCCCTGCGGGCCACCGGGAGCCACCCCCGGCCCTCGCTCGTGCTCCTCGCTTTCGCCGTCGCCGGTGTGATCGGCCTCGTTCCCATCACCCCCGGTGGCCTCGGCGTCATCGAGGCGACCCTCAGCGCCCTGCTCGTCCTGGCCGGCGTCAACGTCGGCAATGCCCTGTTGGCCACGCTCACCTACAGGGTGGCCGCCTACTGGCTCCCGCTCCTGGCCGGTCCCGTCGCCTACCTGCTGTTCCGCCGGCGCTACGGGACGACCAAAGCCGCTCCCACCGGCTGAACCCGTCCGACGGTCACCCGTCGGGGTGCTGGTCCCGGGTGGCCTCGGAGACCAACCCGGCTGTGGCGACGTCTCGCGGGTAGCTGCGCATGGCCCGGAACAGGTAGAAGGCCGACGCGGTCAGGGGGAGGAGCATGATCACGAAGGTCCAGCGGAGGCCGGAGTAGGGATGGTTGCCGCTCAGCAGGTCCGACACCGCGCCGAAGAGGAGGGGAGCGAGCGCCTGCGCGCCGGTACGGACGAAGGTGCGGATGCCTTCGGCCCGGCCCCAGAGACGGGCCGGGACGATGTCGAGGCGCGCCGCGTCGATCGGTGGGTTCTGGGCCGACAGCGCGGCGCCGGCCAGGACGATGTAGGGCAGGGCCGAGATGGCGCTGTGGCTGACCAGAGCCGGGATGAAGAGGATGACGGTGGCGACCGCGGCGAAGGCGGGGACCTGGATCCTCCCCTTCAGGTGGCCGTGGCCCAGGAGCCGGTCGCCCAGTGGCCCCCCGATGAGGACCCCGACCGCCGCGCCACCACCCACCACCAGCATGAGGAGGTTGGCGAACACCTGGTCGACGTGGTACTGCGCGTGGACGAACTCGACACCGAAGGTCTGGACCCCGGCCAGGAAGTAATAGCCGAGAGCGCCCGAGATGATGAGGGCCACGTTCGTCCGCACGTGGAGCACGTAGCGGGCCGCGGCGATGAACCCCATCCGTTCGACCGAGCCTGCGCGCACCGCCCGGGGGTCGGGGGCGATGTGACGGTCCAGGGCCAGGCGCTGGGCGTCGGTGATGGCGCCCGGGACAGCCTCGGCCCCGGCGTCGGTGGGGGTCGACTGCCGGTACCCGGGATCGGGGAGGATCGCGCCCTGGCCGCCTCGCACCGGCTCGGGCAGACGGACGACGAAGTAGGCCAGGAGAAAGGCGGGGATGGCCAGGATCACGAAGGCGGCGCGCCACGACAGCGCGGCGATGTCTCCCGTCACGGCGAACCCGACACCGGCACCGATCAATTCGCCGGTCAGGATGAAGGAGTAGATGCGGCCGCGCTCGCGGCCGGGGAAGTAGTCCCCCACCAGTGACGCCACGACGGGCCCGGCCGCCGCGGTCACCACCCCCAGGGCCAGCCGGGCCTGCAGGAGCTGGCCGAAGGAGCCGGCCGTGGCGCTCCACAACATGGCCACGCCCCAGAAGGCGACGGCGATCCCGAGCGTCCAGGTCCGCCGGACCCGGTCGGCCAGGACGCCGAAGGGGAGCGCGGCGACGGCACCCACCAGCGAGCTGACGGCCACCAGGAGTCCGATGTCGGTGTTGTCGATGTGGAGATGTGAGCGGAGCTCGATGGCCGAGGCGCCCACCGTGGCCACGTCGGCGCTGGACAGGGCGAGGACACCGGCCAGGACGACGACGATCTGGGTCCGGGTGGGTCCGCCCAGGGTGAACGTCAGGCGTGTGCGTGCCGCGTCGGCGCCGTGGCGGGTTGTGCGTCCGAGGAAGCGGAGGGGGCTACGGGGACGGGTGCGGAATCCGAACACCCGGTCCGTGTCATCGCCCGGCACAGTGGGAGCCTAGGCGTGGCCCACGACCGCTTCAGACCTCGGGGACTCTGGGCTCTCTCCACATGCGCCAGATGGGCGCGCTGCCCGACTCCGACGGGACCTCACCGACCACCTCGAAGCCGAAGTGGGTGTCGAGGGGTACGTTCCGCTCCCTGGAGGACTCGAGACAGGCGGGCTCGCCCGCCGCGTTGATGTGATTGAGCACAACCGCAGGAGCGTCGTACCCACACCCTGCCCTGTCTCCCCAGGGGCGGTCCCCAAGGTGTGAACGGATACCAGTGAGGGTCGGTGGGGTGGAGGGCATCCACCCTGGCGCAAGATCCCAACTCGGCGATCGTGTGGGAACGGCATCAGATCCCGTCTTCGTCAACCGGTCGGCTGAGAGCTGCCTCGACATCCTCGATGAGAGCGCGTTCCGAATGTGGCACGGGCAGCACAAGATGGCCTTGGAGCAACGGCTCCCACTGGACCGCTTCCGATCGAGGAGTCTCGACGATCACCGCTGCTTCGGGATGTAGCCTCGCGAGCTCCGCCAGCACCTGCCGACATGACGAGTGGTGGAATCCGAGCGCGGACACCACGACGTCGGAGGACTCGACCAGCGCGCAGCGATGACCGCCCAGAAGCGGGCACCAACTCGGTGGGGGGCCTTCGGGCCCGGGACACCATGACACCTTGTAGCCGCTGCCCTCGAGAAGCCCCCACAGCACCCCGGCTTCGACGCTCTCCGGAGCTTCCAGCAGTACTTCGGGACGCGCCGTCATGACAGCCTGAGCCGTGCGTCCTGCGCCCCTGAATTCCTGCCCAGAGCCCATGTGGACCCCCACTCCGCTACCAGACAGAGCCGTCTTCTTCGGAGTGTCCCCTAGGCCACGTTGAAGCGGTAGAGGATTTGGTCCCGATCCTCCTCGAATACTCGGAGTCGACGAATACTCAGAGTCGACTCAACTGAGTGCAGTGGCCAATCAGCACCGCCTGGCGCGAAATCGTCGAAAGACTTTGGTCTTTCGTCCCTGGTGGTCCCCCGGGGTGACGACGATGATTCCACGATGGGGTGCATAGATGTTCCTAGCTGAGAGACCCTTCGGTGGGAGGACTACCCCCTGGTATCGCCTGCGCCCGGGCAGAGCCATGGTGGTTGCCGTCGGGCTCTTTGCCGTCGTGTCGGTCCTGCAATGGTTTGTCGACGGATCCGGCCAGGCGATTGCGGTGCTCTACATCCTGCCCATCGCCCTTCTGGGGGTCACCCGGGGTGAACGTGGCGGGCTGGCTGGAGCGACGGCCGGCTTCGTGTTGTTTGCCGTTCTTGAGATCGTACACAGCAGTGGCGACATCGATGCGACAGGGTGGGCGGTTCGAGCCATTGCGATGTTCTTACTCGGTGAACTCTTGGGTTATGCCACAGACCAGACGATAGCCAGCGAACAAACTGCGCTCGATGAACAACGCAAACGCTGCCAACTCGAAGAGGCAAATCACCGCTATGCAGAGGCCATCGAGCTCAACGATTCCCTCATTCAGGAAATGGTGGCGGCGAAATGGATGGTTGAGCGAGGCCTGACCGACCAAGCTGCCGAGATCCTCTCTGCCACGATCGCCGCCGGTGAGCGGATGGTTGTAGTGCTGCTGCCCAAACGGGCCCCTCGTCCGCAAGACATGCGGCCAACGGCACGGACTCCGGACCCAGTGCTGGCTCAATTCGCCGGCGATCAGCGTGGCCGTCGCGCGCCACTGGGGCAAGACCACGAGTAGTGGGATCCGACAGGAGATCCCGACTGCCCCGATCATCCGGTGATCATCGGAGCTGTTGCGAGAGGGTGTAGGGCCGTCAAGGGGTGGCCCGATCCGACCCATCCGCTAAGGGTCCACGCCAGGTTAATACGCGCGTAGTATCCTGGCCGTGTGGAGGTCACCGAGGAAGCGCTCGCGCGATTCTTCGAGGTGGTTCTTCCCCACATGAACGAGCGGCAACGCCGGGTTGTGGCGGGTGCGGCAGCGGAGATGTTCGGACGGGGCAGCAAGACGGCGGTGGCGACGGCGTCGGGAATGAGCCGCAATACGGTGATCAAGGCTGAGTCCGAGGTGGCAGCGGGTATCGAACCCATTGCCCGTCTACGCGCTCCGGGCGGTGGTGACAAACCGTTGACCGAGCGGCAGCCCGACATTCTCGAGGCCCTCGACGAACTCGTCTACCCCGAGACCCGGGGCAACCCGATGTCCCGGTTGCGCTGGACGTCGAAGTCATCACCAAAGCTGGCCGAGGAGCTCGTGGCCCAGGGCTATGAGGTCTCGGCCCGTTCGGTGCAACGCCTGTTGCACCGTCTCGGCTACTCGCTGCAGGCCAACGCCAAGGTGACTGAGGGACGCCAGCATCGCGACCGTGATGCTCAGTTCCATTACCTGAACGAGATGGCCGACACCTTCATCGACGACGACCAGCCGGTGATATCGGTCGACACCAAGAAGAAGGAGCTGATCGGCGACTACGCCAACGGCGGTGCCGAATGGGAACCGGAAGGCCAACCGGTGCGGGTGAACGTCCACGACTTCGCCGACAGGTCCCTGGGCGAGTACGGCAAGGCCATCCCCTACGGCATCTACGACGTGGCCAACGACGAGGGGTGGGTCAACGTCGGCGACACGGCCGACACCGCCGAGTTCGCCGTCGAGTCCATCCGCCGCTGGTGGAACCAGATGGGCCATGAACGCTTCCCCGGGGCCGAGCGGCTCCTGATCACCGCCGACGCCGGAGGATCGAACGGCTACCGGCTCAAGGCCTGGAAGGTCCAACTCGCTCGGCTGGCGGCGGAGACCGGCCTCGACATCACGGTGTGCCACTACCCCCCCGGCACTTCCAAGTGGAACCGGATCGAGCACCGGATGTTCAGCTTCATCACCATGAACTGGCGCGGACGTCCCCTCACCAGCCTGCGGATCATCATCGAGTTGATCTCGGCCACCACCACGGCGACCGGACTCACCATCCAGGCCGACTACGACCCGAATTGGTACCCGACCCGAGTCAAGGTCACCAACAAGCAGTTGGCCGCGGTTCCACTCGATCCTCATGAGTTCCACGGGGAGTGGAACTACACCATCACCGCTCAATCAAACCCGGCGTGAGCCCTAAGACCGCCCAATGGTGCGTCGTGCTGTCTCGGTTGACCACCGCAACTGACCGGAGACCAAAGTCTCCTTGGCTGGTCGGGGTGAACGTTGAAATGGAGCATTCCGCCGTCTTGAGTTCGTCTATCCTGCCTGTTTCTTCACTCTCCGTCGGCGGATGCCGTCAAGGCGAACGCCTTCGCCCACCGGTAGTCGGCCTTGCCGCTCGGCGAACGCGTGATGGCATCGGTCACTACGATTTGCCGTGGGACCTTGTATCCGGCCAGTCGAGTCCGGCACGAGGCGCGCAATGCCTCGCCGTCGAGTTGGCACCCCGCGCGGGGCTGGACTACTGCCACGACTCGTTCACCGTAGCGCTCGTCAGGCAGCCCCACGACGACGACGTCTTCGACGTCGTCGCAATTCTTCACGGCGCCTTCCACCTCGTCGGGGAAGACCTTCTCCCCACCGGTATTGATGCAGAGCGAGTCCCGACCGAGGACGACAATCGCACCGTCGGCGTCGACCGTGGCCATGTCACCCGGAAGCGCCCAACGTTTGCCTCCTGCCTCCACAAACGTGGCCGCCGTCTTCTCGACGTCACCGAGATACCCGATGGGAATATGGCCGCTGCGCGCCAGGCGACCCACGACGTCTGAGCCGGGGACCACAGGCCGAAGCTCGTCATCGAGGACATCGGTGAGTTCGTCGATATGCAAGCGTGGCGCGCCGTAGGGGTCGTCGTCGGGAGCGTGCCCACCTAGTTGCCCGGTTTCCGAGGAGCCGAAGGCGTCGGCCACGATGCGGCCTGGGAGCAGCTGGGCCAAGCGATGCTTGGTCGACGGGGAGAGCACGGCGCCGCCAGAGCCCACGGCCACGAGCGACGAGATGTCGTAGTGGTCCGGATGAGCATCGAGCTCGTCCAGGAGGGGACGGACCATGGCGTCGCCGACCACGACGAGGATGTTCACGGCTTCCGTACCCACCAGGCGCCAGGCCGCGGCAGGGTCGAAACGCCCACCGGGCAGCGTCACGAGCTTCCCTCCGCTGAACAGGATGGTGAACGCCAGCCAGTGGGCACTCGCATGCATGAAGGGCGGGGCGGGAAGTGCTGTCATGCCTGGTCGCAGTACCCTGGCTGCAAGCTCCTCAGGGGACCCGATGAGGTTGCCGAGGTGCAGGGCGTCGCCGCCACCCATGGCGGCAAAGAAGATGTCCTCATGGCGCCACAGCACACCCTTCGGCATGCCCGTGGTCCCGCCGGTATAGACGCAGTAGACGTCGTCCGCCGAGCGCAACCCGAAGTCCCGAGACTCCATAGCAGACGCCAGGGCCCGTTCATAGTCGTCCCCGAGTTCCAACTTGCCAGTGTCGTCGCCGACCTCGAGGAGCGTCCGGCGCTCGGGCATGGCGGCCTGGGCGTCGCTGACCGCTGGGGTGAATCGGCTATGGAAGATCAGCCCGACGAGCCCGGCGTCCTGGTAGAGATAACGCAGCTCGGAGGCGACGTACCGATAATTGACGTTCACGGGAACGGCGCGAATCTTGAAGCAGGCGAGCATTCCCTCGAGGTACTCGGTGCCGTTGGCCAGCTGCAATCCGACCCGGTCGCCTGGCCCGACGCCTGCGCTCAGGAGATGGTGCGCCAACCGGTTTGCCCGACCTTCGAGCTCGGCGTAGGTGAGCCTACGGTTGTCGGCAGCCATCGCGGCCTGATCGGCGACGACATCTACCACGCTCTCGAAGAGGTCGGCCAAATTGAAGTCCATCCTGGCTCTCCCTTCCCGGTCGCCCCACGCTTATCTTCTT
>Ga0209415_10007704_pt1 | contig 18755 bp, 13 predicted proteins | sample PeaSoiSIISIP2007_FD_187696 | JGI IMG/M metagenome (GOLD analysis project Ga0209415, IMG submission 187696) | Peat soil microbial communities from Weissenstadt, Germany - SII-SIP-2007 (SPAdes) (version 2) | ecosystem: Environmental > Terrestrial > Soil > Wetlands > Peat | place: Germany...
GATCGTGAACGGCCCCGAGCCCAAGACGCTAACCGTCACGGAGGTCTGGGTGGGGTTCTGCCCGGTCAGCGCGACGGCATTCGGGGTGGCGCTTAACTGCGATTGAGAACGCCCGGGCACCACAACCAGCAGCGCCATGGCGAGAAAAAGAGCGGTATTCCTGATGAGCTTTTGAGCAGCGTCCATGATGTTCCTCGGCCAAATTGATGATACACCATTGTCCCGTGGCAAAACAGACTCGAATCTCTGTTTAAATTCAGTTTAAACGAGATGCGGACGCGGCTTCCCTTATCTTAACCCTATTTTAGAATCCGAAACAGGTTGCTGTAATCGTCTGTCCACAATCGCACAGTTCGCTTGGTCTCGATAGGTGTGGAACCGTTCATTTCGGCGTCGTCAAAACCGGTGGCGGGGGACGCGATCAGCACCCAGGTGGCGCCGAAAACGTCCTGCGATTCGTCGTCCTCGGTATCCACCGTGCGCGCCACCGTGCCCGTCGCGGCGGTTTCCCCCGCAAGCACCGGCTGCAGGTCCAGGAAGCGGTTGGAAATGTGTACGGCCAGAATCCCGTCCGGTTTCAGGTGGTGAAAATAGAGCGACATCGCCTCCCGCGTTAAGAGGTGTACCGGGATCGAGTCGCTGGAGAATGCGTCCACTGCCAGCACGTCGAAGTTCTCGGCGGCCTCGCGCTCCAGCGACAGCCGCGCATCCCCCATCGCCACATCCACCTTCCCTTTGCAGTCCGGGAGAAACATGAATTCCGAGTACGCCAGCCGCAGGACCAGCGGGTTGATTTCGTAAAACCGGTAGTAGTCGCCCAGGCGCCCGTAGGCCGCGATGGTCCCCGTCCCCAGGCCGATCACCCCGACCCGGATCGCTCCGGTCTTCTGTTTCTCCCGTATGGCGATCCCCACCCCCGTGTTCGGACCGTAATACGTGGTCGGCAGATCCCGCCGCGCGGGGTTCAGGAACTGTTCGCCATGGTTGATGGTGCCGTGCGTCAGCGTCCGGGTCGCATCGAACTCCGTCGGCTCACCCGAATCCCTCACGCGCAGAGCGCCGTAAAAATTGCGCACCGTCAAGCGGTAGCCGCTGGTCAACTGCCTGGCGTGGAAGGCCAGGTATCCGAGCAGCACCAGCACCACCAGTTCGCTTCCGAAGGCCGCCCACCGGCCGCGGATTCGCCCGGCGTGCAGCGCCAGCAGCGCCACCACCGCCGAGACCAGCAGGACCGCCAGCAGCACATAGTTCATGAAGGAATCAGGCTCGCTCCAGTGCTTGACGGCCAGGTTCACGGCGGACCTTGCGACAATCAGCAACTGGCCCCGCAGGCCATACGCGATGGCGCCGATGAGCCCGAGTGCGCAGGCCCCGGCGACCGTTCGCAGCGGATCCAGCAGGCTGCGGAATTGGTCCCGCACCACCAGGAGGGTGAGCAGCGCGCATGCCGCCATGCCGATCTGCAGCTCGTAAAGCGCGTTGAAGACGTACGGCGCCACCACCCCCACCAGCAGGCCGCCGGTTGCACCGCCCGCCGCAATCATCAGGTAGAACTGCGTCAGGTATCGCGGATGCGGTTTCAGCCGCACCAGTTCCCCGTGGCAGACCATGCAGCACGTATACAGGCCCATACTGAACAGCGGCACCAGGATCTTGATCGGAACGTTGCCGGTGGCATCCATGGTGTCGGCGTATGCCATGCTCGCAAGCGCCACCCCTAGCAGCGGCAGGTAGGCACTCCGGTTGTACCAACCGCTGCCCTCAAAGCACAGGATGAAGGTGAGCAGGTAAACACTCAGCGGCAGCACCCACAGGAACGGGATGGCCGCCACGTTCTGCGAGAGATGGTTGGTGATGGCCAGCAGCAGCACCGAAGCGCACGCCGGCAGCGCCAGCCAGAGAACGTACTGCCGCAGTGCCGGCCGTTCCGCAGGCTCTGTCTCCGCCGCTTCTTCCACTGCCGGGCTTGTCCCCGAGCGGAACGCGCTGAAGCCGCACAGCACGACAAACACGACGTAGCCCGCCGACCACATCCACGACTGCTGATGCGTGGTGAACAGCGGCTCGAAGAGCACGGGGTAGCTCAGCAGCGCGAACATCGACCCGGCATTCGAGAGGGCGTACAGCCGGTAGGGCATGGCGCCTTTGAACCGCCTCGAATACCATGCCTGCAGTAGCGGCCCGGTGGTGGAAAGCAGAAAATACGGCAGCCCCACCGTGATCGCCAGGAGTCGTAGAATTGCGAAGGTCGGCTGTTCCGTTCCCGAGGGCTTCCACGCGAGACTCGGATAGATGGGCAGCGCCGACGCGCTTACCAGCAGCAGCGCTGCATGGACCACCATCTGCATGCGCGGCTTGAGATAGCGGATCACGGCATGCGCGTACAGGTACCCCAGCAGCAGTGCCATCTGGAAGAAAAGCAGGCAGGTGGTCCAAACCGCCGCGGAGCCGCCGAACCACGGCAGGATGATTTTCGCGATCACCGGCTGCACCTGAAACAAAAGGAAGGCGCTAACCAGAATTGTCAGTGCATAAAGAAGCATGTTTGCTCTTCCCTGGCCCCCTGTCCCTGGCCCCCGGCCCCTACTTGTAGGCTGCCACGCCCGTGACCCTCTCCCCGATCACCAAGGCGTGAATGTGGTCCGTCCCTTCATAGGTCTTGACGGTTTCCAGGTTACAAAGGTGACGCATGACGGGGTATTCGTCCGTGATGCCGTTGGCTCCCAGCAAATCCCGGCTCAGCCGCGCGGAATCGAGGGCGATCGCCACGTTGTTCCGCTTGAGCATCGAAATGTGCGCCGGCTCGATCTTTCCCTGGTCTTTCAACCGCCCCGCGTGCAGCGCCAGCAATTGCGCCTTGGTGATCTCGGTGATCATCCAGGCGAGCTTCTCCTGAACCAGTTGATGCGACGCGATCGGCCGGTCGTCAAACTGCTTGCGGAGCACCGAGTACGCGCGCGCCGTCTCGTAGCAGTCCATGGCCGCTCCGATGGCGCCCCATCCGATCCCGTACCGGGCCTGCGACAAGCACGAAAGCGGCGCCTTCAATCCCTGGGCCCCCGGCAGCCGGTCGCACTCGCTCACGCGGCAGTCGGAAAACGAGAGGCTCGACGTCACCGACGCCCGCATCGACCATTTCCCGTGAATGTCGGAGGTCGAAAATCCAGGAGTGCCGCGCTCCACCAGGAACCCCACGATACCCTCCGCGGCGCGCGCCCACACCACGGCTACATGGCTCATGGTGCCGTTGGTGATCCACGTCTTCTCGCCGTTCAGCACCCAGGAATCACCGTCGCGCCGCGCCGTGGCGCGCATGCCCGCGGGGTTCGATCCGAAATCCGGCTCGGTGAGGCCGAAGCATCCCACAGCCCGCCCGCTTTGCAGCCGCGGCAGCCATTTGTGTTTCTGCTCCTCCGACCCGTACCGGTGGATGGGGTACATTACCAGCGCACCCTGTACCGAGACGAAGCTGCGGATCCCGGAATCGGCGCGCTCCAGCTCCTGCATGATGAGCCCGTACTCCACGTTGCTCATGGCCGCGCAGCCGTAGCCTTCCAGGTTGGCGCCGAAGAATCCCAGCTCCGCCATCTCGGGAATCAACTCGGTGGGAAACCGCGCGTCGCGGTAGCAGTCCCGGATCAGCGGAACGATTTGCTCCTCGGCAAACCGCCGGGCCGTCTGCCGGACCATCAACTCCTGCTCGCTGAAGAGGGAGTCGACACAGAAATAGTCCACGCCTCGAAATGCCATCTTCAGTTTCTTTCCATCCTATTTGAACACAGGTGGGCGGCTACCCAAGCTGCTCGCCGCCGCAGAGGAAGAGAATGGTGTTGAGGAGGGCCTTGAGCTCGCAGCATTGGTTCGCCGCGACGGTCAGGTCCTTCCCTTCCAGAATCCGCTTGGCATCTCGAGGCTTCACGTAGTATTGCCGCTTCGTCCCGGTGCGAAATACCTCACTGATCCGGTGCGCCGGCGGTTTGGTGTGGTTCAGCGTCTCTGGGTTCTGGGAAGGCTTGGCTCGATTGCTGCCGCTGAGGCGCTGGATGTCCTCCCAATACGGAATGAGCCACGCCTCGAAATCATACAGGGCAGCATGCGGATAGAACCTCGCTTCCGGCCCCACCCAGTCGTGCATCTTCTTCTTGGCGTCGGCAGCGTCGGTAAACTCTCTGGTGCCGGTGTACACATCCGTGAGCACAATGACGGCATCCGCGCCCTCGGCGAGATGACGTTCCACCGCCCGCTTCAATTTCGCGCCAGTTGGTATGCGGCCACCGCGCTTGTCTGGAGAGAGCCGCGGCATCTCCTCGCGCAGCCTCTTCTGCAAGAAACCTCGTAACGGTTCGAGGAACACCTCCTCGGTTTTGCCCTCCACGATGAGGACTATCTTCAAGCGCGCTCTCCCAAACGCCCCATCCGCCACACTTCGTCAAGGGTGTATTCATCGAGCCACCTCTCGAGGTCGAGCTGATCGGCCCACGTCATCTTGGCAAGACCGTCGTCCGTCATATCCACGACCACCACTTCCTCCGGTCGGAGGAACCGAACCAGGCTATCCGAGTGCGTCGCCACGATGATTTGCGATCGCAGGGAACCTTCTCTCAGGAGGTCCGCTAGCAAGCTCAGCAACCGCGGATGCAGGCTGACCTCGGGTTCGTCGATTAGGGTGATTGCTGTCAGCCCCGGACTCTGCAGCAGGGTTGCGAGCCAGAGGAATCGCAGCGTCCCCTCGGAGAGTTGATGCGGATAGAAGCCTTCCGGAAAGTGGTCGTCTCGCCAGACCATGGACAGAGTCCCCGCCGCAACCGGTGGAAAATCGAGCCGCTGGAAGCCCGGAAACGCGGCTCGTAATGCATCCTGGACGGTGTCAAACCGGTCGAAGTCTGTCTCGCGCATATCATAAAGGCATGTGACGAGATCCTCTCCGTCAGGACCGGGCAATTTAGCGGGCCGCATCGGCTGTGGAAGCCTCACAGGCGACCGCGGGCCAACGTTCAGAGCGTGATAATACGTCGAGGAGGCTAGGTGCTGTCTCAGGTCTTCGGGCTCCGGAAACATCTTGGGAAGCTGGGCGAGCGAAGTCTCCCTAGCGTCGTATCTGTTCGAGTGCTTCAACCAGTTTTCTACTTCGTTGTACCGAATCGTCGCTCCGGACGAATCGATGTACGCGAACGGGTGCTCCGAGCCGGCGCGGGACCGCGTAAGCGTTTCGGACTCGATCACGTAAGCCGTACCGATCGAGATGATCTCCAGGCGGTATTTGAGAGGCTCTTGGCCGTCCACCTCCATCGAAAGACCAAGCGACAGGCTTTCCGCGCGGCCAGGTGTCATGATTGCCTTCGGCCCCGAGAACTCGCTGATCTTCTCGTTTAGCCTGCCCCGCGCCGACGCGGCCAACAACGACAACACGTCGAGCAGTGAGGTCTTCCCGCTCCCGTTGGCCCCAATCAAGACACCCAGCGGCCTGAGATCCAATTCAACCCCGCACAGCCGCCGGAACCCGTCCACGCTTAAATGGCTGAACATAACGAATACTTGAGCATAACCCGCCTGCCGGCAAAGAAAAACCGGGGGCCGGACACAGTGCCACTCGTGTCCACCCCCGGCTCTTCGGACCTGAAAAGGGAATTGGTTGTGCTTATTTACATTACGCTTTCGCTCACGGATACAGCCCGCGTACCCGGCAGGCTTCCGCGACCCGGCCCACGCCTAGCATGTTGGCCGCCAGCCGCATGTTGACCTTGTGGTCGACATGGATCTTGAAAACGTCGTTGAACGACCGCGTCATGATCTTCTCGAGCTTGGCATTGACGTCGTTTTCGTCCCAGAACAGATGATTCTCGTCCTGCACCCACTCGAAGTAGGACACCGTCACCCCGCCCGCATTGCACAGAATGTCCGGGATCAGGAAGATGCCGTTCTGGTCGAAGATCCGGTCCGCTTCCGGAGTCACCGGCCCATTGGCCGCTTCCGAAACGATGCGCGCGTGGATGGTGTGCGCGTTGTCTTCCGTAATCGCGTTTTCGAGCGCCGCCGGAATGAGAACTTCGCAGTCCAGCGAGAGCAGTTCTTCGGGAGTGATCCTCTCCGCTGCCGGGAAGCCCACCACCGTACCGGTGCGGTTCTTGAATGCCACCACGGCCGGAATATCCAGGCCCTTGGGGTGGAAAATGCATCCCTTGGTGTCGTTCACCGCGATCACTTTGGCGCCGCCTTCGTGCATCAAGTTGGCCGCGATCGATCCCGCGTTGCCGAACCCCTGCACCACCGTGCGTGCGCCCTGGAGCGGGATGCCCAGGTTCTGGCAACTGCTCCGCGTGGTGTAGAATACGCCGCGGCCAGTCGCCTCGTTGCGTCCCAGCGATCCGCCCAGGCTGATCGGCTTGCCCGTTACCACGCCCGTCACCGGGTAGCCCTTCATCATGCTGTACGTATCCATGATCCACGCCATAATCTGCGGCGTGGTATAGACGTCCGGCGCCGGAATGTCCTTCTCCGGCCCGATGATCGGCAGAATGGCGCTGGCGTAGCGGCGGGTCAGCCGCTCCAACTCGCCCAACGATAGCGCCTTCGGGTCGCAGGTAACTCCGCCCTTGCCGCCGCCGTAGGGGATGTTCACCACGGCGCACTTCCAGGTCATCCAGGTGGCCAGCGCCTTCACTTCGTCGATGGTGACGTTCGGGTGATAGCGGATGCCTCCCTTGGCCGGACCGCGCTGGGTGCTGTGCTGCACGCGGTATCCCTCGAACCGGATAATCTTCCCGGAATCCATCCGTACCGGAATGCTTACCTTGAGCTCGCGCTCCGGATACTTGATCATGGCTCGCACATTGTCCTCGAGTTCCAGCGCGTTTGCCGCCAGATCGAAGTTCTCCAGTGCGACTTCGTATGCGTTTTTTTCAGCCGTAACTGTGGTTGTTTCGGTTGCTAACATGGCCGAACCTCTTTCGGAGTTTCAGACGTGGAAATCCATTTATAAAATGTCTACAGTCGGATGATAATCCCAATCACGCACCACGTCAATGGGGTGTTTCGTTAACGCTGGTATAAATCCACCATCTCCCTCAGTCTTCCGGCCAGGTCGGCGCTCAGCGCGCCCGCCTTCATGCGCCATCGCCAGTTCCCGCTCGCTACCGATGGTGTGTTCATCCGCGCCCCGCTCCCCAGGCCCAGCACATCCTGCGCGGGAAACAGCACGGTGTCCGCCACCGACGCCATCAGTGCGCGGATCATCACCCAGTTCATCTCGTTACCGCCGGTCGCCAGGTAAGCTCGTGCCCGCGCCTTTTCCACCACGACATCGTTTGGGGTGCGGGTGCTATCGCCCCCCGTGCTGTGCCACCATCCCATTACGGTGTCGTTATCGTGCGTGCCCGTGTACGCCACCAGGTTGCGCGCGTAGTTGTGCGGCCGGAACCCCGGCGCCTGCGGGTCCTTGCCGAACGCGAATTGTAGAACCGCCATCCCCGGAAATCCGAATTCCTTGCGGATGGCCTCCACCTCCGGCGTGATCACGCCGAGATTCTCCGCTACCAGCGGCAGGCGCCCCAGCGCGGTTTCGAGCGCGCGAAACAACTCCGCGCCGGGCCCTTTCACCCACTGTCCGTGAATGGCCGTGGTCTCGGATGCCGGGACTTCCCAGAAAGCTTCGAACCCGCGGAAGTGGTCCATCCGCACCAGGTCGAAGAGTTCGAGCGCCGCCCGCATCCGCTCGATCCACCATCGGTACCCGTCTTTCGCGAGCAACTCCCAGCGATACAGCGGATTGCCCCACAACTGGCCGGCGGCGCTGAAGTAATCCGGCGGCACTCCCGCCACCCCGTCGAAGCGGAACAACTCCGGCTGCGCCCAGACATCCGCGGAGTCCGTCGCCAGGTAAATCGGGATGTCCCCCATCATCCGGATCCCCCGCCCCGCGCTGTAACGCTTCAGCGCGTGCCATTGCCGGAAGAACTCGAATTGCAGGAACCTGTGGTACGCGATGTCTCGCGGCCCGGCTTCGAGTTTCGGATCCCAGGCACCCCACTCGACCCCGCCATTCGCCTCCTTGAGAGCCATAAACCGCGCGAAATCATCGAGCCATGCTGCGTGGTTGCGGCAAAAGGCGTCGAAGTCCCGATCCGGCCGAAATGCGTCGAACGCACGGTGCAGGAGCGCAGTCTTCCAGGGGATGATCTTCTCGAACTCGACCGTCTCCTCGGAGAACCGCGGCACGTCTTCCAACTCGCCCGCCGGAACGAGTTGATCCAGGCTCAGGAGCAGCGGATTCCCGGCGAATGCCGAGAACAACTGGTAGGGTGACTCGCCATACCCCGTCGGCCCCAAGGGCAGCACCTGCCAGATCCGCTGTCCCGCCGCCGCCAGCCAATCGGCAAACCGGTAGGCCTCCGCGCCGAGGTCGCCGATGCCGTAACGACCCGGCAAAGAGGTCGGATGCAAGAGGATGCCGCTCGATCGATTCACGCTACCCCCACATTTCTGAGAATACCTCTACCCCTGCCTGCACTACCTCCATAAGGCTATATGCGCATTGCAGTGCTTTTCATCGCGTGGCTGCTCGCACCCGCGCCGGTTCGCGCTCAGACACAATCGTGCCCCCTGAGAGTGATCGCACAACTGGTAGACAAGAACTTGAATCTGAAACCCGTGCCGAAGCTGAGGCTTTCGATCCGCGAGCTATCGGGCACCTGGAAGCTACCGCTGTCCACCGGTTTCGACGGCATCGCGGATACCATCGTGCCGTGCGGGACATATATGGTCGCGTCGGAAGCCCCCACGGATTTCGAGGGGAAGCGGTTCCGCTGGGACCTGAAAGTAACCCTCGCTGTGGGTGTTCCTTTGCAATTGGAACTGAGCAATGATAACGCCGAGGTTAGCACGCAGACCGAACCAGCGGCGGGGCCCACAGGCAGAATGCAGGACAATTTGGGCCAACTGTTCAAGAAGTACGAAAGCAGTGTGGTCACAGTGTGGAGTGAGTTCGGTCACGGAACCGGTTTCTTCGTCGATGAGAGTGGCCTCGTCGTGACCAATCAGCACGTGATCGGACCATCGGAGTACATCGCCATCCAGTCCGACGAAAGCCATAAGGTTCCGGCTGTGTTGCTCGCCGCCGACCCGGAGAAAGACGTGGCCGTGCTCTGGACTGACAAGACGGGCCTGCCCGGCTCTACGGTCGCGCCATTGGGCAAGTCGATGCCTGGGCAACCGCTTGCGGTTGAGGGAGAGAGCGTCTTCACAATTGGCAGCCCTCTAAGCCAGCGGAAGATCCTGACAACCGGCATCGTGAGCAAACTCGAAACCAGGTCCATCATCTCCGACATCAACACAACCCCTGGGAATTCCGGCGGCCCGTTGTTCAACTCGCTCGGCTTCGTGATCGGAATCACCACCTTCGGAGAACGGCGCGGAGAAGTCGGCCAAAGCATATCTGGGATTATGAGGATCGAGCAGATCGAGGAAGTCCTGGCCATCGCTCGAGGTAAGATGAGCGGCGCCAGCCTCCCTTCCGCGAGACCACTCCCCGTCGAGCCTGTCAACCCCTATCCCTTGAATGCGATCAAGGAAGCCGCTTCGAACAGCCGGTTCGATGCGCGGCCCTACATCTTCTCCCAAGGCGACTACGATATGGCGATCATTACCCCCGTCATGAAGTACCACCTTGGGGCTTCCGCGGTAGAAGCAGCAAAGGAAAGGGCGAAACGCACGAGGAATTCGAAGGGTACCTTCCAGCCTTTGGATGGCCTTCGAAGCTGGGCGGAGTATGCCGGTGAGTACCAGCCCGTGATTCAGATCCGCGCTACACCGAAGTTGCGCCTCAAGACCGATTTTTACCGGATGCGCCTGATGTGTGGTGAGCGAGAAATCGAACCGATTCATCCAGGGAAAGTGGCCAAGGTCGTCGACATGAAGACGTACTTTGTAAATGCCACGGACGCCTCTTATGAGGGCCTCTACACGTACCCGCCGGATGCCATATCCACGTCTTGTGGGAAGGTATCGCTGGAACTTTATTCGGAAAAGAGTCTTAAGTCGGCGTTGATCAAGGTTCTGGACAGGAAGACCGTCGAACGCGTGTGGACGGATTTCGATCCATACAGAAAAAGCATCGGGCCCCAACTCTCTGACCAGGCCCCCGTTGTCACCCCCGCCCCAAGCCAGCAACCCCTCGACCGCACTCCGGTCCCCGCTGTCATTCCCGCTTCCGGTAAGCAGTCGCTCGACCCCGCCCCGCTCCCCTCTGTCACCCCCGCCTCCAGCCAACAGCCCCTCGACCGCGCCTACGAAGCGCTCCACACCAAGGATTACGACACAGCGATTGCCGGCTTTCTCAAGGTGATCGGAGCCGATCCGGCCCGCAGCTCCGTTCGCCAGGACCTGGCCTATACCTATTTAAAGGTCGGCGAAAACGCTCTGGCGCGCTCCCAGTTCCACGAAGTGATGCGGTTGGAGCCCAACAACACGCAGGTCGCCCTGGAGTACGCGTTTCTCTGCTACGACGCCAAAGAGGTGGCCCCCGCGCGCCGCATCTTCGATCGCCTTCGCAAGACCGGTAATGCGACCGCCGAACAGGCTTTTCACAATATTGATGAACCGCTCGCCGCCGGCATCGCCCGCTGGAAGCAGGCCATCGAGAGGGGCGCCAACGACTTCAGCGCGCATTTCGATCTCGCCACATTGGCCGAGCAGCGCGACGAACTGGCGCTCGCCGCCGAGCACTACGAGAAGGCGTGGCGCGTCCTGCCCGACCGCCGTTCCGTCCTGGTGGATCTCGGCCGCGTCTGGCTGGCGCTCAATCGGACCTCCGACGCCACCGCCGCGTTGTTGGCCGCCTCGCGCGGCGGCGAAACGCGGGCAGCCGAGATGGCTCGCGAGCTGCTCCCGACCCGCTATCCCTACGTCTCGGAGTTCCGGCACGCGCTCGACCTCGATTCGGGCAATGTCGAACTGCGCCGCGATCTCGCCTTTCTGTTGCTGCGCATGGGCCGTACGTCCGAGGCCGAACAGGAGTTTCGGGATCTCGCCGGTCCGCCCGCGAATGACCTGCTGGCGGCCACACAACTGGGGTTCCTCCTGTACGGACGCGGCGACCGCGAGGGTGCCCGCCCGCTGTTTGATCGCGTTCTGGCGAGCAAGGATGAAGACCTCGCCAATCGTGTGCGGGCCGTGCTCCGCGTTCAGCAGGTGCAAAACAAAGTGGCGGCGCCGGCCGCCGTTGACGCCAAGGTAATGGCCGAGCGCAGCATCAAGGCCGGCTACATGAAGGACGCTCTGAGATACCTGCAACTAGCCCACGAATCCGATCCCGACGATGTCGGCATCATGCTGCAGCTCGGTTGGGCGTACAACATGCTTCATCAGGATGTGCAGGCGGTGTACTGGTTCAGCCTGGCACGCCAGAGCGCCGACCCAAGGATTGCCGCGGAAGCCGACCGTGGTTGGCGCAATCTCCGTAGCGCCACCGAACGGGTCCGTTTCACGGCCTGGCTGTTTCCCCTGTTCTCCACACGCTGGCACGATGCCTTCGGCTACGCGCAGGTGAAGACCGAACTGCGGACCGGCCTGGGTTTCCGGCCGTACCTGAGCGTGCGGTTCGTGGGAGATACCCGCCGGACTGTGGATGTAGCGAACGGGCCTCCGCAATATCTCTCCGAGAGCTCGGTGATTCTCGGCCTCGGACTGGCGACCACGCCCTGGCATGGATTGGTCGGCTGGGGCGAAGCCGGGCGCGCCTTCGACTATCTCACGCACCAGCGCCTGCCGGATTACCGCGGCGGCCTTTCCCTGGCGCGCGGCACCGGTCATTCGCTTGGCGCCGAAACTCCGGGTTGGTTCGCCGACATCGCGATGGATGCCGTGTTTATCAGCCGCTTCAACAAGGACGTCCTGTTCTACAACGTTGGGCGGTTTGGTTACACGGCCGGCCCTAAGACGTTTCGCCTCCAGATCTACGGGGATGCCAACCTGACCTTGGACGAGCAGAGGCAATACTGGGCTAATTTCGGAGAAGGAGGCCTAGGACTCCGGTTAGGCGGATCATTTCTTCCGCAATCCATGTACTTCACATTCGAAGGGCTGCGTGGTGTCTACCTGATCAACGAGGGCAATCCCCGGCGGCCGAACTTCAACGAATTCCGCGCGGGGTTATGGTATGCGTTTACTCATTAGCCTGGTGCTCTTGGCCGCGGCCCTCCCCGCCGCCGATCTCCCGTACTACACCGTGTTAGGCAATGACGCGGGCGCCTGGCCCGACATCCTATCCTCGATCGGTCTGCAACGCCAACCGGCGGACAAGGCGCAGATCATCGTGGCGCAAGCCGGTGCCGCCGAGGCGGCGCTGCCCGTATGGACGGAGCGGGTCGAACAGGGCGCCATTCTGATCCTCGAAGGCGAATCTCCGTTGGCCGACAGCTTCGGCTTCCGGCCGGCCAAAGGCCCGGCGCGCAAGGTGTCCGTGAGCAGCCTGATCGATATCCACGGACCGGACGTGTGGATCGTCTGGGAGAAGAGTCTCGATCTGCCGGTCTTCGAAATCCCGGCCCTGGCGCAGGTCTTTGCTCGTGAGCGCTGGACCGGCGCCCCCATGAGCGCGGGCCTGCGCCGCGGCGCCGGCGCCGTTTTGTGGATCGCAGCGCCGCCCGGCGAGCGGGGCTACGAACGATTTCCCTATCTGCTGGGCGCGCTTTGCGATCTGGGATTGACCCCGCCTTTCCGCTCTTCGCGGTTGTGGGCCTTCTTCGATTCCTCCTACCGCTCACGCGTCGATCTGGACTACTTCGCCGCTCGCTGGCGCAAAGCGGGGATCTCGGCACTCCACGTTGCCGCCTGGCACTTCTACGAGCCCGACCCCGAGCAGGATCGATACCTGAATACGTTGATCGAGGCGTGCCATCGGGAAGGCATCCTGGTGTATGCCTGGCTGGAACTGCCGCACGTCAGCGAGAAGTTCTGGAATGACCATCCGGAATGGCGCGAAAAGACCGCCCTTCTCCAGGACGCCCAGCTCGACTGGCGGAAGCTCATGAATCTCACTAACCGCGACTGTTTTCATGCCGTTTCCGCAGGGGTCGGCCAGTTGGCTGGCAGATTCGATTGGGACGGCATCAACCTCGCGGAGTTGTATTTTGAGTCGCTGCAAGGCATCGGCAATCCGTCTCGATTTACCCCGATGAACGACGACGTCCGCGGCAAGTTTCGCAAAGGGGGCAGGTTTGACCCGATCGAGTTGTTCAACGGGCGGACCGACGAAGACTCGCGCCGGGCGTTTCTCGATTTTCGCAGCGATTTGGCTGGCCGTATGCAGGAAGAGTGGATCGGGGAACTGGAATCGCTCCGCCAACAGAAGCCTTACCTGGACCTGGTGTTGACCCATGTCGACGACCGCTTCGACCCGGGGATGCGCGAAGCCATCGGGGCGGATGCAGCCCGTGTGCTGCCGATGATCGAGAAACACGCGATCACCTTATTAATCGAGGATCCCGCGACGGTCTGGCATCTGGGTCCGCAACGCTACCACAGCATCTCGGAGCGCTATCGGGCTTTGACGCCGCGTCACGAAAAACTGGCTATCGACTTGAATATCGTCAATCGTTACCAGAATGTTTACCCCACCAAGCAACAAACCGGAACCGAACTTTTGCAGTTGGTTCACAATGCGGCCGCCAACTTCCAGCGGGTCGCCCTGTATTTCGAGAACTCTCTTCTGCATCCGGACCTGGACCTCCTGCCGTCAGCGGCCGCCACCGCAGCCGGTATCGAGCGAACCGGCTCGAAGACTACGGTGGATTCGCTCATTGGGGTCGGAGTGCCGTGGAAAGGAGCGGCTTCCGTGGATGGTCTACCCTGGCCGGCTGCGGATGGGGAGACGGTGTGGCTGCCGGGGGGTGTGCACAGCATCGAGGCTAGCGGCGCATGGGCGGGGCTTCACCTACTCCGTCTGAATGGTGATTTGCAGGCGGCCCGATCCTTATCGGCGTCGACGATCGAATTCTCGTATCAGAGCAGCGCGCGGGCGATCGCCATACTGGACCGCGGGCCTCGGGTTCTGCGGATCGATGGCCGGGAGGCTCCGTTGGAGCGTGCGGGACCAGCCACGATCGTGCTTCCACCCGGCCATCACGTCGTGACAATCACTGCCGACTGAGCTAGGATGATGAGTGCCCCGCAAACGGGTCACCCAACCATGATGGATGCCGCGCTCCAGCCAGGGACTCCGGAAATCCCGGATAAGCTGTACTTCAAGATCGGCGAAGTGAGCGAACTGCTCGGGGTCGAGCCCTACGTGCTGCGGTACTGGGAGACGGAATTCCCGGGGCTTTCTCCGAAGAAGTCCGGGACGGGGCATCGCCTCTATCGCCGCAAGGACGTGGAGATGCTGCTGCGTATCAAGCATCTCCTTAAAGAGAAGCGGTTCACAATCGAGGGTGCCCGGCAAAGCTTGCAGGCCGAGGCGAAGTCGCCAAAGGCTCGGGTGCCAAGGCGGCTCCAGCAGGAGCTTTTCTCTGAGGATCCGTTACCCGAGATCCGCAGAGAGTTGTCCGAAATCCTGGAGATCCTGAGGTAGGCTACGGCTCACCCACGATTACCCCGTAGATCCGGTCCAGATCCTCCTGCGAGTAGAACTCGATTTCGATCTTTCCCTTCTTTCTTGCTCCCTCGATGATCCGGACACGGGTTCCGAGCACGCGCTGCATCTCCTGAATGGCGGCCTTCACATTGGGGTCGGTCTCCACCTCGTCGACTCGCTTGGGGGTTCTGCCCTCCATCATCCTTTGCGTCACGCGCTCCGTTTGCCGGACCGACCAGGCGTTCGTCACGGCCTTCTCGGCAACCTCACGCTGGTGTTCGACGGATGGGAGGGAGAGCAGGCAGCGCCCATGGCCGGCAGAGAGTCTGCGGTCGGCGATCAGTTGCTGGAGGTCGGAGGGAAGTTGCAGCAGGCGGGTGAAATTGACAATGGTCGTGCGATCTTTACCGGTTCGGCGGCCGATCTCGTCGGGACTCAGTTTCAATTCGGCCCCCATTCGGGCAAGAGCCGCAGCGGTCTCAATCGGATTCAGATCCTCCCGCTGAATGTTCTCGATGAGGGTGATTTCGAGCAGCCTGTCGTCTGGGATGTGGCGTATGACAACCGGAACCTCATTGAGCTCGGCAAGCTTCGCGGCCCGCCACCGGCGCTCCCCGGCGACGAGTTGGTAGCGATCGCCCAACTTCCGGACCACCAGCGGTTGGATTATGCCATTGGTGCGGATTGACTGGGCCAGTTCCGAGAGGCGGTCGGCCTGGAAGACGCGGCGGGGCTGGAGGGGGTTCGGATCGATGGTGTCAATGGCGATCGTCTGGTCGGCTTGGCCGTTCTCGGCGTCTTGCGGAGGGGCCTGGGTCCGGTTGCCCAGCAGCGTATTCATCCCCCTACCGAGAGCCTTGCGTGGATTGTCGGTTTTGTTCATGGTCCAGGATCTCTTTGGCCAGCTTAATGTAGCTCTCCGCGCCCCGTGAGCGCGGGTCGTACGTGAGAATTGGCTTGCCGAAGCTGGGCGCCTCGGCCAAACGGACGCTGCGCGGGATAACGGTCCGAAAGACCTCGTCCCGGAAGAACTCCTTCAGGTCTGCGGCGACCTGGCGGGTCAGGTTTGTCCGGTCGTCGTACATGGTGAGGAGGATGCCTTCGATCTGCAGAGGGTGCCTGAACGAGTCGCGGATCCGGTCGATGGTATCCATTAATTCAGAGATTCCCTCGAGGGCGAAGAATTCGCATTGGATAGGCACCAGGATCGCATCCGCGGCAATCAGGGCATTGAGGGTTAAGAGGTCCAGGGCGGGGGGGCAATCTATGAGGATGAAGCGGTACTGCCGCCGGATTTCCGCAATGCGCTCTCGAAGGCGGAATTCCCGGCGGGGCATGTCCACCATTTCGAGGTTGGCGCCGACCAGGTTCTTGTCAGCGGAGATGAGGTGGAGGCCTTCGAATTCCGTTGCCACGATCGCGTCCTTGGCTGGTAGATTGTCCAGGATGACGTGGTAGAGGCTGGGCCGGGCGGGGTCCTTGGCAATGCCGAGGCCGGTGGTTGCGTTGCCTTGAGGATCGGAGTCTATGACCAGAACCTGGAAGTCATTGGCAGCTAGGGCGGCGGCCAAATTGATGGCGGTGGTGGTTTTTCCGACCCCGCCCTTTTGATTGGCGACGGCAAGAACTCTGCTCAAGCGGCCATACTAGCATGGATGCGGGCGCCGGTCGGGAACTCGAGCGCGTACACTTCCCCGCAAATGCGCCTGTGGCCGCCGGTAACGCCGGCGGTCTTGCCGCCGGTGTTTCACGTGAAACGGATCTCCTGTTTCACGTGGAACACCCGGCCCTCAGGAAGCGCCCTTTCCCCCAAGGTACAGGAACGGGAGCCTGCCATACGTACCCCAAACTAGCCGCCGGTGGCTCTACGCCCGTCAAAAGAGCAGCCTTCGGCGCCAAGCGCGGGAGACTCCCCGCCAAATCCCCGTAGCTCACGGCACGAGAGACCGCCCAGTCAAAAGTCTCGCTCACCTCCTCGGCTCGCTTCGCAAGCACCCGGACGTTCGCGACCTTCCGGCTGGCTTCCTTCAAGAAAACGGCCTTGCGCTGGTGCGATTCGATCAATGTGACGGAACAGTCGGGGCGGAGCACTGCAAGGGGAAAACCGGGAAAGCCCGGCCCGGAGCCGATGTCGACAATTCTCTGAAATGACGGTTCCAAAACCCGGCCGACAAACAGAGATTCGCAGTAGTGGCGTTCTACCACCTCCTCCAGGCGGTCAATGGAGGTCAGATTCAGCGACTGGTTCCAGCGTTCTAACAGCCTATAGTGCGCCTCAAGAGCCTCAACCTGATCCGCAGCCAGCTCCACAATTCCGGCCAGACGCTGTCGCAAGAGCTCAGCAAACACGGCCCAGGCTCAGGTAGACATCGAGAACCGCGATCGCCGCAGGGGTAACGCCCGGAATACGCGCGGCCTGGCCCAGAGTCGCTGGCCGCACGCGTTCCAACTTGTCGCGGACCTCGCGCGAGAGGCCGGGAATTCCGCCAAACCCGACTTCCGCCGGAATCGGGCGCCGCTCAGCGTCTTTCATACGCTCCATCTGGCGCTCCTGCTGTGAAATGTAGCCGCTGTACTTGGTTTCGGTCTCCACAGTAGCGAGAACACCAGCGGCCGGCTCCTCGCCCAGGACCTCACGAACCCAGCCGGCAAGCGCGGCAACCGAGGCCTCCGGGCGCTTCAGCCACTGACCGTTTCGGTGGCGGTCGAGGGCTCCGGTCAGCCGCTCCTTCTGCCGCTGCTTCCGGGTAAAGACCTCCCATCGCTGCTCGCCGACAAGCCCGGCGCGGCGGCCAACCGGAGTCAGCCGGGCATCCGCGTTATCGATCCGCAGATGCAGCCGGAATTCGGCGCGCGAAGTGAACATGCGGTACGGCTCGTCGGCACCCTTGGTAATCAGGTCATCGATCAGAATGCCGGTGTAGCCTTCTGTCCGGCCGATGATCACGGGGGCTTTTCCAGCGAGGCGGCAGGCTGCGTTCATGCCGGCGACCAGTCCCTGGCAGCCGGCTTCTTCGTAACCCGAAGTTCCGTTGATCTGGCCGGCCAGATAGAGCCCCCGAATCGACTTCACTTCCAGCGTGTGGTCCAATTCCCGGGGGTCGATCGCATCATATTCTATGGCGTAGCCGGGGCGGATCATCTCGGCCTGCTCCAGGCCCTGAATGGAGGCCAGCATGGCGGCCTGCACGTCGATCGGCATGCTGGTCGACATGCCATTGACGTAGACTTCGTTGGTGTCGAGGCCTTCGGGTTCGAGAAAGATCTGGTGTCGCGGCTTGTCGGGGAATTTGACGATCTTGTCTTCGATTGACGGGCAATAGCGGGGCCCGATTCCCTCGATCTGGCCACTGTAAAGCGGCGAGCGCGGGATGGCCTCCTGTAGGACGCGCCGCGTTTCGTCCGTGGTGTAGCCAATGTGGCATTGGATCTGCGGCCGGTCGATTTTTCCGGTGAGGAAGGAAAACGGCGTCGGCTCGGCATCGCCAGGCTGCGGCTCGAACTGGCTCCAGTCGATGGTGCGGCCGTCCAGCCGCGGTGGCGTGCCGGTTTTCAGGCGGGTCCAGCTCAGACCGAGGGTGCGGAGTTGGTCGCCCAAAAGCTGCGACGGCGCTTCGCCATTCCGGCCGCAACTGTACTTCATTTCGCCCACGTGGGCGAGGCCGTTCAGGAACGTTCCGGTGGTGACCACGACCGCTCCGGTTGCGATGGTTCGGCCATCCCGAAGCAGCACTCCCGTGACCCGCCGCTCCCGAATGTCCAGAGCTGCCACCTCGGCCTGCTTGATTCGAAGATTGGGTTCGTTTTCCAAAACCTCACGCATGCGGACGCGGTACATCCGCTTGTCCATCTGGGCACGCGGAGACCAAACCGCCGGACCGCGGCTGGTGTTCAAGAGGCGGAACTGAATACCGACCGCATCGGCAACTTCGCCCATGACCCCGCCGAGCGCATCTATTTCGCGGACCAGGTGGCCTTTGGCGATACCACCGATGGCGGGATTGCAGGACATTTGCGCGATTAGGTCCAGATTCATGGTGACCATGGCGGTCCGGAGACCCATACGCGCGCTGGCTCGGGCGGCTTCGCACCCGGCGTGACCGGCGCCGACGACAACGACGTCGTAGCTTTCGGGCATTGATACCATTGTAGGGGATGCGGATCTTGATCATTGGCGGTGGCGGACGGG
>Ga0209415_10007705_pt1 | contig 18754 bp, 19 predicted proteins | sample PeaSoiSIISIP2007_FD_187696 | JGI IMG/M metagenome (GOLD analysis project Ga0209415, IMG submission 187696) | Peat soil microbial communities from Weissenstadt, Germany - SII-SIP-2007 (SPAdes) (version 2) | ecosystem: Environmental > Terrestrial > Soil > Wetlands > Peat | place: Germany...
TCAGGGACCGGGTCGGGGCTGCGGGTTCAGGAGTCCTCGCGGTCGCGCCGGCCCCGCGAGCGCTGGCGGCCGCGCGTCTGCTGGTCCAGCACCCGCTTGCGCAGGCGCACGGAGTGGGGCGTGACCTCCACGCACTCGTCCTCGCGGATGAACTCCAGGGCCTGCTCGAGCGACAGCTGCAGGTGCGGTGTCAGGCGCTCGAGCTCCTCGGCCGTGGAGGAGCGCACGTTGGTGAGCTTGCGCTCCTTCGTGGGATTGACGTCCATTTCGTCGATCCGGGAGTTCTCACCCACCACCATCCCCTCGTAGACCTCGGTCCCGGGACCGACGAGCATGGTGCCGCGCTGCTCGAGCGACATCAGCGCGTAGGTGGTGGTGACGCCCCGCCGGTCGGCCACCATGGACCCGTTGCGCCGTACCCGCAGGTCGCCGTGCCAGGGTTCCCAGCCGTCGAAGACATGGTGCATGATGCCGGTGCCCCGGGTCTCGATGACGAACTCGGTACGGAAGCCCACCAGCCCCCGGGCGGGCACCCGGTAGTCCATCCGCACCCACCCCGTGCCGTGGTTCACCATTTCCGACAGGCGGCCGAAACGCAGGGCGAGCAGTTGCGTGACCACGCCCAGGTAGTCGCTGGGGACGTCCACCGACAGGCGCTCCATCGGCTCGTGGAGCGCGCCGTCGATGATGCGCGTGACGACCTGGGGCTTCCCCACGGTGAGCTCGAAGCCCTCCCGTCGCATGGTCTCGACCAGGATGGCCAGCTGCAGCTCGCCGCGACCCTGCACCTCCCACGCGTCGGGGCGCTCGGTGGGCAGCACCCGCAGGGAGACGTTGCCGATGAGCTCGGCGTCGAGCCGACCCTTGAGGAGCCGCGCCGTGAGCTTCGATCCGTCTGTCCCCGACAGCGGCGACGTGTTGATGCCGATCGTCATGGCCAGGCTGGGCTCGTCCACGAAGATGGGCGGCAGGGGCCGGGGGTCGTCGGGGTCGGCGAGGGTCTCACCGATCGTGACGTCCTCGAACCCGGCCACGGCCACGATGGAACCGGGCCCCGCCTCCTCGGTGTCGACCCGCTCGAGCGCCTTGGAGGAATAGAGCTCCGTGACCTTGGCGCGCACCACGGACCCGTCGAGCCGGCACCGCGCCACGGTCTCCCCCCGGCGCAGGGTCCCGTTGACGACCCGGCAGATGGCGAGGCGCCCCACGTACGGGGAGGCGTCGAGATTGGTGACGAGCGCCTGCAGCGGATGGCCCGGTTCGAACTGCGGCGCGGGCACGCTGTCCACGATGGCGTCGAACAACGCCGTCAGGTCGGGCCCGATGTTGTCGGGATCGGTGCCGGCCCGGCCGACACGGGCGTCGGCGTACAGCACCGGGAACCCGATCTGCTCCTCGTCGGCGTCGAGATCGAGGAACAGCTCCTCGATCTCGTCGACCACCTCCGTCACCCGGGCGTCGGGCCGGTCGACCTTGTTCACCACCACCACCACCGGCAGCCGGGCCTCGAGCGTCTTGCGCAGGACGAAGCGCGTCTGCGGCAGCGGACCCTCGGACGCGTCCACGAGCAGCAGCACGCCGTCCACCATGGCCAGGGCCCGTTCCACCTCGCCGCCGAAGTCGGCGTGGCCGGGGGTGTCGACGATGGTGATGTTGACGTCGCGATAGCGCACGGCGATGTGCTTGGCCAGGATGGTGATGCCCTTCTCTCGCTCGAGATCGCCGGAGTCCAGGACGCGGTCGGTCAGCTCCTGGTTGGCCCGGAAGGCTCCCGTCTGGCGCAGCATGGCGTCGACCAGGGTGGTCTTGCCGTGGTCGACGTGCGCCACGATGGCCACGTTGCGCAGGTCGTGGCGGACCGCCATCGTGCTCACTCCACAGCCATCTGCGCGTCGCGCGGTTGCTGGGCGGCGTCCCACTTGGCCTCGATCCGTCCGAAGCGCCACACGAGCAGCGCCACGGCCCACGTCACCACGAAGACACCCACGATGACGAACCCGGCGGTGTTGATGTTGAAGGCCTCCAGGAAGCCCCAGACCGGGCCGCTCAAGTGGGCCTCCTGGCCGATCAGCCCCGCCAGCTCGATCGTCCCGATGAAGAAGGCCACGAAGACCGAAAGGCCGGTGATGGTCAGGTTGTAATAGACCTTGCGCACCGGCTTGGCGAAGGCCCAGTCGTAGGCGAAGTTCATGAAGCACCCGTCGATGGTGTCGAAGAGGCTCATGCCGGCGGCGAAGAGGATGGGCAGCGACAAGATGCCGTAGAAGGGCAGACCCCCCACCACGGCCGTGCCGGCCAGCACGAGCAGGGCGATCTCGGTGGCGGTGTCGAAGCCCAGGCCGAACAGCACGCCCACGGGGTAGATCTTCCACGGCGTGTCGATGCGCCGGGCCAGGGGACCGAAGAACCGGTTCATGAGCCCGCGGTTGTTGAGCTGGCGCTCGAGCTCCTCGTCGTCGTAGGTCCCCCGACGCATCTCGCGGAACACGCGGACGATGGAGACCAGCACGACGAAGTTGAGACCTGCGATGAGGTACAGGAAGGTCCCCGACACCGACGTGCCGATGATGCTCGACGTGGTGTGCAGCGACGAGTGGCCGTTGCTCACCGCGCCGTTCAGGGAGCGGATGCCGAAGTTCAGGAGCACGGCCAGGACGAAGACGATGGTGGAATGCCCCAGGGAGAAGAAGAAGCCGACGCTGAGCGGTCGCTTGCCCTCGTTGACGAGCTTGCGGGTGGTGTTGTCGATGGCGGCGATGTGATCGGCGTCGAAGGCGTGGCGCATCCCCAGCGTGTAGGCGAGGATGCCCGTCCCGACGCCGAAGATCTCCGTCTTGCTGATGCGGTAGTGGTGCCCGAGGGCCAGGGCCAGCATGGCCCAGCCGCAGACGTTGAGACCGACCACCACCGCGGTCATGGCGCCCACGCGGCCCCACTCACCTGGGGTGAGGCTGTCGCGCATCTTGACGAACCTGGCTCGGGGGCCCGCCATAGCTGTATCCACCTCCTGGTCGCGATCCCGCCGACATCGTAGGAAAGATACGACCTGCTCGCAACAGCACCTTGCTCTCGAATGCGCTCAGCTCGTAGAATGCGGGTCGTGACCGGGAAGGCCGTGCCGGCCGACGCCGAGGCGGCCGGCTCCGTGGAGGACGTGTTGTCGCTGGTGCGCGAGCACGGCGGGCGGGTGACGAGCTCGCGCCGGCTCCTGCTGGGCGCGCTGTTCGACGCCCGGGGCCACCGGACGGCCGAGGAGCTGGCCGAGGAGGTCCAGCGCCAGGCGCCCGACGTCCACATCTCGACCATCTACCGGAACCTGGACGAGCTCGAGCGCCTGGGCGTCATCGTCCACGCCCATCTGGGCCACGGACCGGCGACGTACCATCTCGCCAAGGGGGCCCACGGGCACTTCGTGTGCGAGGGGTGCGGCGCCATGGTTGAAGCCCCCGACGACATGTTCCGCGGGCTGTCGCGGGCGGCCCGCACCCGCTTCGGCTTCGATATCGACCCTCACCATTTCGCCATGCTGGGCCGCTGCAGGGACTGCCGTTAGCCCGAGGTCGCGTCCTCCCCGTCGGTGTCGCCCCCGTCACCCGACCGGCCGTGCTTCCAGTACCCGCGCACCGAGGCGTGAGCCCGCGGCACGCCGCGGTCCTCGAAGAGGTGGAGGCGAAGGCGCTGCACCGCCGATGCCTCCCCGGCCAGCCACACCCGCGTGCCGGGATCGAGCGGTGCCCGGCGCACGGCCGCTTCGACGGCCCGGCCCGGTGGTGACCCGGGCGCCTGCGTGCACCACTCCACGTCGTGGTGGGGACGGGTGGGCAGGGCGATGCGGGCGTCAGGCCGGGCGACCTCGATGCACACGCGCACGGGGCGATCCTGCGGCAGGACCTCGAGCAGCTGGCCCACGGCGGCGAGCGCCGTCTCGTCGCCCCCCAGGAAGAAGGCGGGCGCCCCGACGTCGACGCGGTAGCCGCGACCCGGGCCCGAAACCGCCAACGGGTCGCCGGGGCGGGCCGACCGCGCCCAGCTCGAGGCGGCACCCTGCCCGTGGACCACGATGTCCAGGTCGAGCTCGAGCAGGCCGGCGCGCACGTTCCGGGGCGTCAAGGTGCGGATCGTCGGCCGCCGTCCGTCGGCCAGCACGAACTCGTTCCCCCGCCAGGTGGGGAGCTCGAGCGCGTCGGCACCGGGCGCGGGGAGGAGGACCCGGACGCTGGCGGCGGGCTCCGCCACGGTGAACCCCAGCAGCTCGGGACCGCCCACGGTGACACGCACCAGGCGCGGGCCCAGGACTTCGGCGCCACGAACCTCCACCCGCCGGAACGGCGGAGGAGGCCGGCGGGCCCGGCCCGCTCGGCGCCGGGCCTCGTCCGCGGCGCTCACGACGCCGGCGTCCCCGTCGGTCGCATGGGGCCATCGTCGGGGCGCCACCGGTGCACGACGCCCAGCGTCGCAGATGGGGGCGCCGACCACCGCGAGGTGTACCGTTCCGCACCGGCACGGCACGGCACGCCAGCACCCGAACGTCGGCACTCCGACAGCCCGAGGGAGGCACCATGTTCAAGACGATCGTGGTGGGAGCAGACGACTCCCCCACCGCCGCCCAGGCCGTGGGGGCGGCCATGGAGCTGGCGAAGACCTGCGGCGCCGAGCTGCACATCGTGACCGCCTACAAGCCCGAGCGGGCCCGGCCCCCCAGTCAGGAGGGTCTGCCCGAGGAGCTGCGCTACTCGCTCACCCTGCACCCCGCCGACCGGTTGCTGGAGCAGTTGGCGGGCATGGCCCGTGCCTCGTCGCTCCAACCCATCGTCCACGCCGCGGCCGGTGAGGCGGCCGAGGCGCTCACCAGGATCGCCCTGCAGGAGAACGCCGATCTGATCGTGGTGGGGAACAAGGGCATGAAGGGCGCCCGGCGCGTCCTCGGCAGCGTGCCCAACGACGTCGCCCACCAGGCGTCGTGCTCCGTCCTCATCGTCGACACGACCAGCTGACGCAGCGCGCCCCCGGCGACGGGCCGACGGCATCGACGGCGCCCGGGCCGACGCGGCGCGCTCAGTCGCCGTTCCAGCAGCCGAGGATCACGTCGGCGACGGTGGCGGCGATGTCGGAGGATCTCGAGGGTGGCACCCCGAACTGGGCGGGGAGGCCGGCGATGTCGACGAACAACACCTTCCAGTCCTTGCGCACCGCCACCGAACCCGCCGTGGTGGCGAAGGCGGACTGACCGAGGTTGGGGATGGCGCCGGCGTCACCGAGCGTGGCGCCGAGCGAGCGGAAGTAGGCGTAGGTCTCGGACCAGCTCGACAGCTCCTGCACCGAGAGCGTGAAGGAGCCGTCGGGGTAGGTGTACCGGCACGAGTAGCGGTGCCCGACCCAGGTGGGCGCCTGCACCACCGCCGTCACCCCGACGGCCTCGGCGATTTCGTGCTGCGCCTCGGGCGAGCACACCATCTTGGAGATCCTCGACGGATAGCGCCCCGCCGGCAACGGGGCCCTCGTCTGCACCGCCGTCGGGGGAACGGCCCCGGAGCCACAGGCCGCCATCAGCACCACGAACGCCGCCATCGCACCCACCACGGCGACTCGCCTCCGGGACACGTCCCAGGGTAACCGCCGGGTGCGGCGTCCCGGCCTCGCCCCCGCCGGTGGGCCCGCCCGGTCAGGCGGGGCCGTGGCCGTCCCCGGCCTCGACGGCGGGGCGTCGGCGATGCCACAACCCGAGGAAGGCGGTCACGGCCAGCAGGACGTAGCCCACCCATACCGCCACCTCGAGGGAGTCGGGCCGGCCGACGTAGCCGAAGAACGTGTGGACGATGTCGCCCACGGTGCTGCCCTCGTTGAGGATGCGGTTGGTGTTCCACAGCGGGTGGGTCAGCACCGGGATCCAGCCGAGCGACTGCATGTCGTCCACCGCGTCCACGAGCAGGCCGGCCGCGAACACCATGAGCAGGGCCCCCACGACCTTGAAGAACAACGCCACGTTGAGACGCTTCCCCAGGCGGTAGACGGCGAAGGCGATGGCGAGGGCGCACACGAGGCCCACGGCGGCGCCGGTCACGGCGCCCTTGGCCGAGGTGGAGAACACGATGGCGAGCGTGAACACCACGGTCTCGAGCCCTTCGCGGCCCACGGCTTGAAAGGCGATCAGGAACAGGCCGCGCCGCTCCCCTTTGGTGATGGCCGCCTCGGTCCGCGCCTGGAGGTCGTGCGAGAACGACCGGGCGTGGTTGCGCATCCAGAACGTCATGTAGGTGAGCACCACGGCGGCGACGAGGTAGGTGACCGTCTCGAAGATGGTCTGCACCGTGGTGCCGGCGTAGGTGTGGATGGTGAGGTACGCCGCCACGCCGGCGGCCGAAGCCAGGATCAACGCCGCCCCCACCCCGGCCAGCACGTCCACGAAGTGACGGCGTTCGCCGATGCGGTCCAGGTAGGCGAGCAGGATCGCCACGATCATGCTCGCCTCGATCCCCTCTCGGAGGAAGATCACGAAGGTCGCTACCACCGTCTATAAGGTTAGGCTTACCTTACATTCAGCGTCAACCCCCAGGTCACACGGGTCATGGACAACCGGAACCGTCCGGACCGAGCCGGTCGCGATCCACGCGGCCCTCGTCGGCCACGTACTCGCCCCACCGCGCCCCGTCCCAGTGGCGCAGCTGATGTCGGCCGGCGGGGTCGAGATACCAGCCCGGGGGCGGCGCCACGCCCGCAGGCGACACCGGCACGACGGCCGGGGTGGTGCCGGGGGCCGAGTCGGGGCCGCTGTGGGCGGCAACCGGTGGCGGGATGTTCCGGCGGGCGCTTCGGCTACGGACGGCGATCTCGCCGAAGAGACGCTCGGCCTCGCCGGCGTCGCGGTCCCGGAACTCGGCGCGGACGCGCCGCCCGGCTGCGTCGACGTGCACGGTCGACACCCGCAAGAGGCGCTGCACCGGGCCCTGCATGAGCCGGACGCTCTGGACCTTGTCGAGCGGGATCCAGCACGTCACCTTCCGGACCCGGCCGGTCACGGCCATGGCCAGAGACGAATCGAGCCCGGCCGCCAGGAAGTGGTAGCTGAGCGGCGCCTTCCACCGCGCCCGGGGCGGGGGCGCCGACAGCGGCGGCGTGTCGGGGCCCAGCACGCCCTGCACCAGGTACCGGACGGCGTCGTCGGTGCCCACCGGGAGCAGGGCCTTCGTCACCGTGCCGGCCCTCGTCCCCTGACCACCGCCGGCCGCCCCGCCGGCGATCTCCACCTCGAGGCGGCACCACCCGAACGGTCGCCACAGCAGCGGTTGCTGCTTCCTGACGGCCTGGACCCGCCGGAAAGGGATCGTCTCCGACACCGTGCCCAGCAGGCCGCGCCGGATGCGGATCCCGTCGGGGGCATGGCTGACGGTGAACCCGTACTGCTCCGAGACGCGGCGCCACACCACCCGAAGCAGGACGACGAGGTACGCGGCGAGCGTGCCCCCGATGGCCACGGCCGCCGCCCTGGACACCGACTGGGTGACGGCCGCCGCCGCCACCAGCAGCACGGGCACGAGCGTGGCCGACGACAGGACGACCGAACCGGCCAGACGGCCCGTCGGCACCACGGCCACAGGGAGCTCGGCCGGTTCGGGGGTGGCCATGTCGAGCCCGTGCTGGCCGGCGAGCAGCCGGGCCCGGAGATCGAGCGCCACGGGCTCCGACAGGTATGCCAGCTTCCCGCCGGCGGAGTTCGACCCCGCCAGTCGGATGCGCAGCTCGGCCAGGCCGAGCACGCGGGCCAGGAACGGGCGCAGCACGTCCACGGCCTGGATGCGGGCCACCGGGAGCTGGCGCGAGTCGCGGCGCAGCAGCCCGGTCTCGACGCGCAAGGTGGTCCCCTCGAGCCGCCACCGGGTCACGAGCCAGCGCACGATGCCCAGGCCCAGTGTCACCACGATGAGTCCGAGCTCGTAGAGCCACACCGAGTCGTCGGACCGACCCGATCGCGCCGAGGACGCCACGGCCACGACGAGCACCAACACCACCGGGCCGGCCCGCACCACGGGCGTGAGGGGGTGGAGCTTGTGCCACACCGTGCCGTCGACGGTCGGAGCGGCCACACGGTCGGCGGGTGCGCCCTCCTCCGGGGTCACAGACCCTGCGCCTTGGCCTCACCCAGGGACGACAGGCGGTCGCGCAGGCGGGCCGCCTCATGCTGCTCGAGGCCCGGGATGCGGGCGTCGGTGGCGGCGGCGGCGGTATGGAGCTTGACGGTGGCGAGGCCGAACACCCGCTCGATGGGCCCGGCGGTGACGTCCACGAACTGCATGCGTCCGTAGGGCACGACGGAGGTCCGACGGAACATCACCCCCCGGGCCACGATGAGGTCCTCGTCGCGTTCGAGGTAACGCCAGGCCCGGAAGCGGTTGAGGAGGAATCTGCCGGCCACGACGCTGCACAGCACGGCGGCCCCGACGGACGCACCGGCGGCGGCGACGGCCCCGGCGGGGCTGACCGAAGCCCCCACGGCTGCCCCGACCACCACCACGGCGACGACCAACTCGATGACACGCATCCGCAGCAGCTTGGGCGACGGCGACATCCACCCCGTCGCTGTGGCCGTCATCGGTCCAACGCTACCGGGCGCCACGCCGCGGCCCGGGACCGGCGGGGTCAGGTCGAGCGGGCCGCCACCCATGGCGACATGTCGAGCCCGGGGTAGCGGGCCCCGACGCCGGCGATGGTGTCATCGGTCCAGTAGGGGTGCCCGGGGGGCGGGAAGCCCAGGACGGCCAGCTGCGAGGGGGTGGAGGTGGCCACGAAATTGTGCCACTCGGGGGAGAACCCCTTGAAGGGCCAGGCCTGGTACCCGCCCCATTCCACCGCGGCAGGCCGGTACGAGACATGGAGCAGAAAGCGTGCCTGGGCGGGATCGGAGAAGTCGACCGAGCGGTGGTAGACGTCGGGGCGGTAGACGACGATCGAGCCGGCCGGCGCCGACGCGTCGCCGGGATCGTCGTACAGATCGGGGTACTCCTCGACGCCCAGGGTGTGGCGCTGTACCGGGACGGCGCCCGTGCGGCGACGCGACACGAAACGGGTGGCGCCGTTGTGGGGTCCGACGTCGCACAGATAGACGAAGGTCTCCATCTGGTGATAGCCGGCCTCGGGCCGCGGCACCACCAAGGTGTGGTTGGGGAAGTCGGTGTGCAGGAGCTGGTTGAAATCCGACGGTTGCCCCGCGTACTTGGCGGTGGCGATGGCCAGGTACATCCGGACGTCGTCGGTGCCGAGGAGCTGCCGGGCGAGGTCGATCATCATGTCGCTCACCACCAGGCGGTTGAGCGAGCGGCTCCGGAACGGGAACTCGGGCCAGGGCGCGTCCCAGGTGTGCCATGGCCCGGCCTCGGCGTCGCGGCCCGCCCCGGCCATGTCCGACGCGCTCGGGAACAGCTTGGTGAGCGCGTTCTGCGCCGCCCGGAGATCGTCGTGGGGGACGGCCCGCTCGAGCACGCACCAGCCGTCGCGCTCCCAGCTGCGGCGGTGATCGGACGTGAGGACGCCACCCACGTCGTCAGGGTAGCCGTGGGTGGCGGTGACGCTGAGGGCGCATCCCGGCACGGGGCCGCCCGTCAGGTGGTGCGCACGACCAGCACGTCGCACCCGGCATCGCGGGTGACGGCGGCCGGGACGCTTCCCAGGATGCGACGCTCCACCCCCTTCGACCCGACCACGATCACGCCCGCGTCGAGATGGCGCGCCGCGCCCAGGATGGCGGCGGCGGCGTCACCGGGGCTGGCGTGGGTGTGGGCCTCGACGCCGATCTGCCGGGCCAGGACGGCGGCACTCCGCAGCGTCGCCCTGGCCTCGTCGTACGCACCGGGTTGCGCCCGGCCGTCGGTCGGGGCGGTGTCCGACTCCTCGCCCGGGCCGGGACCGTCGCCCGGGGCGGACCGGTAGGCGCACACGATGTGGAGCACGTCGCCGCCCAGCACAGCCAGCTCGGCGGCACGGGCGACCGCCCGGTCGGCCGTGAGCGAACCGTCGGTCCCGACGACGATGATCCCGAACATGACGAATCGGCGCCCAGCGTACCGATGCCCGGCCGCCGGCGCCGCCGTGCCGGGCGAGCCTCTGCGGCCGCACCGACTTCGCACCGGCCCACGCCCTGACGGACAATGCACGGGCCCATGCCTGACGGGACAATATGGCGCCCCCACCGGAGACGGCACCGGCCCGGCGCCCGGCGGTGGGGACGAACGACGATGAACAACCCCGTGACGGTCCAGAGGTTGGTGCAGCGGCGGGTACGGCGCCGCCGGATGATCCGTCGCGTCCGGAGGACCCTGTTCGTCGTGGGCGCCGTGGTGCTGGTGGGGGGTGCGGCGTTCGGCGTCGATCGCATGGTGGTGGCCCTGCACCGCTACTACGGGTCGCACTCCTCCACCACCTCCACCGTCGCTCCCACCGCCTCCTCGAACCCCACCACCACGACCGCCCCCGGGCCTCCGGCCTGTGCCAGCGCGGCACTGAGCGCGTACGTCTACGACTGGCAGGGCACCAGCAGCACGATGTACGAGACGGTGACGCTCACCAACATCTCGGGGAGCCCGTGCTCGCTGGCCGGGTACCCGGGTCTCGGCGTGTCCGCACAGAACGGCACCTCCCTGCCCGCCCCCACCGCCGACGTGGCCACGCTGGGCGGGGCCACCGGCCCCACCTCGGTGTCGCCCACGTTCCTGACCGTGGCGCCGGGGACCCGGGTCTGGTTCGAGCTCGACTATCCCGACACCTGCTACGACGTGCTCCAGCCGGGGGCGACGTCGACCGACGTGCCCAACGCCTGCTACGCCGGGACCACGCTCCAGGTCACCCCGCCCAGGACCACCAGCCCGCTCCTCGTCTCCGAGCCGCTGCGGTTCACCTACGGGACCGCCGGCTTCGACGTCGGACCGTTCGTGGCCGGGACACCGCCCCGGTCACCTCCCGTGAGCCCCTGACCGGCCCATCCGGGGCCGGCACGTCGAGGGGCACGGCGACCGTGTCGGCGCCACCCTCCGGGCTATCCTGAACGCCGTGCGCATCCCGGTATGGGCGCGCGTCGTCGGGGGACTCGTCGTCGTGGCAGCCATCGTCTCAGCGGTGACCCTGGGAACGATGTCGGCCAAGGCCGACAAGACGACCTCGTCAGCGCCCACCGTGTCGACCATCTCCCTGGTGCAGTCGAGCCCCTACACGCCGAATGCCCCTGCAGGGGCGACCGACGACTACCACTGCACCTTGCTCGACCCCCACGTCACCAAGAACTCCTACATCATCTCCAGCCAGTTCTTCCCGGGCAGCGCCGAGGATCACCACGCCATCCTCTTCCTCGTGCCACCCGACCTGGCACCGGCGGCCGAGGCGGCCAACGTCGGCGGGCAGGGATGGTCGTGTTTCGGAGAGACGCCCATCCCCAACACCGGCTTGGCCCAGATCTCGAACACGCCGTGGCTGAGCGCCTGGGCACCGGGGCACGGTGCCGACGACCTGCCCAAGGGAACGGGCGTCCTGCTCCCGGCGGGGAGCCTGGTCGTCATGCAGGTGCACTACAACCTGCTCGTCGGGAGCCAGCCGGTGAAGAACTCCCTCGTCCTCCACACGGTGCCGGCGTCGACGCCGTTGCTGCCGCTCAACCTCGACCTCATGCCGGCGCCCCCCGACATCCCCTGCCCGACGGGCATCACCGGGCCGCTGTGCAGCCGGTCGGCCTCGCTCACCAACCTCGGACAACGCTTCGGCCAGAGCGCCGTCGACTTCGTGAACGTCCTGGAGTCGATCTGCGGGCGCAACTTGGCCAACCCCCCCGAGGGCGACACGACGTCGTGCAACTGGCCCATCTCCTCGAAGGGCTACATCGTGCGGGTCGGGGCCCACATGCACCTGTTGGGCATGTCCTTCAAGATGATCCTCGACCCCGGCACCCCCCAGGCCAAGACCATCCTCGACGTCCCCGCCTACAACTTCCATTACCAGAAGGCCTACGACCTGAAGACCCCGGTGGCGGTGTCCCCCGGCGACCAGGTCCAGGTGCAGTGCACCTACGACCCCACGCTGGCCCAGCAGCTGCCGCTCCTGCGCAAGGCCCCGGCCCACTTCGTGACCTGGGGCGACGGGTCCACCGACGAGATGTGCCTCGGCCTCATGTGGACGGCGGGCTCGGTCCCGAACTCGAGCTCCCCCGTGTAGCGCTGCCGACGGCGCCCTCCCGCAGCAGCATGTCGGGCGGTCGGGGCAGTCGGGGTGGTCGACGCAGTCGAAGCGGTGACGTCAGCCCGCCGCCGGCGGGCGGGTGGTGACGGCCTCGCCGTCCGGTGCCACGACGTACCAGAGCCCACCGAGGTTGTTGAGGGCCTGGCCCGTGGCCTGTCCCGGTTGGGAGTCGTTCACCCACAGGTACAACGGCCACTTGTCGTAGGTGATCTCGGTCGTGCCGTCGGTGCGACGGGTGACACCGAGGAGCGAGGCGTGCACGCCCGGCCCCGCCACCGGGGCGCTGACGCCGACGGGCAGCAGGAGCGGGGGCCAGCCCTGGGCACACTGGCCGTAGCAGGTCGACGTGCCCGACTGCTTGTCCGGGACGAACAGGTACAGCGTGAACCCCTGGCCGTCGACGAGCACCGTCCCGAGCCCCTTGACCGTCCCCGTCCGCACCTCGTAGTGAGGGGCGGCGACCTCCGAACCCCCCGAGCCGGTCGAGCCGGTGGCTCCCGTCGAGCCCCCCGAGGTGGTGGTGGTGGAGGAGGAGCCCGAGCCGTCCGGGGTGGAGGACGAGCACCCGGCCACGAGCACGGCGAGGAGGGCCGTCGCCGGCATGACCGTCGCCCAGCGGGCCGCTCCCCGGTGCATCGGCCCCGAGGATAACGACTCGGCCTCGCCCCGCCACGGCGGCACGACCCCGGCGGCCTGCCCCGACATGGCTCGACCCGACCCCGGCCCGAGCCCTCCGGCGCACGGAAACCGGGACGGGGCCGGGTATAGTGATTTACATGCCGAAAGCAACTACCTTGGGCCGGCCGGCCGAGGCAGCGCCCCCGGCGACCGATCCCGTCCACGACATCCAGGCGGCGCTGCAGGTGGTGGCGCGGTCGATCATGCAGGTCCGCGTGCACGAGCGGATCCTGCACTCCGCCGGCGTACGTCTCGACCGCGCCGGGGCGGCGCTGCTCTACCGATTGCACGTCCAGGGCGACGCCCTCCGGGTCACCACCCTGGCCGAGCTGCTCGGCATCGACGCGCCCTCGGTGACCCGCAAGATCCAACAGCTCGAGCGCGACGGCCTGGTGGCACGCCACCCCGACCCCGACGACCGCCGCGCCACCCGGATCGAGTTGACGCCGAGTGGTCGGCGCACCCTCGAACGCGTGCTGCGGGCCCGGCGGGCCTGGTACGACCGCTTGTTCGACGGATGGGACCAGGCCGACCTGGCCGACTTGGCGTCGCTACTCGGACGCTTCTCACGTGCCCTGGAGCGTGACCTCGGGGATCCCCATGTCTGCTGACATAGCCACGGTGACGGCACCCGCCGACGACGGCACGCCGTCCCCGGCCGAGCATCGGCGGATCCTCGTCATCCTGGGCGCCCTCATGCTGGGCATGATCCTGGCCTCCCTCGACCAGACCATCGTGGCGACGGCCCTGCCCACCATCGCCGGCGACCTGCACGGCCTCAACCATCTGCAATGGGTGGTGACCGCCTACCTGCTCACCTCGACCATCTCGACCCCGCTGTGGGGCAAGCTCGGCGACCTCTACGGACGCAAGAACCTCTTCCAGCTGAGCATCGTCATCTTCCTGGTCGGCTCCATGCTGGCCGGCCTGTCGCAGAGCATGGTCGAGCTCATCGCCTTCCGGGCCGTCCAGGGCATCGGGGCCGGCGGGCTCATGGTGGGGGCGCAGGCCATCATCGGCGACGTCGTGCCCGCCCGGCAGCGGGGCCGCTACATGGGCTACTTCGGCGCCGTGTTCGGCCTCACCAGCGTCATCGGACCGCTGGCCGGCGGGTTCTTCACCCAGCACCTGTCGTGGCGCTGGGTGTTCTACATCAACGTCCCCATCGGCGTGGTGGCCCTGTTCGCCATCGCCGCCGTGCTCCACATCCCGCACCGGCGCGTGCCGCACCGCCTCGACTGGGCGGGGACGGCCCTGCTCTCCGCCGGCGTCACCGCCATCATCCTCCTCACCACCACGGGCGGCAGCGAGTACGCCTGGAGTTCGCCCACCATCGTGGGCCTGGGCCTCGCCGGCGTGGCCCTCCTCGTCGCCTTCTGCTTCGTGGAGTCAAGGGCGACCGAGCCCATCATCCCGCTCAAGCTGTTCCGCAACCGCACCTTCTCGGCCGCCTCGGGGGTGGGGTTCATCATGGGCTTCTCGATGTTCGGGGCCATCATCTACCTCCCCCTGTATCTCCAGACCGTCCACGGGGCGACGCCCACGGCCTCGGGACTCGAGCTGCTGCCGCTCGTGGGTGGCATGCTCCTCACCTTCATCGTGAGCGGCAGGCTCGTCACCCGGACCGGCCGGTACAAGATCTTCCCCATCGTCGGCTGCGCCGTGCTGGCCGTCGGTCTGGCCCTGCTTTCGATGCTCGGCACCCACACCTCGTTCGCGGTGACGTCGGCTTACATGGTGGTGGTGGGGCTGGGCGTGGGGCTCGCCATGCAGGTGCTGGTGGTGGCGGTGCAGAACTCCGTGCCCTACTCCCAGCTGGGCACGGCGACCTCGACGGCGACGTTCTTCCGCACCATCGGCGGGTCGTTCGGCGTCTCGGCCCTCGGGGCGGTGTTCAACAACCGCCTGCTGGCGCAGTTCAGCAGCCACTCCTCCCCCGCCCTGCTCAAGATCCTGAAGGGAGGGAGCATCGCCGCCAACCCGGCCCAGATCGACAAGCTCCCGCCGCCGCTGCGCCTCGTGGTGGTCAACGCCTTCAGCCATGCCCTGCAGGGTGTGTTCCTGGTGGCGGTGCCGTTCGCCGTGCTCGCCTTCGCCCTGGCCTGGCTCATGAAGGAGGTGCCGCTGCGCACCACCACCAACCTCGACGCCACGGACACCGGTGACGCGCCACCGATCGAGCCCGTCTCCGACGTGGTCCCGCTGTAACCGGGCGAAAGCCCGTTGTAACCGGGCGAAGGCCCACCGCAACCGAGCGAAGGAGGGCCCCGATGCGACTGCGCATGCCGGTCCGAGACATACCCGGTCGGGTCACCACCGGCGTCTACATCCTCCACGCCGGCCTGGAGAAGTGGGGAGGCGACGAGGAACGGGCGACCGCCGTGCACGGCATGGCGGCGGGGGCATTCCCGGTGCTGCAGGACGTCCCGGCACCGCGTTTCCTGCGCCTCCTGGCCGCGTCGGAGATCGCCACCGGCACCGCCCTGCTCCTCCCCGTCGTGCCCAGCGCCCTGGCCGGGGTGGCCCTGAGCGCATTCTCCGGTGGCCTCCTCGCCATGTACTGGCGCACGCCGGCGCTGCGCCGGCCCGAGAGCATCTGGCCCAGCCAGGCCGGTACGGCCGTCTCCAAGGACGTGTGGATGTTCGGCATCGGCGCCGGGCTCGTGGCCGGCGGCCTGGGCGGAGGGCGACGTCGCCGGTCGCGGCGGTCGCGGCGCGTCGGGCGACGGGCGGGCTGACCTCCCGGCGCGGGCGTCAATCCCCCTGGACGTCGCGGGCGGCGAAGGCGACACCGCCGACGGCGGCGCACCCCAACCCGATGGCCGTCATCACCGCCGCCGTCGTCCAGTCGGGCGCCACGGCCGGGGCCGGCGCCATCTGGTGGAAGACCGAGGTGTCGAACACCCAGTGGCTGAGTGCGCCGATGCCCCCGATGATCTCCACCAGCAGCGCCCATCCCACCACCCCGTACACCACCACGGTCGACGCCCGGGGCCACAGGCCGAGTGCGAGCGCGCCGATGCCGAGCACGCACAGGGCGGGGGGGACGATGTTGACCCCGGCCCCCAGCAGGGTGCCGAACCGCACGCCGGCGTGCTCCCCCGCCGCTCCGACCCAGGTGGACAGGCCGGCGATGACGCCGCTCATGACCAGCACGGCCACGGCCACGAGCACCCGTCCCCCGAACCACCGGGCCCGGGACACCGGCTCGACGATCACGTGGTCCACGCGCCCGGCGGCCTCTTCGCTGCGCCCAGCCGTGATCTGACCGGCGGCCGCGCACGCCACCAGCACCGCCAGGATGAGCGAGCACAGGCCGAGATAGGCGTCGGCACCGGTACCGGGGGCCCCGAGCCGTGACAACACGGACTGCACCGACGACCCCGAGATCGACCCAGCGGCGGATTTGGCCACGAAACCCGTGAGGAGCCCCGACAGCCCGATGGCCACCCACCACCCGATGACGCTCGGTCGGACCAGGCGTGCCGTCAGACCGGTCGGGCCCGACAGCAACCGCAGGTGGGGAACGGCGTTCGAGCGGTCGGGGAGCGTGCTCGCCCCGAGGTCGCGCCCCGCCGCCAGGTGCACGGCGGCGGCCGCCACCACCACGGTGAAGACGACGATGGGTACGAGTGCCACCGGCCGGGGCGCGGTCAGGGGCTGGAGCTCCTCCACCCACCCGAGGGGCGAGACCCAGCGCAGCCACTGCACGCCGATGCCGGCGTCGGCCACCATGCGCAGGGCGTAGCTCGCCCCCAGGACCACGGCGGCGGCGGCTGCCGCCTGTCGCCGGGTGGCGGCGAGCTGGCTGGTGAGGGCGCCGACGGCCATAAACATGACGGCGGTGGCCACCATGGCCAGCGCCAGGTAGGTGGACGACCCGACCCCGATGCCGATGCGTGCGGAGCGGCCGGCCACGGCGGTGATGAGGGCCGTGAGCACCCACACCACCACCACACCCCCGGCGAGACCGAGCAGCGCCTGGGCGGTGGCCCGGCGGCGCGTGACGGGCCCCGACAGGAGGAGCTCGAGGCGCCCGGCGTCCTCCTCCCCCCGCAGCAACCTGGTGCTCGTGAGCAGTCCCCACACCGCACCGAGGAGCATGATCGTCATCGACACCTTGAACACGGTGAAGCCGGCCACCGTGTCCAAGCGCGCGGCAGGGCCGAACAGCGCGCTGGTGGCGATGTTCGACCCGAATGCGTGAGCCAGCTGCCGGCGCTCGGCCGCGGTCTTGTAGATCGAGTCGTAGCTGTAGGCGGAGGAGGCGACGAAGACGCCGAAGACGTAGCCCCACAGCACACCGGAGCGGACCGCCTTGCGCGCCGTGAGGCCGGCCACGACGAAGCGCCCGCCGACGGGGACCGGTCCGGCGCCACCATCCGACGGCGGTCGGGTCCGGAGCTTGGGCGTCATGACGACCCCAGTCTGCCAAGCCGGGGCGGCCCGGCCGTGGTTGCGCCACGCGTCACCGGGGACGGGGACCGTCGGCCTACGGAGCCAGTGCCTCCAGCTCGAGCACCACGTCGTGGGTGTCGCGTCCGGCCGCGATGGCGGACGCCAGGCTCGACGCGCCGCGGCGCAGGCGGTCGTCGCCGAGGGCGCGTCGGACGGTGGTGCGGATCCTGGCCACCGACGCCCGGGGCGGGAGCCGCACGCCGGCACCGTGGTGGACGACCCGGGCGGCGGTGTCGTTCTGGTCGCGCCCCATGGGGATGCACACCATGGGGACGCCGGCGGCCAGGGCCTTCATGGTGGTGCCGTGCCCGCAGTGCGAGACCACCAAGGCGGCATCGGCCATGACCTGGTGGTGCGGGGCCGATCGGGTCACCACCACGGCGCCGGCGGCGGGCACCTCGTCGGGTGCCACCATCCGTCCGAGGGTGACGAGGGCCCGCACCTCGAGCGGGGCCAGTGCGTCGACGATGCGCCGCAGGACGGGACCCTGGGCCTGGTACGTGGAGCTCAGGCTGACCAGGACCAGGGGTCGCTCGTCGCCCGCCGTCCAGGGCGACACCCACGGCTCGGCCCAGTCGGGGTCGTCGAGCACGGGGCCCACGTAACGGACGTTGGCGGGCACCGACGGCGCGGCGTAGTCGAAGGCGGGGCTGGTCAGCACGACGATCCGGTCGACGCCGAGTCCCTGCTCGTAGAACGAGGCCAGCGGGGCGAGACCGTGGGCGGCGCGGGCCCCGTTGATGGCCGGCAGACCGGCGCGGAACATGCGGTTCACGAGAGCCCGCAGGGCGGCGTCGCGTCCCCGGCCCAGCGCGGTCCTGGCCGGGGCGAAGCCTGGCCCCATGGGCGGGGTACCCGGCGTGGGCATGACCCAGATGTTCGGCACCATGAGCGCCACCGGCAACGACGCCGCCTGGGCGGCGATGACCGAGCCGAAGAGGAACGCGTCCGCCACGACGGCGTCGGGCTGCACGGCGTCGATGGCATCGGCCGTGTCGGCGGCGAACTGCGCCGCCGGCCCGGCGATGAACCGGTCCCGGACCCGCTGCAGCAGCACGAGGGGATTGCCCACCTCCCAGTCCTTGAGAAGTTCCTCCGACGGGTCGAGCCTCTCCTGGTGCGGGGCGCGCCGCCAGGGTGAGAACCCGCAGCCCGCCCGCTCGGCCGCACCGCGGACGGTGGGGTCGGCCAGGACGTGCACCTGGTGCCCACGGGCCACCAGCCGTCGGGCCACACCCAGCTCGGGCGGGATGTTGCCACCGCCCTCCCACAACGGCACGAGGAACCGCCGCCCGCGTCCGTCCTCCATCAGCCCGCACCCCGGGCCACGGCCAGCACGGTGCCGTCGGCCAGCACGGTGCCGTCGGCCAGCACGGTGCCGTCGGCCAGCACGGTGCCGTCGGCC
>Ga0209415_10007707_pt1 | contig 18751 bp, 20 predicted proteins | sample PeaSoiSIISIP2007_FD_187696 | JGI IMG/M metagenome (GOLD analysis project Ga0209415, IMG submission 187696) | Peat soil microbial communities from Weissenstadt, Germany - SII-SIP-2007 (SPAdes) (version 2) | ecosystem: Environmental > Terrestrial > Soil > Wetlands > Peat | place: Germany...
ACCGAAGCGACCATGGATGCCATCCGCCTGGCCCGCGGGATGACCGGCCGCGACGTCATCTGCAAGATCGAGGGCGCATACCACGGCCATCACGACACAGTGATGTTCTCTGTCGCTCCCAGTCTCAACCTCATCGAAGCCACGGAGCAGACGGGCCTCCAACCTCCGGCCTCCAAGGGAATCCCCGCCGAGATGAGCAAGTGGACCCTCGTCGTCCCCTACAACGACCTTGCGGCACTCGAACGCGTCCTGGTCGAACGGGGCGACGAGCTCGCCTGTTTCATCCTCGAGCCGGTCATGATGAACATCGGCATCGTTTTGCCCCGCCCGGGTTACCTCGAGGGAGTCCGCGAGCTGTGCACCCGCCACGGCGTGATCCTCATCTTCGACGAGGTCAAGTGCGGCGCAACGATCGCGGCGGGCGGAGCCATCGAGCGTTTCGGGGTCCAGCCGGACCTGGCCTGCTTCGCCAAATCGATCACGGGAGGGGTGCCGGCCGGTGCTTTCGGGGGCCGGGCCGACCTCATGGACGAGATCGGCAAAGGCATCGCCCAGCAGGGCACGTTCAACGGGAACCCTCTGGCGGCCGCGGCAGGGTTGGCATCGCTCACCGAGGTCCTCACCCCCGACGCCTACGAGCACTTCAAGCAGATCGGAAGTCGCCTGGCCGAGGGGTGCGGACGGGCCATAGCCGCGCATGACATCCCCGCGCACGTCATCGACCTCGGCTGCAAAGGATGCGTGTCCTATCGGCGCCAGCCCCTCGTCGACTACCGGAGCTTCCTCGAAACCAACGCGGACCTCTTCGATGCATCATGGGCCTGGCTCGTGAACCGGGGAATCTTCATGACGCCGGGCAACGAGGAGCAGTGGACACTGTCAGTCCAGCATGACGACGCTCACATCGACCGCTTTGTCGAGGTCTTCAGTGAGTTCTGTGCGACGGTCGCCAGATGACGACAGGTCCACGCCATCGCGCTCGGGTTTGCTCAGCGTCCCAACGCATCTCGGACCTGAACCCCCACGCCCGCGACCGCCAATAGCCACGGGACATGGGCAGGCCACGGCATCGCCCGCCAGGGTCTTGCGGCGAAAGTGGGCAGATCTCCGCGGCCCGAAAGCCAGCGACCCACCGATCGGCCGAAGGAGATCGACAGCGCCACGCCGCTCCCGCAGTACCCCATGGCGTATACGACGCCCGTGAGGGGATGACGGCCGACATGGGGGAACCGGTCGATGGTGAGTGCCACCTGGCCTCCCCAGGCGCGGTCGATGCGCACGCCCTTCAGCTGAGGGTGAATCGAGACCATGGCCGCGTACAGCAGGTCCCGGGATCGCTCGACGGTCGTGGGCGCCAACGACGTCCGACCCCCGAAAAGGATGCGGGTGCCGTCGGGCGACAAGCGCCAGTAGCGCAGGAAGTTCCTCGTGTCGAAGAACATGCGTCCACGAGGGCTCACCGACACCGCAACGTCGGGTTCGAGGGGCTCGGTGGCGATCATGTAGCTCCCTACCGGGAGGATCCGGCGTCCGAGCCATGGCACAAGGCTTCGGTCGGTCGTGCCGTTCGTCGCCACGACGACATCTGCGCATCGCATCGCCCCTCGCGACGTCTCGAGCTCGTAGCTCTGACCCCGCCGAGTCACACCCAGAACGGCGGTCGCGCCCTGAAGTTCGACCCCGGCCGTCACCGCGGCGCGTGCCAGTCCCGCCATCAATTTGGCGGGATGGAGCCCGGCACTGCGCTCCACGAGGAGGCCCCCGGAGAACCGGCGGGAGCCGATCTCGGCCGGCAGCTCCGTCGCATCGAGAAAGCGAGCCTTCTCTCCGATCGAGGCATAGGCACGGGCCTCGGCTCTCTGGTGGGCGGCGACGCGAGGATGATGAGCCAATTCCAGATGTCCGTGGGGTTGCCAGTCGAACCCGATGCCGAGCTCGGATGCGAGATCGACCAATCCCTCGAAGGCCTCGACGGTTTCATCCCACAGCTGTCGCCCGCCGGGCTGTCGAAGAAATTCCGACAGAGTGCGCTTCCCTCCCGGGTGTGCCATGCCGCCGTTGCGGCTGCTTGCTCCGGCCCCGATATCGCCCCGGTCGACCACGACGACATGGCGTCCGCCCCTCGAGGCCTCCATGGCGGTCGCCAGACCTGTGTACCCGGCTCCCACCACCACCACGTCCGCCGTGCCCGGCAACGCCGAGGGCGTCGGTTGTGCCAGGACGACCTCGTCCCACCAGTAGGGCCGCGGCTCGTAGCCCGGCGTCAGGGGTGCAGGCGCGACCATGGCGCAAGGTTCGCAGCGGGCCATCGTCTCGACAACAGGGGAGCCAGGCCGTGAACTCTGAGGCAAAAGTCGTGCTCGACGAAGTCGACAAACGGATCATCGAGCAGCTCCAACAGGACGGACGACGGCCCTACACCCAGATCGCGCCCGCCGTGGGGCTGTCCGAGGCGGCCGTGCGGCAACGCGTCCAGCGTCTCATCGACTCCGGTGTCATGCAGATCGTGGGGGTGACAGACCCCCGGATGATCGGCTTCGGACGGCAGGCCATGATCGGGCTGACCGTCGAGGGCGATACCCGCAAGATCGCCGACGCCGTGTCGGCCTTGGACGAGGTCGTCTACGTGGTCCTCACCGCAGGATCTCTCGATGTGCTCGTCGAGGTGGTCGTCGAGGACGACGAACACCTCCTCGACCTCCTCAACAACAAGATTCGCGCCATCGACGGAGTGCGGGACACCGAGACGTTCATGTACCTGCGGATCCACAAGGAGACCTACGCGTGGGGCGCGCCATGACCGATGCAGACGAGCTTCAGGCCGATGCGCGACGTCACCTGTGGATGCACTTCGCACGACTGGGGCGATTCGAGCACGCAGAGATCCCGATCTTCACCCGAGGATCAGGAGCGCGGCTCTTCGACATCCAGGGACGATCGTATCTCGACGGACTCGCCAGCCTGTTCGTCGTCCAGGTCGGTCACGGCCGCACCGACATCGCCGAAGCGGGTCGCCGTCAGGCCCAGGAACTCGCCTACTACCCGATCTGGTCCGCGGCGCACCCGGCGGCCATCAAGTTGGCGAAGCGCTTGGCCGATCTCGCGCCCGGTGACCTGAACCGGGTGTTCTTCACCACCGGAGGGTCCGAGGCCGTCGAGTCGGCATGGAAGCTGGCGCGGGCGTACTTCAAGGCGATCGGACAGCCGCAAAGAACCAAAGTCATCGCCCGAGACCTTGCCTACCACGGCACCACGCTTGGAGCACTCGCCATAACCGGCCTGCCTGCCCTGCGTGACCAGTTCGAGCCGATCATGCCCGGCGCGGTGCACGTCACCAATACGAACCGGTTCCGCTCCCCGTTCGGCCCCGACGTGGTGGCCGATGACGAGCTGTTCGGGGCCGCCTGCGCCGACGCTATCGAGAGCGCCATCGTGGCAGAGGGGCCCGAAACGGTGGCGGCAGTCTTTCTCGAGCCCATGCAGAACACGGGAGGCTGCTTTGTGCCTCCCCCGGGCTACTTCGCCCGCGTCCGTGACATCTGCGACCGCCACGGCGTCCTGCTCGTATCGGACGAGGTGATCTGCGCCTTCGGCCGCCTGGGTGCCTGGTTCGGGGCCGAGCGCTATGGCTACCAACCGGACATGCTCACCTTCGCCAAAGGCGTGACCTCCGGCTACGCGCCCCTTGCCGGCGTGATGTGCCGTGACTTCTTGGCGGAGCCCTTTCTCGAAGGCGATGCCATCTTCGCCCACGGCATCACATTCGGAGGACATCCGGTGTCGTGCGCCGTCGCGCTCGCCAATCTGATGGTTCTCGAGCAGGAAGGTCTCATCGAGCACGTGAACTCGATGGGTCCGAATCTTGGCGCCAGGCTCGAGTCACTGCGCGACATCCCGATCGTGGGAGATGTCAGGGGAGAAGGCTTCTTCTGGGCGATCGAGCTGGTAAAGGATCCCGACGAACCCCAGGTCCGGTTCACCCCGGAGGAACGGGTTGCGCTGATACGGGGACTGGTAGCACCGAGGCTCTTCGAGGAGGGACTCATCTGCAGGGCCGACGACCGGGTGGACCCCGTCGTGCAGCTATCGCCCGTACTCGTGTGTGGTGATCCCGAGTTCGACGAGATCGAGGCAAAGCTGCGACGGGTCCTGACCGAGGCAACCAAGCAGCTCTCCACCGTGCACTGAGGTAGGTCACGGAACAGGACCTGGAAACTGTGTCCGACGGGCATCGATACACTGGCCCCGTTTGTCGCCCTCAAGCGGCCCATCGAGCCATCGTCGGAGTGTCAGGAGCCCAATGGACCCCTCGGAGATCGAATCCATCTGTCACCTCAAATACGCCTACTTCCGGCTTCTCGACCTGAAGCGCTTCACGGAGCTCGGGGAACTGCTTACCGAAGACGCCACCACCGCCTACCAGTCCGGCGAGCTTCGGCACAACGGCAGGGAGGCAATCGTAACGTTCCTCCAGGAGTCGCTCGGAGACCCCGGCATAGTCACGATGCACAACGGGCACCACCCGGAGATCGTGCTTGTCGACGACACCAATGCCACCGGCAGGTGGTATCTCGAAGATCGGGTCGTTGTCCCTGCACACGACTTCGAGCTCCACGGCACCGCGCTGTACGACGACCGATACGAGAAGGTCGAAGGCACGTGGAGGATCTCGCACACCGGATACGACCGGATCTACGAAGAACACATCCGGTACTCGAGCGGAGAGGTGCGTTCGATTCGCGCCGGCGGGCAGACCACGACGTTCTGACCGCCTCGGCGAACACGCCTGATCCCCGGGGAACGCGGTTCAGGGAACGAGGACTACCTTGCCCGTCACGGTTCGGTCGAGAAGCGAGGCCATCACATCGGCCGCCTCGCCGAGCGGACGCTCGACGGGCTCGATTGGATGCAGACGGCCATTCTGAACCATCTCGATGAGCTCGTCGAGCATGGCGCGGTGACCGTCGGGGTCGCTCATTGCCCACGCCCCCCAGTCCACACCCACCACGCTCCGGTTGTTCAGCAGGACGAGGTTGAGCGGGACAGAGGCGATCGGGCCCGACGCGAACCCGATGACGCAAAACCGGCCGAACGCCTTCGTGGCCCTGAGGGCGGGCTCACTGTGGTGTCCTCCGACGGGGTCGATCACCACATCCACGCCTCCGTCGGTGAGCTCGCGGACACGGGACTTCAGGTCCTCGTTCTCGTACGAGACCGTTGCGTGAGCACCCATGCGGCGCGCCGCTTCGAGCTTCTCGCCGCTTGACGCGGCGGCCACAACACGAGCTCCGAGAGCGACCGCCACATCCACAGCTGCCAATCCGATGCCCCCACCCGCCCCGAGCACGAGCACCCAGTCACCGTCATTGAGGGTAACCCGGCGCGTGAGCGCGAACCACGCCGTGCAGTAGCTCTGAATGAACGCGGCGGCCTGGCTGAATGCCAGTGCGTCTGGGACCGAGTCGAGTGAAGACGCAGCCACGACGACTTGTTCGGCGAATGCCCCGAACCCGGTCATGGCCATGACCCGCTCCCCGACCTGCACGCGCGTGACACCCTCGCCCACGGCACTCACCACACCGGCAATTTCCCCTCCAGGTACGAACGGCACGGCGGGCTTCATCTGGTAGCCACCCTGGCAGATCAGACCATCGACGTAGTTCACGCCGGCGGCCCGCACGTCCACGACCACCTGTCCGCGTCCGGGTACGGGAGTGTCGCGCTCCTCGACCACGACGTTGTCGAGCGAGCCCAGTTCGTTGCACACCACGACGCGCACGATCTCGGACATTAGGCCATTGGCCCCGGTCCCCGGTCGCCCTGGGAACTCCAGATCTCCCCCAACCCCTCACTTCTTGCATCTGAAGTGCAACTTTTCTAACATCGGCAAGTGGCCTCCATGGTTGCGCCGAAGACCGCCGACGGTCGTGTGGCCCGAGGGGAGCGAACCCGTCTGGCTCTCGCCGAAGCACTCATCGCCCTCCTCGAGCAAGGCGATCCGCGACCGACGGCTCGTCGCATCGCACAGCGGGCCGGTGTGTCGCTCCGGGTGGTGTTCCATCATTTCGACGACCTCGAATCGATTCTGCGCGCCGCGGTGAAGATCCAAGAACACCGGCACTGGCGATTCGTCACACCTGTCGAGTCCACGCTCCCGGTAGGTGAACGGGTGACTCGCATCGTTCGGCAACGGACCCAGGTATTCCAGGCGGTGGCACCGGTCCGGCGATCTGCCGAGCACATGACGCTCAGCTCTCCGACCGTCGCCGCGGAACTGGCACGGGGACGTGATTGGCTTCGTGGTCAACTGCAGGCGACCTTCGCCCCCGAGCTCGAACACCGGCGCCCGGGCGATGTGCGGTTGCTGCTCGACGCGCTCGAAGTAGCCACCTCATGGGAGACGTGGGAGCAACTACAGCGATTGGGCCGGACGAGCGTGACGTGCCGACGAACGATGGAGGAACTTACCCACGCGGTGCTGTCCCGAACACCAGCCGGAGGAACGCCATGAACGTTCTGCAAACCCCCGACGAACGCTTCGACGAACTGAGTGGGTTCGACTTCCCCCCACACTATGTCGAGGTCCCTTGTGGCGAAAGGGGCGAGAGTATCCGGGTGCATTACATCGACGAGGGTCCGACATCGGGCTGGGAGACGATCCTTCTCATGCATGGGGAGCCGTCGTGGTGCTACCTGTACCGGAAGATGATCGGCCCGCTCACGAACGCGGGCTTTCGCGTCATCGCACCAGACCTCGTGGGGTTTGGTCGATCCGACAAGCCCGCCAGTCGTGTCGACTACACCTACGCTCGTCACGTCGAGTGGATGCGAGCCGCCCTGTTCGACGAACTCGAGCTCTCCGACGTGACCCTCGTGGGTCAGGATTGGGGAGGTCTCATCGGGCTTCGACTGGTGGCCGAGCACCCCGATCGTTTCCGCAGGGTTGTCGCGGCCAACACCGGTCTGCCCACCGGCGATCTGGACATGGGTGAGGCGTTCCTGGCGTGGCAGAAGTTCTCTCAGGAAGTACCGACGTTGCCGGTCGGACGGATCGTGGGGGGTGGCTGCGTCTCGGACGTCCCGCCCGAAGTGATCGCGGCGTACGACGCCCCGTTCCCCGACGAGTCCTTCAAAGAAGGAGCACGCCAATTCCCTTTGCTCGTGCCCTCGCGCCCTGACGACCCGGCGTCTGCCGCCAACCGGCGAGCCTGGGAGGTCCTGCGAGAATTCGACAAGCCGTTCCTGTGCGCGTTCAGTGACCGCGACCCGATCACCCACGGGGCCGACCGTCTTTTCCTCGACCTGGTTCCCGGCACCCTCGGCCAGAATCACACCACGATCTCCGGCGCCGGACACTTCCTGCAAGAGGACAAAGGAGAGGACCTCGCGTCCGCCGTGATCGACTTCGTCCACCTCAACACGGCTCCCTGACCGGCTCGTAGCTACCGCCTCGAATCCCTCAACTGATCGGACCGCCATGAGCCGCAAGATCCTCTTCGTCACAACGGACCAGCAGCGCTACGACGCCCTGGGATGCACGGGCAACACCGTCGCCCGGACACCGGTCGTCGACTCCCTCGCCGCCGACGGAATCGTGTACCACCGAGCCCACAACCAGAACACGGTGTGCACCCCGGCACGATCCACCATGATCACCGGGCAGTACGTGCGCACGCACGGGGTTTTCGCCAACGGGGTGCCGCTACCCGTTGACGCTCCCTCGGTCGCCGGGCACCTCCACGACACCGTCGGGTACCGCACCGCACTCGTCGGGAAAGCTCATTTCCAGCCTGCGTTCGATCCCGAGGGCAAGTGGATCGAGAACACCCTGGCCCGGGATCACTCCAATGGGCCGTACCGGGGTTTCGACCACGTCGAGCTGGCCATGCACGGGTACCTCAGACGTTGGCACTACGACACGTGGCTCGAGACCAACGGGTCTCAGTGGCTCGACGCGTTCTATCCGCTCATCAACTTTGCGAGCATGGGTCTCAACGACGAGGGGGGTGGCGACACCGACGCCCCCGAGGTCAAGCACAATCCCATGCCCCGCGGCATGTACCACACAGACTGGGTGGCGGATCGCACCATCGCGTGGCTCGATTCTCTCGATCCGGACGATGACTGGTTCTGCTGGATGAGCTTCCCAGATCCGCATCATCCCTGGGATCCTCCCGTGGACGAGGTGCGACGCCGCGTGGACTGGCACGATCTCGACTTGCCGCCAGGCCACCCAGGAACGACCGAGAAGGCGGTCGAGATCCTGGCCCAGAAGCCGCACCACTGGCTGGACTGGTACGAGGGGCGATTCCAGAACATGGAAGGCGGCCCGATGAAGTTCGTGCCGGGAAAGATGACGCACGACCAGGTTCGAGAGGTGAACGCGCTCGTCCACGTGGAGAACGAACTGATCGACGAGGCGCTCGGCCGGGTCATGGCTCGAATCGACGAGCGCGGGTGGAGCCAGGATACCGACGTCGTGTTCACGACGGACCACGGCGAGCTTCAGGGCGACTTTGGCCTGCTGTTCAAGGGCCCGTACCACGTGGATGCGTTGATGCGCGTGCCTTTGGTATGGCGACCTGCACCAAGCACCGGCCTGCCCTCGGCTGAGGTACACGAACCAGTCGGCCACGTAGATCTGGTTCCCACCTTTTGCGAGATCGCCGGTGCGGCCGTTCCCGAATGGGCCCAAGGTCGTGCACTGCCCACGGCACCTGGGTCGGACCGACAGTGGGCCATCACCGAGTGGGACAGCCAATTCGCCCACATCGGCATGCACCTTCGCTCGATCTACCGCGATGGGTGGCTCTGCACCGCCTATGAACCGGGTCCTCTCTACGACGGAACCGAGGGCGAGCTCTACCAGCTCGCCGAGGACCCTCTGCAGTGGCGAAATCTCTGGGACGAGTCCGCCTATCGGGCTCGACGGGACGAGCTCGTCACGGATTTGTACGACAACCTGCCACCGGGGCGGGAGCCCAAACTCGCGGTGGAAGCCCCGGTCTGAACCCCGGAAGTGACTCCGGATCAGCGGGTGGGCGTCAGAGGAACCGTCTCGTTGTAGCTCTCGAGGACGGGGGCATCGTTTCTCCACCCGATGCGTGTGATCGAAGCCGTCGAGAGATGCAGGCGCCACACCATCTGGTCCGCCGTGCCCAAGGCCCACGCAACGGCGGCCTTGATGGGCGAGACGTGGCTGACGACGACGACGTCGGCGTCGCCGCGCGCCCCTTCGCCGCCTGGCGCAAAGAGCTCGTCGCACGCGGCCCGGACCCGGACACCGACCTCGGCCAGGGACTCGCCGCCCGCAGGTCGGAACGTGGGGTCGGTCCTCCAGCGCGCCCAGAGCTCGGAGGGAACGGCCCGGAGCTCCTTGCCTTCGAGCTCGCCGTAGTCGACTTCGATCCACCTCTCGTCAACCTCGAGTGCCACATCCAACCCCAGGGCGCGGGCGGTCTCACGCGCCCGCCCCAGCGGGCTGGATACGAGCCGGCTGACCCGAGCCAATGCGGAGCCCAGTGCTGCCGCCTCGGAACGACCTCGGGCGGTAAGGGGGGACTCGCTGCGACCGAGAAGCTGCCCAGCGGCGTTGCCCACCGTCTCACCGTGCCGGACCAGAACGAGCATGCCGGCTCAGGGCACCAGGATCCGGCCGCATTGCTCGCACGTGATGACGGCACCGGAAGGTGCCTTGCGCACTCGGTCGAGCTCCATCGAGGACAAGGCCAGATGGCAACCGCTGCACGATCCTCCCACGAGGCGAGCCGCTCCTGTGCCACCGAGCTTCGATCGCAGTCTTTCGTAGTGCGCCAGGAGATCACCGCTTACTCCTGACGCAACAGCTGCACGGGCTTGGTTCTCTGCGGCGATCTCGGCATCAAGAGCCTGCTCTGTGGTTTGGATCACGCCGCGCAACCGATCTGCCTCGCCCTGAAGTGTCTGGCGGGTCAGGTCTCCGGCCTGGAGCTCACTGTCAAGGGGTTCGAGCCCCTCCATCACCTCGATCTCGCGATCCTCCAGCTCGCTGATATGGCGGGCCAGGTGCTTCACCTCTTCGTTCATCGCCTGAAGCTCACGTGACGCGACGATCTGGCCTCCGAAAAGTCGCTTCTCGAGCGTCTCACTCCTCGAGCGCGAGGCCTCGATCTGGTGTTCGAGGACGGCCTGGCGGTCACCGAGGTCATCCCGCCGCAAACGCACCTCCTTGGTGCGAGCCTCGAGCGCGGTCAATTGTCTGTCGACGTTTGCAAGCTCGGCTCGCTCGGGAAGCGCCGCCCGTCGGTGGCGCAGCTGGTCGATCGCAGTGTCGTGATCCTGCACGTCGAGCAACCGGGCGAGGGGCCCACCTGCTGCTGTCTCGGGTCCGCCTTGGGCGTCCTCTTGAGCACCTTCTCCGGTTGTCATCTCCCGCCTGTCATGTCGATTCGTGCCCACCTCGTCGGTTTGTACCCTCCCTACCATTGTGCCGGGACCAACGGCCTGTCCCGACCGCGCCCGTCGACACAGGCCGATTCGACGCCTCGGAGGCGGATCGGTCCTGGAGGTGAGCCTCGGGTTGAAGCCTGGCGGCGCGTAGCGCGCCGACGAGTGCCTCGTCCGCCACATCGGCGGCCTCGTCCCACCCGAACCATCGTGCCTCGGAGCTCTCGCCCGGTGGGGGGGTCGGGTCCTGGTCAGGCGCTATCAACAAGTACCGCAGGTCGAGGTGGGTGTGCCCGTCGGCGGCGTCGTGTACGTCCAGATGGATGAGGCGCGGTCCTCCGACGGGGTGGGTAAGTGACAGACCCGTCTCTTCCTGCGACTCGCGCAGGGCGGCGTCTGATGGCAGCTCTCCCGGGTCGAGGTGACCACCGGGCTGCAGCCAACGGTGCAGACGTTTGTGCATGTGGAGCACCGTTCCCCTGGGCCCCACCACCACGGCCGAACCCGTGACATGAACGGGCGCCGCCTTCCGATCGAAAGGGCTGACGAGGGCCTGCAAGTCGGCTGCGATGCGAGCCCGGGCTCGGGTTTCACGCTCGTCGGCGGGCAGGTGCACGTCGACGCTGGCTCGCACCGTGGCCGAGAGCCCCTCGGGCCAGCTCCCTCCGCCGGCTCCACTCCCCACATCTCGCGCCACGTCCCATCCCTAGCACAGCGTCGCACAGCTCGAAGCAGGGACCGTCACGGGAGGGAACGGGCGATCAGCGGCTGGAGACCCAAGGTGTCAAGCTCTGGCGCCGTTGTCGTTCAAAATGGGGTATCGGAGCGTGGCGGCAAGCGGCCCCAGACCCGGCAAATCAAGGTGGCGAAAACAGTCGACATCCTGAGAAAGGGTGAGGTGCGTTCGTGAGCGAATCCGTCGAGCTGGTCGCCGAGATCGTGGCAGCGCGCGAACGGCTGATCGAATTCGTCCGTCGATGCACGCCTGACACCTGGACGTCATGCCCACTCGTCGACGATCAGCGCACGGTCGGGGTCATCGTCGACCACGTCGCCGACGCCTACGAATACCTCCGATCATGGGTGTCCGAGCTCGCGCACGGCCGGCCGATCGAAGTGAGTCCCGACATCCTGGACGAGCTCAATGCCCGACACGCCGCGGTCGTTGGCTCGCCCACCCCGGACACCGCGATCGCCCACCTCAGGCGAAGCGGTGATGCTCTGGTGGCGCTCATCGAGCCGATGGATGCCAAACAACTGTCGAGCGGGGACGGCCGCGTCACCGTCGCCAGGTTCTCCGGGATTGCAGCCCGCCATGCTGACAGCCACCGGGTCGAGCTCGAGAATGCTCTGTGGCCCGTGACACAGGGCTGATGACGGACCCCAAAGATCGTGAACCGCACGTGTCGAGTGCTCGACCCCGCAGGGCGGCGGGTCGAACACTTGTATCGTGAGCCCCATGTCTGAGATCGCGAGCCGCTATGGGACCATCGCCGCGGGCTTCACGGCCCGACTTGCCGCCGTCGCGCCCGATCAGTGGTCGACCCAGACGCCGTGCACCGATTGGACCGTGCGCGACCTGGTCGCCCACGTGGTCGGAACCCAGCGCGGGGTGATCGCACGGCTCGATGGAACCGAGCCGGTCGACGTGGACCCGAATGGAGATCTGGCAAGTCAGTGGCAAGCCGCGACAAGTGCGGTGGCGGAGGCTCTGCGCGATCCGGCGCGGGCGGGGAAGATCGTCGGCGGTATGTTCGGTGAGCAATCGTTCGAGTCGCTCGTGGGACGCCTCGTGTGTACCGACGTGCTGGTCCACACCTGGGATCTCGCCCGGGCCACGGGCCAGGATAAGCGGCTCGACGCCGACGCAGTAGTGAGCTCCCAGACATTCCTCACGTCGATCGACGAGGCCATCCGAGCGCCGGGAGGTTTTGCGGTGAAGATCACACCGCCACCACACGCCGACGATCAGACGCGGTTTCTCAATTTCTGCGGCCGCGCCGTCTGACGTGGCGTCTGCGTAGGAGCACCCGGGCTTGTGGCATCGAGCGGTGGACCGGGCGATGGCCCGACGCCCGAGTGCTCCTCCAATTCGGGCGGTGCTATCCCGTGCTGCCGGCTGCGCCCGAGCCGGTTTGGCCACTAGGTCCGTTCGGTGGCGTTGCGTGGCCCGGCGCCGGTGCACCGCCCGACCCGGCGGGACCGCAGCCGCCGGCCATGTTGCCCGCGATCAGCCTGTCAATGGCAGTGGTCCCGTCGGTCGTGATCGTACTGAAGGCGACAGTGTCGCCGACGGCAACGGCACTGAGCGTCGTCTTCCCATTCTTGTCGATGACGCTGGAACTGGTCACTGCATAGGTCTCGGTTCCGCTATCCGTCCTGATGGTGACACCCGACGCACCGATAGCTGTGACCGTGCCGTGCAATGGCAGGGCGACACGACCCGGCGGTGCTCCAGATCCCAGACTGCCGGGCTGAGGAACCTCGCTCGTGCTCGTGCTCGTACTCGAGCTCGATCCACTCGTGCCGGAGGAAGCTGGCGCGGTAGTCGTCGTCGCGGCTGTCGCCGCGCCGGAACTGAGTGCCATCGAGGCGACTCCGCCGGCAACTCCGCCCACTCCCAGGAGGGCAAGACCGCTGACGATCGCCTTGTTCAAGTGGCGCCGGCTTCCGGGTTCCCTTTCTTCATGTGATTGCACTGTTGTCATGCTCCTTTCGAGCCCTCCCGGTCTGGGGGGCATCATGGAGCCTGCACCTATGCCCTTCGCGTGCGCCGAGCGCACCCTGTGTGCCACCTAGGAGTTCAGGACCCGCAGGGCCAGATCGCAACGACGCGAGCACGGGGGCTTCCAAGCAAGTTCCCAGAAACCCTCAGGGCCACATCCGCCAGGTCTCGATTTCGATGGCGAGGACCGGCCCCGGTGGAGGCGTTTGTTCGTACTGTGGGTATTTGGCACTCAAGAGATCCAAGGCGTGACCAAGCTCGAGGTTGTCGTCCACGGTCCGTCCGTTGCCGTCGACCCTCACCCACCACAACTTGGTCCAGTCTTCGTCGTAGTGGTCCACGAGCAGTGATGCCGCGCTATTGAACATGAGGTTCTGCAGGCGTCGGAGGTTGCGACTGGACTTGGGCTTGGCGTCGATGGCCGAGTACACGACTTGGCCATCGAGGACAAAGCAACATGGGACGAGATGAGCCCGGTTGGCAGGGGTGACAGTGGCTAGATGCCCAACTCTTGCGGTCGCGATTCGCTGCCGTGCAGTGTGGACGTCCACGTTCTCACAGTACAGACTCAACCATTCAGAAGGTCATGAGCGCCGTTGTTCGCACAGGGATGCCGGAGTTTTGACATGGCCTTGGCTTCTATCTGGCGGATCCGTTCGCGGGTCAGATTGAAGTGCCGTCCGACTTCTTCGAGCGTCCGAGGAGGAAACGCATCCAGACCGAAGCGAAGCCGAATGATCGTGGCTTCGCGTTCGTCGAGCGGCTCAAGCAGCCGGCTCACCTCGTCGACGAGGAGGGACCCGGCGGCGTAGTCGAATGGTGATATCGCATTGGAGTCCGCTACGAGGTCGCCGAACTCGCTGTCACGCTCGGCGCCGAGCGGGTCGGAGAGCGAAATTGGCTCAGAGCGCCACGCCAGGGCTTCGACGAGTTTGTCTCGGCTCATGTCGGACTCAGACGCCAACTCCTGCAGCGTGGGCCCTCGGCCCAATTTGAGCTCCAGAGATGCCCGCGCCCATTGGATTCGTTTCAGCAGGTCTCCGGCGTGAGCCGGTAAACGGATGGTTCGACCCGTGTTGGCGATCCCCCGACTGATCGCCTGGCGAATCCACCACGTTGCATAGGTCGAGAACTTGAAACCTTTGTTCCAATCGAACTTTCCCACTGCGTGGATCAGCCCCAGATTTCCCTCCTGGACAAGGTCCAGAAGCGGCACCCCTGAAGACTGGTACTTCTTCGCGATCGACACTACGAGGCGGAGATTCGCGTGGACAAAGGTCCGATGTGCCTCCTCGCCCTCGACGACAATCCGGCGCAGTTCTCGCCGCTTTGCCTCGGTGAGCCCCGAGGAGGACTTTTCGCCGGACGAGGCGGCCCGACCCGCATCGATCAGCTTCGCCAACCGAGTCTCATCGTGCTTCGTGAGCAGTGCGTACTGCCCGATGCCTCTCAAATAGAGCTTGACGATGTCGGATTCTTCGCGTTCAACACGCTGCCCCGTCATCGTCAACACCTCCTCGATACCTCATGGTGAGAGCCCGTCAACCAGAGCCACGAGGGTCAGTGCTTAGTAGGGGGTCCTTGCCGGGTGTCGAATTCACACGCGCCGCCATAAACCCCGTCTCCACAGACTACCAGGTGCGTGTCGCTTGCGTTTCCGATCGGTGAAAGTGATTCGCCCGCGACTCGAATATTCGCGCGTGCCGGTCACACGATGGCTCAGATGCCTGCGACCCGATAGCATGGATAGCAGTCGACCCGGTCCCAACAGCCATACGGCCGTTCCCGAGCGATGCATCTGAGCTCGTGAAGGAGAGATCATGGCCACTGGTACGGTCCAGCGGTACGACACCGCCCGGGGTTTTGGCACCAACACACCGAACCACGGCAGCGCAATGGCTTGCGTCCATCAAAGTGCTCTCGGTCGAATGATCTACGGGAGACTGGCGACCGGGCGGCGCGTCGACTTCGATTCGGAGCTTGGCCCGAAAGGGCCTCAGGCCGGGACGGTGCGTTCTGCCTAGAGGCCGAGACTCCCAAACACGGGACCATGATCGTGACAACGATCGCGAGCGCAAGGACTCACGCGGTCCTCGGCGCGGAAGCAGTGACGAGGACGCTCTGCGGCTCCGTGAGGAGGGGCGGTCGTTCGCCGCTGTCGCCCGTTCATTGAACCTGAAGCGCTCCAACGATGCGCTCGCAGCCTTCTTGCGGGCACTCCGTCAACGCCCAGACCCGGAAAGGGCCGAGCTGATCGGTCGCGAGAGAGCGCGCTTGGATGTGCTGGAGGCGAGGATTCGCGATCGGGACAAAGACGACCCGACGCGCCTTGACCGCCGTCTCGTCGCGCTCGAGCGACTGCGAAGTTCGCTTCTCTAAACCGTCTTCAGGCTGGCCTGCGATTGTCAGACGACGACGACGTTGCGGGCCTCGTCGCCCTTGCGACCGGGTTTGACCTCGAAACGAACATGTTGGCCCGCCACGAGCACCGCGGGTCCATGTCCCTGGATATTGCTGGCGTGGACAAAGACGTCGTTCGCACCGCCGGATCTCGACAAGAAACCGTAGCCCCTCTTGGCGTCGAAGAATCGCACCGTACCGACGGGTGCTCCCGTTGGCCGGCGTCGGTCGCCACGCTGTTCGCGCGTCGTCGCAGGCCGGTGGGTCGACGAGCCATCGCGTCGGGGCTTGACGCTGGGGGTCTGATGCTTCCTTGCTGCCACAACTCTCGCGGCCGGCTCGTGCTCGGATCCGCCCACGGCCGGCGCCTTGGAGACCGTTCGCACAGGTCCTGTGCCGTTCGACGTCTCTTTCGCGTGCATCACGATCTCAAATCCGAGAGCGCGTTGGAGGAGTCGGTTTGCGGACCGCTCTTCCTCGGCGACGAGTGACACAACCGTGCCGGTCTTCCCGGCCCGACCCGTTCGTCCGGACCGGTGCAGGTAGTCGGTGGGGTCGGCGGGTGGGTCAAAGTGCACGACGCAGGGGAGGTCTTCGACATGGATGCCTCGAGCCGCCACGTCGGTCGCCACCAGTGCGCGGGCCCGCCCGTCGGCGAAGGCCGCCAGTGCCCGTTCGCGCTGGGACTGGGTCTTGCCTCCGTGAATTGCCAGCGCCTTGACACCACCGGTGTTCAGCTGTTTGCTCACCCGATCCGCACCGCGCCGGGTACGGCAGAAGACCAGGGCGCGACCGTGCTCACCGACGAGCCCTGCAGTTACCGGTACTCGGTCTTGACGTGGAACGTTCCAGAACAGGTGAGCGACTTCGGAGGAGCTGGGTTCATCGTTCGCGACGTCATGGCGAGCCGGATCCGTCTGATAGCGGCTCACGAGAGCCTCGACCTCCGGACCCATCGTCGCAGAGAACAACATCACCTGGCGTTCCGGGGCGGTGCGATCCACGAGGCGTCGCACGGACGGGAGGAACCCCATATCAGCCATTCGATCCGCCTCGTCAACGACGACGGTGCGCACAGCACCGAGATCGATCGCGCCCTGGGCCACGAGATCTTCGAGCCGGCCCGGGCAGGCCACGATGACATCGACACCTCGCGCAAGGGCTTGACGGGTGCCTTTGTATGCAGTCCCGCCGTAGATTGCGATCACACGCCCGTGTCCCCTTCCGGATAGGACCGCCAACTCGCGCTGGACCTGGGAGGCCAACTCCCGGGTCGGGACGAGAATCAGGGCTCCAGGTCGGCCCGGCTTCGAACCGTCGGTTCGGCTCACCACCGCCAGCCCGAACGCCAGCGTCTTGCCCGATCCGGTCGGAGCGCGGCCGCAAACGTCGCGCCCTGCCAGTGCGTCAGGAAGCGTCGCCCGCTGGATTGGAAAGGGGCTGGTAAATCCACGGGCATGCAGACGGGCAACCAGGTCGGGGCGTACCCCGAGATCGGCAAATGAAACGGTCACGTGACTCCAGACGAGTGAGGTAGGCCAACTCGAACTGGAATCGAATCCGCCCCGCTGCCACCGGCAGCGATCGATCGGCACGAGGCCGACCCGTACCTGCACTCTACCAGAGCATCTCCACGACCAGGACGAACGGGGGTGTCATGAATGCGTCAGGTCACCCGGACGTCCTCGTGAATTGCCACGCTATTCGCGCATCCGTCGGGGTCCCTTACCCACCCGGTTCGGCGGTACCGGGGCGAGAATCCCGAGCTAAGGTGGCGGTCGCGCCGAGGCTCGAGTCGACATGCCTGTCGGGGAGACTCCGCACGTACGAAGGCTCCTCAACACCTGGTGGCAATTCGCCGTCGGGAACGGCGGGGCCTGCCGTTGTAGTCAACGGGATGTGCCCGGCCCAGATGGCCGCCCCCAGGTCTTCGGGTTCGTCAATCGGTCCACCGGTGCGGATCTTGACCGAACCCTCCGAGATCGGGACCCGGACTATCAAGGCAGCGCGAAGCTCATCCAAAGAAGGTGCACGGGCGTGAGCACTTCGACCTGGAACAACATGTTCGAGCAAGGCGATCGATGCGCTCAGCTTCTCCTCATCGTCTCGGACCTGTACGGCGGTGCCGAAGAGCATGACCGACCGGTAGTTCATAGAGTGGTGGAAGGCCGAGCGAGCCAACACCAACGCGTCGAGCAACGTGACGGTGACGCAGACCTCCGTTCCTTTCGTCAGATGGCGCAGCATGCGGTTGCCGGTCGCCCATGGAGGTAGATCGTGCCCCCGATCCTCGCATAAGCCATGGGCATGACGAAGATCGAATTGTCGACATGAAACCCAACGTGGCACACCAACCCCTCGTCGAGGATGGCATTGACAACGCCTAAGTCGTAGCTCCCGCGATCCTTCTTCCTGCGGAGCGTGGCCCGGTCGGTGGGAACAAGAGCGGTGGCAGCGGGTTCAGGCGCAGTCGCAGGCATCGGATCATGATGCCCGATGGCACGGCCGTTGCTGTCCGCCGACCAGCAACCTCCGAGGCCTCACGCATCAGGCTCCGGGGCGGAAAGGTGCCCGCAACGACTATGGCGCCCCCACCCACTACGGGTCGTCGGTTCCCGTCCCGTTCCCCTTGTCCGGGTTCCCCTTCACGACGTCGGGCAGCCGGCCGGACCATGCCGTGGTGCAACCGAGCACGTGGAGTCGTCGTGGGGCCCGCTCGGGCTGAAAACATGGGTGGGTGCACCCTGATGGCGAACCCGGGCCGGTATCGCATCGTTCGTGGAGATCGATCGTCCCGAGATGGCTGCGCCACAGCCTGCTCGTCTTTCTCATCCTGCTGATCATCGAGTACCTGGTGATCCCCGAGCTCGTGGGCGCCAGCAAGAACCTGCACCTCCTGAGCCAGCTAAACGTCGGGTGGCTCGTGGCGGGAATCCTCCTCGAAGCCGGATCGATCCTGTGTTATGCGCTTCTGACCCGGACGCTGTTGCCCGGCGGAGGCCCCGGGCTCTTCACGCTGACCCGAATCGTCCTCGCGACCGAGGCGGTCGCCCATGTCGTCCCAGGAGGCGCTGCCGGGGGTGCGGGAGTCGGGTATCGACTTCTCACATCCAACGGTGTCGACGGGACAGACGCAGGGTTCGCAATGGCCACCGAGTCCATAGGTTCGGCGCTCGTCCTCAACGCCATGTTATGGCTTTT
>Ga0209415_10007708_pt1 | contig 18750 bp, 16 predicted proteins | sample PeaSoiSIISIP2007_FD_187696 | JGI IMG/M metagenome (GOLD analysis project Ga0209415, IMG submission 187696) | Peat soil microbial communities from Weissenstadt, Germany - SII-SIP-2007 (SPAdes) (version 2) | ecosystem: Environmental > Terrestrial > Soil > Wetlands > Peat | place: Germany...
GCGGTGCGCACCTTGGAGTGCTTGAGCGCCTGCGCATCGGTGTTGATGCAAATGAAATCCACACCCTCGAGGCCGGCTTGGACCATGTGCGAGACGGCATTGCCGCCGCCGCCGCCTACGCCCAGCACCTTGATGATGGCACTTTGACTATAAGAGTCCATGAGTTCGAACATTCCAATACTCCTTCGCGTTTGTTATCAGAAATTGCCTTGAAACCAGTTCTTCATGCGCTCAAAAATGCTCTGCATGCCGCCCGAGAGCAGCGGCGGCGCCGTGCGCTGCAGCTCGAGGTTGCTCTTTGCATAGAGCAGCAAGCCGACGCCGGTCGCGTGGATCGGATTGCTGACGACGTCGACGAGGCCGCTCACGAATTGAGGAACGCCGAGGCGCACCGGCATGTGAAACACCTCTTCGGCGAGTTCGATGGCTCCCTCCATTTTCGCAGTCCCGCCCGTGAGCACGATGCCGGTCGCGACCGACTCCTCCAATCCGCTGCGGCGCAGCTCGTCGCGCACCAATGCGAACAACTCTTCGTAGCGCGGCTCGACGATCTCCGCGAGCGTCTGGCGCGCGAGCCGCCGCGGCGGCCGATCGCCGACGCTCGGCACCTCGATGGTCTCGTCGGGATTCGCGAGCTGCGAGAGCGCGCATGCATACTTGATCTTGATGTCTTCGGCGTACTGCGTCGGCGTGCGCATCGACACCGCGATGTCGTTGGTGACCTGGTCGCCGGCGATCGGTATCACCGCCGTATGGCGGATCGCGCCGCCGCCGAAAACCGCGATATCGGTCGTGCCGCCGCCGATGTCGACGATGCAGACGCCGAGATCCTTCTCGTCCTCGGTGAGCACTGCGTAGCTCGAGGCGAGCTGTTCGAGCACGATGTCGTCGACGACGAGGCCGCAGCGCTGGATGCATTTCACGATGTTCTGCGCGGCGCTGTCCGCGCCCGTGACGATATGCACCTTCGCCTCGAGACGCACTCCCGACATGCCGATCGGATCGCGGATCCCTTCCTGCGAATCGATGATGTATTCCTGCGGCAGCACGTGCAGGATCTTCTGATCGGCCGGAATCGCGACCGCCTTGGCCGCATCGATGACGCGCTCCACATCGCCCTGCACGACCTCCTTGTCCTTGATCGCGACGATGCCGTGGGAATTGAGGCTGCGCACATGGCTGCCCGCGATCCCGGCATAGACGGAATGTATCTCGCAGCCGGCCATGAGCTCGGCCTCCTCGACCGCGCGCTGAATCGACTGCACCGTGGATTCGATATTGACGACGACGCCCTTCTTCAATCCGCGCGACGGATGGCTGCCGATGCCGATGATCTCGAGCGTGCCGTCGGCTTTGATTTCGCCGACGATCGCGACGACCTTGCTGGTGCCGATGTCCAGGCCGACGAGCAGATTTCGATCGGAGCGCTTAGCCATTGAGTTCCTCAGCCCGCTTCGGCCGCGGCGATGCCGGCGAGGAAGACGTGCGCCAGCCGATCGCAAAGCCGTTGGAATAGCGCATGTCGACGTAATTGACGTCGGATTGTCGATGCGAGATGACTTGCGCGGCGGTGCGAATGAACCGATCCAGCCGCGCGTCGACGTCGCGCCGCCCGAGCCGCACCGTCACGCCGCTGTCGAGATCGATTTCCCAGGCGCCGCGCTCATCGAGCCGCAACGCCGCGATCCTCAGGCCGGCCTCGAGCATGCGCGTCTCGGCCGACAGGTATTGCTGCGCGACCTGCGACTCGCTACCGACGGGTCCGCTCAGGCGCGGCAATTCGGACGGCACGTGGGCGGCGGCTCGCTCGAACAGCTCCCCGCGCGTATTCAGGAGTCCGGATTCGCCCCAGCGCGCCGCCGGCGTCTGTTCGACGACCGTCACATGCACGCTGGTCGGCCAGCGCCGCTGCACGCGGGCATGATCGACCCATGGAAGAATTTCCACCGCGCGCTGGATCGCATCGAGATCGGCCGACATGAAACCCGAGTCCAGATAGGGCGCCGCCGCCTTTTCGATTTGCCCCGGCGAGACGCGCTGAAACGTGCCGTCCATCGAAATCACGCGCACCGGCCGGTTCAGCGCCCAGCTCAGCGCGCCCAAGCAGCAAGCGATGAGCGCGAGCACGGCGGCCTTGCGGCCGTGGCTCTTCCAGTCGATCTGCAGCCTCGGCCAAGCTATGCCGGCCTTGGGCTTTTTGGCGCGACTCTTGAACCGATTACGCCGGCTTAGGTAGTTTGGAATCATTTCTTTCGCTCCCTCAGGAAACTCGTCTCCAGCACGCGCCAGACCAATTCTTCGAAACCGATGCCGATTTGACGCGCGGCCTTCGGCACCAGACTGTGGTCGGTCATTCCGGGCGTCGTGTTGATCTCGATGAAAAAAAATTTGCCGGTGGCCGCGTCGCGCATGAAGTCGACGCGTCCCCAGCCGTAGCAATCCGTGACGCGAAAGGTCGCGAGCGCGGCGGCCTGCAACTCGGCTTCGGCGGCCGCGTCGAGACCGCTCGGGCAGTGATACTGCGTGTCGTCGCGGAAATACTTCGCTTCGTAGTCGTAGAACTCGGTCGCCGGCTCGATGCATATCGAGGGCAAGCCCCGGTCGTGCAAGACGCCGACCGTGTATTCGGGACCGCAGATGAACGTCTCGGCGAACACGATTGGGTCGACGGCGCTGGCCTCGGCGTAGGCGCGCGGCAACTCCTCGGCCGTCTTGACCTTGGTGATGCCGACGCTGGAGCCTTGAGAGGCGGGCTTGATCATCAGCGGCAAACCGATGCGTTCGAGCGCGCGCGGTAAATCTGCGGGGGAGGAAAGCACCGCATAATCCGGCGCGAGCAGATCGGCGCCGACGACGACGCGCTTGGTCTTGAGCTTGTCCATCGTCAGCGCGGAAGCGAGTACGCCGCTGCCCGTGTAGGGCACGCCCAACCACTCGAGCGCGCCCTGCATCAGGCCATCTTCGCCCCCGGGCCCGTGCAGCGCGATCCACGCCCGGTCGAAGCCGTCGCTCGCGAGCGCGCTGACGGGGCGGTCGCGCGGATCGAATGCCTGCGCATCCACGCCGCGGCGCAGCAGCGCAGCGAGCACCGCATTGCCGCTCAGCAAGGAAATCTCGCGCTCCGAGGAGTCGCCGCCGAGCAGCACGGCGACCTTGCCGAAATCGTGCGCATCGCTGGCGCGGCGGGCCGTGGACCTGGTCGTCAGTAGACTCATGCGGGAACTCCGACGATGCGCACTTCGGGCTGCAACAGCACGTGATACATCGCTTCGATCGTGCGCTGAACGTGCAAAATCACGGCTTCGATGTCGCCGGCGCTCGCCGCGCCATGATTGATGATGAAATTGGCGTGTTTGAGGGACACCGAGGCATCGCCGATCCGAAAGCCCTTCAAACCCGCGGTCTCGATGAGGCGCGCCGCATAATTGCCCGGAGGATTCGCGAACACCGAACCGCAGCTCCATTCGCCGATGGGCTGCGTCTGCTTGCGCCGCTCGAGCAGCACGCGGATCGCTTCGTTGTCGGCGCCGGGTTGACGCTCGAACTCCAGGCGCGCGCCCATGAACCATTCGTCGGGAGGACCTACGACGCTCCGATAGCCGACCTTGTATTCCGCGGGCCGCCGCGTGCGCCGTATGCCGCGCCGGTCGAGCACGTCGACCTCGATCACGTGCTTCCAGGTCTCGCCGCCAAAAGCGCCGGCATTCATCGCCAGGGCTCCGCCCAGAGTGCCCGGAATACCCGCGAAGAATTCAGCGGGACCCAAGCCCCACTTCACGCATTGGCGGGCGATGCGCGCGCAGGGTACGCCGGCTTCCGCATTGATGCGCGTGGCGCTGATGCGCTCGAGCAATCCGAGCGCGCCGTGGGTGTGAATGACGGCGCCGGGGAAGCCGCCGTCGCGCACCAGCAGATTGCTGCCGAGGCCCACCCACAACAGCGGTATGTGCGCCGGCAACTGACGCACGAACGCCGCGAGATCGCCCGCGTTGCGCGGCGCGAAGAACAATTCCGCGGGACCGCCCGCATGCCACGACGTGTGCTTCGCCATGGACACGTCGCGCAACACGCGCGCGCTGAACTCGGGCGACAGTTCGTTGAAGTGAGTCGCGCAGTTCATTGCCGCGGCTCCTCGAAGTGGCTCTTCAGTTCGTTGGCGACGGCGCCGATGTTGCCGGCGCCCATCGTCAGGACGAGGTCGCCGTCCTTGAGCACGGCGCGCAGAGCTTCGGCGAGCTCTTCGACACGCTCGACGAACACGGGCTCGACCAAGCCGCGGCTGCGCACCGCGCGGCAAATTGCGCGTCCATCGGCGCCGCCGATCGGCGCCTCGCCGGCCGCGTACACCTCCGTGACCAGCAGCACGTCGGCGGACGCGAGCACGCGACCGAAATCGTCGAGCAGGTCGCGCGTGCGCGAAAAGCGGTGCGGCTGAAACGCGAGCACGACGCGCCGTTCGGGCCAACCCTGGCGCGCCGCTTCCAAGGTCGCGGCAACCTCCGTCGGATGATGGCCGTAATCGTCGACGACCAAGGCGCTGCCGCCTTGCCAGTGAATTTCGCCGAGTTGCTGCAGCCGCCGGTCGATGCCCTGGAAATTCGCGAGTGCGCGCTGGATCGCCGCATCCCCGACGCCGATCTCGGCGGCGACCGCGACGGCCGCGAGCGAATTGAGCACGTTGTGCCGGCCCGGCAGATTGATCGTGATCGTGAGCGGCGGCGCCTCCGGCCGCACGGCGAGGTAATGCGAGCGCAAGCCGTCGCTGCGCACGTCGATCGCCCGAACGTCGGCGCCCGGATTCAAGCCGTAGGTCACGTAGGGCCGCGCGATCTGGGCGAGGATGCCGCGCACGTGCTCGTCGTCGGCACACAGCACCGCAAGCCCATAGAACGGCAGATTGTGGAGGAATTCGACGAAGCTCTGCTTGAGCCGCGAGAAATCTCCGTCATGCGTCGCCAGATGATCGTTGTCGATGTTCGTGACGATCGCGATCATCGGCTGCAGATGCATGAACGAGGCGTCGCTCTCGTCGGCTTCGGCCACGAGGTAGCGGCCGGCGCCGAGGCGCGCGTTGCTGTCGGCGCTCTTCAGGCGCCCGCCGATCACGAAGGTCGGATCGAGCCCGGCTTCGGCGAGCACGCTCGCCACCAGACTCGTCGTCGTGGTCTTGCCGTGCGTTCCGGCCACCGCGACCGAATAGCGGAAGCGCATGAGTTCGCCGAGCATTTCCGCACGCGCGACGACCGGTACGCGCCGCGCCAGCGCCGCGACGACTTCCGGGTTTTCGCCATGCACAGCGGTCGAGACGACGACGACGTCGGCCTGCCCCAGATGTGCCGCGTCGTGGCCGATGAAAATCGTCGCGCCCAGGCGTGCGAGGCGCAGCGTCACGGCGTTGGATTTGAGATCCGAGCCCTGCACCGCGTAGCCGAGGTTCAGCAGCACTTCCGCGATGCCGCTCATGCCGCTGCCGCCGATACCGACGAAGTGAATACAGCGGATGCGGCGCATGCGATCGTTCATGCGGGCTCCCCTGCGTCGATGCAAAAATCCGCGATGCGTGCGGCCGCATCGGTGACGGCCGCGGCACGCGCGGCCTCGGCCATCGCGAGCAGTTTTGCGCGGCTGCCGGTGAGCTCTGCGATCAAGGCGCCGAGCAGCTCGGCAGTCAAATCCCGTTCCTGTACGAGGCGCGCCGCGCCGCTGCCCACCAAGCCCGCGGCGTTCTTCGTTTGATGATCGTCGACGGCGGCTGGGTATGGCACGAGCAGCGCGCCTAAGCCCGCGGCCTGCAATTCGGCGATCGTCAAGGCGCCGGCTCGACATACCGCCAGATCCGCCCAGGCATAGGCGCCTGCCATGTCGTCGATGAACGGCAGCAATTCGGCCTCGACGCCGGCCTCGGCGTAGGCGGCGCGCGCCGCCTCCAGGCCGCGTGCGCCGGTCTGGTGGCGCACCTGCGGGCGGGCTTGCAGCGCCAAGCGGGCAAGCGCCTCGGGCACGCAGAGGTTCAGGCGCTGCGCGCCCTGACTGCCGCCGATCACGAGCACGCGCGCCGGATTCTTGCGGCCCGCAAAGCGCAGCGCCGGTAGCGGCAGCGCGGCGATGTCGGTTCGCACCGGATTGCCGATGCAGCGGGCCTCGACGCCGGGGCCGAAACTGCCCGGAAACGCCTCGAGCACCTGCACCGCGAGGCGTGCGAGCCAACGGTTCGTCATGCCGGCAATCGCGTTCTGTTCATGGACAACCAAAGGAATTCGCAGCAGCCACGCGGCGATGCCGCCGGGGCCGCTGACGAATCCGCCCGCGCCGAGCACCGCGCGCGGCCGAATGCGCCGCAGCACGCTGCCGGCCTGCATGACGGCTTTGGCGATGCGCAGCGGCGCGAGCACCCAGGCGAGCAGTCCCTTGCCCCGAATACCGGCCACGCGCACCCACTCGATCGGAAATCCCTGCGCCGGCACCAAGCGCGATTCCATGCTGTCGGGCACGCCGAGCCACACGACCGCAATGCCGCGATCACGCAATGCATTGGCTACGCTGAGCGCCGGAAAGACATGCCCGCCGGTGCCTCCCGCCATGATCAATACCGGGCCGCCGATCATTGCGCTGCTCGCATCATCGCGCCACCGGGATTACGCATGACCGCGGCGCGCGAGGAGCATTTCACCTCGTGGTAGATCCGCAGCAACACGCCGATCCAGGCCAAGGTCACGAGCAGACTGCTGCGACCGTAGCTGAGCAGCGGCAGCGTCAAGCCCTTCGTCGGCAGCACGCCCATGTTCACGCCGATATTCACGATCGCCTGCAGGCCGACCCAGACGCCGAAGGCGAGCGCGAGGTACGACTGAAAACGCAGGCCCGCCTCGGCCGCCATGCGCGAGATCTGCAAGGCCCGCCATACCAGAGCGAGGAACAGCGCGATGACGCCGATGACGCCGACCAGCCCGAGCTCTTCTGCGAGCACCGCAAACACGAAATCCGTGTGCGCCTCCGGGAGGTAGAACAGCTTTTGCACGCTGCTGCCGAGACCGACGCCGAACCAAGCGCCGCGGCCGATCGCGATCAAGGACTGCGTCAGCTGGAAGCCGCTGTTGAAGGGATCCGCCCAAGGATCCAGAAAGCCGGTCATGCGCTTGAGCCGATACGGTGACAGCACCGCCAGCAGGCCGAACACCAAAATCGCCGCGCTCATGAGCAAGGACACGTACCGAAGCCGCGCTCCGGCGACGAACAGCACCGCGAATCCCGTCGCGAACAGCACGGTCGCAGCGCCGAAATCCGGCTCGAGCAATAGCAAGACGCCCGCCACCCCCAACAGGCCCACGGGTTTGACGAGTCCCGGCAAGGTCTTCTCGAGTTCGATGCGCTTGCGCACGCAATAGCTGCAGACCCACGTGAGCACCAGCACGCGCGCGAGTTCCGAGACCTGGAAATTGACCGGTCCCACCCGCAGCCAGCGCTGCGCGCCGTTGACCCTGGCGCCCAGCCCCGGAATCTTGACCATCAGCAGCAAACTCAAGCCGAACAGCAACAGCGGCAGACTGTATTTGTCCCACAGCTCGGTAGGCATGCGCGTGACCACCCATGCGAGTGCGAGCCCGACGAGGCCGTAGGTGAATTGGCGCTCGAGATAGAAGAATGGATTGTTGAGCTCGCGCGCGGCGATCGACATCGACGCCGACGTGACCATGATCAACCCGAGCAGCAGCAGCGCGGCCACGAGACCGAGCGTGACCAAGTCCCAGGTGAACGGCATGCGCTCCCTGGCACGCAGTCCATAGGTCATTGCCGTTGCGCTCATGATTGCGCTCCGGACAGTCGCCGCACCGCGGCGGCAAACACCGCGCCGCGTTCGGCGTAGTCGCGAAACATGTCGAGGCTCGAGCAAGCCGGCGACAGCAGCACGACGTCGCCCGGCCGGGCCTCGGCCGCCGCCGCCGGCACCGCCTCTTGCATCGACGCTGCGCGCACGATCCGGCAGACGCCGGTGAGCACGCTTTCGATTGCAGCGGCATCTTTGCCGATTAACACCGCCGTACGCACCTTGCCGCGAAATGCCTGCGCGAGCGGCGTGAAATCCTGGCCCTTGCCCTCGCCGCCGGCGATCAGCACCAGCGGTTTCGAAATGCCCGCAACCGCCGCGATCGTCGCACCGACGTTCGTTCCCTTCGAATCGTCGATGTAGCGCACGCCCGCCACATCGGCAACCCATGCGGTGCGATGCGGCAGTCCGGGAAAAGACTCGAGCGCCTGCAGCATCGGCGCCACACCTAAGCCCGCCGCGTCCCCCAGCGCGAGCGCCGCGAGCGCGTTGGCGACGTTGTGCATCCCGCATATTTTCAGGCGCGCCGCGTCGAGAAGCCGCTCGCCGCGGTGCGCGAGATAGGTCACGGGCCCGTCGACGACGAGACCGTAATCCGCATCGTCGCGCAGCAGCGAGAAAGTCAGCGTGCGCGCACCGGCGCGACGCATCGATGCGACCCATGGGTCGTCCGCATTGAGCACGAGCGTTGCGGCATGCGCAAAGATGCGCTGCTTCGCCTTCGCGTATTGCGCGACCGAGGCGTAACGATCCATGTGGTCGGCGGTCACGTTCAGCACCACGGCGCCCAGCAATTGCAGCGACGAGGTCGTCTCGAGCTGAAAACTCGACAGTTCCAGCACGTAGAGGTCGGGCACCGGCCGATCCAGCAAATCGAGCGCGGGCAAGCCTAAGTTGCCGCCGGCGAGCACGCGCCGTCCGGCCGCTTCGGCCATGCGCGCTACCAGGCTCGTTACCGTGCTCTTGCCGTTCGTACCGGTGATGCCGACGACCGGCGCTCGCACCGCACGCGCGAACAGCTCGATGTCGCCGACGACTTCGATGCCGCGCGCACGTGCCTGCGCGGCGATCGGCTCGTCGAGCGACACCCCCGGCGACATCAAGACCTGGCTAGCCCCGTCGAGCAGCGACAAATCGAAGCCCCCGAGTCGAATGTCGAGGCGCTGCTTGAGATCGCCGAGCTCGTCGAGTCCGGGCGGAAGAGTGCGCGTATCGGTGGCGCTCGCCGCCACACCCAGTCTTGCCAGGTAGCGCAGGCAGGATGCACCCGTTTTGCCGAGACCGACGACGACGCTGCCCATCAACGTATCTTCAAGGTTGCAAGACCCGCCAACACGAGCACGAAGCTGATGATCCAGAAGCGCACGATCACCTTCGGCTCGGCCCAACCCTTGAGTTCGAAATGATGATGGATCGGCGCCATGCGAAACAGCCGTTTGCCGGTGAGCTTGAACGATGCGACCTGCAGCATCACCGAGACCGTTTCCAGCACGAACACGCCGCCCATGACGAACAACACGATTTCCTGACGCACGATCACGGCGATCGTCCCCAACGACGCGCCGATCGCCAGCGCGCCGACGTCGCCCATGAAGACCTGCGCCGGATACGAGTTGAACCACAAGAAGCCGAGACCGGCGCCGACCAGACTCGCGGCGAAAATCAGCACCTCGCCGACGCCGGGAATGTAGGGAATCTGCAGATACGTCGCGAATTTGACGTTGCCGGTCACATAGGCGAAAACGCCGAGCGCGCCTGCGACCATGACGGCCGGCATGATGGCCAAACCGTCCAAGCCGTCGGTCAGATTCACCGCGTTGCTGGTGCCGACGATCACGAAATACGAGAACAGGAGGAACATCACCGTGTTCATCGGCACGGCGACGCTCTTGAAAAACGGTACGTACAGCGAAATTTCGGCCGCGGACTGGTGAAGATAATGCAGTGCGAACGCCGCCGCCAAGCCGGCGATGGATTGCGCCAAATATTTGTAGCGCGCGGCGAGACCCTTCGAGTTGCCGACGACCAATTTCAAATAGTCGTCGTAAAAACCGATTCCACCGAAGGCGAGCGTCGTGAGCAACAAGATCCAGATGAAGCGGTTCGACAGATCCGCCCACAGCAAGGTGCCCATGGCCATTCCCACCAACATCAAGCCGCCGCCCATCGTCGGCGTGCCGGCTTTCGGCAGATGCGATTTCGGCCCGTCGGTGCGCACACGCTGGCCGATTTGATAGTGACTCAACAGATTGATCATGCGCGGCCCGACGATGAGCGCGATCGCGAGCGCCGTCATCGCCGCCATGATTCCGCGCAGCGTGAGGTATTGGAATACATGGAAGCCCGAGTACCAACGCGCCAGATATTCCGTCAGATAGAGCAGCATGGCGGCGTCAACTCGCCTTAGGAGGAGGGTTCAGAGCCGCGTCGCTCTCTACCGGCTCGGTCAGCGCCTGCACGACGCGCTCGAGACGATTGACGCGCGAGCCTTTGACGAGCACCGTGACGCCGAGGCGCAGTTCGGCCTCGAGCCTGCGCACGAGAGCATCCGCATCCGCGAACCACTCGGCGCCGGCGCCGAAGCTCGCAACGGTGCGCGGCGTCAGCGAACCCAATGCAAACAGACGCTCGACCCCACACTCGCGCGCATAGCGGCCGGCGTCCGCGTGGCTCGCCTCGCTATGAGCGCCGAGTTCGCCCATGTCGCCGAACACCAGCCATTTGGCGCCCCCGAGCGAGCGCAGCACTCCTAAGCCGGCGCGTACCGAGTTCGGGTTCGCGTTGTAGGAATCGTCGATGATCCAGCTGCCGCGCTTTCCCGGTTTGAGCTGCAACCGGCCCTTGACCGCGTGAAAGCCCTTGAGGCCCTCGACGATGTCCGTGATCGCGGCACCCGCCGCAGTCGCGGCAGCGGCGGCACACAAGGCATTGGCGAGGTTGTGGACGCCGCCGGCGCGCAGCGTGACCGGCGCCTCGCCCAAGGGGCATACCAAGCTGAAGCGCGTCACGAATTCGCCCTGCTCGATTCCGGCGCTCACGTTTTGCGCGCTGAAGTCCGCGCTCTCGCGCAGCCCGAAACTGATCACGGAGCGCGCGCCGGCGAGGCCGCGCCAGTAATCCGCGTACGCATCGTCGGCATTGATGACGGCGGTCGCCTCGGCGTCGAGGCCGGCGACGGCCTCCCCCTCGCCCTTCGCCACGCCGTCGAGGTCGCCGAAGAACTCCAGATGCTCCGCGCCGGCATTGGTGATCAAGCCGACGGTCGGGCGCACCAGAGGCATCAACGCGGCGACCTCACCGACGCGATCTGCGCCTATCTCGACCACGGCGCTGCGCTGCGCAGCATCGAGACGCAGCAGCGTCAGCGGCACGCCGATATGATTGTTGAGATTGCCCTGCGTCGCGAGACACGGGCCCATTTGCGCGAGAATCGCCGCCGTCATCTCTTTCGTCGTGGTCTTGCCGTTGCTACCGGCGACGGCGACGATGGGAATGCTGAACTCGCGGCGCCAGCTCGCGGCCAGGCGCTGCAGAGCAGCCAAGGTGTCGGGAACGATGATCAGCGCCAGCGCGGACGGCAGTTGCGCCGCCGTTTGCGCCGGCAGTTGCGCCGCCGCCGGCAACGGGCGATCGACGATCGCACCGACCGCACCGGCGGCGGCGGCGGCGGCGACAAATTCGTTGGCGTCGAATTTCGGCCCGCGCAGCGCGACGAACAGGGCGCCCGGCTTCAACGTGCGCGTGTCCGTCGACACCGCATCGTAGTTCTTGTCGGCACCCACGAGCCGGCCCTGCACCGCACTGGCCGCGCTGCTCAACGACCGCCTCATGCCGCGACTCCGAGGTGGCGCATGGCTTCGCTTCGATCGCTGAACGCGCGCCGGCGGTCGCCGTAAATCTGGTAGTCCTCGTGTCCCTTGCCGGCGATCAGCACGACGTCGAGCGGAGCGGCCGCCGCGAGCGCCGCACCGATCGCTTCGCCACGGTCGTGGATGATGCGAATCGGATGCGACTTGATGCCGCTCGCGATCGCCGCCGTGATGGCGGCCGGATTCTCGGAGCGCGGATTGTCGTCGGTGACGATGATGCGATCGGCGAGTTCGTCGGCGATCGCACCCATGAGCGCTCGTTTGCCGGAATCGCGATCGCCGCCGCAGCCGAACACGCACCAGAGCGCGCCGCCGCAATGCTCGCGCAACGCGCCCAAGGCCTTGGCAAGCGCGTCGGGCGTATGCGCGTAGTCGATGACCACCAAAGGCTTGGCGCCGTCTTTCGACGCGATCGCCTCCATGCGCCCCGGCGCGGCCGTGCAGGCGCCGAGCGCCTCGGCCGCGTCCGAAGCCGCGATGCCGAATGCAACGAGGCAAGCAAGCACGACGACCAGATTTTCGGCGTTGAAGCGGCCGATCAATTTGGAACGCAGGTCGAGCGGGCCGAAGCTGCCGTCCACGACCAAGGACAGTCCGTGCGCATCGGGACTTACGCGAGTGACATGCAAGCTACGCTCGCCCAGCCAGCCGCAACCGCTCGAGCCGACCTGGACCGCGGTCATCGGCACGGGTCCCGAATGCCGCTCGGCGAGTCCGCGGCCGAATGCATCGCCGACGTTGACGACCAGATGCTGCAATTCCGGATGCGCGAATAGGCGCGCCTTCGCGGCGCCGTACGCCTCCATCGATTCGTGATAATCGAGGTGATCGCGCGTCAGGTTCGTGAACGCCGCGCAGAAGAAGCGCACCCCCGCCACCCGCCCCTGATCCAGGGCGTGCGAGGAAACCTCGATCGCCACGTCGCGTATGCCTTGCGCCCGCAGCGCGGCGAGCGTGCGGTGCATGCGGATGACGTCCGGTGTCGTATGCGTGGCCGTCTCGAGCGCCGCGATGCGCCCCATACCGAGCGTTCCGATGTATGCGCACGGCGAGCCGAGTCGCTCGAGGCACTGCGCGAACAAGTAAGCGCAGGTCGTTTTGCCGTTGGTACCGGTGAATCCGCAGATGCGCAAGTATTGCGAGGGCCACTGGAAGAATCGATCGGCGATGCGGCCGAGCAATTGCGACAGATTCACGACCGGCGCGCAAACCAGCGTCGCCGGCAATTGCGGGGCCGAGACGCCCGCAGCGGGCTCCCACAGCACGGCGCTCGCGCCACGCGCAGCCGCCTCGGCGGCAAACTCGAGACCGTGGCGTTGCCGACCCGCAAGCGCGAAAAACAAGTCCCCGGGCAGCACTTCACGGCTATCGAGCGCAAGATCGGCGACTTGTACGGCCGCAGGCTCCGCCCCGGCGCCGTGCACGGCGTCGAGCGACACGATGCCGTCGACGAGCCATGCAAGACTGACCGGACGCGCTTGGGTTGTCATGCGGATCATTGCGTGTCGTTCGCTTGTACGAGGGTAGTCGCGGGCACGTTTTGCAGATCGTCGGGCGCAATGTCCATGAGGCGCAATGCGCCCGACAAGATGTTGGAGAACACCGGCGCCGCCACGTCGGCAGCCATGAACAGATTGCCGCTGGGCTCGTCGATGACGATGACGGTTGCCAATTTCGGATGCGACGCGGGAACTAGGCCTGCGAACGTCGCCATGTATTTGTCGGTCGAATAGCCTCCGGCGAACGACTTCCAGGCGGTGCCGGTCTTGCCGGCGACGCGGTAACCGACGACCGCTGCACGTTTGCCGGTGCCGCCGGACGTGACCACCTGCTCCATCAATTGCACCAGCGAGTTCGCTACCTTGGCGTCCATGACGCGCTCGCCGGCGACCGGGCCGGAGAGTTTCTCGAAAGATATCGGCCGCCGGATGCCGCCCGCGCCGATCGTCGCGTAGGCATGCGCGAGCTGCAGCGGTGTCACCGAAATGCCGTAGCCGTGCGACATCGTCGCTATGCCGATCGGCCGCCAGTGCGAGTAATGGCTCAACATGCCGGCCGACTCGCCCGGATAGTCGCTGCCGGTGACCTGGCCGAAGCCCAGGCCGGTCAGCGTGGTCCAGATTTGTTCGGGCTTCAGCGACAGCGCGATCTTCGCCGCGCCGACGTTGCTCGACTTGGCGAGCACCGTCGCGAGATCGATGAGCCCAAGATTGTGTTCGTCCTCGAAGACCTTGGTGCCGACCTTGAGTACGCCGGGCGACGTATCGACGACGCTATCGGGGCGATACTGGCCCGAGGCGAGCGCGGCGGCGATGATGAACGGCTTGATGCTCGAGCCCGGCTCGAAGATGTCGGTCGCGGCGCGATTGCGGTACAGGTCGGGCTTGTATTGCTCGCGGTCGTTGGGGTTGTACGATGGTTGATTGACCATCGCGAGCACCTCCCCGGTATCGCAGTCGATGACGATGACCGAGCCGGCGCGCGCCTGATATTCCTTCATCGCGAATTTGAGTTCCCGATACGCGAGATACTGAATGCGCAGATCGATGCTGGTAGCCAAGTCGCGGCCCGGCCGCGGTGCACGAATGCTCTCGACGTTCTCGACGGAGTGACCGTACAGATCCTGGAGCACGCGCTTGGCGCCATCCTCGCCGTTGAGCAGCTGGTCGTAACCGAGTTCCAAGCCTTCCTGGCCTTGGTCGTCGATGGTCGTGAAGCCGACGACGTGACCGCTGACCTCGCCGGCGGGATAGAAGCGCCGGTATTCCCGCAACGAGTAGACGCCGGGGATGCCGAGCGATTTGACGTATGCGGCCTGCTCGGGCGGCATGTGCCTGACGAGGTACAGAAATTCACGGTCGAGATTGCTCGTGACGCGCCGCGCCAGCGATTGCGGATCCTGCTGCAGGGCTTTCGCCAATTTCGGTAGCTGATCGATACTGTCGTTGATCTCCTGCGGATTGACCCAAATGCTGTCGACCGGAGTGCTCATGGCCAGCGGTTCGCCGTTGCGATCGGTGATCGCACCGCGATGCGCCGCGATTTTCACGACGCGCATCGAGCGATCGTCGCCTTGCTTCGCGAGAAATCCGTGATCCAGCAGCTGCAGTTCCACGGCGCGCGCGGCCAGTCCCGCGGCGCCCAACACGACGAGCACGAACACCAGCGTCGAGCGCCAACGGTAGCTCTTGGCTTGCACGTCGCTGTCTGCGGCGCGTGACTTCACGGCCTGACGATCCGCACGTCGCGGGTTTCAGGAATATTCATTTGCAGCTTGGCGTTGGCCACGCGCTCGACGAAGGCGTCCGCCGACCAGGCGCTCTGTTCGAGCTGCAAGCGCCCCCATTCCATGTCGAGCGCGTCGCGCTCCGCATTGAGCTTTTCCAAGCGCACGAACAGCTCGCGCGCTTGATGCCGCGCATAGATCACGCCGACCGCGCTTGCGAGCACCGCGAGCCACAGCAGCGGTAATGTCAGTATCCACACTCTGCGCGTCGTCATGCGGCCAACTCCAGTCCGATACGTTCCGCCACGCGCAAGCGCGCGCTGCGTGCACGCGGATTGCGCGAGATCTCCGCCTCGTCCGGCACGATCGACTTACCGACGATGCGCAGCTTCGGCTGGGCATGCACCGGTATCTCGGGCAAGCCCGCATAAACAGGGTCCGCCAGCGAATGGCGGCGCAGGAATCGCTTGACGATGCGATCCTCGAGCGAGTGAAAGCTGATGACCGCGAGACGGCCGTGAGGCCGCAGCCGCTGCAATGCCGCATCGAGCCCGAGCTGGAGTTCACCGAGTTCGTCGTTGACGTGAATGCGCAGTGCCTGAAATACGCGAGTCGCGGGATGCTTGTTGCGCTCACGGCTCGGCGCGACGCGCGCGATCATTTCTGAGAGCTGCAGAGTACGCTCGAACGGCGCCGATACGCGATCGGCGACGATCGCTCGGGCGATGCGCGGCGCGTAACGCTCCTCGCCGAATTCGCGGAAAATGCGAACAAGATCGGTTTCCGAGAAGCCGTTGACGACGTCGGCGGCTGAACGGCCCGTACCGCTCATGCGCATGTCCAAGGGTCCGTCCTGCATGAAGCTGAAACCGCGCTCGGCATCGTCGAGTTGCGGCGATGAGACGCCCAGGTCGAACAAGATGCCGTCGAACTGCAGCCCGGGGCGCACTTGGTCGGCGCAAGCGCCGAGCGCCGAGAAGGAGCTGAGAAAAATGCTGACACGCGCATCGGAGCCGAAACGCACACGCGCCTCCGATACGGCGAGCGAATCGCGATCGAGGCACAGCAAGCGGCCGTCAGCGATGAGCTTCTCCAAAATCGCCCCTGCATGTCCCCCGCGACCAAATGTGGCGTCCATGTACACGCCGCTCGCCCTTACGTTCAACGCTGCCACCGCCTCCACGAGCAGTACCGGTGCATGAACCTCTGCCGAAACCGGGCTCATCACGAACGCTTACAGCGACAGCTTTTCAAGTTCAGCGGGCAAATCAGTGGCGGAATCCTCATTCGCGAGCCATTGGTCGCGACGCTCGTTCCAGCGTGCCTCATCCCACAACTCGAAGCGGTGTCCTTGACCGATCAACATGGCGTCGCGCGTCAGTAAGCCGAATTCACGCAAATTCGGCGGCAATAACAGACGGCCGTGCGCATCGAGTTCCAGATCCGTCGCGTGCCCGACCATGAGGCGCTGCAAGCGCCGGGCCTGCGGATCGAAACTCGGCAAACCCATCAATTTGCGCTCGATCTCCTCCCAATCCGGCATCGGATAGATCAGCAGGCATTGGTCTTTATCGACCGTGATGACCAACTTACCGCCGCAACGCTCTTGCAGCCGGTCGCGGTAGCGGGTCGGCATGACCATGCGACCTTTGGCATCCAGCGTTAGTTTGTTGGCACCGCGAAACATTTTGTATGGATGGGTCGTTGCAACCCATTCTCTCCCACTTTTTCCCACCTGATGCCACTATAGGGACCGCACCGCCGACGGTCAACGTCTTAAGTTAAAAAAACCCCGTAATGACAGAGACTTAGGTCACATTTTCAGATGAACGCGCGTCTGGCGCATGCGACTATGTTTTGAATCAATCTCTTAGGCACTATTCATGAAATATGCCGCAGCATCAATAAGTCTCGAACGTCGGCGAACGTCGGCGATTGAGACGAGAACGTGAAAAAAAGGGAGTCGGCCGTTAAGCCGGGTTCTGTCTTGGGCAGTCATTCCTCTGGGATACGCGTCGCCGCGCACCTCTAGCGACCTACCCGGAAGCCCATGTGGGCCACATGTCGCGGCCATCTGCGCCGCTCGCTTCCCTATTTGGTCTTGCTCCAGGTGGGGTTTGCCATGCCACGGGAGTTACCACCCGCGCGGTGCGCTCTTACCGCACCATTTCACCCTTACCGTTGCCGCTTGCGCGGCACTTAGGCGGTATCTTTCTGTTGCACTGTCCGTGGGCTCACGCCCCCCAGGTGTTACCTGGCACCTTGCCCGATGGAGCCCGGACTTTCCTCCATGTGCTTGCGCACACAGCGACTGCCTGGCCGACTCTTGGGACCGCACCATACGCAGGAATGCCCATAAATGCGATAGCTGGCGGTATCGGCGCCCTTTGATGGACGGCGCCTAGGGCGAGCCGGATTCCTGTTTGAGCCGCAGCGCACTCTTATAGGCTTCGTTATCGCGTACGCCGAATATTTGCGCGGCGAGCCGCGCGGCCTGTTTGAGCGGCAATTCAGCGAGCAGCAGCCCCAAGACGCGATCCAATTCGGCACTACCCTGCTGCGGCGGCGCCGGCGGCCTGCCTGCAATTACGATGACGATCTCGCCGCGCGCAAAGTCGGCGTCCAGCCGCGAGCGCACGCAGAGTTCGGCGAGCGAACCTCGGTAGAGGCTTTCATGCAGTTTGGTCAATTCGCGCGCCACCGCGGCACGGCGCTCGGGTCCGAGCGAGTCCCGGCAATCCTCGAGCGCCTCGACGATTCGATGCGGCGATTCATAGAAGACCAGCGTGCGCGCCTCCGCCGAGAGCGACTCCAAACGCGCGCGGCGCGCCGCGGCGCGCGCCGGCAAAAAGCCCTCGAAACAAAACCGATCGGTCGGCAGCGCCGCGATCGAAACCGCGGCAAGCGCCGCGCAAGGACCCGGAATCGCGACGATTTCGATGCCCGCGGCGGCGGCGGCGCCGACGAGTTCGTAGCCGGGGTCGCTGATCGCGGGCGTCCCGGCGTCGCTGACGAGCGCGATCGACTCGCCGGCTTGCATGCGCGCGACAAGATCGGGAGATCGCTGCCGCTCGTTGTGATCGTGCAAGGAGATCGTCGGCGTAGCGATGCCGAAATGACGCAGCAGCGTGCCGGTGTGACGCGTGTCCTCGGCGGCGATCAAACTGCAGGAGCGCAACGTATCGCCGGCGCGCGGGCTGAAGTCGCCCAAATTGCCGATCGGCGTCGCAACCACGTAGAGCCGCCCCGCAGCGCTGTTTGCCACTATAATCGCACCTAATTATTCGAGCTGAAGTGGGTTGCAGAGTATGGTAGCGATGTGTCGACGTCTATGCTTCGTGCTGTGCATCGTGCTCGGCGCATCGTCGACGCAGCTCGGCTGCAGCCTCATGCAATCGGAAGAAGCGCCGGCCAACACGCGCGCGCACGTCGAGCGACTCGTGCAGGGCGGCAAGCACGCCGACGCGGCGCGCGGCTACGCGGAACTGGCGGCGGCGGCGCCGGCGGATCACGACTACTTCCAGCTGCAGAGCGCCGACCAGTGGATCGCGGCCGGCAATGAGCCGGAGGCGCGCCGGGCGCTCGCCGCAGTTTCCCCGGATGCGCGCGCCAAGCTGCCGATTCTGCGGGCACTGGTTGCGGCGGAATTGGCGTACGCCGAAAACGACGGCGCGCGCGCGATCCGCGAGCTCGATGAAATCCCCGTGCCGACCCAATCCGACGAGGCGGAGATGTTCTGGTGGATACGCGGCAAGAGCGCATTCCTGGCCGGACATCCCGTTGAAGGCACACGCGCCTACGTCGAGCGCGAGCGCTGGCTCGCGGAGCCT